>OFRM01000049.1_pt1 | contig 43455 bp, 83 predicted proteins | sample 1543101 | NCBI WGS metagenome assembly OFRM01 (sample SAMN07774223, study PRJEB24372) | wastewater metagenome | isolation source: Exp Tend VB 0WW | collected 2016-02
AAAAAAAGTTAAACAAGAAATCGTTATTGTTATCGACAAATCAGGCTCAATGGGTTCAAGTAGGGATGATGTAATCGGTGGATTTAACACATATATCGCTGATTTGAAAAAAGATGAAGACACAGATGTAAAATTAACACTCGTTATGTTTGACACTTATGTCCATAAGCTACACAACGGAAAAGCCCTTAAAGATGTCAGTGAACTTTGTTCAAGAACATATTGTCCAGGTGGTAGTACAGCCCTTAATGATGCTGTAATGGTAGCTGTAGAAGACGTAGAGACACGATTAAAGAAATCGAAGGCGAAAGATGACCCACAGGTTATGGTTGTTGTCTTTACTGATGGCGAAGAAAATGCCAGCAGCAAGTTTAAGAAAGATGACGTAAGCAACAAGCGAAAAGAGAAAGAAGCTGAAGGATGGGCTTTCATCTTCATGGGCGCTGATATGGATGCATGGGCAGCAGGAAGCTCATATGGCATGAGTGCTGGAAATACAATCAGTCTTGGAAAGCAAGCAATCGGCACTTCGATGGCTTTCTTATCCAATCGAACTAAGAAAGCGTCTAAGGCATATGCTTCAAGAGGCATAGGTGGAATGAGCCAAGAAGTCTATACTCAAACAATGAGTAATCTGATGACACTTGATGAAGATGATTTAGCTAATGATGCAGAAGCAGTAAGTCTTCGCACAACGATTGATAATTCGAGCCAGGTATCTAATCCTGCATATTCAAATCTTGCAGATAAGATTAAGGATTTGAAAACTAAACAAACTCCTTAAGCCTCTAGATTCCTCATTCCTTAAGACTAGTTCATTATATTAATGGACTAGTCTTAAGGATTAATCACGCTTGATTCTTCCTCATTTGAACCTAGACATGGCTTATTAAGTCATGTCTAATCGCATTTATATTGACGCCGTTCACAAACCAGAATCCAATCTTTGGGGCTTTAAAGAAACCTGCAAGAATTCCCCATCCGCTTGTCGGTGGGGATGAATTGCAGTAATTAGAAAATATTCTACTATTTTTCTAAAACATGTAGGTGATAGCAAATATTAAACTGTAAAAGAACTATATGTTGAAAGCATATAAGTTTTTGATAAAACCTGTGAAAGAGCAAAGTGAGATGTTTGAAAAACATTTTGGCGCTGCTAGGTTTGTCTATAACTGGGGCTTAGAACAAAAAACAAAATCTTATCAAGAAGGAAAGAAAACATTGACTTTTCTTGGATTAGGACCAGAACTTGTTAAACTTAAAAAAGAAAACATCTGGATGAAAGAAGTTAATAGCCAATCACTATTGGCTTCTCTAAAGAATTTAGACAATGCCTACACTAGATTCTTTCGAGAAAAAAAAGGATTTCCTAAATTTAAATCAAAATACAATCCAAAACAATCCTTCCAATGCCCTCAACATTGTACTGTAGATTTTGAAAAAGGATTGCTAAATATCCCTAAAGTTAAAAATATCAAAACTGTATTCCACAGACAATTTGAAGGAGATATCAAAACTGTAACGATTTCTAAAGTGCCTTCTGGAAAATATTATGTTTCTATCCTTGTGGAAGATGGAAAGTCTTTACCAATTAAACCCAAACTTGACAGAAACGATGCAATAGGTATTGACATGGGATTGAAAGATTTTGTAGTTACTTCAGATGGAGATAAGATTGCTAATCCGAAATATCTCAGAAAATCCGAAGAACGACTTGTAAGAAGACAAAGAAAATTAAGTGTAAAAAAGAAAGGGAGTAATAATAGAAATAAACAACGTAAAAAAGTAGCAAAGCTACATAAAAAAATAGCTAATCAAAGAAAAGACTTTCTGCATAAAGTATCTCATCAAATAGTTCACAAGAATCACGGAACGATTTGTGTTGAAGACTTGTGTGTTAAAGGGATGGTCAAAAATAGAAAATTAGCTAAATCAATATCTGATGCAGGATGGGGAATGTTCTATAATTTTCTGAAATACAAATCAGAATGGTATGGAAAGAATTTCCTTGATATTGGAAGATTTGAACCATCGAGCAAGATGTGTTCAGTCTGCGGGAATATCAAATCAGATTTGACATTATCTGATAGAGAATGGATATGTTCTAAATGTGAAACAAAACACGATAGAGATATCAATGCTTCAATTAATATTCGGAACATGGCATTCACTAATCAGAATTTGGTAAGATGTATAGGACTGGAACAGCCCGAATCAACGCCTGTGGAGAAGAAAGCTCTGGTTAGAAATAATGAAACTATCTTCTGCGAAGCAGGAAGCCTCACCCCTTGTGGGTGAGGCAGTTCACAAGGCTTACTTGATTTTGCGCAAGAAATGCAAAAAGGAATTACTATTCGTAAAGAGTATTACGAGTGGAGCGAACTTTCAGACACTTACGAACGAGCAATGAAAGAAAACGAAAAAACCTAGCAAATAAACACAGGAACATTTACTTGGTGTTGTATAAATACATTGTTATGCAATCTACTCAAACTTTTGTTCAATCTGTTCCAACGCCTGTTCAACCTGATATTGTGCGCAAGACTCCTACGCCAAGAGAAATTGAAGCTCTACAGCATATTTCAAATGGTAATGATTCCAAGACTACAGCTAAGTTGATGAAAATTTCGAAGCGTACAGTTGATTTTCATTTGGCAAATGTGTATGTGAAACTTGGCGCAGGAAATCGAGTCCAAGCTATCAACATTGCCAAAGCCAAGGGATATCTTTAAATTTATAAGAGTCTGCAAGAAAACCCCATCCCCTTGTGGGTGGGGTAATTCACTCCTCAAGACAGAATAGCCATGATGTAATAAGTCATGGCTATTCAACTTTTAACTCTCGCTATTGTTGCCTGTGAAACTTCTGCCGCTGAAGTGAAAGACATCATTTCTGGCTGTCAAGTCAAAACAATCGGTGGGACTGTAAACACGAAGTACCGAGATTACTCGGGCGAAGACATTCTTGATGAACTCCACGATTCAGGTGTTAGTGTTCAACGAGCCGAACGTCTTGAAGACGACGGTGCTTCGATGCTCAATATTGAAATTCTTGTCCCAGATGAGCAAAGAACTCGCTTGGAGCAATGGATTATTGACAATCACATGAACGGCGAATCTTCTGGCGCACTTCAAGAATATACCTGGGGTGTGAAAGTTGGCGACACCGTTGATGTCGAAACGAAAGATGGTGCGCTTAACATTGAATTTCGTGGTCGTGTCATTGGATTCAAAGACGTGTATGCACAAGTTGAAGACATGGAAGGTGATGTCTTTGATGTTGAACTGGAAGACATCGTATCCGAATAAATTCATCACCTTTCAACGACTCCACTGGTGAAGAAAAGATGCTCGCCTTAAGCTGTGCCAAACTTGGCAGTTTGGATAGCGGCTGTAAAGCTCGTGTCGGCGGCATGAGCCAGAACTAGCAATAGAAAATTCCTCAAACTGAATAGCGGGAGAAGTATCTAAACATGGAAACTTCTCTCGCTTTTGATTTTGGAACCCAGTTCGGCGCTCATACTTCGGGCATGACTCCCGAGGCGTATGTCAATGAAATGAAAGCCGCCATCGGTATGCTGGACAAGGTTGAAGGCGCAATCGAGCGCATGAAAATCAAGTCACAAGAAGCCTTTAATCATGCTTATGGTATCAAGAAGGTTCTTTGCTCACTTTCTTGCTACACCTTCAATAACAAACTTCCTGAGAACGATAGAGTTTGGGAACTTGAAGGGAAGATTGCAAAGAAGATGGCAGTTTGGATGAAGTCTCAATTGGCTAAGTCAGACGACAATTTGTTGATTCGATACATTCTCTGGAATAAGCGATATTATGGCGACAATGAGCGACGTAAGAAGATTCTTGACGCTCTGATTGAAAAGGGATATATTTTCACTCGTCCTGCTGGAGAATACAATGCGCAAGAAGTAGTCATTACTGGAATCTACTGCAAGGTTGGCGATAATTGTTTCACTGAAGGACGAAACGGACGACATACACGACAATTCGTAGATGTCTGCGTCCCACAATGTTTTAAGATTCTATGGGAGATTGATGAAGAATATCTTGCAACAAAAGACATTCCGATGGTTGAGAAAGAAGTGTCAATGACTTATATGCGAGACGGCAAGGGATGCGCACGACGACCTAAGTTCAACCGCAAAGATGCGCAACGACTTAACACTCTGTTCCCATACTAAATTCCTCAAGCAATAATACAGAAGCAGTATAAAGTCAATGAAACGAATCAACTTTGACACAATAAAAACCTGCTTCTGTGTTTTCATTATCTTGAACATTTTGACAATGCCGTTAAGTCCTCACAATGGCGGCGGACTTATGTCAAAAGAAGCATACGCTCCGATTATGAATGTAAAACTTGCAATCATCGGAGTATTTGCTATCTGGGGTGTTGTGCTTTTGATAATGCATTGGAAATTCCTCACAGACCAAAAGAAAGTCTGTAGATAATCACCCACATAAGAAGAAAAACAAACGATAATCTCTAGTATGAAGCTAGAGATTGCGCAAAAACTTCAGTCAGGTGATAAGATTCTTTCAAACAAAGACGAATGGGAAGTCGTTGATATCATGGAAACTGACGACGGCATTATGATAAGTGCTTGTCGAGATGATTCCTATGAAGTCTTTTTCCATGAAGATGTTTCCTCAAAAGATTAAATTACTTGAGTAGAAAATCATGGCATCCAGTTGGTTTGATACACTAGAAAAAGCCCAGGTGATTATCTATCGTCGCCCAAATTTTCTTGCGGACGATTTTGAGTATGAACAATACATTGGCAGGAGCGTATTGGAGAATCTGTTTTCTGACCAAGCAACAGTAAGAACAGATACAGATATTGTTCTTTCGTTCCCTGAACGATGGATTAATTGTATCGAATGTCATCAACTCTTTCCAAGGTTGGAGAAATACTATCCAAACCTAAAGACTCTTCTCATCAAAACTCATGCGTCGCTGATTATTACTGGTGTGCCGAACAAATATGCATTTCTTTTACCAGAAGAAAATGAGATTACTCGAACATCTTCTGGTAGCGGAACGATTGATGAACCGACTTCCATCGAAGACCCGAACGCACTCTTTAAGGATATCTCAAAGGGTAAGATATTTTGCTCTTCCTCAAAAGATTAACCTGGGTACATTTTAAATCAAAGCATTCTCTTCCTTGGTGTTGATACAATGATTGAACATGGAATTCGAGTACCTCAACGTGAACTTAAGCGAGTTCATAATATGGTGTAAAAATGGCAACTGAAACAATCAATAGACCTGGAATCATGGACGCTCCTCAATTCTTTGAGGATATGTTCACGGATGATAAAGAAGAAATCGGCAACGGTGGAGATTTCCCTGATGCAGTTATAATGTTGCATCTTGGCGGCGGGAAATACTGTGCTGTTAACTGTACAACCACCGGACCAGACCCAATGACTGTCGGATGCTTAGTCTGCTTCGCCACGGAAAAAGAAGCGGAAATCTGGGAAGAAAAGTATATGTCTGGGGAAAAAGTCAACAAAGAATTCCAAGAAGCAAGAAAAATCGCAATAGATAAACCTAATATTGCTGGACTCGCACTTCAGAAAAATGCTGTTACTGCTAACATTCACTGGGTAAGGTAGATTCCTCAATCTGGAAATTCAAGCGCATAAATAGTCATGTCACAATCCGCACCAATCACCGCTGGTTCTCTTATCGAGTTGCTGAAACAAGTTTCACCTGATACAATCATCGTTCTATCGAAGGATGAAGAAGGCAACTCATATCGTCAACCATATGCTGTAAGTACGGATTATAACTACGATGCAGAATCTCGTGAAGTCGGCTTGAGACAGTTAACTAAAGAAGACCTTAAGAAAGGATACACAGATGAAGACGTTATGACTAACGGAAAACCCTGTGTTTGTCTCTGGTAATTCCTCAAACAAACGTAATTTGTACGTAAATAGTCATGGCGAAATATCATTTTAATGCGCTAGACAAAGATTCAAGCGCAAGTTATACTGAAACCCACGACGCAAACAATTTAGGAGAATTGCAGGAAGCCTGGAACGAATTTAAAGGCAATGTTCCGTTCTCTAGGTGGTATCACGACAATACTACTGATGAACCAGAAGATGAAGCAAACTTAGAGGAGCTTGATTGAAACATAGCACGTGAAATTAATCATTCCTCAAACTAGAAATAGTTTGATGTAAGTGTTCATGGACAAAGATTTCGCAAAAGGAACAAAAGTCATTGCTAAAGACGGAGCTGAAGGAACCTTAACTGGCTCAACAAGTGATTGTCAGCTCACAGGATGCCGTGGGCTTCGCTTATACGTTCGATGGTCTGACGGCAAACTAACCAAACCTTGCACAAAGGGTATGCAAATGAAAGAAGGAGTATGGCACATTCTATGACAAAAGACGACATTGAAAAAATCTTGCGAAAGAGAACTTTCGCTCAATGCCAAGGAACTGCGGCTTCAGCCGTTGGGAAAAGACAAGATTGGACTTGTCGAAACACTGCTTGTGTTGGTGGCATTCTTTGTAAACAACACGGCGGGAAAGGTTCAACAAGATACCTTCGACCAAGCGACCTTCCAGCATTGATTGAAGAACTTTTGAGTGTTTTGATTCCTCAAGAAGTTTCTTCATCTGCGTAGATAATCATGGAAAAGAAAGTCAAAACCACAAAACTCAGCGATGGTACACCGCAGGTTGGGTATCATACTGCTCAAGGTTGGGTGGGACTAACAAACTTACACCGAATAAACTACGGTCATCTTGGAATGAGATGGAAAAGTGATAATTGGGCGGGAGTTGAAAAAACAATCACTGACTGGAAGGAGAGAATTCAAGGCTATGTCAATCAAGACGCAGGACTTTAACGGTAAATATCTTACCGTGTCACTGAAGTTTGATGAAAATCGAGAGTTCCAATCTGCTGTCGGAATTCTCGATGCATCTGACTATCCCATCTTGAAAATCGAAGGAAAAGAATTTCGAGAAGAAGACATTTCGAGCGTCACAGTTGGCGACCCAAAAGACTATCCATACAGAAGACTATGAATCATCTTGGAATGGAGATGGATAAAGAGACATTAAATCAGTTGGGGTGTACGCAGACCAAATCCCAACTCAAGCGGATGTTTATGCTTTACACAGAAATGACTAATTCCTCAAACAAATACAAAAGGAGACTATTACACCATGCCTTGCCGAAGTGATTATATGGTAGTAAGTGAACGAGAATTTGAATCTCGTATCGTTGCCGCTCATCTCGTCTACGTTTTCACTAAACTGAAACAGAAATCAAACATTACGCCTGAGATGACGAAAGCGTCTATAGACTATTATGGTAAGGTTCAAATGGTGGATAAGTGGACAGCACTTCTTTGTGCGACTTTGACAGGACTCTCGCAAACTGATACAGACGCAATCGTTTATAATGCTAAGGATGCTTGGTCACGATGTCTAGCTGATTGGTGGGAGCGACATCAGGCTTGGGATAAAAAGCGAGAAGCAGACGAGAAGAAAGAGAAAGAAGACGAGAAGAAAAAGAACTTAAAAGAAGGCTTACTCAAGGCTTTCTATGCGCTGCCAGAAAAGAAACAAAAGCAACTCTTGAAAGACCTTGGAGTAAAGTAAAGGAAATTCCTCAATCAAATCCAAAGATTGCGTAGAGATTCATGGCACGAACCCAAGAAGAAATCATCAAAGACTTACGTGATGTAGAGTGTAGACTCTCACCTGAAAATCTTCACTGTGATGGAGAAATCTCACGAGCGCAAGCAAACCAAAAGCGCATCAAACTGGAAAAGCAACAACGAGAACTTGTAAAGGAACTCGGAAGAAAACCAACAGACGCAGAATTGTGGAATAATCAATGACACTAGATGAATTTATTCCTCAAATTCTTAACTAGAGTAATATAAAATCATGAACTACAATGGAATTCTATTCAAAGTCAACGAAAAACTATACGGTAGCACTTATAATAGCATCGTGACTAGCGGATTAATCTGGAAAGAAAAAGGTCGCTGGGTAATTCCAGATTTTCAGCGAGGACTTGTTTGGACGACTGAACAAAAAATCAAATTCATTGAATCTATGGTTGGACGATTGCCAATTGGTGAATACACCGTACATCGTACCCCTGATGACAAATACGAAGTCTTAGATGGTCAACAAAGATGGGACGCGATTTTTAGTTATATTGCTGATGAATTTCGAGTCAATGGCTATCTTTGGAGTGAACTCAATGATATAAGTCGGATGTATTTTGAAGATACACCTTTTGCATATCGTCTTGTTGAAAGATTGACGGAAGAAGAAAAACTTGATGTTTACAACAGACTTGCTTATGGTGGAACTGCACATGAGTCGAAATCTTAATTCCTCAACCTAAATAATCGAGCAATATAAAATCATGGCATCGAAAGAAGACCGTAAAGCACATCGACTCCGTGAACGAGCATATGAAATGTACCTTGCCCGTGGGCAAGAAGCTGTAGAGAATTATGGGCGCAAAAACAAACTCCCGTTCTCACCATGCGAAACATGCGAAACTGATACTCCGACTCTGACAGACTCAAAAGGAAGCGAATGCCTAGTCTGTGGAACCGTGAAGATTCCTCAATCAGTAAATTCGAGCGCATAAACAATCATGCCACTAACACCAGAACAAAAGAGAGAAGAAGCCTACGCTAAATCAAGAAAAGAAGCGGCAGAAGTGGAAGAAAACTTTCATCTGCAAAGGTGACCCAGAAATCGACTGTTTGCGTTGGTATATTACTGACCACGGAGAACATATCCAAAATCCAGAGTCAAGATATAGACTTGAAGGATATTCGTTTGGAGCATGTGCTATGTCAATGAGTTTGGATTGCGCAAGAAATCCACGTGACTATATGCCAGACAAACTTCGAGCAAAAGCGCTGGAACTGCTTTCCTCAAATTCTTCAACCAAACCAGTATAAAGACATGACAAAGAACTACTACTTGATGGACAATGTTGGCTCAACGAAATATACAGTCAATTTCCACGACGGAGTAAAAACGCACAAAGATGGTAGCCCGTTCTACGACATTCAATTGTTTAAGAACAAAAAGAAGCGCAACGCATTCGTTAAAGAACTCTGCAAAACTGGCTATATGGAAAGATGCTTAATTCCTCAAGAAATCGAGCGACAATAGTAAAGAAATATGGAAGCAAAACAATGTCAGTGTGGAGCAGTCACCGTAATAGGACAAGACTTCGATAACTCTATGACACTTAAGACTTTTCGAGCAGAATTCCCAGGTGTTAGATTACAGCGCAAAAATAAGTATTCAAACTGCAATCACTGTGTCAATCATTGGGGAATCGACCTGTGCGGATGTGGGAGCGGTGAACCAGTAGGCAAATGCGACGGCGGATATACAGAGTGTAAGAACAATATCCCAGCTCAAGAAAAAGGAATCATGAAGAGGAGTTTTGGATGGCGATAAGTTTCTCTAAAATTTCAAACCAAATCGAACAGCTCAAACAAGAGCTAATTAAACAGATTCAAGGATTGCCAGATAATCCAAATATCAATTATTTGGCTGAAAACCCAAGATGCTTTACTATTATGTCATCTGACATCGGACAAAACTGGAGCCCTGAGTATCATGACTTCAGAACACAATACGAAAAAATTATCAAGAAGATTCAAACATCAACAATCGAAAATGTAGAAAAGATGCTGATGTTAATTGTTGAAGATGGTAAAATTCGAGAATCGAATGGACAATACTTTACCTTTCATCCAGACGTGCGAAAGTTTGTCAGCGACTTGATGTAAAAATCCTCAAACCAAATTTGACACGCCCTATAAAGGCATGTCAACATTCCCAGTGTCAGAACTCAGAGCATTCGTTTCACCACTTGCTGGAAGCGGGAAAGAACATTTTCGTAACTTCTGCGAGAATAACAAAATCGACTTTGATGAATGGCTACCAAGACTTATGAGCTACTTCGCAGATTTCCCAGTCATGATTCATGTTCAGGCAAAGGAAAGACATTGCTATATGAGCTGGTGGGACTGGATGCATCTATGTCCACAAAAACCCTCAAAACAAATTCCTACTGCGATAAATAATCATGGAAAATGAAACTGGAATCGCAGTAGGAATCACACACAAACACGGAAAATCTTCCACGACTTCCTGGTACGCAGCTCACTCGCTTTTAAGCTTACATGGTGGGTCATTCACCATCTTTGGACGAGATAACGGGAGAACACAATACGTTATTTCTGCCAAACAATTCGCAGGCGTTTGTCCCGGAATTCGAGATGCTTTCAGCGGAAAATTGTTTCCTGATATTTCGGAATACAAAGAAGTTTCGTAATATCACCAGCAAAAATGACATCATTGAGAAAGTATCCACAATCTCTCAATTCCTCAAACAAATCTTCCAGTGACATAAAGAAACAATGAAACTTTGGAAACTTAATCGAATTGGTGGAGCTAGTTACTGTGAAACAGATGGACTGGTGATTGCCGCAAATGACGAAACGGAAGCACGAGAAATTGCACTTGATGACTTTGGAATAAATAATCATGTTTGGGCGAGGGCAAGCCTAAGCACTTGTGAAGAAATCATCGCAGAAAACACAAAGCGTGGTATCATACTGTGTGACCATCATCATGGATAAATTCCTCAATCATCAAATTCGAGTAAGTAACACAGTATGATTACATCCAAACTGGTTCACTCTGGCAATAGAGAAGAATTGATTCAAGCAATCAAAGAAAATCCGACAGAATATGTCGTTGGTGTAGCAACTGAGTTCTTTCCATACTTTGAACTTGAAAAAGCAAACGAACTTATCGGAAAAGAGTTCTTAATCCAACAAAGATACGAAGGACGAACAATAAGAACTCTTTTCCGAATGGAAGGTTTTACAGTCCAACTTTCATACCTTTTAGATTGCAGTGGATGCAACTATTGTCAGGAAACACTAAACAAAAATGGACGTTTTCTGAAGTCACACCACCTTATGGGACACGATAGAAATGGAAATCACATTTATGCCTATGAGAGTGACAAAGTTTTCAAGACCCTTGAAGACGCCGCAAAGAAAACCAAAAAAGGTGTGAACTGGATTCACCTATTATCAGTCTACTTTTGGGACGAAGATAGAGACTTTGGCAAAGGTGATGAGATTGGATGCTGGGAGATTCAACCAGCAAAGAAAACTAAAAAATCCTCAAAGAAAATTCTTGAGACTGTATAGAATCATGGGATACTCACTCACTCAAGCAGAATATAAAACTCTCAAGTCAAATCTCACCCGTGCTATCAATAGCACAAACAATGATAGAATCATCAAGACTTGCAACGAAGCAATGACCATTTTTGAAGCAAAAGGCTATCCAGATTCTTGGTCAAACTGGGAGCGAGCAAAAGAAGACGCCGAAGCCGCAAAGCGACGTGAATCGGGCGGATGGTGAGTTCTAAGCCTTAAAAAAACAACTCAGCGTGGTGAATATTGAAAAGAACACAGAAATGACTCTGTGTTCTTTTTTGTTTATGTGGATGGGCTTTTGGAATAGCGCTTGGGTGAATAAGGGGACACGGATTTATTTAAATTTCTTTTTTTGATTGTGCGAAATTATGGTTGATGGAATGATAGTTCTTTCAGCAAAGGAAAAAAACAATGGAAAACACAATCAAAATCGAAAAATTCGTAGTTCTAACTTCATATGGTGAAGCGTGTAAAAAGTCAATCAAGAATGTTTATTTCTTGTTCCCAGTTAATTCAACCAACGTTTTAGAAATGTTTAAGTTAGAATTAATGTTGAATCAAAAGCATAAAATCATGAAATACAAAGGGAGAAAAATAATAGGATATGAAACCAACTGTTCTTACCGCACCATTGAACAAATAATGGATGATATGGAAATTGATGAAAATGCTCACTTTGTCCATGCTTTCAAGGGATTGGAAACTCCTTTGAAAATGTATCAAGATTTAACTGAAGACCTTGATGGATGGGAAAAGTTTTTTGAGACGATTTAATTTTCCTCATACACGGAAAGTTTTTAAGTAAATAATCATGGAAAGATTCGATAAGCCAATCCTGCGTTCACTCCGCCCTGAGCTTGAAAAAGCACTTGCTGATATTTGTGCAAAACATGGCATTACTGCAAAAATCGGTAGTGCAAGTTTTACAGACCTTGAGTGTAAGTTTCAACTGATTTTGGAACTTGAAGGTGCTGGCGAAGCTAAGTCTACAGCGAAACAAAGTGATTTCGAGCGCTACGCAACATTGTATGGACTTGAGCCAACTGACCTTGGGAAGACCTTCCTAGTGGGTGGTAGTTTGTATATCATTACTGGAATCAGTCCCAATCGACCAAAGTTCCCAATCGACGGAACTCGCCATGATGGAAAGCCATTTAAGTTTGGCTTAGAAACCGTAAAAAGAGCTTTAGCCAAAAGCAAAAACACCGCTTCGGCTTAGTTTTTCGAAAAAAAGTAGTGTACTGCTAAAAAGTGTGGTACACTACTTTGCACCATGATGAATAAACTTCCATCTACAGTTGAGACTCTCAATGGTCTGAACGTTGCGCTTGATAAGAAAGCTGCTGATGTAACATCGTTGAATGCTATCAATCAATTACTTTCTGATGCGAGAAAACAATTGGTAGAAGCTCGAAACCGTATTCTCAATGAATACAATGACTTGTCTAAGCATCCAGACGGACAAAAGGAACTCGGCGGTAATGAAGCGTCTCGTTCTGCTGCTATTGAACTCAAGGTAAGCAAGGAGCGCTCTGCCGTTGAAGCACTTGAAGCCCAATATACTCGTGCTCAGGGTGAACTTTCAGTTTCTCTGATTGAATGTGACCGATGGCGATACACTCTGCGACTTCTTGAAGTTGAAGCTGGTACACGCTCTACAGTCGGCGTATAAGTCTTATTTCTCCCCTTATGAATTTGGCCCGCTTTATGCGGGTCATTTTTTATTCCTCAAGAATTTACAAACATTGGTAAATAAATATGTGGGCAGTGATTTACTATACAGACGGAAGCAGTAGCGACAACATTTATCCAAAGAACGGCGTTTCGTTCGGACAATATGAATTGGCAATGAAAGACAAGCGTATTGTTAATGTCATGATTTACGGATAATGACAAATTTACCATAGTGGTAAATTTAATTTTGCAAAGAAAATTGGGTCGTGCCGCCTTATTCCCCCAAGCCCTATTTTTGGGCGTTTTTTATTGGTGTGTGGATTTTCCTCAAAATCTAACGGTGTCAGCGTAAAGAGTTATGCGAAAAGCAACTCTCGAAGGAAAAAACTCAACGTTCCCCACCATCACCACGATACTCCCTAGCGGAACCGCAGGACGTGATGAGAATGGTACTTATCATAATGCGCTCGGTCTGGAAAGCACCGAAAATATGCGCCACGTCTCGGTGACTTGGCAAAAGAATTGTATCCCTGTTTCGGAGTTTGCCGCCGATGTTAAGGAACAGCAACGGTTCAAGTTTGACCGCTTGATGGGTGCTGATGCCCTTCGTCTATCTGATGACCTTCGTCTGTCGGACGGTACTTCGTTCACTCTGAACGGTTTGACGACGATGCCCCGAAACGCTATGAAACAGGGTTTTGTCGAATATCTTGTCAAGGATTTGGGCGAGTATGGCGACGTTTCGAAATCCGATGCCACCCGTGCAAAGTCTGACCTTGCCCATTATCTGAACTTGGAACTTGACCACCTTTCGGCGCAACGTGATACAACTCTATTAACTCGTCTCGCCAAGAAAAAGGCACAACTTTCAGCCGGTATCATTCCGTCTCTCTCAAAGAAGTTGAAAGCCGAGATTCAGGACTTGGAAACTCGTTTGCAAGAATCCAAAAAGTTCACCGTTCGCACTCGCAACGATGACGACGGAAATCAAGTTGTACGCTACGTTGCATCCGAACGATACGGCGTAATCAACAATGATTCCGTGATGGACATTATCAGCGGCGCACTTCCGGGCGGTTGGGGCGATTCCCTAGCTTCTCACGCTTGGAACGATGGGGATTCCATGATTGGTAACGTGCTACTTCCTGACTATATCAAGAATCGTCCTGATTCAGAGTATGGTATCGGAATCAGCTTCAAGAACTCGGAAATCGGACGATACCGATTTGAGATTTGCCCCTTCTTGTTCCGTGCTATCTGTCTGAACGGTTGCATCTGGGGACGTTCAAACTCGGTGATTGGCATTGACAAAAAGCACCTTGGCGAAATCAATCTTGACAAAATCAAGATGCAGGTTCAAGCCGCCGTAAAGTTGGCGCTTGCCGAAGGTGAGCAGGTTTTGGAACTATTCGACATGACCAAGGAAATCACGGTTGAGAATCAATCCCAACTCGTTGCAAGTCTCGCCAAGGAGTTCAAACTCACGATTCCCCAAGGACGTGCATGGTTGAACGCTATCGGTGACGAACCTGGCGAAACAGTGTTCCATACGATTCAGGGACTCACTAAGGCGTCTCAGAGCTTCACAGGGGACGTTCGCCAAACGATGGAGGAAACCGCAGGGTTGATTCTCGCCCCGTCCCTTACGGCTGATATTGACGCTATAGCGTCCATGTGGGAAAAGTTCTCGGTGAGAGCCGAGAGCCTGACCCCTGAACAGGTTGCGGTTTACGCCCGATAAGCTAAGCTAACCTAAAACAATCAGCGGAAAGAACGAAAGTTCTTTCCGCTTTTTTGCGTTTCGAAAATGAGGAATTTAAGCCTTGGAGAAATAAGGCGGTACGGATTTTCCTCATCTTTGTGATAGAATTTTATATAGATTTATGAATCTTGCTCTCGCTATCCACGAAAAGGAATTGACAATTGGCAGTTCGGTATGGAAGATTATGCGATACCCTCATGGTGTGCCCATCGAAGTTAAGGAATGGGTGTTAGAGAGAATTGACGGTGAAGAGCACCATTGTCTTTATTTCAACAACGCAGGGGACAAGCAATTCGCATACGCTCATCATTACAACGATGATTGGTATATGACTGAGAAAGAGGCATTTAATGCGGCTTGGGATTCCCTAACCGACCATGTTCGGTTAAATCGTAAACAGGCAGATGAATTGGAGTTAATCCAGCACGAACTTTCCTCAAATTCTTTATTCATCTATGTATAAAATCATGTCACAGCACAGTTTCAAAACTCCAAAATTCACCGTACAAATGGGAGTAGACCGCCCACTCTCGAATGTGTTCGCTTCGATTTTTGTGAACGATGTTCCAGAAGATGCGGAAGATGACAACGCACCTGGATTTAATCCGTTTAGTTGGTTCGCTGTTTCCAAAGTTGGCGTTAGCACTGCTGTTCACGATGTTGAAAAATACATTCAAGAAAACGGTGAGCCAAATGTCAAGGTTCCGAAGGCGCTGATTGCCGATTTAGAGAGAGATGTTCAAATCCATCTCGCTGACCCAAACAAAAGTCTCAACTGGGGGAATTATCACGGTTTCGTAGAATAGCTACGAATTTTCCTCATTTTTTCTTCTGAGGTGGATATAATAATATCATGAAAGATAAGCGATGGTCAAAAAAGGGACGAGAATTAAGAAGTTCCAATCCTAGCCTTTTCACTGGCGGAAGTGGAAGCACCGGACACCGTTTCAAGGGTGGAGCACACGGTCGTGACATCGACTACAAGCGTTCAGACAAGCGCACCGAAGAGCGAAACGTTCGCCGTGGAGAATACGAAGATTAAGAAAACGGGGAGAAATCCCCGTTTTTTAGTGCTTGGAAAAATAAGGGCGCACGAAATTCATCTTATAAACCAAAAGCCCGAACCATTTCTGATTCGGGCTTAAAACGTGCTTCTGGGCGACCGCATCCCTACTGTTTCTTCTGTTAACCTTGCTCGTCCTGTTCTCTACGGTAGAGTTTTTCCTTGTTACCCGGATACTTTGCAAGGAGCTTTGAAGACTCCAAGTTTCAACTTATGGGGAGCGGGTCACAAACTATACGTGTACGCACAGCCAGGTTTGTCTAGACACCGGACAGATTTGACTCTGCTTGCTCCGTCCCCATAAATTTAGAGAGCGTGTATATCTATTATCAGCGGGACAGTTGCAACATTTTCCAACCTATACCGAGCTACACTGAATGGCTCTGTCTTTCGACTTAACAAGGTCGGAATCCCTTCAGATTCATCTTTGGTCATTCTCTCTGTTTATATACGATTTGGAGTCAAGACTTTGAGGAAAACATTTCCTCAATCTCTCCACCGAAGAGCGTATAGAATCATCAGGAAAAGACGAGACACCAACTAGACTAAAAAGAACGGAAGGGTCAAGTCGAACAAATCTAAGACAAATCGCAATATAAACAAAATGCCTCTGTATGCACTGTACTAGTCAGTGTCACCAAGCCTAACTTAGCTTGTGAGCTTCACTGTCTGAAATGGTTCCCTGTAGCCGATTCGAAGCGGCGACGGAAAGATAGAGAACGGTTAGCTACCGCTTGAGAAGACTTATTAATATAGGTCTTCTTTTCGTTTTTATCGAGCTTTAAATTTCGAAATTCGAATTAAGACTTGGTGAAATAAGGCTGCACGGACGCAACTGCTTCATTTTCTTGTGGAATTTCTGGAACATCATATTTTGATGTATCTAAAGTGTTGTGTAAATCGCTATTTTTGTTTAACCAAACAGTTTTAACAAATCTTCTGTCTGGCACCAATACCATTACCAAATCATATTCTTCATTGTATGGTATTCTGTAAACAACTTTGGTAGTTTTAGCACCTTGCATTTCTACTTCAATCACTTGTGCTTTTGAAGTATCAAGCGATTTTGGTAAGTTGACGATATTTCCGTATCTATCATCTAAAGCAGCATCTAAAGCGTGTGGGGAATAATCAAGAAGCATTTGTCCATGCTGGGTTTGGGCATTCTGTGGTATACCTAAGTCAGCGTGATATAGTTTTCGAGTTTGTTTGTCATACCAAGTCATGTTTTGTTTGTTCACATATGTATATCGCAGTCGAAACTACAAAAACGGAACTCCTTTCTCATCTTTTTACAAGAAAAGTCTGTTTACCTTGATTTCAGATTCCTCAAATTTTGTATAGATACGAGTATAAAACCATGAAGCCAAAATCACTCACTCTTGACAACAAGCAAAACCTTTTCGTTATTGGTTTTGCCGCTGGAGTTACTTGTCTTGGGTTTGATGTTTGTCAAGAACGTTCTATCGCTATGGCAAAATGGCTTGGTGTTGAAGCTCCAAATTCTTCTTACTGGGGAACTATCAACGGCTATGAACGATTCCAAGAACTTGTTGAACTTTGCCGAGTTCGCTTTGAGAAGACGGGCGAAAAATGCCCATGTGAACTCATCCCGCAACTTGTCGGACTTGAAGGAAAAACGATTGAAGTTGTGGACAAGTGGGACGAAAAACGCAAGTTTACGGTGGGGACAAGCACCGGATGGACTCCATGTCACATTGAAATTAAGCGCAAAAACTCAACAGGCGGACCAGCCGTTATGGGAGCACCTTTTAAGTCTATCCGTGTAGTTTGATTCCTCAAAAAAATCACTCAGAAAGGTAAAGAATCATGAGAGAAGCTTCAAAAACAAAGATGCTCGAAGTTCTGAAAGACATGAATGTAACAGTGACTCAAGATTTGACACAAAATCCATCAACTGTCACGGGAATCTTTCTTGAAGAACATGGCATTGAACCCGATTTTCTTTTGGAAAACATTTTGCTTATTCAAACTATGAACGAGAATAAAGCCATTCTCGCTCAAGTCGCCGCCCTTTGCTTCCCGTAAAAAAATCCCTAGAATATTCCAGGGATTAAGACTTGGGAAAATAAGGATGCACGACCCAAATTCCTCAAAAAAGAAAGCCCGATTTCTCGGGCTACTTCTTACTTCAACATCACCGAAGGGCAGTAAATGATATCCCCAACGATTGTATACGGTTCTTCTTCACGGTCGCCGTAGAAAATCACGTTATCGCCCATTCCCGCCATAACTTTATTGAAGTATGTACGTGCGCCTTCTGGAGTGTTAGGAATCCCGTTGCTTTCTCGGAAAATTCTGGTGGCTTCTCGGTTGATGAGAAAATCATCCTTACATCGGGCTTCTTCGTCACCAATTAAAATCATGGCAGGGTCTCCGGTATCGACCACTTCCACTATATCACAACCAATCAAACCATAAAGCTCTTCAATTTTAAAGTCTGTGCCGTTTGCTGGCTGAATGTTTTCTTTTGTTCCGTCTGCTCTGTAAAGCGTTGCGTCCATGATTTTATACCCTTGTCAGCAGAAATAATGAGGAATTTCCGTGCAGCCTTATTTTTCCAAGTCTTAATCTGGTATAATGAAATTGTGTCATCAGATTTAATTCAACACAATAATCTAACAGCGATTAGAGAAATTAAATTCGAAGATAGGTTAAATCCTAAACGAGATGAATGGTTATTTGTATGTGCCTGCGGTCATCAGTTTCACAGTAGTATTCGTAATTTTACACGACATCAATCTACAAAATGCCCACAATGTTTTAATCTTTTCAACAAAAAGTATGGACGCTTAACAGTTATCAAAACTCTCGCACCTGTAGATAGTACAAAATGTGTTTGCAAATGTGATTGCGGAAATGAATATGTTACTTATTTAAGTAACATAAAGCAAGGTGTCACCGTTTCTTGCGGTTGCTATAATCAAGAGACAAGAAAGAAAATTAATGATTTGACAAGCCAAAAATTTAGCAACATTACTGTTGTTGAGTTATCACATCGCAGAGTTTCTAACAAAACAATGTGGTGGTGCAAATGTGATTGTGGGATAGTTAAAGAAATCATAGGAGCGGACTTGTTAAGTGGAAAAACCACATCTTGCGGCTGTGTCGGTTCTCTAAAACGTTCATTAAGGACGGCTAAAGATTTAACTGGTATTAGGTATGGTAAATTAGTAGTTCAACACCGACACGGTGCTATCGGCGCAACCAAGCATGTAACATGGGTTTGCCTGTGTGATTGCGGACAAACTAAAGTTGTTACATCAACAGATTTACAACAAGAAAAAGTGATGTCATGTGGTTGCAAAAAAACATCAAAAGGAGAAGAGAAAATCAAAGCATATTTGATATCTATTGGACTTGTTAATCAATTTCAAAGAGAGGTGTCTATTGACAAATCTAGATTAAAGTATGATTTTTCTATTCTCAAAAACAACAGCATTGTAGGATTGATAGAATTTCATGGTGAACAACATTATTCACCTGTGTCATGGTTTGGTGGGTTAACAAACTACCAACAACAAAGGACTCGTGATGTAAAGAAAATACTTACAGCTAATAAAGCAAAAATACCCTTGTTAATAATTCCATACAGTTTTACCTTAAAGCAAATTCACCAATCGCTCGACAGGTTTTTGTTGAAAATTAAATGAGCGTGCCGCCTTATTCCATCAAGCCTTATTCCCGGATGAATCCGGGAATTTTTTGACTACGCGGTAACTAGTTCTTTCTCATCGGGTACCGCTTCGGTGTCGGTACCTTTTGCGGATATTCCCATCATATAATCCGCTACCTTTTGTGCCTTCGCCGCCGCCTTAACAAGCATTGTTTTATCGTCGTTCAGCGCCTTAATCCAACTTTGAAGGTATGCTACAGTGTTTTCGCGGGTTGGCATTTCTAGTCCCGCTTCGTCGCAAAGAAAAGCGGACGAAAATTCGGCAATCAATTCCTCGGTAGAATATAATTGACCTGCGAAACCGTCACTTTCAGTAATAGACTTTCGATTTAAGCGCGTTTCGTGACCCGTTGAGTGTGCGCCTTCATGGAATAGAGTAGCGTAAAAGTGTGCATTACTGCTAAAAGTTTCACGCTTCGGCATGGTGATTTGGTCGGTAGACGGTCGGTAAAATGCTTCGCTTCCCCAAAGAATCTCGGGAGCATCGGCATACTTTGCCCAAATTTCTTCGGCCACAATGTTCGCATCCTTTTCGGCGTTTGCGTTCATAAGACTCTCAAGTGCCGCTAACTTGTCAAGATTCTCGCACTGTTCGACGTTGAAAACCTTGTATGCTTTCATTAGCCAATATTTGCCTACTACGTCGCCTGAATCGTCCTTTTTAACCGTAGGTGACGAAAAAGTAATCCAAGTACCATGCTCACCCTTTTTGACGTTACCGCCCAATTCCAACGCTTGCTTAAAAGTTAGCCAGCGGTGGTCGGTATACTTCATGCCAGCGATAGCCAAAAGGAACGGGTTAATTCCACGATACGGCTTATTCGTGGTGGCGTTACATGGCTTGGCTGATTGCCAGGGCTTTTGCCAAACGACGTTGCCAGCTTCAAGCTGTGCGATAATCGTTTCTGTAATGTGTTCGTATGGAGTAGCCATGAATATATACGATATACCCGATTCAGTTTGAGGAAAATTTACTCATACAGATAAGACTTGGAAGAATAAGGCGGCACGGAAATTCCTCAAATTCTTCATTGGCACTCATATATAATCATGAACCAATATCTAAACGATGTTGCAGTTACGATTCTAAACAACGAACAGAATCAACGAGCTTCCATTCTTTTGCAAGAAGCGGACATACTTGACAATTTGACAACTGAGTTGAGTTACGACCCAAACAATGAAGATTTACAAATCAAAGTCACCAAGCAACAAGACAGAATGGGCTCAATGAAAACTCAATTCGGTCGAGAGCTTGCCGAGATGCAAAGAGCCGCAGAAAAAGAAGTTTTCGGAACCTGAAAAAATCTGGGAGTAAAATCCCAGATTAAGACTTGGAAAAATAAGGATGCACCCGCCCGCAGCCATTCCTCAAAAAATCCGCTGCACACAAGTATAAAAATTCCTCATGCTTTGTCGTGCCAGCCATATACAAACATGGCTGAAACAAAGTTCGTAATCGGAAGACCAATCAACGGAATCACAATCAACGGTAGAGAGTTCGTGTGTGATGAGAATGACGAGCCAATGCTTTTTGACAGTGAAGATTTGGCTCTCGCCTTCTTGAAGGAAAATGGTATTGACGACCCCGAAGCTGAAGGCATCGACATTCTCCCTGAATAATCCTCAAATTCTTAAAGCACACAGGTAAATAATCATGGCTGACCACTGCTCCATCTGCGACTGGCGACGACCCTACGGCGGAACCAATATTCTCGTTCTTAACAACGGGGAGCTTTGGATTGAGTTCTGCCCATCGTGTGCCGATGAGCCAATCACTAATGCCGAGACTGGCGAAACCATCGCCGTAGGCACGTTGTTCGCACAGGCAAGCGGATTGCCTGACCCTGGTATCACCCCACGAGCCGTTTCTTACATGGCAGAGCGTCTTGACCGTGAAGCGGCTGAAGAAGCGTACTGGGCTGAGCAGGATGCGATTGCGGAAGAAGAGCTTCGTTTGGAGCGACTGGATGCCCCAACATGGTACGAACTGCTGGGAGAGTTCATACTTGGGCGCAAAACCCGCACGCTTCATAATCTCAGGGCTTGAATCTTAAAATCATGCGAATTTCGTGTGATTTTAAGCCTTGGGCAAATAAGGGGGCACGATTTTTCCTCAAATTCTACATCAGCACCAGTATAAAATCATGTCACTATCAGACAAAGAAATCGCCTACGGAAAGGCGCTCATGAAGTATCGACGTGGAATGATTACCCATGCTGAAATGATGGCGCAGGCGGATAAAGCCGAAAAGCAATACCGTGAATACCTGGAATCTCAAATTCCTCAAAATGGTCACTCACGTAAGTAAAAAATCATGCAAGACCCGCAACACAAGGGAACTGGATTCTACGACATCAACGATGTGGATTCCATCATTAGGGCAATCACCAAAGATGCCGAGATGCGGTTGTTCAACTCAATCCAAGTGAGAGAGGGTAAACAAGATGCAACGGCACAAGTTGAAAGAGATTTGCACGTTTGCATCATGGTAAAGCATCGGTACGGGCGACGTGCGTTCCGCCACGTCAAGGAACTCGTTCAATTTGTCATGGACTACAAGCCACAAGACGAAAGCCAGGAATGTATGAAAGACATCATGCTAAGTCGTCTACCAGACTTGAAAGATGCCAGCGAAGCAATTTCCTCAAATTCTTAATCCATGTCGGTAAAGAATCATGGCTGATTACATCACTCACGTTGAACCCAACAACCCAGAATGGGATATCATGTGGGGCAAACTTCACTCGCAGAAAGAAGCCCACACCTGCCCCCTTTCCAAAGAAGCATGGCAATACATGGAAACTTGGCGCATTGACGGCAAAATTGTCCATCAGTTTCGACATCGTTCATACAAGAACGAAGGGCGCATCATTGTGAATATTGACGCAAGTGAAGCGTTCCTAAATTCCTCAACATTTTCAGCGGTAGGAGTATAAAATCATGGCACGAAACACCATCAACCGAGACGAAGATTCAACACAACGACGACGCAAGACGACACTTGCAGACAAGCGAAGGGGCAACAAAGATTGCACTCTAGGCTATCAGTTGCTCGCTGACATCATGTTCAACGATAAGAAGAATCTTCCGAAGCGATAAAGAAAAAGCGCACTAAAAAGTCCGCTTTTTTAGTGCTTGGAAAAATAAGGGCGCACGAAAATTCCTCAAACCAATTCAGAAAGTGGTATACTAGAGTCATGTCTAAAAAGGTAAATTTACCAGTTGGTCGTGTGGATTTGGACGAAGCAAGGCGGACTCTTAGCAGGTTTGACTCAAGGTTGCCGCCAGATGTTTCATACAAAGTTGTTGTTGACTTGTTTAACAATCTTGGGATTGAGTTCAGGTCAACCAGGGAAGGTTTGCTAATTGATAGCTGTTTGCATATTAACCTTCAGCACAGGAATGGCGGCAATTTTACCATTCACCGAAAGGGCTTTGGCCAAGCACTTAGGTACGCAAGGTCAAAAGTCGCTGAAATGTGATTACGCTGGAAAACTAGGAGCATTCTTTGAGTCGCTAATTCCTCAAGAATCTGAGCCACAAGGGTAAATAATCATGGCAAACGTAGCTTGGAATGACATCAAACCTGGAGACCGAGTAGTGTGTCTCGTTCACGCTGGAATCGGACGCAACGGCCCGGAGAAGAAGAAGGAGAAGGCTGGTAAAGTCGTTATGCGCTCGGCTCACAATGGATGGGTGCTGAACAGCGGAGGTCGTCACGGGGTTCCGATACTTGTAGACAGCGATAATTTTGTGAAAGCAACTCGAAAATAAAAAATCCCTGGAGAAATCCAGGGAATAAGCCTTGGGCAAATAAGGGCGCACGAAAATTCCTCAAAACATCAAACAATATTCGTATATAGTCATAACCACGACTGAATGAGTCTTTGAAAATTAAGACGAAACCGAGAATGGTCTCGTGGAGTGACCCCCAGGCGGGGAATAAATGGTCGCCATCAAGGGCAACGATTTGAGCGCAAGACGTTGAAATCGTTGGTTAAGGTCTGCCCTTGGACACACTTAACATCTGGCCCGCCAAATTTCCTCATCTACAACAGTAAAAACCATATTTAATTATGAACCTAGTCTGGTTATTTGGAAAGCAATATCGCTTACGCTCTTTTTACTTTGGACATATCGTCACAATGTTCACCTGTCGTCTTCAAGATTGTCCGAAAGAAGGAGACCAAATTATCACGGCAAATGTGTTTGGTGGCAGATGTCAATGGATTGTGGAAAGCATCGAACACCGACAAGGAAATTTGCCCCATGTTCATGTGAAACCATATTCTCCGTATTGATTCCTCAAATTGTTTACCGAGCTTGATATAAAATCATGAGTGACAAGGAAAAACTAGAACAACTGACAGCCGCAGTCAAGAATTTGCTTAACAAGAGAGCCGTCACTGACAGAGTCTACGAAGAAGCCTATGACTTCACCTTCAAATCATGGGGATGGGACGAATGGGATAAGTTGACCGAATTGAGCGGATGGACAGAAACTGACATTCCCGAAGAATTGAAGGATAAAGACTAACTTGGACAAATAACGAAAGACATCACCTTTTTCCTCAAATTCTTTTCCTGTATAAGTAAAGAATCATGAGTTGGTTAAGCAATCTAGTTTCCGCACCGCTTCGAGCCGTTTCCGTCATTGTTGATGCAGTCGATGACCAAGATATTTTGGGAATTTCGCAAGCTGCTGACAATGCCGCCGAATCGCTAAAGGATGCAGTCGAACGAATAGCAGGAGAAGAGTAATGGCAAATGTACGGAAAAATCGCTGGAGCCTTCGGGCACACTTGAAAGAATCCACACGTCCGCTTGACCAGCATCCACAAGTGCGACGGGAAGACGAAAAATCAAACGATACCATCGAAGATGAGATTCCTCAAGAATTTGAATCAGATGAGTAAATAATCATGGACGCACCAAAGAAGCAATCCAAGAAGAGCCTTCTCAATCATCTGAACGGGCAGCTCGTAAAATTGGACGGACTTCCGCTTTCAGAGTGGATAGAGAAATCCAAAGCCATCATCACCACAGAAGACGGCATTTACTGCGGTCGAGAAGGGCGAGTAAAGGAACAGATTCTCGGCGTCGAACATGAAATCTGGCTCACAATGGGCTGGTACACGGTGGATACAACACCCAGGGTCGAATACGCTTACCTTTCGTAGTAAAAAATCCCAAGAATATTCTTGGGATTAAGGCTTGGAAGAATAAGGTTGCACGAAATTGCTTCCTGTTTTTGCCTGTTTTCCTAAACTGGAAACATGCCCTTTTTTGGAAACTTCCTCAAATTATTCACTGGCGAGAGTATTAAGATGTAGGGTTTTAGCATCGGATAGCGAAAGCAGTGCGCAGGCGAGTAAACTGGAGTATGCGACCAATCAATAAAGTGAATTAATTACTCACAAAGATTGGTAGACCTGGGTTCGATTCCCAGAAACCCTACACTTCCTCAAATTTTCCACTCATAAGAGTATAAAATCATGGCTGTAATCACCATTCACACAAACAACACTCCGAAATACTTCTCCACCAAGGAAATTGCTTTCAAGCATCACTACGAAGAAGGCGGGTATCTTTGGGCTCGAAGAGAAGGGATGAGCGATGTTTACAAACCGTATGCGTCTGGAGTTCTCCCCGTGTCTCGTCTTGCAATCTATGAGCTGTTCATGGTGGACGGACGCAAGCCAACCGACGAAAACACTCAAGAAGCAGAAAAAGCCTGCTATGAAGCAAGAGACCTTGAAGTATCTTTGATGTGATTCCTCAAATTCTTCACCTATGACAGTATAAAAACACGATGCTTTATCTCGTAACACAAAGAACGGAAAAGGGAATGGAAGCGGCTCGCCAAAGTGCAATTGATGCAGTTTATGGCACAAGAAAACAAGCCCACTTCAGCCCAAAGATTTGGAGTCGCATCTCTAAGGTAACATCGGAAACGTTTGAGAGTCCCGAACTAATCCGAGCGTGGTTCAAGAAAAACCGTGACAAGTTTTGCGACGGCAACAATCCACTTTGGGATGCTTGGCTGAATGGTGTAGACTCAACACAGGAAACAATCATTCAGGGCGAACTCTACCGTGTTTGGTTTATGGATGCCCATGAGTTCGATATGCTGGAAGCTGAACAAAAACGAAGCATACTCGGCTAAGTTTGAAATCCTGCGAAATTCGTGGGATTTAGACTTGGAGAAATAAGGTTGCACGAAAATTCCTCAAATTCTTCACTGGCAAGAGTATAAAATCATGGCAAACAGAATCACCGATGGAATCGCCAAGGCAAAGGAAACAATTGAAGCCAGAATTGCACAAGGATTCACCACAAAGGAAAAGGTGGAAGCACTCGGTAAAGAACTCGACATGGATATGGGTATGTATTGCGACTTCCAGAATCGCAAGTCGATTGCTTCGATGGACGGCCGACTTTCACTCGAAGAGGCACAATCAATCTATGCGCTGATTGGTGAAACTCCTTGCAAGTTTAACAGCCTGCCAACACACGCAAAAGTCGTTCTGACTCAAGTGTATAGTTCACTTCTGCCGAAGATGTAACAAAAATCCCAAGAATATTCTTGGGATTTAGACTTGGAGAAATAAGGTTGCACGAAAATTCCTCAAACTCCAACCCACACCAAGTACAATAAGCAGAGACCGCCTTGATTGCAGCAGAAACTGCACGAGAGACGAGGCCGCTACTATCGAAAGATAGCCTGAGCATTACAGCAGGGGACATTTTGAGCGAAAGCAAAATCTGTTAGGCGTGGAAGGTAAGGTCAGTGGATGAAGGAGCTGAGAAGCGCTTAGTAAGCTCTGGAAGGTAGTTAGATAGACGGTCTCGCCCATTTGTCACTCCGAGAAGCATTGAGTAGTGTTGCGGCTTGCATCCGCAAGATGTTTGAAAGATGTTTACATAAGTTCGGAGTGACTTTCATTTAGCCTTGGAAAAATAAGGTTGCACGGATTTTCCTCAAATTCTTCACCCACACTCGTACAAAATCATGTTCAAGTGCAAGTGCGGAAAATCCCATTCCAGATTCCCCAGAGCAGAGATGAAAAATGGCACAAACTATATCATCATGTTTGATTGCGACCGATGCAAACGCACAATCGGAATCGAAGGCACAAAAGGCGTAAAACCACCGAAGTTGATGAAATGAATGAATGGCCAAATTTTCTGGAAAACACTGAAAAACTTCAGTTTGAAGACAGAGACACATTTAACAAAGCTTGTGATGAATACAGCAGTAATCCAAGGTTAATTGACATTGGATATTCTGATATGGTGATAATCTTGGATTCCTCAAATTCTTCACCCACACAGGTATAAAACCATGAACATGACGAAAGTTGCCCAAAACGCCCAAAACAGAAAGTTGGCACAAGACATCATCTCAAGAGTACCAAGAAAAGAACAACAAAGTCGATGTGTTTTTGCTGTTGCAAAACAAGTTTTGCTGAATGGTCGTGTTTTCCGCAATGGCGATATGTTAGAACCAAAAATCAAAAGTCTTGGTTGTGGCGTTTATCACATTTGGTTCCAGTCAGTGTGATTCCTCAAATTTTTCACCCTTGAGAGTATAAAATCATGAAAGTCAGCTACGAAGGAACAGACGTTCTCATCTGCGACACATTTGCTTCAGGCGACAATCCAATTTGCGCCGTTATCGCCTGCACAGAAGAAGCCGAGCGGAAGTTGTACCAATGGCAAATTCATTATCTGAACAAAACAGGTAAGGAAATTGGCACACTTCGCACCGTGTTTGGCTTGACATTCTACGCCGATACCGTGCAGAAGCGAGAAGATATGCGGCAATTCATCGCAGATAGCAAGTTAAGAACGTATCACGGACACATTTAATTCCTCAAAAGAAAAGTGTGAATCCGTATATGTGTAGCGACCCGCCAAAGATGAGGTGTCCATCCCCGAAAGGGACTCACGTCTAGAAACGTGAATGCACTTTGAATAATGTCAAAGATGCCAAGGATTGCAGAGCATGGGAGGTGGCGAAGATAATAAAACCCGCAATAGAGCGGAAAATAAAACGGAGCCGTGTAGTCTTTGGATGGGTCGCAACCATTTTTGAGGAATTTGGGTCGTGCCGCCTTATTTCCCCAAGCCCTATTTTCCTCAAAATCTTTACCCGTCTCCGTATATAATCATGGACGCAGTAAGCATCTCCAACACTCTAGCCGACCGAAAGGCAGGCTCCTTCTACTCAGTAACAATGCGACGACCAGCCAAGACGTTTAAGACGTACACTGGCGGAGTCATCGAAAAGGAATCCACAATGACCGGAATCCTTTGCCAGTACGCCAATCGTGCGCCAGTCAAGAACGCCGTTGAAGACGGTATTCGACCAGAACCAGAACTTCCAAGCCATATCCAAAACTCGTTCAAAATCGGGAACGTGAACTTCTGGGCTGGCAAGAACGGCAAGACTTACCTTACCCTTTGCGCCGTAGGCAAGCCAAAGGTACAATGGTATCTTGACGGCGAACCAATCAAAAAAGAAGACGTGCAAGCCTTCCTGCTTGCTTCTGAAACTTCCAAGCCAATCGACAAGGAAGAAACGGAAGAAAAAGGTCAAGCCGTATTCTTCGGAATCGACGTGGAAAATATTCTCTCAGTACGCTGAGAGAATGAGGAAAATCCCTAAGAATATTCTTGGGGATAAGACTTGGTAAAATAAGGCGGCACCCGCTTTCCTCAAATTCTTTACTGACACCCGTATATAATCATGAGTTACTTGCAAAGAGTTCTCGATTCGGGCGAATGCCCCAAGTGCCACAAGAAGCGAAACGACGTAGACGAGCGTTATTCCTATGGCGTCTATGCGGGCGTGATGTGCGTTCCCTGCGCCATCAGCGGCTTCCGTGACGGTTGCGGCGAAGGCAAGCAGCCAATTGGCACCCGTGCGGAGTATGAAGCCGATAACGGCCCTCACACCTACGACGACGATTATTAGGCAAAAATCCCTAGAGCAATCTAGGGATAAGCCTTGGCAAAATAAGGCTGCACGATTTTTCCTCAAATTCTCCACTCATGTCAGTATAAAATCATGCCAAACTTCACAATCGTAATAGTAGAAAAAACTAACCAAGATGGAACGATTGATGGTCGTCTGGTGCAACATTGTTGCGGGGAAATGCTGGAAGGTGCAATTGAGCGCACAAAACTATACGCAAAAAAGGGAAGGGGTACGCCATACTCTCTAATTAAAACGTGTAGCGGATGGGTGCCAGATGGTTGGTTGTATCCATCTTATGTACCTTTGTGCCAAACTCTTAGAACAAGCGATTTTCCTCAAAATCTTTAACAAGACAAGTATAAACACATGAGAAACGTCACGGAAGACAAAATCATCGGCTCATTCGCAGTTCTCGGAATGGCAACTCTACTCACCGCACTTGTTGCATCGACAATCACTTGGATTGACCCATTCCTTTCCTTCGACAATAACGGCGACCCAACATTTTTTGGAAGGATGTTCGTTTATGGCATCTACACCGCCGAAGCACTCGCAGGGCTTCTCGTTCTCTGGATGGTCTGGCTTGCCGCTTGGAGCTTCATTCCGAAGCGCAAGGCAAAAACTGGACATATTAAGCACCTACCGCTGAAAGCCGCCAAAAACATCACCGGGCGAACTAGCGGAATCAACTAAAAAAATCCCTAGAGAAATCTAGGGATTAAGACTTGGAAGAATAAGGGCGCACCGATTTTCCTCAAATTCTTTACTGACAACCGTACATAATCATGGGAATCGCAGTACGAACCTGGACAAAAGCAGATTTGTCAAAAGTCATTAAAGGGGATAGGTGGCTTACAACCCTACTCGCAAACGTTAGGACTGCCAACGAGTCTATGATGCTTGCGATAGCACAAACTCGCATGAAAACCAAAAAATATTATGCGAAATGGGAAGACGATGAAGAAGTAACAACAGTTTACGCCACCGATGATGAAATGTTGTTGAAGTTTCTGAATGCTGATTATGTCAGACTGCCAATTTATGTAACGGAAGTTACTACAACTTTCAGAGATGTTTCGTTTCCTCAAACCCCGTTGATGGAACCCGTATAGAATCATGGACGCAATCAGCGTCAACCGACGAACTAAAACAAGGAAAAGCCTATGAAGTAAATCTCATTCACAATCCGCCCACCTATTAATACTCGCTGTGCCATCGTTGCAACCGGAGCAATGAAAACCACTGGAGACTGGCAAACTCCCATGACTTAACCGTAGGGGCTCGAAGAAGAGCCCTGAACGACCTGTGTCTATTCATAACGTTTCCAAGCGGCACCGAAAGAAAAAGGTGCCGCTTGTTTCCTTTTAATTGAGGAATTTCCGTGCATCCTTATTCACCCAAGTCTAAAATAAAGGCTTGACGTTTCCGCCAAGCCGTTGGGTCGCTATTCTCCGCCGAGACGGTGAATAATGTTGGTGACTTCCTGGGTTACGCCAAAGCGGTGAAAGATTTTTCCATTCTCCAACATATATTTCAACGTTGCGAGAGAAGTCTCATCCTCATTCCACTGGCCTTCCAAGCCGTAGCAAGAACAATGTGACGCTTCCATCATGAAGAGGGTTTCACCCCGTCTTCCAATGACCATCGCATCGCCGTCGTAATCACCATACGTATAGATTGCCAGTAAGATTTCACATTCGTCATCGAGTTTTACCTCGAATTCTCGCTCTACGTCTTCACGGCAGTCAAAGTTGTCAAGATAGATTTTTTTCATAGCAAAAGAACTTTTCGTTTCCTTGACTTCTATATATAGAAAGTGCGCCACACAATGAGGAATTTCCGTGCCGCCTTATTTGCCCAAGTCTTAAAATTCCTCATTCCTACAAATGGAATCCGTATAGAATCATGGACGCAGTAAGCATCAGCCAAGCACTCGAAGGACGAAAACAGGGTTCCTTCTTCTCAATCACCATGAAGCGACTCGCAAAGACTCTCAAGGGAGTCACCGAAGTTGTTGAAAAAGAAACGACCATGACAGGTCAGCTCTGCGACTACAGCGCACGAGCCGCCGTCAAAAACGCAGTAGCCGAAGGCGAACGGGATGCCCCTGAACTCCCATCCCATATCTCCCACAGCTTCACCGAAGGCGGCGTGAAGTTCTGGCAGGGCAAAAACGGTTCCGTATACCTGCCGATGCCCCTTGCAGGCAAATCTAAGGTAACTTGGTTCTTGGGCGGCGAACCCGTCGAATATGCCGAAGTCGAATCGCTCCTACTCGCATCTGACAAGCCGAAGGAGCGCAAGGACAAAGACGAACTCGCAGAACTCGGACAGGTTCCGTTCGTAGGAATCAACGTCGAGAATATTCTCGAAGTCCGATAACCAAAAAGTAAGCCCCAGAAATGGGGCTTACTATACTTTTTTCTTTCTCAGAAATGAGGAATTTTTTAAGGCTTGGACAAATAAGGCGGCACGATTTTTCCTCAAATTCTCCACTCACACCCATATATATAAACATGAGAAAGTTCGCTATAGTCGCCGCTCTCCTTGCAATCTTCATCTCAATCACCATCTATACGTTCCTGAACGTTTATGAGCATACGACTGGCTGGGCAGCTTTTGGCGTGGCTATCACGGGATTTTTGCCACTGTTGTTGCTATTGTCGCTGGTGTTACAGTTTCACGACATGAAGAACAGGCTGGAGAACAAGGAAAAGCTCCACAACATGAGCGGGACCGTCCGTCTCGTTTGCCGCAACGCCCTGAACTACGACAAGTAATTCCTCAAAACCGATTAGCCCATCGGTATATAAGCACAGGATTCAAGAGTTATCGAGTATAGGGCGGGTGTCGGGAGGCATTCCGCCCTTGCTTGGTATATATGTGGCAGTATGGGCATAAGCACAGCCCAGGATAGCCCAGGCAGCACAGCCAAATTACCCCCCCGGTAGGGTAAATATTTTAGTTACATAAGGAAGGGTGTTCCATCACCCGCCAATTTTTTCGGAGTCCCATTCGACAACTGTGCGCATAGTTTTCGGTTTAAGCTTTTTTTACACTTAGGGGGTGGGGTACTTAAAATTAACGAATTCCGTTTTTCACTTGCAAATTCTGAAAATTAATTTATAATTTTTTTTTGGCTTTGGCGAATTTTGCGCAAAAAGCCATGTAATGATATCTTTTCCTCCGCAATCTTCACTATTTTGACTGGTGAAGATTTGTCAAGTTTTTGCGTAGTTTTTCATTTTTGTTTCTAACCTGTGTTAAGTTCAAAAATGATTTATTTTTGCGACGAAGATTCGTTACAGGCGTGTTCTGAGAACTGTGAGAAAGTGAGAACTCACTTTATGAGTTTGCCGCTCTTTACGGAACACCACGGTGCTGGTATTTGTTGCGCACAGGCAATATCTTCTGCGGTGAGTGCGGCATGAAGTATTTGGTGACAATTGAAGCACATTGCGCTACATTTGCGCAGCTCGTCAAAGACATTATTCAGAGCCCGCTTGTGAGCGCCAGAAAGATTGAATTCTTTTTCACGTGGATTTCGATGATGAAAGAGAAAAGCTGGCGTGTTTTCCCACGTCACTTTTAAGCCGCAACTTGCGCATTGTCCACCGCATGTCATAAGGCAGGTGTGTTTAAACCTTAGATTTTTTTCTTTTTTTGAACCTAAAAGCACGTCCATAATGTGTTTTGTACATTTTTTTCCTCAAAACACCAAAACGATGTGCTACAATATTTCCGACCACGGGCCGAAGCCCACTAGTCAGGAGAAAACAAAAATGAACGAAACGATTTCGGTAGTAGAAGACCAAACACTTTTAGTCAAAAAGCCTAGACTTTTTGACAACGACATTGCGCCGATGAACTGGCGCTCAGAAAGCCGAGTTGTGGGATGGCAAGAGGCAGCATGTCTTTTGAGCACCATTCTCACCAACCCTAAAATGAATGTTTTTCAGCGAGACTTGAAAATGACTCGTGTTAACTCATACGCTCGTCAAATGAGTGCAGGAACTTGGGCAAATTTTAGTGTGCTTGAAATTTGCGAATTGGGCAATGAAAAGCTCACGGACAATGGAATCCAACGTCTTGCCGCTCAAGTATTGAGCCGAACCGCTCAATGGTACATCATTAATATCGGCAAAGCTGATAATATCGAACAAGTAAGTGCTCGATATCTAATTCACGACAAAAACAGTCCCAGAACATCTGGTGATGACTGGGCAGCGCTCGACATCAATCAAGACATCTCTAAATCTGTTTATTCGAATTTGATTGCCGCTGTGAAGAGTCTGGCACAATTCGGTGGACGAATGCATGGTCGTCAAAACATTGGTGACATCGAGAAGCTTTTGATTATCACCGACTGGGAAGACATTGCTCTTAAAATCCAAAAAATTGGCGATATGGACAACTGCCACAAGCATGTGTTCAACAAGATGCTTACAACTGCCATCATGCCCGCTGTGCTTTGTCAGTTCTTCATTCACCCCGAGCAAGCAGCTACTTGGTGGACAAATGTTTGTGTCTTCAACGGTGGTGAAGAGGATTCTTCACGTCGCATGTACCGCTATCTTGCTGATATGGGCAAGGTTCGTGGTAAAGACAACGCACTTCACATGGAGAACGTCTGTCGCTTATTCAACGACCAGTTAACTGGTCGCACCAGCAACTTGGCGAAGAAAAAGACTGGTGATTACGTACTTCGTGTCGAAGGTTCCAACTTCGGCAAGAAAATTGGAACTCGCAAGAACGAATTGTTCTATGATACCAATAAGCGTGGCAATATGAATGAAGGTCACGAAACTGTTTCTGGTTGTTTCCGCCCGTTCGACCCTCGCTTTGATGTTATCAACAACACCGAAGATAAGAAGAAAATTAGTGCAGATATCGCCAATGCTTTAGCTGAAGACGAAGTTCAGTCTGTTGAACTCTTGACTCAGATTGTTTCAAACAGCGTTACTGCTCTTGGCTAAGATAATTAATTGATGGAAAATCGAAGGATGGGTGACAGTCTTCGATTTTCCTCAAAATCAAAAAACATGGTACTATTGTTGATGATGAAGAAACTAATTCTCATGCTTTGCTTTTTGCCCGTGATGGCATTCGCACAAGCTAATCAAACAAAGACGTTCAACGTCAACGACGGTTCTTTTTATGTAAAGGAGCGCACCAACCTCACTGGTACTCTTTCTCTTGAGACTGGATTTTCGGCACCTTTGGCACGTCGAGGTAATTTGTCTGCTGCTGTAAATCTAGCTTATATTCAGAATCTTTCAAATCCTTGGAAGGGTAATGGTTGGGAGTCTGGCTTGGCATTTGGTTATCGCTTGAATCGTGGCTGGAGTGCTTACACTAAGACTGCCACCAATTTCAACGGCAACTGGACTCAGGAAACTGGCTTGCGCACGAGTATTTATCGCACGTCAAACTATGCCGTGAGTGCAAGTGCTGGATATGTCATGGACTATCCTTTGCGCTCTAGAGCTAAGAATTCTTGGAATGTCGGAGTAACAGTGTCATTCCCAGTGAAAACTCTGTTCAAGTAGTCTATAATAATCCTGTGTCTGTAACAAGACACAGGATTTCTTTAATTAGGAGTAAAGACAATGTGGGCAAAAGGACCGATGCCAGGATATTCACCAAAAACAGACGCACAGAAATTCATTCCAGGTGCTGTTTGTAAAAAGAAGCATGCGATGTGCAACATTGTTGGATATGTAATTTATCCAAGTGCCGAGGACGCTTTAGCGGACACCAACCCTATATCATCTGCTGGAAACGCCCAAAATGCTTGGGAGAAAGCTTTGCTTAAATTTGCTCGATATAACGTTGTAACAAATGCGTGGGAAAAGCTCGCTGATTCGGTATAATAATTGGAAATGCACTATCTTCCTTTAATGATGCACAGCGACACTGCGGCTGACAGTATTAAGTCTCCTTTCTATTATTATTTTGACGGTAGAAATCTTGCCGTATGTTTTTGTGTTGACAAAGATTTCGCATTAAGTCAGCTTGAGATTACGAGAGCGCAACATTTCACGGAAGATTATGTCAAGTCTGACGGTGCTTGGGGGTTGGGATATTTTGAATTCGGCAGCATTGAGCAAGTCATGTTGTTTGTAGAGAAGTGGGATGTCAAAGTTCAGACAAAGATTGGCGAAAAGTCTCCGAGTGCTTTATCTCTATGGAGTGACAGCGCTATTGAACCGCACAGATTGATTACTTTCGACCAGATACGAGGAGAGATTAAATTGGCACAAGAGCGAGCCAAGTCCAATGAAACATTTTAACAGTGACGATTTATTAGTCGATGACGTTGTTTTGTACATTCCGTGTCCAATATTAACACGCATTGTGAAGAAGATAAGTGCTCGTACAATTTTCTTTCACGACGGCACCACTCTTTCCCGCACCACTTTCGACATTTCTCTTAAGAACGAGAAATTTGAGATTACTCGCAACGGCTCTATAATTCACCCGATTGATTTTCCTCAAAAATCGCACAGTAAACATGTATGATGTCAAAGTTAAGTCATGAGATTGTTTTCTACAGACGATGAACGCACCGCATTATTGCAGCGTTTAGCGGGTGCTCCCAACACCCCTGAAGTTCAATCAGCCATTCGCATTGTTGAAGAGGCTATTGAATTTGCCGAGATGCGTCTTCTCGTCACTAAAATTTACGAATCACATGGCGCACCCAATCAATTTGAGGACATTTTAACATCTGGATGGATACAGCATGAGATGCGTCCATTTGCTCATTACATAGACGAGTTATATAAAAACATTCGTCTTCAGCGTTTCAAGAGTTTTTATCTTGGTGAGCCAAGTGACATTGATGATGAGGGTTATAAGACGATATGATGAAGTCCACCCCAGCAACAAGAAATGCACTTCATGAGCGTTTAACATCTGCTTTGTTAAAAAACCCAGACAGTCAAGAATTAAAAGAAGCTTTAGACATTGTTGACGACATGTTGAAATATCACAGAAAGATGTTGAAGAATAGAGCTGTTTACGTTCTTAAGTCTGAAACAAATGGAAAAATTTATTTCCTCCGTTCGCACGACATGAGTGTAATGGGTGTGCATGATTTACGAGAGTTTGCCGACATTGATGACGGTTGTGTGGAATTGGGTATATTGTTACAGGAATATTTATGAAATCAAGTTTAGAGACACGACAGCGATTTAAGGAGCGTATTGAAGATGCTCTTAAATTGATGCAAGATTCCGACGAGTTGACGGAAGCGTTGGCTATAGTTGATGATTTAGACGAGATTTTAGAAATCACGGCTTTATCTGCTGAATATTTCTATCATAAGAATTTGACACATTCTGGATATGACTATGATGACGATTATAGTCACAGGCACGACGGCTACAATATCAAAAAGATGTATGAGTATCTCATCCACCGTCTCGACTTATTTTTCGGCATAGGTGTTCACGGTGGTGTTTGGAAGAATTCTCAGCATTGGATTGCTATTACAGTTGAGAAGTTAAAGAAGATTGCTGACACAGCGGGGATGGGATTTATGGGCAAGCACCAAGCTCCCATTTCCAATCCATATGGAAATCCTGCTCCATATAATCCGTTTGGTTTTCCAAATCCATATGCGACTCCACCAGCGCCTGTTGTTCCCACTCCACCAACTTCCATGTACATTGCCAATTTGCAGAGTATTTTGAAGAAGGCTACAAACAATCAATTAAATCTCATTTCAGTGACTCACAAGACAAATGGAGATTTTGAATTAGTCACACCGAAGGCTACGATTTATTTGATGCACAGTTTTGTTCCTGGTACAGTAACGATTAAAGACTCGAATCACAAAAAGCTCAAAGTTTACAAAGAGAGTGATTTAGATTGGATTGCAGACTATATCAAGGGGTTATTGTTATGAAGTCCACTCCAAAGACACGAAAGGAGTCTATTGAGAAGATTACATCTTTCATGAATGGCAATCTTCTCACACCAGAAGAAACATCTTCTTTGCGTGATGTATTGGATGTTTTAGAAGATGCTCAAGAGTATGCTGCTCTTTGGCGCAACATCGACAATCGGATTGGGATAAACAAAGTTTCTTCCATTGTGACAATGAAGCCAATGGTGGGACCACAAATGGACATACGCAGTGCTGAAGACCTATGTGACATCCTTTCTTCATTATCATATAACGTCTCAGGGAGAAATCTATAGTAACATCATGATTAAGTCCACAAAGCTCGAAAGAATGGCTATAGAAGCACGTTTGCGTGATGCTTTGGCTATCAAGGGAAACTCAGACATTGAGGCTACTTTAAACACTATTGTTGATTACAACAATGTAGAGAAGATTTTTTTAAAGCTTCACCAGCAGTATGAAAATTTGTTTATCTGCGAGTACCATAACGCCAACACATTTGCTGGTCAATACAAAGGTGTTGGTGCAAAACATAACCTAGAGCTTGAACGTGCCAACTTCATTAAAAGTTTCGATGAGCTTGCTGAGCTTTTTTCCAATGTTGCAGAAGTCCAAAGACAGAAGCGTGACACAGATGTGATTATTGACAGAGCTTCTGGTGGTGATGCTTATATTATTCGAAGTGGTGCAAACCGTGGATTATGGAGTTACACGGGCAATCTTCCCATAAAGCCATCTACAAAACATTCTGTAAGCAGTTCCGTGGGCGTCGGAAGCAAGCCTGCTCAATCTTATGCCACTGTTAAGAGAAAACCTCGACGTTCCATAGCATCATCAACTAGTATTGATTGTCTTTTCTGTGGTGCATCTTTCGTTCCAGACAAGAGTGGTACATGTTGCAATAACTGTTTTGACAAGTCTTTGCTTTTGATTTGCGACGACTGTCATGGCACTTTTACTCCTTCGAACATCAATCAAACAACATGCACTCCTTGTAAAGTTAAAGTAGTTGTAAGTAAAAATGTAAATCTTCCAAAATGTAAACAATGCAACATGCCTTTTAAACGAGGTGCTCATGCGTTTTTGTGCGACAATTGTTCTACTGCCGCTTCTGCTACTCCAAAGGCAAAGAGCGATTCATTGTTCGGTCGCCTTTTATCTTTGTTAATTGGTTAGTTTTGAATTATCATTTTGTTTTAGGGTATTATAGAGAAATAAATGAGCAAGCAACTTTTTAACAGCACCATCACTGAAAAGAAAAGGCTTCGTGAGCGTTTGGGTGATGCTCACGATAAAATTGTTAATTCTTCTGATTCAGATGAAGTTTTTTCTGCTATTTGTGTGACGGAAGATGCTTTAACTCTTCACGATATGCATAAAGTTTTAATGGATTTGCAATATAATTTGATGACTTTATGTGGCACAGACGATGTTAATTTGATTAAGGCTTATATCAAGCGTGACGTAGATTCTATTGCTGATTTCTACGCCAAATTGGAAAAACGAAAGAAAAGGTTGGGGAGATAATGGCTTACATTTACGAACTAGGATATGGTAGTTACGAAGAGAGTGAATTCGCTCAGCTTCAGCATCGGCGCAAATTTTCTCAATCTCGTTTTGAGAAGATGGTGATGGAGTGCGTTGTTCAGGCGGCTCGAATGGAAGTTGATGTTCACCAAAGACAATGGAGTGAAGATTGGAATATTTGCCATGAATTTGAAAAAGACGAGGACACGGAGTGTGACGAGTCTTCTGAGACTGTTTCTCGCCGCAAGTCTTCACTTCAAAGTGCTATGCGTTGGCGTTTAGACGGTGATGAGCGAATGTATTTACATAGTTTGAAGGGCGCTTATTGTATGGACGCTCCTCGTTTGACATATCAGGAATTACACAAGCTTGTTGTATGGTTGATGTGTGAGAACTACGGTTTCAAGCCTGTCGAGAAGTTGCGCACGGCATATTTCTTTGGTTGGAGTGATTTATCTGTTGCGAATGACTGGGGTGATGCTGTTAATAAGAAGGGTTTAACGGCTCGTGCGACTCGTTTGGTGCGAAAATTTGTTACGAAGCATTCGAGTCGTTTTGGTCGCTCCAGTGCGGAGGCGAAGTGGAGTACATCTCGTGAGAGGGTACTCCGCAAGAATCCCGCTGGTGGCGACAATGAGGATAAAATTTTATGCGAGGAGCTTGGTGTGGAGTTTATTCCTTACAACCACGAACTCGCCACTCAAGCGAGAAGTACATCAAAAGCTGTTGAATTAGATGACATAGATATATTTAATCAATTCTTTGGTGATAGTGATGACAAGTAACGGTTTAATTAGAAACATAATTTGTCATAACATCGAGGCATTTAATCAACCGGAGCCTACAAGAAACAACGGCGGGGATTGTTTTGCTTGTGCTACTTTGGCTGCATTGCGTTGGTTATATCCAGAAAAAAAATTTAAATTCGACCAAGTATGGGATTCTTTTATATTGACTCAATCTAATCCCGATGGTTCGTCCTTTGAATTTTTGGGAAATTCTTGGCTTTTGTATTCTCGGGTTTTTGAGCAAATTTCCCAAAAAATGGATTTACCAGATTTAAGTTGGCGAATCAATTCTTGTTACCCCACATTCACTGGTTTCGGTCGCACGGCTGGTAATTGGAATCGAGACAAGGGTCAATACGGTGAATATTGGCAAAAATTGTGTGAAGATTTAAAAACTGGCGTGGTGATTTTGTCTATTAACAAAGATGGTGAAGGGCCGTGGAAAAACGGTCGTTGGAACGAAATAGACCATTTAGTTTTAATAGATGGCGTGAGAGAGCGCACGGTTCCTATAGACAACATGCCTGGTGCATCAACTATTAACTGGGAAGTCCGAGTTGTATGTTCTCGAAATGGATGTGTTTGGAAAACCATTTGGGAATTATTAGATTTACATGGTGCTGGTGCTTGGCATGTATTAGAAAAAAGCCAGAACAAGTTGTATAAAAATCATCATGAGACCAACTCTCCATGATTACAATAAGATTCATTTAACAAAAGAGCAAACACAGTTTGACGAGCGTGTTGCTAGAGAAGTAATGGGTTGGAAAAAGCTTGATGAAAATTTACGTGATGAATTTGTGCGCCACGTTGTTCCAGATGGCATGTTCCCATTTTTCGAAGATTTCAATGAGAGAGGGGTTTTAACATATCATCCCACCACATATCACGCTCAGATGTTCAGCCCATCTACAAGTTACGCTGATGACATATCGTCTTTAATCACCTTGCTTGACCGCCAGCCCGAGTCTCTCGCTTCAGTTCTTTCAATGCTTCATTTGATTCATTACAAGCGTGCTTTAGCTGATGTGTCTTTCGTTCCATCTGATGAATTTTACAGAATCGCCAGATATTATGAAGCGGGAGATTTTTCCACGATTGCGCTCCATTTGATTAAGCAAAAGGGTCACGACGAAATTAAAGACAAAACCCACATGATGATGGAATTGGGTAAAAAGTATCTTAAAAAATACGGTATCGGAGAATTTAGTTTTTCTGGAGATGCTTTAACCATAAAGTGTAAAGACAAGTCTTTCATCCCGCAAGATGTTCAAGACGATTTAGATTCTATTGGTGTACGCATTATTTATCAAATAGATACTACAATTTAATATGTCTCAGATTACACATGTTTTTGCAGAAAGTCTTCAAGTCGGTGCTGAAGGAGAGAGATTAATTGAAGCGTACATTAAAACTCTCAAATCGGTGTCAGATGTAGAGAACGTGACATCCGACCCGAGTTATCGCAGTATAGATGTTGATTTCATCGTCACAACAAATAGTGGCGAAAAAATCAAGTATGAATTAAAAACTGAACCCGCTGCTCATCACACTGGTAATTTTTTCTATGAATACATTTGCAACGTCACAAGAGACACAGAAGGTTGTTTCCTTTTTTCGCAAGCTGATTTTTGGATGACCTTTATTCCACAAAGCGGTTTGTTGTATATTTTTCCTTTAGTTCCATATCGAGAGTATGTTTTGGAAAAAGCAAAAAATCTTCCACTTTTAAAAGTTTACAACACTGGTAAATTGACTAAAGGGAAGATTTTGAACATCCAAAGTGTTTGCGCTGCCGTGTCTCACAATGTTCGAAATCTGCGACATTATGTAGATTACGATTACCTAGAGGCTATTAAGAAAACCGACACAACCCCTTATGTTCCAGCCGAGTTTATAAACGTTCGCTGGAGATAGTCATAAGCCCCACAGCCTTTGTTCGTGTTGACATTTGTGCTCTAATTGAACTATAATAGAGGCACACAACAACAAAGGATGTGTAATATGGTAGAAGAGCTAAGCTTCAAAAGCAGCATTCTTTCACAAGAAGAAGAGCGGCTGGCGGTAAAGTTTATTCGAGAATCAGCACTAGACTGCGTTGTGGGTTTTATCACCAATGGTGGTATAGATTTAAGCGCAGGGCAAAGAGCTGAATGCGAGTATCAAGTCTCGCTTTTGCTTGCTGATGCCGTCGAATACGGTAAGGCAATCAGTTAGTTTGTTGTTTTCCTCAAAATGGAATCATTTTAGGATAAAAAATCATGGGAGCTATAAGTAGAGCCATGACAGCAAACGAAAAGACAAACGGATTTTTGGGCGTGTTTCCAGATTGTGATATTATCACAAGAGACACTGCTCATTCCGAGTTGTTATCCAAAACACTAAAGCGTGAATCATTGCGCATAAAATTTGGTGTTGACCCAACTGCGTCAGAGTTACATTTAGGCTGGATGGTTCCTTTATTGCGCTTGAAAAAGCTTCAAGATATGGGTCACACGATTATCTTGGTCATTGGTGATTTCACAGCCACTATCGGAGACCCAAGTGGAAAATCCGGTACTCGAAAGCAGTTGTCCAAGGATGAGGTTTCAGCGCATGCAATTGAGCTAGTTCATCAATTTTTTCACATTTTAGACAGGTCTAAGACTGAAGTCGTTTTTAATTCCAGTTGGTGGAGTAATGTGCCCACTCACGAATTTATCAGCATGTGTTCTTCAATCACTGTTTCGCAAATTATGGAGCGAAACGATTTTAAGTCAAGATTTTCAGAACACTCTCCGATAGGTTTGCATGAGATTCTTTACCCGATTCTTCAAGCACGTGATTCTGTGTTTATAGATTGTGACGTTGAAGTTGGTGGTAGTGACCAGCGATTCAACTGTTTACTCGGCAGAGATATAATGAGTGACGAAGGCATGGAGCCACAAACAGTGGTGTTAACGCCGTTGCTTGTGGGATTAGATGGCGTCAAGAAGATGTCTCAGTCTCTTGGTAACTTCATTTCTGTTCGTGATGAACCGTTCGATATTTTCGGCAAGGTTATGTCCATCAGCGACGATTTAATGAAGAACTGGTGGTCTTTGCTTCAGATTCCTGGAGAAGATGAATTTATTCATGATTTAGAATCTGGTGTAAACCCAATGATTCTTAAAAAAAGACTTGCCTTTGAAATCGTTAAATTGATTTGCAACGAGCAAAACGCTATTTCTGCGCAACAAGATTTTGAACAAAAGTTTGTGAAGAAGAACTGGGAAGACCTTGCTCCAGAGGTTGTGTTTAAGAGTGATGAGCTTATAGAAATGAGCGCAGCATCTTTACTGTTAAGCCTTGGCATGGTACAATCAACAAGCGAAGCACGTCGTCTTATTGTCGATGGTGCTGTTGAGATTGGCGGCGTTAGAATAACAGACCCCATGTTGATTGTCAATATGGTTGATTTAATTGGCAAGCACGTTCGGGTTGGTAAAAAGCGATTTGCAAAATTGGTGAGCGAATGAAAAGTATTGAAATTACATCCAAATTAATAGCACGTCACAATAGTGTTATCGAGCAAATTCGAAGTTTTCCAGATGTGATTTTTGTTGGTAGGCTTGAGTCTGGTGATTGGGCAAGATTGTCATATCCAAAATATGGCATGGGGTTGGCGTGTTTTGTGTCTGAGTTCGACGGTAAGAACTGGCACAGCGCTCCGGGCAATCATGGTCTTCAGATGGTGAGTATGTTGCGTCAAGAGGCTGTTAAACTTGCGACCCGAGAGAAGGTACAATATCTTCATCTCTTATCCGATGACATATCAAAACCGCTTAGCCATTTGAAAGTATTATGACTTTAATTCCACTTCCACCCGCTGGTTTATTAGCTCCAATTGTTTTAACATTAGAGGATGTACATATTTGTGAATCTGGTAACTATCCAGACAAATTTGGTCAAATACATCGTCATCAGTTAATTCAATGGGCTAACAATTTCTCGGATTACATTCCAATCCTTTTGGAGCACCAGCCATTCACCTGGCCGTTTTTCGGATACATATATGAAATGAAATCGGTTGGAGAGCGTTTGCTTGGGAGTATGGCTTTTACAAAATACGGCGTTCAAGCGCTTTATGATTATCGTGAGCGTCACATGGGTAGTGGCTGGAGTGTCGGTGTCCTAGAAGGAAAGACTGGGATTGGAGAAGTAACTTTATGTCGAATCCCGAGAGTCAGCACAACTCATGTTGTCACTCTTGATGGCATTTCTTTAGAACAGCTAAATGTTGAAAAGTATGGTACTCGTCATATTAATGGTGCCGACAGCGACCTTGGCGACCAAATTGTTGATATGGTGAGAGAAATCATTGATTTTGAAGCTAGAGGAAATGAAGTTGGTGCCATTGCTGGAATGAAAAAACTTCAAGAATTTATGTATTGCAACAACATACACATTCCTGGGACATCTTCATCGGAAGAAAAAGAATAGACAAAAAATGATTTTAATGCTATAATAAACAGGAGATTGATGAGAAACACACCATATGTTGGAATCACTGGTTTTACTGAAAGAGACGATGTTCTTAGGTGTCTGGATTGGGTGCCTGACAACCCCGAGCGTCTTTTTATGGTCGGTGCGCTGTTGTCTTCAAAAACAATTAGCGGTGGTGTGAACAAATATCCAGTTCGCTATCCGCATTACAAGAGCGTCAAAAACATTTTTGTAGATGACGCTCGTTGTCTCAACATGATTCATTATGTTACAGACGATAAGTCAACGTTGGTGAAACAGCTTCTT
>OFRM01000051.1_pt1 | contig 43216 bp, 72 predicted proteins | sample 1543101 | NCBI WGS metagenome assembly OFRM01 (sample SAMN07774223, study PRJEB24372) | wastewater metagenome | isolation source: Exp Tend VB 0WW | collected 2016-02
AGCAAACGCGCTGCGTTCTCGAAGCATCGCGCGCCTCGAAGACGCAAGGCGGGCGCCGCACTGCAACCGAGGCGGAACAGGACTACGCCTCCATGTGGGAAGCGAGCGACGAGCTCCGCGAGCAGTACGGTGAGCACGGGGTGAAGCCGCTACTCGAGATGGTGCTGCGCGTGTGCCGCAGACTCGAGACGCCGCGCGCGACCGCGGGAGGAGTTGTACGCGGGCGCATCGTGCTACCGCCGCGCGCCGAAGCGCAGCCTGACGGATCGGTGCGGTACTTCGAGCGCTCGTTCGGCTCGGCGGAAACCGTGGAGTTGCACTGGCCGCAATACCAGCAGCCGACGGTAGACACCGTGCTCAAAGCTGCGACCGCGGCAAAGACCGCGTACGAGGCCGAGCTGATCGATGGCGAAGAGGGCTCCGAGTACCTTGGTCCGTACTTCCAAGTGGAGAACGTCTCGTTGATGCGCGCGAAGATCGACGCGCGAGCACAGCAGAAAGAGGCAGCGATACTCGCCGAAGCGCGGCGGTCCATGCTGCCGGGAGAAGAGTGACATGGCCGGTGCATTGTTTAGCAACGGGCGCGTAGTGGTCGCGACGTCTGACTGGCGGCGTGAAGTGCGCAGACGCGAGCTCGCGTCGAGGGCGCAACTCTTCCAACCCGAGGACGAAGCGCCGCCCGTTGAAGCTTTGTCGCCCGTGCTCGGCGTGCCGTGGAAAGACGCGCAAGACGGTGTCACGTACCGCGTGGTCGAACGGCTAAACCTCGCGGACGGGTGGGTCACGGTCGCGACGATGATGCGGTGGTTCGGAGTCCCGCGCTCGGTCGTGCTCGCGTGGGTGCAGAACGGGCTCGTGGACGCTGCCTTCGAGCAGCACACACCGACCAAACGCTACCGGATCAAAGACCCCGCGGCGGTGACCGCAGAAGTGACCAAGCTGCGTTCACGCGTCCACCGCTAGACTTCCGCGGGCACGATGCGCTACCTCAGAGGTGGAGGTGACGCATGGTTGCAGAGCGGCGCAAGGTGGGGATTTTGGAGAAGTACGGGCAGGAAGAGGCGCACGCGCGCTTCGCCTTCTCGCCCGACGCACGATGCGCGGGGTGTAAGCGACCCTTTCCCTCCACGCGGATCATTCTGATGTTCCCTCTCGAAGAGATGCAGAAGCGCCCGGAATGGACGCTGTTCTGCTTCAACCATCCTGAGAAGGCGCAGGCGCTTCTCGTGCGGCTCAAGCACGGCATCCACGTGCGAGCTCGCACGGTCTACGCTTGCACCACGTGCAGCCCCGCGGCGGAGCGAGAAGCGGCGAAGGCTCCCTCGTGGGCCACCGTAGAGATCAACCGCGGACCGAAGCACCTGGGCCGCAAGGTCTACGGCTGCGCGGGAGAAACCGGGTGAGCTCCGCGGCGCGCGCTGCATGGGTGCAGGACGAACGCCGTGCGCAACGCCGCACGCGCTCGCTCCGGCCCCTCTCTACGTCCGAGCGCAAAGCCCTCGTGCGGATGCTCCGGGAAGCGCGGGAGGCAGGTGCTCTGCTCGCCAACGGTGGACGCGGAGGACTCCCGCCATCGCTGGTTCTGGGCGCGTTTCGTCGCGATGGCTGGCGTTGCAAACGCTGTAGTGCCGCGGGTGCTGCCGAGAGCGGCCTGCTCGTGCACCACAAAGGTGCGCTGAAGTATCCGGAGAGCTTGTGGTTGCAGCGCAAGGGTAAGAGCAACGAGTTGAACAACCTCGTCACCGTGTGCAAGCGGTGCCACAACGCCGTGCACGGCAACGACGTGCCTCCAGTGGAAGAAACACCCGCACCCGTGGCGGAAGTAGAAGGAGTTGACCCGTGATGCAGAACCCTCCGGCGCTCGGTCTATCGCAGCGCATTTTGCAAGAGGACGGCTCGGAGTTCTTTGTGTCCGCCGAAGGCGACGCGGTGGAGCTCTTCGTCCTGGAGTCCGGGCGGGTGCAAAGCCTTTCCATGACTCCTCGCACCGCGCTGGCGCTCGCGCGGTTTCTGGTCTGGCGTTGGTGGGTCCCAGGGCTTGCCTACATCGGCTCAATTAGACGGTGCTACCCTCCCCGGCACCCCTCATGCCAATCGTATGCATACTGCATTACGTACGACCGTTGTGCATGGGGCGCTCGATACCTGGATACGGAATGTGCAGCGTCTTGCATGTGGGGCAGTGGGGAGCTCCCTTGGCTATCGCCTTATCCACACATGAGAAGCGATTGCATACACCATAGGTGAGTGATCCCTCATGAGGGCCTCCACACGAGGGACACCACATCGTGTCCCATGGGTGCTCTGCCAGTGGATAGGCAAGTAGGTACGCTTGGTAATTCATGTTTCGTCGCGCGCAGGAATCCGAGACTCTAACTCTTATGCAATCTTTTCATACGCTTGCGTGTGCGCCTCGCTTCAGCAATGAGCTGCTCCACGCGCGCCACGCTTATGTCCCACTGCTTAGCCCATGCACTAAGATGCCCCCTCTCTAGGGGTCCCTCCTCAAGCGCGATCAGGATACATGTTACACGCGTATAGGAGGCGTCTCCTCGAGCCACTGTAGCCCCTCGAGAACGCCTCGCCCTGTAGGCCCGAGTCGCATCACTGATGTAGCGACGCTTCTTCTTAGGCCCCTCGTATGTGTGCCCCCACGTCATACCCGAATAGGGAGACATACCTAATATGCGGAAGTCAATGGGCAATTGCATGTAACCTGTAACGCATGTTTACCCCTACCTCTCAAAGTATACAACACATGGTGTATGACGTGTGTACTCTGCATGGGTATGAATATATTGAATGTTTTAAGATAATATAGGTTACAGGGTTACTTTGTTGAAATCATTGACGAATCGTCACAGGTCACACTTAGGTTACTCAGAGGTTACTGCGTCATAGGTCACAGAAAAAACGGTTGACGCACTGAGTCATCCAAAAAGCTACAATGTAGGCAAGGCTTTTTTAGGCGTTACAGGGTTGCTTGTAACCCCCAACTATTTTTTGACCTCGCTGGGTGGTGCGTCTGGAACAGCATGCAAACCGCGCCAGAGCTTCACTACGGAGGAATGCGCACGTGTGGCGACTTGCTTGTATCCAAGCGCCCTAAGGGCTGCCCCTACGCGCCTCTTGAGCGTCCTATCGCCACACTGCATAGCTTGGAAGCCCATCGCCATCATGAGGTCGCCAAGGGTGAATCCGCCTCGCTGAAGGCCCGTTGCGAACGCCTCTCGAAGCGCCCTATCTACCTGGTCTATGAACGATGTGTCTTGCATCGTTTGGTGTGCCGCACTGAGGTCGGCCCACAAGGGATCCGCCTTCGTAATGCGGTGGTCCTCACCTGCCACGTGCCGTGCGTACGCTTCCGCGTGCAGTTGCGGCATGGCAAGCGTTAGGCCTACATGGTCTAGCTTCCCTATGGGAAGTGGCCAAAAGCGCCTGTTCTCTTCGTCTGAAAGGATATCAGCATCGTTCATGCTCGCGACGATGACGAACTGTCGCAGGACCTCGATAAAGTCCGTTGCATAGGCCTTCCTGAACTTGCACGTGCGTTGTGTGGCATAGGTCTTGACTACGTCAATGTTCGTATTTCGGATGCACACAGCTTCGTCGTCATGAACGCACCTGGCGTCTACCGCACTCTGATTGAAGTCTTTCGAGCCTACCTTGAGACGTGCGTCGGGGATGACGACGCCACGTTCACCAAACCATATGTCGAGACATCTTCCCTTACCCATTTCCTGGTCTCCACAGAGGAGCAGAATGAAGTCCGCGACGCATCCGGGGGTAAGGGCTCGCGCCATGGCCGCCATGGGGAAACGTGCGCTTATCGCACGATTCAGCGGAGTGTCGATGACGCCGAAATAGTCGATCGCCCACGTATCTAGTCTCGAGACACCGTCCCACTTGCCCTCGAACCCCTTTGCCCATTCGGTATAGCTGTTTGTCGATAGCTTCGATGCTGCGAGCGCTACGCCGGCCTCAACGTTCTGGAGCGATGCGTGCAAGCGCTCCTTTGCAAGCCATCCCTGCAGGTTCGTGGTGTCTGTCTCCTCCCAGGTGCGCCCATCAATGGTGCGTCGTTGCAGGAACGTGTCATAGGCCACGCGGCCCTTCCAATCGGGGTGACGTGTCAGCACCTCAGCCACGTTCGAACCAATGCCCGCGATGTCGCCTCCCTTGGCCATCGTGAGCTCGTGCCAAAGGAATTCTTCGTCTGCGGAATCAATGACAGCATCGATGGGAGAATCCTCTTTTGCTGGCATAAACGGCCGCAAGTCGACGTAGGACGCAAGGTCCACATTCTGACAGTGCGAGTGCGAGCAATGCAGATACCCCGTGACACCGCCATCCTCAGGCGCGTAAAGCACCGTTCCCGATTCGCTCTCCGATGTATGCGCCGATTCGTTCGGACACACGACGGCCCATTTGCCGGGGCTTAGTTCGGCCTTGATAGCGCCTCGAGAGTCCAGGCACGCAAACCATGCGCCGTTGCCCGTGGCTTCGCCCTTGACCACGCTAAGTGGTACGAGGTCCGCTTTTGCGACGGCATTCTTGACGGGCTTATCCTTGAACGCGCGCCAGAATCGCTTTCTGGCTTCTGCCCTGTCCTCTTCGGTGGGCGTCCACATCGCCCACCCGAGCTCTCCGCAAACCTCACGCCGCACCGTATGGGTTTCGCCCTCACGACGCCCCCATGGGGCACGCTGCAAACGGTTCCAATCGCAACATGCCTCATCTGCCTTTAGGCCGTGCTCGCGGTCTAGATAGACCAACCTAGCGAGATAGGTCTTCTTCCACATGGTTGCGTCGTCGGTGGATGCAACGAACGTCCCGTGAGGGAGCTTGAAAACGCATCGTGCGCCGCCCTTCGTGCGCCAAAACTGTGTTCCTAGCGCCTCGAGCTTCGATTTCGTCTCGTTCCACCATAAATCGAGCGCATCGGGGCTCGCGGTTTTTTTCTCCGGAAAATCGAAGTCAAAAACGAGGTAATGCATCGCAAACGATGCGCCCGGGTGCGCTTTGAATACGTCACCATTGATGCGATAGGGCATGTCCTCAGGTACGACGTATTGCGTGAAGTGCGCATCGTGGTCGTATTCTTCTGCGAGTAGCGCGGCGAGCTCCAAGAGACGGCAAACCCGGCTCTTCTTAGGAAAGCCGGGCCATAGTTGCTTTGGTACGAGCGGGGAGTAGAGGGCGGTCATCGGCGCTTCCACTGGACCATGTTGCCGGCCTCTTTCCACGTCGCCTCAAGGCATAACTTCTCATCAAACCAATCGTAATCACTCGCCCGACTAGGATGTACATACTTCGGCGCCTTGTATACCAAGGGGTTGCCGTCGTAATTGCCATACAATCTGCCTGCATAGTCCCCGTAACATGCCCCTATATCGGGATACAGGTCTCTCTGGTCTGAATAGCCTATAGATATGGGGTCAAAGTTGCTTGTGGTGCGCCCATGTTCGCTGTCCTCGTCGAGCTCATTATAGAAACTCAAAAGAACACCAGGGGATAGGCAATCCTCAGGATTGAGCTCATGTGGCTCCCACATCCCATACAAGATAGCGAGTTCTTTGGTGCCACCCGCCGCGAGATATTTCTTCGCAGCCTCGTCTCGAGACTCCGGTGAGGGCTTTATCTCGACGATGAGCGATCCCTTCGGACCCGTGAGGATGAAATCAGGGATATAACCGTTCATGTCGATAGGTTCGAAGTCCCATCGCCAGCCCACCATGTCAAAGAAGGCCGCCCATCTCGCCTCGAGACGAGAGCGGAAGTTCACGCCATGATACCGCGTCGGAATAGCAAAACTCATCATGTTCCCCCCTTACCCACCAAACGACAATGCAGCCCCGCTTGAAAGGCTCTCTCTTTCAACGCGTCATGTTTCTTCCGCTCATGCGCACGCACGCGACGGGCGATCCAGCCGGGAATACCAGCCGGACCGCTATGCGTAAAATGTTCGCTTTTCATCCAACGCTCTAACGCGTCGTCGCACTTCATGCACAATGCATCATCTAACGTCAAATCATGTGCCGCTTTCTTCGCGCACACGATGCACCGCTTGTGCTTGCCGTCGTAAATTGTCATTCGACCCCCTTTAGATACTCGCTCAGTTCCCTAGTCCACTTTTCAAGCGTGCCAGCGTCATCGCCATCGATGGCTTCCAGCTGGATCCACGGTATGCCCCACGCCTTACAGAATGCCATCCAATCCTTCTGCTCTGGCGATTGCTTACCCCTCTCTGACTTGCACTCAACCTCGACCCCTCGACCGCCCCGCATGTAGACGTAGATATCGCATTGGCCGGGCAGGCCCGCTTTCGCATGCCACACCTGTCCAGAATGCAAATCCTGAACAGGCGTGTTGATGATGTTGCGCCTGAACAAGCGAGCGCGAGGGTGCCGAAACGACGCCAAAAACAGCTTCATTTGCGGCACCTCGCGCGCTGTCATTCAATCACCGTATCGTCAACGAACGCCACAAGTTCAAGGTATATCTCAGGCTCAAGGTAGATCGTATTCGTGGGCGTCTCGCTGCCGTCTGACGTTGTCAGTTTGAAGTAGGTGCCATCCCACTCACAGTAAACTGCGTCGCCTAAGTAACGCCGTGTGCGCTCCGTCACTTCTTCTTCTCCCATTGCCGCCACTCCGGAAGCGCCCAGAAGTACCAGGGGCTCATGACGCGGCACGCATGATAACGAGACCCCCGAAGAGACCGCATGCGAACGCGATGATAAGCGCGTTCACGGTGTCTCCTCGGCGGCTTTCTTGACCGCTGCCGATAGCTCGTCAACCTCCGATTGAAGGTGCGCCGTGGCTTCCCTTGCTCGCTCCTGTAAGAGCTTGTGCACGTTCTCGCGCATCAAAAGGTGCGTACGGTGAGAATGAGACACGGCGTCATGATACCTCGCAGTAATGACGCCACGCGTAACCTCGTCACACCCGTTCCTTTTTTCATACGCGGTCTGCGCGTCATGTAACTCCGAACACGCGATCACATTGTCGTGCGCAGCGTCAATGACGGCCTGTTCCTCAGGTGTAGCGCTCACTTGAAACCGAATTCCTTCTTTTCCGGCGCCGCCCCGCTGGCTTCGGGTGCAATCTTGCTTTGCATAGCCAGAGCGAACGCAGCGGCCTTATCGGGCGCCATCTTCGTTACCTGAAGCCCCCCGCCGATGAAGCGAACGCGAGCGCGTGGCGTGCCTTCCAAGTCGTTTTCCACTTCGACCTTGCATGAGGCCACGTTGCCTAGGCACGACTCGAGTTTCAGAAGGTCCGTACCTTTCCAACCAAGGGCGCGGAGCGCAAGCAACGTTCCCTTCTCTGTCTTCTCGGTAAAGAACCCATACCAAGGCACGTCGGTACCATTGAACTCGCCGCCTACCACTTGCATGATGCATGCAACTTGCGGCTTCGATTCCCTGCCATCGCCTCCCTTGGTTTCGCTAAGGCCGATGTCAACGCACTTCATGTCATATTGTCCGGGGGTAATCATTTGCTCTGTTCCTTTGTTGTTTGAAAGTAGTGAATCTTTTGCCTGGCTAGGGCCATTGTTCCAGCCCTCACAGACACCGCTGCCAAGATGCCCGTTAGGCTCTCCCGACTCATGCCCATGAGTATCGACAACTGATGCATGTTCGTTGATTTGAGCTTGGCTCGAAGCCATGCCCTGACCTGTTCATCTGAAATCGTTGATGGGTTCATGCCTTCTTCAACCCCTTGCAATACTCGACGAACGCGAGAAGGTCTCCCGCGTCGTCGCCAATCTTCTCGAGCTCCGCCATCGCCTCCGCACCGAACGCCGCGGCGAGTTCCGTAGCCTCGACTCTCAGCGCTTTCGCGTCAAGGGGGACGAACGTGTCGATCGCGTGCTGATAGTCCGCCCAGGAAAGCGGCATCTTTGGCGGTAATCTAAGCCGGTTCTTCGCTACGAAGGTCGGGGTTTTTTCTGTGCATAGTTCACGCTTCGAGGAGCCGACGCCGATGGTTTTGCCACTGTCGTTCGTGTACGCCCTTTGCTCGCGACGTGCGTAGAAGACCGCATCGGACCACTCGACGATGAGGCCTGAGATTTTCTTGTGCGCTTTGATGGTGACGTAGGAGAAGTCCGCGCCTTCAGGGTTAGCAAAGTTCTCAATTGTGCTGTGGGCGAGCAAGATAGTCCCGATGCCTCTATCTCGAAGTCTCTCAAGGCTCGCAAGAACACCTCGCATGAGGTCCAGAGCTTTGTCATAGCCTTTACCATAGCCGTGCTCTCCGACTGGCTTGTTCGTGGTCGTTTTGATATGGGCATGAATGATTCCTTCCAGTCCGTCAATGGTGTCAATGCAAACGTTCTTGACGCTTCCGTCCGTGGGCACGCCTTCGAGTGCCGCGAGCACTTCATCATAGGTGCGCGGGTCGTGCCCGTCATAGTGAAGGTGAGAGACGTTGACGTTGTCGGCGCCGGATTCGGTGCATAGAAAAACGACGTCCGGCGCATTCGCTGCGAACGTGGTCTTGCCAATGCCGGGCTCGCCGTGCACGGTTGTGCGCTGTGGACGCTTGCGCGTCTGTTTGGGTGTGATGCTTACTTTCATGTTCGGTTCTTTCGTTGTGTTCGTGACGTTGAATTGACCAAAGGGATTGATCGGCACGTCGAAAACAGGATCGCTCTCCGCGTCCCACAACGCCGGATAATCCTCATCCCCTGCCGCTGCCGCGCGCACCTCAATCGGTGGTACATCCTCGACCATTGCACGAATAGCCTGCGTTGCCGCAACGGGTCTATCGTCAACCTCGGGACGGTCATCCTGCTCCGGGTCATGCGCGTAGATGGCTTCGTGTGTGGCACCATCGTCCCACCAGTAACACCCCGCCTCGCCGGTCTTATGCGTGCGCGTTGCGGTGTACGTGCAGAGACAATTGCCCTTGCTGTCTTGGAAGCCTTTCATTTCGCGAGGCTCCGATTGAAATCAACGAGCGTCCTCATTTCAACGAGGCGCAAGTTCATCCTTACGAAGTACATAGTCACGTGAAAGCGCAGCGTATGGTCCGGCATGTGCCACGGAGACCACTCCTTTCTTGATTGATAGGACGGAGACTTGCTCACGTACCTATTCACCATTTCCTGCATTGTCTTCTCGTCTACCTTGATCGCACTGGCGCACTCGCCAATGCTCTTGCCGGCTAGAAAAAGCTTCAACGCGCGATGATTGCGCTTCGTTAGATCGTTCACGTTGTACGGTGACACCACGGGCTTTTTCTTCATGGCATCAATTCCTCGTGGCTAGTCTCTGCCTTCCGATACAACAATGGATCATCCAAGCTCGCGCGGTTCGTGCACACCGGAAAGAAGTCGCACGTCATGCCGAACGCATGAATGCAGCTGTCAGGGTTGCGTAGGTAGGTACCACTGTTCTTTGCCGCAAGGATCGCTTGCGCCGTGTCCCATACGTCAAGGCGGGATTCTTCAATGTCCTTCTCGAGACGCGGTACACGCACCATTTTGAAGTACCTATCGGGGTCTTTCGATACGACCTCGATAAGGCGCGCCTTGAATTCTTCGGGCGTCTCGTCTGCTACGCGAACGGAGGCGTGAAGGCGGGAGGGCTCTGTGATGATGCGGCCCTCCTTCGTACACACGTGCTCTTCGCCATCGCCAAGAAATACGTGGGGTCCGCTGCCCGGTTCCTTCTTGCATTGCTTGCACTGGATCGACTTCTCCGCCGTGTATTTCCACTTCTCTTTTGGCGTTGCCTTGTAGGGCTTGATACCCGGCTTCACACATACGAAGTAGATAGTCCCTCGCGGTGTCTCGCCATACTTCTCGGTAGTGGCCACGTGATAGAGCGAGACTTGCGGGTCAATCTCGAGACGCCGCCAGTATGGATCATCATCATCCACATCCCCGCCGCGAGTCTTTTCTTCGCAGTTCCACAGCTGGCCGTTCTCGCGCACGATGCCGTCGAGCTTGCCCTGCAACGTGAACGTTCGTGACGCCTTATCGGTGCGAGGGTTGACCAGCGCAATCTCGAAGGGCTCTTCGACAGAGACAATCTCGACGCCTTCGAGCCAATGCCCGAACGCGGCGAGATAGCCTTGCGCCATGACCTCGAGACGCGCGAGTAGGTAGGGGTCAATCTCGAGCGGCCAAAAGATGCTCTCGCGCTTCCAGATGTTCTCGCGAATGCCGTGCCACAAGTTGCCGTAATAGATAGGGTCCGAGACGGTACGCGAGCGGTACAGCTTGACGTAGGTGTTCTCGTACTTGCGAGGGCAGGAGCGGAACGCGCGGACGGCCGATTGCGTGAGGACGGTGAGCGAGACTTTCGTCTTGGGTGCGAGGCTCATTTGCATACCTTGCCAAAGCCACACATGCAGCGCGCGGTATCCTGGACGCGCTTAGGTCGAAGCGCGGGGCAGTGTGTATAAAGGTCTACGTCGACTTCCCAGATTGACCCCGCTGTACGCACATTTTCGTAACACCGCATTCGCATTCCCCTTTCGATGTATAGTGCACGCGGCATAAGCGTACCGTCTCAAGCATGTACCGTAGCGCGAGTACAAGCAGACTAATTACGCCGCGTGCTCAGTGGTTATAATGTGTACACATTGTGTTGACAAGGTGTTTTTTGCATGGCACATAATTCACCTATGGCTAAGCAGAAAACAGAGGTCGTTCACTTGAGAATTTCACGCGACGAAAAGAAGGAGCTACGCAAGGCCGCGCACCTAAGGGACGTGCCGCTATCACAATGGGTGCGCGCGACGTTGCTTACGGAAGCGAGGAAATCGTGATGATGATAGGCGCGTATTTCGTTGCCGGCATGCTGGCGTTTTGCTTCGGCATGCTAGCGTTTCGTTTTTGCCTTCGGGTCATTCGTGCGCTTGCCGATGAGGGCCGCGTATACGTAAGAACGTATCGCGTAAGCGAAGGCGCCGCTCCTATCAAGGCCGGGCAAATGGTTCAATTGAACGCGGACGGTACCGTTGAGGCCGTCCGATGAGTGCAACCGAAATCGACTCCGAAAAAGAATCCCTTTACGAGCTCCGCGTGATTATCACGGGGCCCGATAAGGATGGCGTGTATACGGCCGTACCCTGCAATCAAAAGGGCGAGCGCGTGCACGACCTCTATTACAAGGCGCGCCTGCGTAGCGCCGCAATCATGGGAGCGTTGCGGAATGTCATTCGATAGCAAGGAGATCGCGCGATTGATTGATGCGTTCAGAGCCCTAGAGCGTCGCGATCCGGAAGGCATAGAGGGCCAACTAGAAGACTATTTATTCGCGCACCGCGAGTCGATACTCGCACGACTGGAAGCGGCGGATGCGTTGGCGGAATGGGTTGAAACGATGGCCACCGGGAATGTGTGGAACTCCGTCGAGACCGCAAAATATGCATTGGCGGCATACAAGAAAGCGAAGGGGGCGTGATGGGTCCAGTAAATACAGAGCGCCTAAGGGCACTTGCGGATGCGTGCGAACTTGAAGGGCATCGCGTTCGCAAACACACTTCGCAATGTTGCAAACGAGCTAACCGCCCTGCGCGCCAAGGTTGCCGCGGGAGCGAAGCTACGCCGCGCATGCGATGAGCTCCCGGAGCTAACCTACTTCGATGACAATCCAAAGGAGCGCACGTCATGCCTCGATTGCGGGGCGGAGATTATCTTTGGCGGTGAAACGCGTCACGGAGGTTCGTGCTCTGTCTCATTGTTCAAGCATGCGCTCGACGAATACGACGCTATCAGCAAATGAAACTCACGCTTCGCGATCGCTTCTGGCGAAAGGTAAACAAGACCGATGAATGCTGGCTCTGGACGGGTGCGAAGAATGATTCAGGCTACGGGGTTATCAGCCTTGGTACGCGAAGCATGGGAACGGAGAGAGCACACCGACTCTCTTTCATGTGGCACAAGCCCAGTGAGTTCACACCTGGGCTCTATGTCTGCCGTCGTTGTGATGTCCGCTTGTGCGTCAACCCCGATCACCTCTTTGCAGGGACCCACCATGAGAATATCGCGGACATGGTAGCCAAGGGACGCAACGTGCTTCCGCCTCGGAGGGTGTGATGAGCGAACGAACCGACGCGCAGATGGCCGCAATAAAAATGGTCTACGCTCGAAGGTGGAAAGGGGTCTGCCGCGATTGTGGGATCCCTGTACCAAAAAATACTGCTACCCCTAGATGTTCATCGTGCATGTCACGTAACAACGTGAAGTATCGGCAGCAAATCCTAGACAGCAACAAAGCGTGCCGCTTGAAACGCATTGAGGAAGGCAAGTGCCCACGTCACCCACAATCCGACCCGGCCCCCGGGCGCAAATACTGCGTTACCTGCTTAGCGAATGAGAAGCGCAGAGTCATGGCGCGGCATCATCGGCTACTGAATTCTGGACTCTGTACCGCGTGTGCGCGTCGTCCACTAACTAGTAAATGGTATTGCGATGAATGCTCTGCCAAGCGTAAAGCCGCATGCAAGTAGACCTATTCCCTAACGTCAACTTTACGCCCTCGATACCCGTACTTCGACCCTATCAGGCGAACGCAATCGAGAACATAAAGCGAGCGGCGCAATCGGGTAAGCGCCGCATTCTCGTTTGCTCGCCTACGGGTTCGGGGAAAATGGTTCTTGCCGCGCGCATCCTATCGGGCGCATTGGGTCGAGCACTATTCGTCGCGCATCGCGGCGAGCTCCTAAATCAATGCGCGTTCCAGCTCGCTCTATTCGGTGTCACGAACATCGGGATCATCAAGGCCGATGATAAGCGGGCAAACCCCGGCGCTTCGATTCAGGTTGCGAGCATTCAAACCCTTACGAACCGAGACGCCGGAGCGTTCGACCTTATTGTTATCGACGAATGCCACTCCGACCGTTACGCGGAGCTATTCGAGAAACACCCGAACGCGCTTTTTATCGGCCTAACCGCGACGCCGTTCCGCCTCAATGGCGATGGGCTTACGGAATACGAGGAGCTGATTATCGTCGCCAAGCCTTCGGAGCTCGTGCGCGATGGCCACATCTGCGAGCCGTCAATGCGTGGCGCCGATACCATCGGGCTTTCTGACGTTTCATTCGTCGCCGGGGAATACCACCAAGGCGAGCTCGCAAAGAAGATGAGCGGACCGCACATCGTGGGCGACGTCGTCGACACGTGGCGCAAGCATGGCAAGGGCCACCGCACCGTCTGCTTTGCCGTGAACGTCGCGCACTCGAAGCAAATCGTAACGCAGTTCATGGGAGAGAACGTTCGTGCCGCGCACTTGGATGGCAATATGCCAGTCGATGAAAGGATGCGAATCCTCGCGAACCTCAAAAGCGGAACCATCGAAGTCGTATCCACATGCGACGTTCTCTCTGAAGGCTATGACGAACCCGCTGTAAAGTGTGCCATCCTCGCCCGCCCTACGATGAGCCTTCGCCTGCACATGCAGCAAGGGGGGCGCGTCCTTCGACCCTGGCAAGGCGTCACGCCCATCATCCTCGACCATGCGGGGAACCTCATGCGTCACGGGACGTTCACGGAGGATAGGGAGTTCACCCTGGAAGGTGGGGTTCGAAAGGAAAGGAGCATCGTCCTCCGAACGTGTAAGCGGTGCTTCCTGATTTGGACCGGCACACGGCGAACGTGTGAAGAATGTGGATGGGAGATGCCCCCGCCCGAAGAGCGGCCGAACGTTCAGACGATTGCCGGCGAACTCTTAGAACACACGCCGGAGAACGCCTCGCGAAACGACTTCATTCGGTTGGCGATGCGCGCGAAGGAACAGGGATTCAAGCCTGGATTCGCTGGCGCGAAGTGGAAAGAGAAGCATGGCAAGTGGCCACCATGGGCATGGTCGCAGCAACTTGCACAGACGTACGCGAATGATTCAGAATGGCAAGAGAGGCGCGCTGCAAGGGAAGAGCGTGCGAACTATTGGAAGGAAACGAAAGCGCCAGCGCCAGAGATGCCCGAACGAAACGAGAGTGATTATGCCGATGACGAATCGATACCCTTCTAAAACGTGCTTTAGGTGCAACGAAATCAAGTCATTGGATGAGTTCTACACGCACCCAGGAATGAATGACGGCCGTCTAGGAAAGTGCAAGGCATGTACCCGTGACGACGTAACGAAGCATCGGGCGGCAAACGTAGAAAGAATCCGAGAGTACGACGTAAGGCGCGCGAAACTCCCGCATCGCCTTAGCGCAACCATGGTTACCACTTCGAAACGAAGGGCCACACTATACGGCAAATTGCAGCAACGCGCACATTCTCAAGTAGCGAGGGCGTTGAAGGCCGGATCCCTTGTAAGAAGCCCGTGCCAGCAATGCGAACGTTCCGCAGATGTGCATGCGCATCACGACGACTATTCTCGACCGCTTGACGTGATGTGGCTTTGTCCGCCGTGTCACTTTGCGAGGCACAAGGAACTAGAAAAGAAAGACGGCCCATGACTGACCACACACATACGTCACACCACGTTGCATCGGTTGCGTCATCGTATGCGCTTGCTAGGTTTCGCCGATGCTAGCTACAACACTAACGTGTGGCCGATGTGGCGTTGTCCTCTATGGGCAACAGAAAAAATACTGCAGTCGCACATGCGCCACACATGGGACTGCGCCCGCTAAGCGCCGCATCCGCAACAGAATGGCGGTGATGTGATGCCGTACGTCGGGAAAAGCATGGACCGAAAGCGCGATGCGCGTCGGCGCCAGCTCAGCGGCGCGCACACCGCTGAGTCGTGGAACGCCGCGCATCCGGTCGGGACGGCGGTCCGCTACTGGCCGATCTACCCGCCGCACGGGATCGCACCGCATGTGGACACGACGACGCGATCCGAAGCCTGGGCGCTCGGAGACGGGTCGGTCGTCGTGCTCATCGAGGGCAGATCGGGCGGCGTCTACCTGTCCCACATCGAGGTGTTGCCGTGAGCCACAAGGACGGGCGCGTGGTGCTTTCGGCGTGGGTTGACCCGGTCCTGCGAGACTACGTGCGCGAGGCTGCCCGCTTGTCCGGGATGGAGTTTTCGCGGTGGGTCGAACGTGCGGTTCGACAGACGATGGCGCGCGAGTCGGCGGACAGATCGATGGTCGCCGCGAGTGAGCGCGGTGAATGCGGGACGTGCGGCTATGCGGCGTGCGCGTGTGATCAACAATGAGTTCGTGCAGAGCAACGAATGCGAACCCGATTTGCTGCAATCCTGCGCACCTCTTTTGGGGTACGCCGATCGACAACAGTAGGGACTGCAAGAACAAAGGTCGCAACGCACGAGGTTCGAAAGCGGGCGCCGCAAAACTTACTGAAGCAACAGCGCTCGCTGCTCTCCGGTCCCAAGAGTCGTGCGCCGAAATGGCAAGACGCCTTGGTGTCTCCGGGTCATGCATTGTACAACTTCGCCAGCGCAAGACGTGGCGGCATGTTGAGGTTGCGTCGTGACGCTCCTTTCATTTGTCATGTCAGCTATGCTGCTTCTATCCCCTGGCCGTGATCACACTGAACTAGGAAAGGCGATTGCCGATGTCATCGAAGAGAAGGGTTGTCTCTACACTGGCAAGGATTGCGAACGTCGTAGCGCGGCTATGCTTGTCGCGATTGCTTTCCGTGAGTCAAGCTTTCGCATCGACGCGGAGAACAAGAAGGAGGGCTCGGTGTGCGCGTTCCAGATCTGGAAAGGCGACCGGCGTCTACTCTCCGATCCGGCCGCTTGCACATTGGCGGGATACCTCAAACTAAAAGAGAGCCTACGCGCGTGCGGTTCAATGGCCGGCTATGCAAGCGGTTCATGTACGAACGCCGCGGGGATTCGGATTGATAGAGACAGAAAGAACATTGCAATGAGGCTGCTATCAAAACTGTAAAATGCGAACGGTGCTCCGTTGAATTCAAGGCCTAGGTGGGGAAGCGCAAAACGCTTCTGCTCTCTCAGCTGTCGCAAGATTCCGTTTTCCGGAGAGGCGCCGCCGAAGGTTCGTGGCTGTACTTGGTTGCATGTTGCTGATGATACGTTCGCTCTTATCGAATCCATCGGACTTCGCTGGCGCTGGCGAAAGAACGAACGTCAGGCATGATGACCGCATGCGCGCTACTCGTCCTCCTTTTCGCGCTTAGTCACGGCAGCGCTGTATTCGCCGCTAGACTTTCGGTCTAGCCACAAGTGCCGCACCGTTTTGGTGACGTAGCGCGTTCCGCCGCAAAGGCGGCAGTAAGCCTCGGAAGTCTTGCCGCATGCTGGGCAAGGCACCGAAGTTACTGCCGCGCTTTGGCAGATGGGACACGGAACCTCAGTCGGTGGGGCCGGCTGGTGCATTCTTCTTCGGCTTCTCTTGAGGCAACTTCGCTGCGAGCATCGCGCGGGTGAGCGGGCCGTAGATGCCATCGGCCTCAAGGCCGTGCATCATCTGGAACGCGAGCACGGCACCGCTCGTTTTCGGCCCCATGATTCCGTCGATTACCCCGGGGTCGAAGCCCAAACTAGCCAATCCAAGCTGCGCCCCACGAATGGTGCGTAGGTCGATGGTGCTGGATTCCGTCATGGGACTAAGTCCCTCACCGGTAAGGCGCGCCTTCAGCTGCGCGAAGCGCTCGGCTTTGCAGTTACGGGACACCGCGTCCTCGAGTTCTTGCACCGTGATTGCGTAGTCTTTGTTCGTGTCGAACGCCGCATTAGGCGAGTAAGCCCAGCCAAGCGGGCCGCTCTTGGCAGTCAGAACAAACTTCGGATCGCTCGCCTTGGAAGTGAGCGCCGGGAGAAACGTAGCCACGTATAGGGCTGCGATCGATTTCAGCTGCCCTTGAAACGGGGCATAGTATTTCTTGACCCACGGGAGTTGTTCGGTTGCCGAGAGCTTCCGGAAATCCGTATGCGTTCCGCGGTACCCAAGCGCCTTCAAAGTCGCAGGCATGAACTGAATGAGGCCGCTCGCGTTCCAACGTTTTTCAGGCTCCAAGTTTTTCGGGTTATCGTTATGCGCTTTCGGTGAACATCCGCTTTCCGAATACATGACGGAAAGCATGTGCACGGACGATGCGCCAAGCTCATTGGCTACCTTATCGAGCGCGGGGAAGAAGCTATCTTCGATGTCCTTGGTAACGAGGTTCACTTGTCACCCGTGGCTGCCGATGCGGCGTCAAGCTCTGCGTGCATCTGCGCGTCACTCGCAAGGGTGATGCACCCCTTTGCAAATTCTACAATGCCGTCTTCCGTCTCACCTTCGGCAAGCGCGTTAGCGACACCCTCGACAAGCTTCGCATAGGGCGCGATATTGTCCGGCGCATGCTTGGCAATGAGGCCAAGGAGTTCTTTGGCGGGGGGCGCAATCGTATCGAACAGGCTCATTTTTTTGCATCCTTCAGAAGCTTTAGAACGTCGATGCCTTCGGCTTCTGCTTTGTCGAGAGCATCGTATTTGGATTGTTTGCGGCGTGCGTTGATCTGACCTTCGAGCGGACCGAAGTCGCCTTCGCTGAGTAGCCCTTCGTTGTAGGCGTCTACGATTTCTTGAAGCGTGATGCTCATTCGATACCCGCGTCTTTCTTGCAATCGGCATAGGCCACATACGTTCCGGCCTCTCTACCTTGCTTGCGGCATTCAATGAGGGTTGCGGCATGGGCTTCGAGCTCTTTCCCCGCCTTGGCAGAAGGAACGGGAGAGGCGCACGCGCCGATGAACAGTAGGATCGCGACGGTTACAGGTAAGTAGTTCATGGTTCTTTCTTCTCTGTGATGATGGCGGGAGGGTTCAAGCTTGCGCGCTTGGCGTCGGGCGTAAGTGACTTGCCCTGAACGAACATGCTCGCCGCTGTGATGGCCTTTTGCGGGTCGGGAAAGACCGCGCGTAGCAGCTTCAGGAATGCCGCGAGGCGCGGAGGCAATGCGCTGTATTCCTCAGGAGAACGTGGGCGCGTGAGTGCGTTCACGATAGCCGCAACTGCGGGAATGAAAACGAGCGATACAAGCGCAGGGTGCGCTTCGATAAAGGCTAAATATTTATTCATCGTGAATGGATCCCTGTCGAGGTGGTTTAATGCTGTGCATATCACGCAAGAGAAGCGCGATGGTTGTGTGTTGTGCGTGCTGTGCGTTTGAGATTCCGGGCATCCACGCTTCAATTGCAGAGATGCGCCGTTCATGGTCAGGAATCGCTTTGAGCAATTCGAGCGCAGCAGCAACCGCGCTAACGCGTTCCGCCAAGATTTTGGATTCCGCCTCAAGTCTCGCAGCGATAGACGCAAGGCGCCATATGCCAGCGAACGCCGCGAGCAAGACGGTAACGCATACCGCGAGTAAGCCGTGGTCGGTCATAGTCCGAATGGATCGCCAGCTTTACGGACGCCCCCTGTAGTGAATTCCAACCATTGACCGTTGCCTGATGTGATCGCAATCGTCGTGCCCGTGCCGGTCGAAACCGTCAAAGTCTGCAGTGTTGTCGCTTCGTTGCGAATCATCTTTTTGTAACTTCGATCCAATGAACTTGGGTGAGGGAACGTAATCGTTCGGCCCGCCGTCATAACCGCGGTCACGCTTATGGTTTCGACGCGCTTGTCTGCTGTTGCTGCAGTGTAGTTAGCGTCTCCCATGGCGGAAACGACGGCGCCATGTAGCGCGAATTCGGCGCCCGAATAGCCCAGCATAGGGGCGTTGATTTCAAGCAGGTTGTTATTGACGATGAGGAAATAATTGGAAGCTACACCTATGTAGATCGTTTGTGACGGGCAGAAAATGAACTGATACGAAAGGTCCGTAAAGCCAGAGTTGAGACCCAGGTATTGGGTGTCACCTGACGTGTGCCAGAATGTTGCATCTGCACTGTTGCCAGAGTTACGAACGCAAAACTTGTCGCCGTGCGCAAAGCGCATCTGTCCAACCGTCGCAACGTTCCCGCTCGTCTTGTAGTAGCCACTCGTCGCGATGGTGCTCGATCCAAAGTCGGGCGAGCTTATGACAGGAGAGGTCAGCGTCTTGTTCGTGAGGGTGTCCGTAGTTGCTCGACCCACCAGTGTGTCTGTAGACGTCGGAAGGGTGAGCGTTCCGGTGTTGCTAATGCTCGCGATGATGGGCGCAGTAAGCGTCTTGTTCGTGAGGGTCTGAGAGCCGGTCAACGTGACGAACGATGACAGCGAGGTCAGTCCCGTCCCACCATTGGCTACCGCTAGCGTACCCGTAACGTAGGTTCCGCTCGCGAGGTTGACCGTGCCGGCCGCCCCTACCGCCGCACCGCCGGAGATGAGATAAACACCGGTACCAGTAGGAACGGTGCCCCCTGCGGTGATGGTGACAACGCTTTTTGAATTCGTCGCATCGTTCGTGACTTCGACGCCGCTGCCAACGAAGTCAAGCGTGGGTTGCGGCGCGACATCCGTGCCCTCGTCCTGCACTGCGTTGTAGTTTTTGCTCGTGAAGAATCTATCTAGCCAGCTCATTTCAATCCTTGCTTTGCCGCTTCAATGAGCGCCTTTGCGTGCGTACGAAACGCAGCGATAAAGCGCGCGTCTTGTTCCTTGATGACCCCGTGCGCGGGCCCCCATGGCGCGGGGGTCGCCAAGGCTTCGAGGCGTTCGAGCTCTTCCAGCTCCTGCGCTGTCATGCGCTCACCGGTCCAAGGTAGGTGATCTGAATGATGCCGTTGCCGCCTGCCGCACCGGATGCACCCGCACCGCCAGCGCCACCCATGGCACCACCGCCGCCACCACCGCCACCGCCACCACCGCCACCGCCAAGGGTGCCGGCCGATCCCGCTACGCCCGCGCTACCTGCGAGTCCGAGGCCCGTACCGCCAGCGCCGCCCGTACCACCCGCACCGCCAGCGCCGCCAATCCAATCAGACGCGCCGCCGCCACCCGCGCCGCCGCCGCCCGCGCCCGAACTTGCCGTTCCGTCTACCGCGACCGCGCCGCCAAGCGCGCACGTGGAGTTGCCGCCGTTGCTTACTTCGTCATATGCATACGGTTGAGAGGCCAGCGGAACGCGCCGCCCGTAGCCGCCTCGCCCCGGGGTCGCGTCAGTGATTGCGGAAAGTACCGTTAGAACTGGCTGAGAACTCGGTGTCCCTCCGCGCACATAACTCGTGGCGCCACCACCCGCAGCAGAACCCGGGGCACCAGGGCCGCCGCCTCTCGCGGTGCAAAGGGTAGCCGGCGAAGAATCCACTACGCTTGTGGTGCCGCCGATTGTACCGATAGCAGCGGCCGCGCCACCGGCGCCACCGGCGCCCACGGTAAGGGTGAGCACATCCCCCGCCGTCAAGAGAGAACGCGAACGCATACGGCACCCCGCGCCGCCAGCCCCGCCACTCCCGCCCCCCTCCTGCGTGTTGTTACCGTCGCGCCCACCACCACCACCGCCACCGCCGGCTTGACAGTCGTATTCGTACACGCCCGTGCGTGGAGCTGTGAACGTGCCCGAAGCCGTGAAACTCCAAACGGGTGGTTGCGTGACGGCGCTTTGCGCAAGGAACTGCGTTCGGTCCGCGAGCGCTTCGAGTGCGACGTTGACACTTGCCGCATCGAGCGCATCCGCGTCGCTCGGAATCGTGAACGCTGGCGTCAGCGATACGTCCACCGCAGTGCCGCCGCTCACCCATGCCCCGTTGCCTACCGATGACGTGAGGGAAAAACTCGTAGCGTCAATTACGATGATGGTCCACACGCCGTTTGCTGCCGTGTTTCCGGTAACCCCGGAAACAACTACACGGTTATCCGTGGAAAACAGGTGCGCAACGGAAGTTGTGATAACGATGGGAGTCGCGTTGCTTGCCGCCGTGACGGTACGCGTTAGGCCGTTGGAAACTTGCGACGCATCGCCCGTGATAATTGAGCTCATGTTCTTACCTGTATAGTGCAGTTAGTGTCGTAGAATCCAGAGCCGTCTACAAATCTTGAATCGGCCGGCCGCGAGGCGACCATAACGCCGTCCACGTTCGTGCTCCAACGTTTCCACGTAGGCTCCGCGCCTTGAACGTTCGGCGAGTAGATGTTGTCGGACGTGTCAAAGGAAAAGATGAGCCACGGGTAATAGGCGTTCGCGCTCTTCCACAAGCGAACAAGCGCGCGGTATCCGTCGAAGAATGTAGAGGGAAGGTTGAACCCCCATGAACGCGAGGTGTCGCCCCACGTTCCGGTACCCCACGTATTGCCAGGCTGCACGGGTGAATCCGTCGCGAGGAAAACCACGAGCCAGACGCGCCACCATTTCGTAAGGTCGCCGTCAAAGTCCCAGTTTTCCGGAGTCACGCGCGCGTGGTCGGGAGCCTCGGTAATGTCGCTCGTATTGTAGTACGTGTCCCACGTTGCCCACGTTCCACCGTTAGAAACGCTGACACATGAGGCGCGTGGCCGAAGAGCCCCGGTCTCAATCTCATAGTCCGCCACGTAGGTGAGCGCCTGAGACATAACCGCACGACGCGAGCCAGCCCGTTGCCACGCATCGAACGCACGCTGTAAGCGTACCGAATAATCGGCGTCAGCCTCGAAGGGCCCCTGCGGCATGACACGGTCGAGACCAATGTACGGGTTTGCCGTAACGGTGCCCTCGCCCGGCATGTGCGCGACCGTGGCCTGATACATCTTCTCGAGAAGCACGTCTTCGGCGAGGCCGAAATTGTACATGTACTTTTCATACGTGCCGCGCTGTAGCCAAGGCGGGCAGAGCTCTCTGATTGCGTCGCGTTGCTGCGCCATGTCAGTACCCTAGGACCGTAATGACAGGGGCGGGCGAGAGCTCCGCGACGTCGAGCGAACTGCCGTAGGCAAGGTTCACCGTGCCAGCGTTCAAGGTGCACACGGGAATGCGACGAACGTACGAGGCTCCTGCATTGAACAAGACGCCGATCACATCGTTGTATTGCAGATAGCCATCGATTCCCCCGATGGGGAGCGAGGCAAAGTAGAGCGCGAGCGCCGATTGCACGGCCGCGGAGTAGATCGAAACATTCGCTTGCGGGACTTCGACCGTTGCAACAATGGCCACGGGAAACGCCACTGCGCTTCGTGTGATGTTCGTGATGTTGTCGGGCACGGCATTGGCTTGGATGATTTTATCCACCTGCCCCAGGTCCCCGCCCTGCACGATTCCGCCGGATGTATACGCACCGTTGCCTGCGCTGCCGTCGAGAGAGAACGTGGTGCCGCTGAGAACGGTAATGTTCCACGTGCCGTTGGCGTTCGTGTTTCCGAGAACCCCGGTTATTGAGGCATAATCGCCCGTGGTGAGACCATGCGTTGCGGTCGTGACAACGATAGGGCTCGCGTTCGTTGCTCCCGTTACTGCGAGGTTTGCAATCCCCGGAACGTCCCCCGATGCGCTTGCGACGATCGTCTCGTGGATACCGGTTGTGGCCGATGAGATTGTAAGCGCTCGCGTGATGGCGGCACTCAATTGGACGGGGGGCGTCTCGTCTGCCAAGAGCTCGTTTGCGCTCAGCGCAAAGAACGCGTAGGCGCCACTGGGACCATTGGGCGAAAGACTCTGAATCTTGAGGCGGCATCGCGCCGCAAGTGCGCTGTTGCTCTCCCAAGACGAGCCGATAAAGCTATCGAGGTTGTCACACGTAACGCCGCTTAGGCTTGTGACGACTTGCGTAATCGTGCCCGGTGCGCTCGTACTGTCGATTCCCGCAACGTCCGCTGCGAAGTCTCCCGACGAGCACACGTTGACCGTGCCGCCTGAAATATACGCACTGTTCCCACTTGAACCGACAAGCGAAAAAGTTACCGTGCTCAAAACGACGATGCGCCAGAATCCGTTAGAATTCGTGTTGCCTGTCACGCCGAGGATGCGCACCACTTCCGTGCCCGCGAGACCATGTGCGCCGGATGTCGTGATGACAATGGGTCCGGTGTTAGATGCGCCCGTGATGGTGCCGCCTACGATGTTGGCCGGCTGAATCGTGAATGACGACGTGTTGGCGTAACCCGCGCCGCTTGTGGGGTTCGAAACGTGGAACGTGCCTACGTCGTAGGGGCCATACGTGTTTGAGGTCGTGTTCGCGAAGTACGCATCGTTGGAGGCGAAGTCCGCGCCGATTCGTTCGACGTTATAAACAGACTGCGCGAGAACGTCGAGCCAGCCCGGTGTGCCGGTAGGGTTCTCGCCCGCGACACTAGGGTCGGGCGTGACTTTGGTCGATACCGTAGCGCCGTCCACGCCCGTAAACGTGACGCTGCCTGTCGCAGCGAAGTCAAGAAACCCTCCTTGCGCAATGAGCGAAATCAGCGCGTCTTGCTGCGAGGCCGTGGCCGCGTTGACCATGATGACGGTGCGGCTCGGTTGCCCTTCTTCCCATGACGTAACGGGCAGTTCGAGGATCGCCGCGTTCGCAAGCATGCGCGCGTTCCACTCGTCTGTCGTGGCGGGAGTAATGAGGTCTGCAATATCTAGATCAGCCAATTTTTAGGATCTCCACTGTCACGTCAGATATTGAAAGAACGAGCGTAAACGGTCCGCTCGCATCCTCGAGCAAGACTTTGACCGTCATAACGCCGAACGCGAGGGCGATCGAGACCGTAGCGGCTAACACGCGCTCGTCGTTTTTCACTTCCGACGTGGCGCCGGCGGCGATGCGAATCAAGTCTCCCGCCGTCAGGTCATCGTTCAGATATTGCGTCAGGTCGAAACCATAATTGGGCGAGCCAATGAGGCGACCGCGGGGCGTGATAAGTCGACGCGCTACCGCTTCCGCAAGGCATCGCCGTCCCGATACCATCGCCATGTTTGGCGTAGCGTCGAATACGCAACTCACATCGGTACCCAGGTCCGCCATTAGAGTATCGTTCCAGTCCCCGTGACGGGAGCGGGTGCCATGCCGCCTGGCCACACGAGCGCGGTAGGCACCACGACCACGTTCGCAACCAAGTACGGAACGAGCGCTTCGGCGATGGCCTGGGCGAGCTGCGCGGGGGTCGACATAGGCGAGGCTGCGATCAGCTTCGCTTCGATGGCTGCTTTCATTCCGGCCTCGGAGAGTGCCATTAGCCTGCCTTCACTTTCGTAGACGCGCTTGTGATGGTGCCCGCGAACATGCCGCCCGCGAGAATCGGATCCGTGTTCCGCGCCACGCCGAGAACGCCGCCGGCTAGTTTGATGAACGTGGTAGCCGGGATGCTAATTTCATCCGCGTCCCCCTCGGCGCCGATGACGCGCGGTTTCGTTCGGTCTCCGTTCAGAAAGACGACGTAACAAATCTTGCCCACCGTAGGTTTCACAGTCTCGCCCATGAGGCCGGCCGCCATGGCCATCGCCGGCATAGACGGTAGACCAATCGTGGTGTCTACCGGATCCGCGCTTACCGTCGTGCCCGTGACTTGAATCACGTACTCGTAAACGCCCATGAACGCGAAGTTAGGAAACTCGCTACGGATGATGGCGCGAATATTGGTGATCAGTCGATCAAGCAAAACGCCCTCAGCTTCCCCTCGTCTCCAAACGAGAACTGCACATCCGAGAGCGTGCGCGATTGCGGTATCACGGGAGCGGTAAAGGTCCGCGCTGGCATCCAGGACGCCGGGTCTTCCGTGGCAATCGTCACCACGCCTAGACCCCCGTCGAAGTTCTCAACCGTGAACGGCGTAGCGATAGGGGTCTTTAGCGTGCGGTCCTGGCATTGCGTCACGCCAAGCAAGTCGATCCACCACGCCGCTCCGAGGATAGAACGCAGTACCCGCGAGGCCGGCTCTTTAGCGCGGTTCCACGCCGTGCCTATGGTTCGGTCTTGGTTGAGTCCAATCGACTCGCCACACGCCGCCGCCGCGTCGCGCAGAAGGGTCGAAGCTTTGATGCCACTGGGGTCTGAATAGGCTTGCTCGGGAATGACTTTCGACCAGCCGGCTTTGCCGCCGGTTAGGAGATACTTCCGAGATCCCGCATATCCTGACGTGCGGAAGGAATGCCCTACCATGGTCACGTTCCCGAATGCGAACGTGATAGGGCCGGCTAAGGATTTGTCCGCCGCGAGCTCTACATCGGCAGTCCAGACGCCGTAATAGGGGATCGTGACTTTGGCCGACGTCACTTGCTCTCCGTTGAGGGATGCGTAAAAAGCCATTAGAACCCGCTCCGCGGTGAGGGTTGATTCGCTTGCGCGAGAAGGTCCGCGATTTGCTTTTGCTGCGCGTCCGCGATAGGGTCGGGAGGAGCTCCGGGAGTCGTGCCGCTCTGCGTAGACTTCGCACCGTTCGGCGTGCCGCTCGCGTTTTTCTTCGGTGGGGGTGCGTACTCTCGGAACGTTACCGTGATTGAATAGAGCCCCTTGCCTTCGTGGGTAAGGTCTCCGATTTCATCCGTCACGACGGCGCTAATGTTGTTGTTTGCCGGGGTCGGGTGATAGAGGTCCACCGCCGTGACGGTCTTCTTTGTGGGGTCGAATTCCAGCAACGCTTGAAACGCTTGCCATTCGTCGAAGTGACTCTCCTCCCATAGCTGGAACTTGACGGTCCCCGTCGATACAGGGCGCTCCACATACGTGCTAGTTGCACCCTGCGAGCCCTTGCCGCCTTTGGAATCCCACTTATAGACGCGCGCAAAACCCTTGACCTCACACACGCCGGGGCTTTGCACCTGACCAATGAAAATCTTGTCCCAAATTTCCGGGTAAAGGATGGGATTGAGAACGGAGGCCATTAGGCAAGCCCCTGCTGAAGTGCGATTTTCTCGAAGATGAGCGCGATACCCTCTTCAGTGAGTTCGGCCATGGTCGCCTTATCGCCGCCAGTGATCTGAATCAGGATCGACTCTATCGTCATGCCACCACCGCTCGATGCTGCTGCACTACCGGCCGCTGCCGCACCCGTACCTGCGTCACTGAATCCGCCGCTTGCTGCTTTGGCAAGGTTCGCGCTGGCGTTGCCCACTTCGGGCGCACCCTCGTCGATACCTTCGGCCGCACCGGCCGCAACGTTCTCGCCTTGGATGGCCATAACCTTCGACGGCGATGCGATCCCGAGTACGCTCTTGAACGTGTCTTTTGCGGCATTCGCTACGTTCGTAACCGCTGCGATAATGGGCCCGATGCCTAGGCCTGAGATGATGCCATTGATAAAGTCATTTCCCCATGTTGTCGCCTGAGAAATATACCCGTTGAGGGTGTCAAATATCTGCGCGCCAAAGTTCATGATGGTTCCGACCACGCTGGACGCGTAGACGGTGACCGCAATGAACGCCGCCCCGAGCGCCGTGACTAGGCCGATGACGATAAGCACGGGCGCGACCATGCCGGCGATGACAGAGCCCACGCCCTTGAGTGCTTCCCAGAACATCTTTACCGCGGGCTCGCTTTGAGAGAGTTCCTTGAAAAACTGAATCAAGGGCTTGAGCCCGATGTACGCTTTCAGTCCCCAGATCACAACGTCGAGCAAAAAGTGTTTTATGTATGGTACAACTTTCGTTGCTTCGCCCAGGATGGCTGTGAATGCCCCGGCGATGCCGGCCTTTAGTGCTTGTCCGCTGGGCTGGGCTTGACTGAAAATAGAGAAGAGAGACTTGACCTCTTTCATGAAAGCCGCGACTGGCTCTTTCATGTCCTCGAACATATCGCCGATGTATTCTTTCAGCATCGCGCCGAGGTTTGCCGCGGAGTTCGACAGGTTGTCGAGCGCCTTTGCGCCCTTCGCGGTCGCAACGTCCGACAGTACCGCGCCGAATTTGTCCGCGCTGATTGTGCCCTTGCCAAGCCCCTCCACAAGCTCCTTACTTGTGAGGTTCATTTTCTGCGCGAGCTCGTCTGTGTTTAGGCCCATTTTCGCGAGCGTTGGACCTAGCTTTTTGAAGGGCAGAATGAGTTTTTGACCCGACTCCGTTGCGTCGTTTATCTTCTGTTGCATGTCAGCGAACGCACTACCGCCACCTTTGATCAGGGCTTCTGCGCTGGCCGCCGCGGTCGTAAGAGATTGAAGGGCTTCTTTGCCCGTGATGCCCATGGTGAGGAATCGTTGTGCAAACTGGCCAAGAGCTTCTTTGGTTACGCCAAGATTTGCGCGCAAGTCATCGAGCATTTCGTCGACCTCGGTGCCCGTGATACGTCCCTCGCCTAGCGCGTCATACAGGCTTATCGCTGCATTCTTCGCCTCGACAGACGCAATCGTAAACTCGATGCCCTGTTTGATGAGCCCCGCCGTGACAGCTGCGAGGCCGCCAGCAATGCTAATGATGGTCGATACGGCTTGACCCAAACCGGGCACCACGAGATCGAGCATCTTGCCCATGCTCGCTACGGCGTCTGTCACGCCCATGATGGCGCCTTTGACGTCACCTTGTGCGAGAGCTGCGAACGATGCTTTGATCCCACCAATGGCCGCGGAGATGGTTTCTTTACCCACGTTCATGGCGTTGGCCGCGTCGAATACCGCGTCCTTCGACTTCGATAGACCGCTCGTGTCAGCCGTAGCGGGCGCGATTGCCGCTCCCTTGGCGGGCGCCTTGCCGCCTTTGCTCTGTTCTTTGTTGAGCTTCTCGGTAGCAAGAGCCGCCGCTTGTGCCGCGCTCGCTTCTGCGATGAGTTGCGGGGGGACCGCGAGCAAAGCGTTCTTATACCCGGCGAGGTCCTTTGAGAGGGCCTGATACTTTTTCGACGATGTGCCGCCGGTTGCCGCTGCGAGGGTCAGGGCCTGCTCTGTTTTGTCGATCGCACTGTCAAGCGCCATCATCTGCTTAGCCGCTTGAAGCGCCGGAGCAGAGACTTTGTCTTGTAGTGCGATCGTTTCTGTGAACATTACTTCTGTTTCATCTTCGACAAGAGCCACACCCGATGCAGCAACATGGTCTCAGCTACGATTTGCATCGCCGCCTCGTCGCCTTCCTCGAGCCCATCGGCAAAAGCAGAGACGGAGCGCGTCATGAATTCACGACGCGCCTCTATTATTTTCCCTGTTCACTCGCCTCGATACCCGCCAGAACGCGGATGCTCTTCCCGCACGCTTCCGGGATACCGGGGTAATCGTTAAGGAGCGCATCGAGTGCATCGCCCTTCGGATATACCGCGAGCTGCCGAACGAGCGTTTCCTGTGCGTCGCTTGCGCGGTCTCCGTTAATCATCGAACGAAAGCGCTTATATTCTTTCGATTCGGGCCGGCGTAGAACAATCTCCCACGCATCGTCATAACCTTTTACGTGGGCGATGCGGCCTTTGTACTCGTCGTCGAACTTCTGTAACTCTTCTTTTGAAAGCATGTGTGATGATCCTTGTGGGGGTAGAAGTATGGCGCCGCCAGCCTGTACAGCCAGAGACGCCACGGTGTTCGGACCATCATCCAAACGTTGCTTTTTGCGTGGCTTCACGCGCTCGCCTTACTGGCTCAGCGGGATAAGCAGATCGTCGAGACCGTTGAACAGAATCTTAAGGGGGCTCATTTCGAACTTTCGCGACAGCGGGTCCGCGCCTTGCGATTGCGAGACCTCGAGACCGTCAATCGTGCAGCCCCGAATGACGTCCTGAATCGTATCGAAACCTTCGTTGCTGTAGGTCACGAGAACCTGGAAAGGGATGTCTCCGTAACCCGCGCCGAGAGAATCCTGAAACGCGTTCCACTCCGCGAGATAAACCTCGACGTCTGCGCTGTACTCGTTTGTGCCGCGGGTCTTACCAATGGGGTCCGGCGAGTTGCCGTAGACCATCGTCCGAGAACGTGTGCGCGAGTAGTTGATAGACTTGAAGCCTACGAAGATTTGCCCGTTGAGCTTGAGCTCAATCGAGGAAAAATCTTGCCTGGTGCCGTTGATAAGCGGGTAAGCTATCGGAATTGTTGCCATTTTCGTTTATCCTTCAGCTCGCCGCTAGGGGGTTTTGATATCCGACGTCGACGTCCATTTCGAGGACGTAAGCAACGCCGTTGATAGTCGCGGCGACCTTTACGATCCCCGTTGTCTTGACGTTCCAGCTTTGATTCACCACCACGTCAGCGGACGAAATCATTTTCGTCGACGTCATGAAGGCGTCAATCTGGCCGAGCATCGCGCTTTGAATCGCGAGAGCATCGTTGACGTACAGCGTACCGTTCGCGTTTGTGCGAAGGTCTTCGTTTATTTCTTGCGCGCCAACCTGTTGGATGATGTCGCAAGCCACGTCCATGACATTGCCCTTCGGCAGAATGTCAAACACGCTTCCGAGCGCGCTCATGAGGTTTGGCTGCACAACGTAGAATCCGGGATAGCCGTTGCGCGTACGAGCGCAACAGAACCGAGCTTCATTGAGACCGCTCTGTACTTCATTGTTGTAGTAGAGAAACCCGTCTTGTGGATCGTTCGTCGGGTCAACCGAGATGTACGGCATGGCGCCGTCACGAACGCGCCCTGCGTGGCGTTGCGGCGGAATCTGAACTTGCCTCGCAGCGAGCGACCATGAGAACGGACGGCGCAGCGTAGGGGCTCCAGCGGACACGTTCGGGAACGCGCTTGCCATGTTGTAGTAACCACCGTTCGCGCACACTCGCTTTGCGTCGACCGCGGAATAGCTGGTCGCAAGAGCTGCGATGTATGTCGTCATCGTCTCCGCGGAACCACCGTAGATGACGGGGGGCGACGCATCGCGCGCCGTGCAAATCATACGCGTGTAAATGTAGTTATTTGATGCCATCGAATCGAGTGCATCATTGATGGTGTCCGCGTCCGCTCCGGTCCAGGGTCCGAGAACGTGCATTGAGCCAAAACCGTTTTGTCCGTACTGTGAGGCCTTGAGCGCGTCGATACACGCAATCACTCCCGCGGTATCGGTAAGCGGTCCGATGGTTCCAGCCGTTGCATAGTCCGCGGCAACCAAGGTGCCCGCCGAGAAGTTGAGCGTGATACCCGTCTTCGAAATCAGGTACGTGGTTGCTGTTCCAAGCGAGAGCTCAGGCCCGTAATGACGGCCCGCGTCAAGCGAGACCTTGAACGTGATACCCGTGGTCCCGATGGTGCCCCCGGTAACGATAACGGCTTTGATGTAGAACGTGTCGGTTGCCGCACCTGTGAACGTAATCTCACTGGTGCCCGTACCGAACTGGTAGGAGCCAAGAGGTTGAACGGTGCCCGTTGCGGCGCCGATGCCCACGCCGATTGAGCCGTCTAGGCTGAACGTGGTAGCCGTCAGTTTTGTAATCTTCCAGGTGCCGTTGGCCGCGGTATTCACTAGATGTCCGCTAATGGTGACAAGCGCGCCCGTTGCGAGCGTCGACGTTGCCGCCGTCACAACGATGGGGGTGGCGTTTGTCGATGACGTAATCGCGAGGGTCGCAGCATCGGAGCCTCGAACGAGGCCTGCCGTTACGGTCGCCGCCTTCATGGCGATGATGGTCGCGCCCTTCAAAGCAGATAGCGCGCCGGCTTCGGGGAGCTCGCCGCTTGTGAAGTTACTCGCAAGCGTGTCAGGGCTTTGCGTTGCGACGATGGCCGCCGCGGTCCCCGCGGTAGAGCACCCAATGACAACTTGGACCTTAGAGGAAGGGACGACAACTGCCGCTCCTCCGTCCAAAATCGTGACCTCGACGTTTCCTGACGGCATTTAGGGCTCCTCACATCCGGGGCCAGTCAGCCCCATCGAATTGAAAGTGTCTGTGATGCCCGGCACCACGTTCGAAGGTGCGCGCTCGAAAGGTAGAACGCGAGAAGTGATAGGCCGTTGCAAGGTCACGCCAAAAACGAATTCATCGCCGTCGCGGACCATCTGCCCTGCGTTCGCTTTGCTGTTCGTATACGTGCCGTTGGTGAACGCACACGAGCCGCGCGCGATGGTGGACACGCTTCGAATGACCTGCTGATACAGCACTTCGGTGTAATCGAAATCGTCTTCCGGATTCTGATTGAGCGATGCGCCCCAGCAATGAACCTCGAAATTGATGGTGTCGGTTGCGATCGAACCGTTCGCAGTTTGCGCCGCGGAGGGGAGGCCCGTGCCGCTGTAGATATCTTTCGCGCTGAACGCCGCGCCCATGGGCACGAACACAATACGCGGAGGCGCGGAGGCTTCGGCCACATACTGACGTCCGAGGAGGATCGCGCCGTCCGTGAGCGCAGGGTATCCGCCCTCGAGAAGAGCGGCGACGACGTGCGTAGAAATGAGAGCTACGAGGGCCTTCACTTTGCCGCCACTTTCATCTGCTCGGCGTAGTTCTCGCCGATGATTTCTTTCCACTTCGGCGGGAGCTCTTGCCCGTCAATGGGCATAAGAGGGCGTGCGGGGTGGTCCCATGACTTGGAACCCGCAATGGGCATTCGCTTCGCAGCGCCAGCCTTGTGACTTCGCTTCTCGAGAAACGAGCCGGGAGCGTATTGCTTTGACTCTTTTGCGTGCAGGCTGGCCGCGTTGCCGGACGAAAGTTCAATCATCGATTGACCCACGCCCGGGACCGCGAACGCATCGACGCTCGCTTGGTACGCACCGGTCTCGCGGAGATGCGACGCGCCGCCAGCTTTGAGCGGGGCCCACGGCGTACCGTAAGCGTCTTGTCCCTTGGCGAAGCCCGCTTCGAGCTCGCCCTTGAATTGCTTGGCGGTCGCTTTCGCAACTTCGCTCACGACGATTCCCATCGCCGCGTACTTGCCTGCGAGCTTACGCATAGCGCTCACGGGTAGGTGTACTCCACGTAATAGGACGTGGTTGTCGTGAATACGATCGTGTTCTTTCCGCTGCCGCTCTTCGATACCATGAGAGAGGGCTCGACAGGGTGACGGGTGAAATCGAACGTAGCTACGATGGGGATAGAATCCCCGCCGAAGATAACGACGCTTCCGCCCCCCGTTGAATGCGCGGCGATTTGCAGAACCACCGCACCCTGCGGAAGTGTGACGGTTCCCGACGTGCCGGCCGCGTAGGCCCAATTTCCAAAAATCTGCATTACCAGCCCCGCTTCTGCGCGGTCGCGCCGGTCGTTAGGTTGATGACAGATTTCGAAAGGACCATGGGTTGATCGACGTAGGTAGGAACGGGTGAAATCGTGGACGTGACGAGGGGGTGCGCTTGTGACTTTTGGACCTTCTCGAGAAAGAACATTGCATCGGCGTACCGGTTGCGGATGTTCTCGTCGGGACCCGCGCCGGGGTTGTATCCCCGGTTCGAGAGCAAATCGTACGTGGCGATTTTGCAGGTCGCTTCGGTGATGCTGTCATCCCAGGTGAGAAGCGGGAGAACGTATCGAGCTCGAAGGTAGGTCGCGACCTTCGCAGAGGCGGACACGAGAGCGGCATTTTTTACGCTGTCGTCCAACTGACCAAACACACGCACGGGAGCGCCGTACGTGTAGAGGTCAGCTAGCGTCGCGTATTGCTCGCTCACGTGGTGTTACTCCGAAGGACCGGAACGCGACGAGAGGAACGTGGGGCCCCAGCCTGGCGCGAATCGAGAGTCCACGCCAAACATGAAGGTCTTCTGGTTGAAGACGTTCGGATCGGTGGGGCTCGTGAGCGTCTGGTATTCGGCAGACTGGCGATTGATCACAAGGAACGGCTTCACCGGCTGCTTGGTAACAAGCTCGTAGAAGCGATTCGGGTAGGCGCCGAGGTCGCCCCAGCAGAGGGGAGCGGCCCATCCGCGAAGGGTATTCTCGATTTGCCCAACCTGGCCCGTGAGGTTTCCGATGGTCGGAGCCGCGAGGAACTGGTTTTGCAGAATCGAGTCCGCCGTGAACTTGAGCATGGGGGAATGCAGAAGCGTGTCGACCATGAGGCCCATCGCTTCGCCGCTCTGGTTTTTCCGGAGCGCCATCTGCTGGTAGATGGTGACGAACGACGTAATCCCGAGCGCGCCGCCGATGGTAACGCCGTCAACGGACACGCCGCCTAGGTAGTCATTGCAGTAGGTGCCCTTGGCCGAGTCGAAAACGTCGACGGGGTGCGAGGCGTTCCACTGTGACAGACCGTCCGCGCACTTCTGCGGGAGGCCGGTCCAGTTGCCCGTTCCGTTGATGAGGTCGCGGAGTTCGTAGTCGGGGGCTTTCTTGGCCTGAATCGCCATGCCCTGGGCCATCGGGTAGTAAATCCCGTAGCTGTCGTCGAGCACCTTGTCGCGCTCAATGCCGAGCGTGAGTTCGAAGTGTTTCGGCGTAACCGAGTAGGTTTGCGGACCGACAGAGCGTGTCAGTCGCGAACCTTCCCAAAGGCGCATCTTATCGAGCGACCCGATCCAACCTGCAAGCCACGTTTCCGTGGAGCACTGGATTTCGGTGGCAATCATCGGATTGACCGTTGCCGTTACGTTGAACGCGTCCCAATAGGACGTGTCAATCGTGGTGAAAAGAAACGCGAGATTCGGATTCGTGAGGATCATTAGCGGTTCACCACGGTGAGAAGGAGCGTGGAAGTGTCAGCAGTGTTGACCGTGCCCGCGGCGACAACGGCCATCGGAACGATTGACGCCGTACCGGCCTTGCCGGCGGTAGGCGCGGGCACCGTCTGGTAGCCGACCGTATTCGTCAGCGTTCCGCCGGTAGCCGTACGGGTGTAGAGAATGTTGCTCTTCGTCGCCGAAAGAAGCGGGATGCTGCTAATGGCCGTTGCCGTGCCCGCGGTAAGTACCTGCGAGATGGTGACGCTTTCAGGGTAGAACGCGGGATCATTGGTCCCGAGCGTACCGGCCGCGGTGTTGAACCACTTCGTATGGCCGAAGATGGTACCCACCGAAACCGCCACTTCGAATTGATCCGCTAGGAAAACGGACTTCATTCCAAACCGAGTGAGAGGAGCCGCGCCCGTTGTGACGGTGCCAACGATGTAGAGTCCATTTTCCGCTGCGGTCGTTTGACCGATAAGCAAAACGACGTCCCCAGCTACGTTTAGCGTAGCATCGTTGACGGCCGCGTTGCTCGCAACCGTGTAGTCTGCAAGGTCTGCAATGTTTCCGTTTACGACGTTGCGCGCGCGGAACGTAACGACGTCCTGCGAATCGGTGTCGCCTTGATCATCGTAGAGAGACGGCATGCCAAGCGCGACATACGGCGAAGAGCCGATAAGCTTGTAGAGCTTGCCGGCGGCGAGAAGGGTTCCGCCTTGGTTCGTGCGAGAAACCGTCTGTGCGCCAGAGGCGTAAACGATGTTGCCGATGTCCGCTGCTGTACAGGCATTGATGCCCGAAGCGTTGAGTTGTCCGAAGACACCCTGGCGCACCGCAACTTGAATGTCGCCAGCGGTACCGACGCCGGCCGCGACCGTGTTGATAGCGTCGGCTTCGCAGCGGCCCCAGATTTGGAGACACCCTGCGGTACCGGCCGCGACGGCATTGCCGCTTGCGTCCGTACCAATCATGTCGCCTGCATACAGCGAGGTCGTCGCTGCAACGGGGAAGGAGAGGAGCGCCGGAATGACTTCGAGCGGCGTACCGTATTGATCAGATTTGCGATCGGCCATTAGCTTCGACGTGCGCCGTTGAGCGCACCCTTTCCTGCAAGTTCTTTGGTGTAGTCCGCGACCGATTTGCCGGCTTGACGCGCGGCAATCGAGGCAACCTTTTGCTGTTCAGCGTTGAGCCCTTGCATGTCGAGCGTCACCGGAGGAGCGCCAATGTTGCCATCGAGTGCGCCATCATCCGACGTGCGAAGCTTCAGCTTTTGCTTGGTCGAGAGGTGACCCTTGATCCAAGCCGGGTCTTTCGACTTCTGGGCTTTGAACGAGCGCGCCTCGCCGGGCGTGATGGTTTGCGCTGCAAGCGCTGCGTCGACGCACGCGTCGAATCGGTCGTTACGCGATTGCTCGCGAATCGACGGCATGGCCTCGAGAGCGCCGAGCGCAGCCGAGAGATTCTTTTGGCCGGTCACAAGTTTGACGCGAGCAAGGATGCTTTGCGTGACGCTAGCCGATGCCTCGGGATCGTCGCCTTCGGGCTCCGCGTCCTCGTCGTCTTCTTCGCATTCCTCTTCGGATGCTTCTTCTTCGCCGTCTTCGGCGGGGACAGCTTCAGCTTCCTCGTCTTCCGAGACAGTGACGGTAGTTGCGGCTTTCAATGCCGAAAGTTCGGCGCACTTGGTGGAATACAGTGCGAGAAGTTTCTTCTTTTCAGACGGCGAATTGCTCGCTTCGATCTGAGTTGCGAGCGCGTTGCGCTCCTTCGTTAGCTTGGCTTTCGGCGTCATGCTTGCGGGCTCCGTGAGTTGCGCTGTGACATAGGCAATGAATTCTTGCCAGCTGCCAACATTGTCAGCAAGACCCGAATTCACGGCCAATGCGCCCATGTAACATCCGGCCTCCAAAGCCTGAACGTCACTTGCTTCGATTCCCCTGCACTCTGCAACGGTTTCGAAAAACACATTTCCCATTTGATTTACAGTGGCTTGGACGCTCGCGAGGACTTCGGGCGTGAGCTCGCGATCCGGGTGCGAATCACCCTTTCTTGCCCCGGTCGTTACGAGCTTTATGTTCCGGCCGCTCTTCTCGTTTGCCTTGGTGCGATCCTCGATTGAGCAAATCACGCCCACGCTTCCCACGCCGCCCGTTTGCGGAAGCCAGATTTCATCCGCCGCACATCCAAGCGCGTAGGCTGCGCTGTACATACTCTCGTCGGAGTAGGCGAAAAGCGGCTTATTCCACTCTGCGCGGAGGCCTCGAATCAAACGGTTCGCTTCGAATACGCCGTTGGCATCGCCGCCGGGGGAATCCATTTTCATCACGACGGCGCGCACATCGTCATCACAGAACGCGTCCTCGAGACGCTCCGCGATGGCGTCGTAGGAGTCGAAGAATCCCGCGTGATGTTCGAGCGGCCCGGCGATATGAACCACTGCGATCCCATTCGTCAGTACTTCCGTGTCCTTCATGGCGGACATGAAAAAGAAATCAAACGCCTTGGGGTCGAGGGCGTAGGCACACGAGGAGACACGAAACTTGCGTTTGCTTTTCATCGAACGATCCTTTAACTTGAGGTTCGTTCGTTCCTTTCGCGGTTCGCTTCGTTGCCCCGGTAGAGTTCCCCCTCTCTACCGGGGATTTTTTATTTCATCACGGCGCGACAGGTTCAGGCGATGCGGGCAACGGCTCCGGGGTCACAACCTCTTCTATCCCCGCCGTACCAAGCGAGAGGCCGAATTGACGGCCGAAGTCGACAATACTCGTAACCTTGTATCCTGCATTCTTTAGCGTCGATACGCCGATGGTGAATGCATTGAACGTGTCCGATAGCGCCTTGTGATCTTCGTACGGGATAATGTCCCAATGTGAACGGGGCGCGAGTTCTGCGTCTCCGAAGTTCAGCAGTGCATAAGGTCTCGCAATTTGCGTGTAGATGGTCTGTGAAAGCGCGCGGGCGTCCGCCTCGAGAATCGCCTGACGAACGTCCGCGTGTACGCGTGCCGCTGCGAATGAACCTTCTTTCACTTCGCTTGTTAGGTTCTGCCCCAACACCGCGAGCGTGATTTCCGCATTGCATTGCGCGATAAGTTCTTTGAATCCGGCCCACCCCGAGCCGTCCGTTTCGAGCCACTTGAAATCAAATTTGCCGAACTCTTCGTTTTCCGAGACGGGGAGTTGCAGAATGCTTTCCTGCCCGAGGTTCGAAAGCGCATGGCGCCACGCGTCAATGTGCTCCGCGTCTCCTCCACTCGGCGAGTATGCGAGGCCGATAGGCATACCGTGCCGCTCGGAGTAGCGCGCCCAGTCGCGTAGCGCGTAGTTTCGCGCGAGCCACCACGGGGCAATCGCACGAACGGCACCATTCATCCACCCGCGGATTCGGCCGCTCGGCGCGTGCAGTACCCAATGCCCATCGCCGCCAGTTATCGCGGTCGGACCGTCCTGTGTGATCGCGATAATCTCGCGCAGCTGCCACTGGTAGTACGTGAAACGCGGGTGAAACGGAACAAGGTACGGTTTCCAAAGCGGCTTGCTCGTATCCCAAAGCATCTGCGAGGCTTGGAACCCAAGGCCCACGCCCCACGAAAGCATGTCGCGCATGACGGGCTCAGTAGCCATTGACGGCCAGTGCTCGCACCATGCCTCAAGACACTCTTTTGCGATCGCCGAATCCTTGTACTTTGCCGGCATTTGGTGCCGGAGTTCCCGCCCCATGAGACCACCGACACGGGACTGCATCGCGCTTTGCACGCGAGAGTCCCCAGTAACGGCGTCCCAAAGCTGGGCTGGCTCATTGAAGTTTCCGTATACCAGCGACTCGATAGCTTGCCGCGCTTCGGAAATCGTCCAGCCCGTTTGAACTACACCAAGCGGGATTTCCCGATTGATGATGCTTGCATTGTACTTCGCGTTTCCAAGTGGATCCTTCGGTGGTTGCCACGCTGGATCGTTGTTCGGGATAACGAGAGCTTGCTGGTACGGATCAGGATTCGGCTTGATGGGTGCGGGCACCCTCTAAGCTATTCCTGATTCTGGGCGAGCAGTCCAATGATTTTGGAATAGTCAACTGTTTCCGGCTTGGGCACGATGCGTTTCTTCGCCTTGTCGTCTTTGCCCTTGGCAATCTGATACTCGCGTTCCGCATCGTCGAGCGCTTGCAAATACTCTTCGGTATCTTCCGACCAGTACGCCCAAACGTAGGCTTCCTCGTTCTCGCGCATGACGTGGTTCGGCGGGGTATCCGCGACGAGCTGCCCGTAGTTTTCGTACACCTTGTTCGTGGTGAGACACCAGACAACCTTCGAGCAATGCTGATATCGGTCTGCGTCTTTTACTTCGACCTCGCGGGGTTTCGTCTCGCCCTTACATCGAACCATGTGCCGGCTTTTGATGTTGGCTTGAATAAGCCCCGTGCGCTTTTTGAATGTCTCGACGTTCACTTGGTGCGCGTTTGCTGTGTTGCTCATTGCTTGAATTTCTCCCATTCACTTCGGTTTGCTGGATCGTCATCTTGAATTTTATCGCCTTGCCTGAGCTCCGTTAGCTTCGCGTAAGGCTCTGTCTGCCCGTGCATGAAGATGAACCCGGTTATGCGTCGGTTCCCTCGGTTGCCGCTAGATAGAGATCCAGTGCCCCGGCATGATGATGGTAGATCAAAGTAGAAGCGAACGGGGTCGAGGCCGAAGGCCCGGCAAAGCTCGCCGTGCTCGAATCGACGAATACCGTGGAACATGGTCTTAATGTTCCCGCCTCCAAGGAAGATGTCACATCGAACTGGCGTCTGGTCGAGGGCAACGCGCGCTCCGTCGGGTAGTCTGCTTCGTGGATCCATGGGCCGTCTTTCATTGGTTGGTATAGCCAGGTCTTACGCCGCCGGGCGCAAAGCGCTTGTGTTTTGCTCTGAACGCCATGCACTTTCTCCAAATGTAAAGCGTGCCGTCCGAACAATCATCCTCGAACCCTTCCGGGTATTCCTCCCTCGAAGCATCCGACCAGGGCAGCACTTTACGCTCGGCTATCAATTCTTTGCAACCCGGTTCGAAGATAACAAACTCTCCCGCTTCGGCCGCGCCGTTCTGAAGTTTGATATATCCCGCCTTGTTCTCTTTGTCCGCGGGTTCAACGGGAATGTTGAACCGTCTCCGCGCCTCTTTGACGTAGCCCTTTCCTAGTCCGTTCGCGTCGCCGATGATGAATCGTGGTTTGAATTCCGCGATGAGCTTCTCCGCTTCTTCGGCAGACTGAGAGGCTGAATGGTCCTTCTTATACGAACGCACCGCGGTCACGACGGGTGAATCATAGTTGTATCCTACAACGTTATACGAGCACTTGTCGTTTTCGGACGCGTAGTCTAGCCCAAGGCCGTACACGTCGAAGCGCTTCGCGGGGAGCTCGTAAATCAGCTTCGCGGTAGCGTAAACCATGCCGTTGCCGACGTTCGTCCAGTCGCCCTCTTCGAGTTGCTTGCGCGTGGTTTCATCGAGAAGCGCAAGCGCTGCTCTGTATTCCTCGGCGTTGAGGTGCGGGTTATCTTCGAGACGCGAAGGAATAAAAGCCCCCACCTTTGTCTGCGGATCAATGAAGCGATCGTAAACCCACATATGACCAATGCCGCCGGGGTTACCCGTCGAGCGCATGCGTGGGGGCACGTCCTTTGAATGAACGCGACGAATGCGTGAGAACAAATATCGGTACCAATTTTCGGGCGCTTGGGTCAACTCTTCCCAACCAATAAAGTCCCACTCTCCGCCCTGATATTGGTCCTTATGCTTTTCATGGTCGAAGTACCCAAACGAAAGCGACGCGCCATTAGGGAATGTCCAACGATGTGTCTGTGAGTTCCACTTGGCATCGGTAGGCGCGAGCCAATCGCGGGCGCGATCCATAAGTGCACCCGGCTGCGAGAGCGCTCCGAACGTACGTCGTACGATGACGGCCGAATAACCTGGGACATGCACGTATTGCAAAGCAGCCATAAGCATGGCGGACGATTTTCCGCCCCCTGCTGAACCTCCGAAGAAACACTCGAGCTCTTGGCAATCAAGGAATTCCTGCTGCTTTGGCGTAGGCTTCTGCGGAACGTAGCCACGCGACTTCGCTTTCGCGCGCTTCGCGTTCTCCTTCGCAATCTGCATGCGCGAGTGAATCGTCGACAATCCGCTGAATCTATCGCTGGCTTAGGCTTTGCGCAACACGAGGACGCGCGTAACTTTGAAGCCCCAGAGCTTCCGCATCTGCAAAGCATCGGGACGGCGCCACGTGCCAGGCCTTCCCTCGACCTTCCAATAAACGTTTCGGATTCGCGATATCTTCGAACGCAGGCTGTTTAGTTCAGCCTGAATACCCGATGACATGCCGGCTTCACGTAGCGCCTTTTGTCTGTCGCACGTATCGCCGAAATGAATGTTCCCCTTCACATACGTAAAGCCGCATCGTTCGCACGTATCGGTGTATCTGCTCATTGTTCCCCCTCCACCTCAATCGTATTCTCCTCTGCCTCAATCGCCGCGATTGCTTCTTCCGCCTCGCGTATCACTTCGCGGAAGTAGCCTATCTTGCCGCTCTTATCGAGCGCGTCATACTGCGCGACGATAACCGCATGCTCATGCTTCTCCGCGGCTCTCGCGCCCGTCACTTTCGTTAGAACGTCCGCGAGCTTCGCCAGCGAATCAAACTTGTAGGCCGTGCGTGCGCGCTGCAATCCTTCGTATAGAATCGCCGTGACTTCGGGCTGAATCTTCTCTGAGGAATTCGAGAAGACTTGAACGCGGCGCCAGGCTTCGGCGGAGTAATTCATTACCGTGCTTGGTGGAATCTTCCACTTCTTCGCGTATATCTTGACGCTCTTCCCTGGAACCCAAAGCCCCATGCTCATAACGTCGTAGATTTCATCAATGCGTCTCGACGTGTCGACTGCGTTGCCGGGGATGCGTGCGGGTTTCGTCATTTGGATTTCCTTCTCACAGTTACGCGGTAGACCTTGCCTCCCCACCATTTCCTGCACTGAAACGCGCCCTTCCGGTCTGACCTCAGTTGTACGTACCCTGCCGCATCACGCACCCGCCAAAACACCCGCACGACCCGTTTCGCCCGGTCGCGCTCGTGGGCTAGGGCGGCGCGGAGGTTGCGTATGCAAACGGCGTCGTTACTGTGCACGTGCGCTTTGCATTGTGGCCTCGCTTCACGGAAGTCCAGCACCTCTGTACATTGGTCGCAAGGTAGCGCCATCACTTCCTCGCCTCCCGTTCCGCCGCGAGGCATGGGGCGCAGCGACGGAATAGGCCGTTCGCCGCCGTGCCCCGCTTGTACCCTGGCAGCCACTCGTAGAACGTTTCGCAATATGACGATGGCTTGCATGCCGACACGTGCCGAGTTAGGCCGCGCTTCTCGCACTTCCCGCACGTGACCCGGTTCGCGTCGATGCTGATTTGTAGGTGGCGTTTCATGCCTCCACAAGCTCCCTCGTGCCCGCGAGCACCTCGCGCATCTGCGCAATGCGCTCGGCGTCGCCATGCTTCTTGGCAAGGTATTCGCCCTTGTACGATACCGCGTACTGGTACTCGTCAATCGCCTCTTGCAGGGCGAATTCTAGGGCAACGATTCGGTCTGCTTCGCTCACAGCTCACCCCGCTCAATGGCGTCTGCGACGATACTGAGCGCCGTAGCTTCGCGGTCCCAGTTCGTGGACGTGTTCGCGCATACCTTCGCTCGCAACAACGCGACGATGCGGGCGCGCTCCTGTTTGTGACCCGTCTCCTGGTCTCGCAGCATGTACCCACGAAGCGAACCCGTTAGGGTGGTGTATAGCGCATGGTACCCCATCGCCTTCTCGTAGCACGGTGAACACTGCCTCGCCCTGTACCCATCCGCTAGTCGCGCCAGGTAATGCGGTCTCACTTCGCCGCACTCACGACGAGCGCCACGTAGGCGGACATTGACACGCCGCGCTTGCGCGCCTCGAGACGGATCTTCTCCGCCACGTCGGGGTGCACGTTGAACGTGCAGCGCATGCGCGGCATGGCGATCGGGCCGGGCTTCATCTTGGGTTTCGTTTTGGCGGGGGGCTTTTTCATTGGGTCCTAGCTTGGCATGGGAGTCATAACAATTCAACAATCATTCGGCGCTCACAAAAAGGGAAAGGCCCCGGAGGGCCTTCTTTCTACCTACACCCCGCATCCACCATGGTCCGTCCGTTCCACACTGGCGCATTGTGTCGGCACCGGAGCGGCACCGGGGTAGGTGCCACTCCGAAGCGCCATCCGTCGTCACATGCCACGCGGATAATGTTGTCTTCGCGAGTCTCGGGAAACTTCTGCATCGTCTTGCTGGTCATGGTAGTTAGACGGTAACCCTTTCATAATAATTCAGTACTAGATGAAAAAAGAAAGGGCCCCTTTCGGGGCCTCGTTTCTCAGATTGTCCAGGTTTCGACGATTGCCCCTGTGGTTCGGTCCGTCACCTGCCAAAGGGTCAAGTGGAGCATGGGGGTCGACTTGACGTAGCGGCGAAGCTCTTCGACCGTGGAGGCCGCTTGATCGAGCACGAACATATCGAGCTCCGTTGACCACTTCGAGAGAGCGTACCTGTCGATAAGTAGATTTTTATTCATGGCTTCACTTCTGAATGTAGGCAACTGCCCAGACGAGAACCGCAGTCGCGTCGCCTACATTCTTGGCGCACATCTGGCCGCTCTTCTTGCTGAACACCTGGGCTTCAAAGTGCGTATCCCGGTCAAGGATTTCGACGAAGTACTTGGACGACTCAAACTTGGTTGCGGTGTTCATGTCTGTTAGACGGTAACTCGGTCATAACAATTCAGCGTTAGATAAAAAAAGAAAGGCCCCTGAGGGCCTTTCTTTCACTTGATTGCCGCTATTGCAGCGGCTCCCTTTTCGGTGAGGATCAATTTACCTCGCCCGTTATCGCCGAACCAACAAAGTCCAGCATCAACGCATCGGCGTAACGCCGGAAGGTAAGAGTACCTAACATGCTCTCGGACACTCGTCGCAAGGGTGAATACATCCGCGTTGCCTACCGTTTTGCTGTTCATGGTAGTTAGACGGTAACTCGGTCATAACAATTCAGCAAAAGATAAAGAATCGTTTGGCACGAAACCGGCCATGCGTAATTATTATGCTTTTGGCTTGCACCGAATGATTCTACATTTTCGGCAGACTCGATATCCCTCGGTGGATATGCGTGTGTTTGCCTTGGTGTAGGCGTGTCCCTTCGGACATTTCTTTTTCACGCGCGAGAGCTCGCCGTCGCGATCGCCAAGCTTCGGAGGCGCCACACCTTCGGGTAGTCCCTTCGTTGCGCATGGCCGGCACCGTGTTGCTCCGTTCCGGCGCGAGCTCGGACCCAGCACTTTGTCACAATGAATGCACGAATTCCGTTTGCAGCGGTCGCACCATAATGGCGTGGAGTTGATGCGCTGCGGGATGATGGTCTTACACCTCCCGCATGGGCCGGTCGTCTTGATTGACCTATCCGCGTTGCGACCCTTGGCGAGCATGTCTCGAATGTTGTCGAGAGGCGTGCCTAAGAACAGGTGCGCCGGATTGATGCACGCTGGCACGTCGCAGGAGTGACATACAAACATGCCCTTCGGGATAGGGCCCACATGCATTTCATACGAAAGCCGATGCGTTCTCTTGCTTCGAAACAGACCATACCCGCCGTACTCCTTCCCAGCGATCCAGAGCCAGCACGTTCCTGTCTTTTGAACCTTCGCCCAAAAGTTGACCTCCCATCCTGGATTCACTTCGACCCTTTCACAAGGAACGCGACGTATTCGGCCAGTGTCAACCGAGCATGCTTCGCTCGCTTGCGTAGCGTGTCCGCGACGCTCGGATCCAAACGCAGAAACATCGACTTCGTTTTTCTCGATTCTTCGCTCATGCCTACTGGATAGCCTGGAATTCCAGTGCTGTCAAACAGCTAAGTTGGCACGGTTACGCAAGTATTGGATATCCAAGGTTTTTGATGGGTCTCCGTCGTTCGGAGTA
>OFRM01000052.1_pt1 | contig 43172 bp, 89 predicted proteins | sample 1543101 | NCBI WGS metagenome assembly OFRM01 (sample SAMN07774223, study PRJEB24372) | wastewater metagenome | isolation source: Exp Tend VB 0WW | collected 2016-02
ACCCCATTTCAACAATTCACAAAAGAGGTTCAAATGGAACTTCCGATCTCAAGATATGAAATGGAGTGCGTTCTTGAACTGGCATATGAGGGCGCATATCGAATCTATCAAGAAACAAAGAAGTGCAGCGACTCCATCGAAAATGCCAAATTCCAGGCATACTGGAGAGGCGTCACTTTCAGAAATCTGGAGCTTTTGACAGATTTCCTTCATGAGACTCGGGAATATAGTCCAATTTACTTTAACAAGTATGACAGCAACAACAAGGTGATTCGATGAATGAGCGTGAAGTTGCAGAAGAGTTCGCACTGATGTGCGTTTGCATCTTTTGTTTGATGGCGCTTTGGTCCTGTGCGGCCATTCTTTCGCCCTGAAAGGAAGCATCATGGAAATGCAGGTTTGCAAATGTTGTTTGCGGCCGATGCAAATGACGGAAACGAAGAAATATCGCACCTCTGAGAGCAAGTCTCAGATTTGTCGAGCGAAGGACAAGGAAGAGTGTGAGAAGCTTTTCCTGGACCGATTCAAGAATCTTCCTGACAATCTGAAGATCTACGCAGACAGAATGCTCAAGTCATGGGCGAAGGATAGGCCAGAGATTTAGGCTCCCTGGGACTTTAGCTCAGTTGGTAGAGCAGGTGGCTTTTAACCACTCGGTCACGGGTTCAAATCCCGTAGGTCCCAATCAATTTCAACTGGAAATCTTGAAGGAGAAATAAAATGCTAATTGTTCATTCAAAGAATCGTGAACTCAAGAGACTGGATAGTATCGCTGCTGGTTCCTGTTTTCGGCTGCAACACACAGAGATTCCTTTCTTGGTTGTCAAGATTTCGACGCCGATCGCGATCTCAAATAGATTTTACATAAATCTGGATAGTGGCGAAAATTATACACTGCCCGATGATGATGTGTCAGACAGAATCATCGCATCTCTAAGCGAGGCGCAGACTGATCGGTTCTTTCGAGCAGAGAAGACATACTTCAATTTCAGAACTGAGGAAGTCTATTTCGATGATCGAGAGGTTTTCAGGTCTCCTAAGGATTTTGAAGATCAGGAGGTTGTATGAGATTTGTTGAAGGTCAGTTGATTGGGTTTGCAGCAAGGGTACTTTACCAGCACGTCCGAATTGTTTCGGAGTTCTACAAGACTCGAAATGTACAACGAGGCGTGGAGGAGAAGGACTTCGCCAAATACATCAGTCTTGGCCTCTTGACCCAGGAAGAGGTTGATGCAACCCGTATTACACCATTTGGTGGCAAGGCAACAGTCTATCGCCGCCTGAGCGATCAGGAAAAGTTGGCCGACGAGATTGGTATAATGGAAAGACACATTCAGTACATGCAGGAATGTATTGAAGTGCTTGGCGACAAGGAGGTTTGAAATGGGTCATGGAATTGAAGTTTGTGAATGTGCTCTCAATGTGGCGCTATATTCGAAGCAGATAAAGCAGGCGAAGTGGCCTGCACACGTCCTGTTCTCTGAGGATTTGTGGTGACGTATGAAATAGCGAAAGATCGTCGTCGGCTCACAGTAAACTCACGAGTTATTGACGGATGGCCAAGAGGGAGTAGACTACACGCTCCCAATGAGGGAAACATGGAGTACCGAGTTCGCGGAGTTGTAAAGGTTTATTTCTCCACTGTTGTGGATGCAGAGTCCGCAGAGGAGGCGAGGGAAAAGGTTGAGACGGAGTATTCTCCAGAGGAATTGCTGGAAAGCCAAGATGGACCAAGTGAATTTTCAGTTTGGGACGTTCAGAACGAGTCTTGATTAAACGAGTAGGCAGCCAATTTGGCAATCACCGAAACTTGAATTGAGGCAGAAAATGAAGTCTAAGAAGAACAAGAAACTCTATGTTGTTGTAGACCAGTATTGAAGTCAATACTCGGTCCGTGTCAAGGTTCCTAAATAACTTTCTTATTTCCGAGTAGATCAATTGGTAGATCGCTTGACTTTGGTTCAAGTGGTTGTAGGTTCGAACCCTACCTCGGAAACATGGGCCGATATCTCAACTGGTTAGAGATCCCCGCTCATAACGGGGCTTGTCTCGGTTCGAATCCGAGTCGGCCTAATAATAGCTTAGCCGTAGTGTCGAATGCGATGGCAGTTGCTGCAATTCTAATCTATTTGAAGTTGTAGTCGAGGGAGCCTTCTAAGCTCTTATCCGTAATTGGAACTGAAAATGTGGGTTCGACTCCCACCAACTTCGCTCACCTTCTCTTTCAGAGTTCGCAATCAAATAAAGGAAAAAAGTAATGTCAAAGAAGAAGGGTCTTGTTGAAGTTCCGTCTCTAAAGAATCTGCCCCACTCGCTGGATGGGGACGGATACAGCATTGTCAACCTTGCATCAATCGAAAGGGCTGAACTACAGATTAAGACAGCAAAGGTCGCTCGAACGTTGTACGAGTGGGATTGCGACGTTGTTGATTACAGTGCAATTGCATATGTTGAGCGTGGAAGTACATTTCGAGTGATGATTTCTTCGGTATTGTCTTCGGATTGTCTTGGTCAGCTTGCAGAGAGTCTTCCGGTGCTCTACGCTCAGTTGAGCGAATCAATCATTGCACGTCGCAATGTGATTGATCGGATGATGTCCGAGGGGCTTCCAATTCCCTTTGAGTTGCTTGTTGAGGCGGCAAATAGGCATCTTGGAAAGCTTGTCGTTTTTAATGAGAATGGCGTGGAGTTTTGCGGAAAGCTTGAGGGGGTTGTACTTCGACAGTCCATGTTTGGAAGCTACATTGTCGTCACATACAATGGCAAGATCTGGAACAAGGGAGCCCTAGTAACAACTCAGAAGTCGATTAGGATTGCTCTAAGCGATCCAAAGTCGATAGAACAGTGGGGTTTCAATTTTGATCCAACCAAGGAGAAGCTGGACGCACTTCTTGCTCGTGGTCGAAGGGTATTTGATCTGAACGAGAAGTGTGGATACATCAACATCAACGGAACCATGTCCTATCAATGGATGTGGGGTTATCGTGAAGCCCAAGCAACTGGAAGAGCAATTGTTGATTTGGCTGGATGTGGAATTTTCAATCCGGATTTCTCAAATGAGGATAGTGGAGAGGAGTCGATTCCAGTTTCCGATGCTTCCGAGGATGATCTTCGATGTCTCGACCCAAATCTCACCATCTTCTCTTTCGTTACAAAGAGGTGGGGAAAGGTCTATATCAACAAGGTCTCGGATATTTCCTTCCGAACGGACGCTTTCGAGAAGCTTGTTCTTGCTGATGATGACAAGAAGCTCGTTTTTTCTCTCGTGCGAAATTCCGACAATTCGATGGTGTCGGATCTGATTGACAACAAGGGAGGCGGATGCGTTCTTCTTCTTCATGGAAAGCCGGGTCTCGGAAAGACTCTTACGGCAGAAGCTGTTGCGGAGGTTTTGAAGCGACCTCTTTATGCTGCTTCTGTTGGAGAGCTTGGAACGGATCCTACTTCTCTGGAGGAGAATCTTCAAAAGGTTCTTCAGACCGCACAGCGATGGAATGCAGTTCTTTTGCTTGATGAGGCTGATATCTTTCTTGAGTCGAGAAAGGGTGGCGATATTCATAGGAACGCCATGGTGGGTACATTCCTTCGTCTGATGGAATACTACAATGGAGTTCTGATTCTCACCACCAACCGAGTCACTGACATTGATTCGGCTTTCTATTCTCGAATCTCTCTGGCGCTCAAGTATAAGGACTTCGATGATGCTTCGAGGCTACAGGTTATCGAGAATCTTCTTCATACCAATGGAGTGATTCTTGAGGATGGCGCGATTCGAAAGATTGCCAAGATGTCCGTAAATGGCAGACAGATCAAGAACGCAATTCGCCTTGGTCGATTTATGGCCAAGGATGAGGCGCGATCGGTTCGAAGCGATGATATCATCATGGTTCTTGAGAGGCTTCAGAACTTCCAGGATTCGTTTGATCCTCTAACGCCAGAGGATTTTCCTGCATAGTAATTAAGTTTTCGTGGGTCCCGAGCGAATCAAAATAAATCGGGCAATAAGCCTAGATGGCGGAACTGGTATACGCGACGCATTCAAAATGCGTTGCCCGAAAGGGCGTGTGGGTTCAAATCCCACTCTAGGCAATCAATATTGGGACGGAGACATCAGTCTCCGTCCCTTTGGCGACGAACAACAACCCACATATTGGGTATCAACCAAAATACAATCAAAAAAGGTATTCAAAATGAGCACGCTAATGGATTTGTCTGGACATAGAAATCCTGATCTCATCGTGAAAGAGGAGCTTTTCATTGTTGGTGTGGATAGAGTTGAAATGGAATTCGCTCAGAGCGGTCCAGTCAACACCAAAATCATGGGCGTGATCAATTGGTCTGCAACCAGCGAAGCAAATAAAATCTTCCTATTCAGAGATTTTAGATGCTGGATTGCCAAGGGAGAGGTTCCGATTTACCATGCAGAGAGGCTAAGGAATGCAAGGTATGGAGATCATTGCCTTCCTGGTGGTCTTGATCGGGATTGCAAATTGTCATCTGTCGCCGTCCATAAAAATGGACAAGGGAAAATGATTTGCGTCAAGAGCGAAGAAGACAAGAGATTGTTTTTTCGCTATCACAATGGGGAGTTGGATGACTCTCCGTCTCTAAAGAAGGTTGTGGCTGAATGTATTAGAGACCATGTGTATGTTGATACCGAGGAGCAGCGGGATGCTATGACTACGAGTGTCTCAATTCCTCTTTATCACATCACGTCTCTGGCTGGGCTGAAAGTTTTTGTGGAGATTCTGAACTTTCGCGAGGTGTGAAATAAGTGAGGCTTCTAATGTCTAAAATACAGAAGATATGTAGAGGCGGTTTTGCTGGATTTAAACTAGGAAAGAGCAAAAGTTCACGCCTAACCAGAGCCCTGAAGAGAATTCTAAATAGGGCTCGTAGACGGTCCGAACAAAAAGATCCAGAGAACGCAGGTAAAAGGGTTCGTGATTTTACTGGTGGATGGTCCGATTGAGAGGTGTGAAATGGACGCCACAGAGATGGCCACGTTTGTTCTAAACAATCATGGCGCTCTCGACACTGATGAGTTGGATTTTCTCATTGATTGCAAAGAAAGATTTTATTGGGGAAGCCCAACTTGTGTGCAGGATTTGCACGAGTTGACGATTCTATATCATGAGGCTGTTGGATTTCAGAAATGTCTCAAGAAATATAAGGGCACGAAATGATCAATGTTTATGAATCCCATTTTCAATAGAGGGCCAAATGACTGAATTCAAGCAGGCGCAGTTTGAGTATGACAATGCCGAACCTGACGAGTTCAATTATGACATCGATGAGATTGAGTGCGATTGTTCTGAGTGTCGTGGCGAAACGGATGAGGATGAGGATTGCGGTCCCGATGTTTGGGATGAGCCGAGACAATGACGATGACTTCTACAACGAATTCTCTGCGTAGGAGTGACTCATGAATACCTGGGAAAAGTTCTACATTCTTTTTTGGCGAACTTCCCTGAGTCAGCCTTGGGAATTTCTGGCCAAAGACTACAACAAGGATGAGTTGCAGAGAATCATCGATCACATCGATCAATTCGATGATGAGTGGCCCGATAAGGAATTTTCGATTCATGAAATCGAAATGAATTTGGGGCCAAACTTTCACAAAACTAAGAAGTCTTAATTGACTTCGGGCTGTTAGCTCAGTTGGTAGAGCAGTAGATTCTTAATCTATTGGTCGCGGGTTCGACTCCCGCACAGCCCAATAATTCTTTCCGAAGAATAAAATGGATGATCATCAGGTTGCTCTTATTATTACAGAAAACATGAAATATGGCCTCATTTTGACTCAATTGATAGCGATTAGTTGGGGAATTGGCTCGCTAACCATTGCTGTCAAGGAAATTGTTGTGGAACTCAAGAAGGGGAACAGTAAATGAAAAAGACAATCACAACCAATAACCACAAGACAATTGAGATTGAAATTAATCACGACGAGCTAATCAATTTTCTGTGTCCCGAATTCAAGGGAATAAACTCAGTAATAACTCAAGCTCTTTTAGATGATGATAGTAGAGGAATTTTTATTGTTATTGAAGTAGATGAAACCAATTCAACATCCGAAGAGGTGTGAAATGAAGTACGCAATTGTTGCACTGGTGCTCGTTGGGGCATGGTTTGTTTTCAACCCTGCGATGCGATTTCTGTACAACCTTCGCTTCGATGTTCCAGGAATTGAGATTGGTCTATCGACTGCGGTAGCAATCTCTGTTTTGTTTGCTGGATTCGTGGCATATCAAAAGCTGGGGAAGTGAAAATGGCAATTCCGAGCAATGATCTCGATCAATGCATCATGTATGCTTTGGTCATCATTCACGAGGGAGAAAAGAATTCTAATTCTCATCCAATCGGAGTTTTCACGAATCTCGAAGTGGCAAAATCTGCTGTGTATAATGTTGATGACGAGTATTACTACACGCATATGGTAATTGAGCCATTTCGAGCCAATTCAACGTTTTCGTATATCACCAAAAATTGTGAACGTTTTTGGTATGAGTTTGATCGTGGAAATTTCTCTCCGGGAAAAGAGGTTCTTGCCGTCAAGGAAATTCCCGAGCCAGAGTGGGCCAAATTGAGTTTTGGCTGGGGAGTTGGATGAGAAATGTCCAAGAACCTCAATTCCAAAAAGCTTTTAATGATTGTCGAAAAAAAGGGTGGAGATCTTAGAAAGTATTCATACAAGCAGATTCGAATTGCAATAGCCGAAAGCATAGTCGTTTTCCTTAGAAACCTACAGAAAGATAACTAAAATGAGAAACCTTCTAATTGCTACTGCTCTGTTAACTGGTTGTGGCTCTCCTCCCGTAATGACCCAGGAGTCATGCACAACGGATGAGGATTGCCGAAATGGATTTCATTGCAACACCAACTTCGATCTCTGCGAAGTCAATCAGGAAGTTGATGCGTCCAGGCTGCGAGACGACGCTGCAATTTCCGTTCTTGAGGATGACGCATCCATGTTGCCCGATGCTGGCAGCGAAATTGTAGACGCCTTCACGGCTCCCGGAAGTGATGCTCCCACGTCTGGTCGATTTGCAATTGACATGAATGGAATCGCTGGTGGAGCCGAGCTTCCCACAAGTCTTGGTCGTTTCGATCAGGAGTTTGTAATTGAGGCAATTGTTCGTCCGACCACCACGGTATTTGATACTGACATTGGTGCGATTGTTGTTGGTCGCCGAGCAAATGACAACGACCTCAATGTGATCTATTCACGAAATGGTCGTGGTCGCTTCTCTTTCGAGGTGAATGGCCGAATTCTCATGGCCGATCATGATTCACCAATTAATGAATGGTATCATGTTGCCGGAGTTTTCAGTAATGGCACGATGATGCTGTATGTGAATGGAATTCTTGACGGAACCATGATGACTGACCAGTCTGTTCGCTGGGATGTTAGCCCGGTTGGTTGGTTTATTGGTCGAGAAGGTTGGGGACCTCGTGGAGTTTTCGAGGGACAGATTGACGAGGTTCGAATTCATTCTGGTTTGTTCGAGGAAATTCCGACTGGAACTTTTGCGGGCCACTCTGGAGTTGTTTTCATGATGGACGAGGGATATGGAAGCGATATTCGTTCTTCTGACAGCTTGTATTCTGGTACTGTATCTGGTGTCACCTGGACCCGGAGGTAGAAATGAGGATTGAAACCGAGTGTGCAGCCGACAAGATTTTCGATTTGATTGTCAATCACATTGATGAGTCTCTTCCTTCTTCGATTGGTCTTGAAGTGGGCGGGTTTTATTGGGTAATGGCGGAGGAGCTTGAAAGTGCAGAGAGGGATGGATATGAAGTGTTTCATTGTCGCGACTACACTTCGCGACTGGTAAAGGGCGACAAGGTTTGTGTTTACTACGAGCCAGATGATTATTCTTGTGGATTGCATTCTTGGGTAGAATATCGACATCGAAGATACTACAAGGGAAAGCCCACCACTGAATTTGATCTTCATCGAGATGATGATCGGCCAGCTTATATTGGACAGCGCGCTGTTTCGTGGTGCAAGAATGGCGAATACTCAAGGGACAACGGACCATCCCACATCAGCATGAACGAGGTGATTTACTGCAAGGATGGAAAGTGGCACAGGGCGGATGGTCCGGCAAAGATTTCCAAGTTTTTCGGTCTGAGTTGGTTTGAGAATCACAAAAGGATCAAGAAGAGTTGTTCTGTTTGCAGCTCCGAAGAAAATTGTATTGTAACTTACGGAATGGTTTGCGAGAAGTGCGACAAGAATGGGATTGTTTTTGAGTTTGATGTGGTTTCGACTCAAGTGTGAGATAGCTTTGGATGCGTCCACAAAAATTGTGGAGGAAAGACGGGTTCGATTCCCGTCCGCATCCGTTTTTGGTTCCTCAAATCAAATGGAGTGTGAAATGAACGATGATTTTCCGGATCTTGTGTATGCAATTGTTGGCTTGTCAATCATGATTGGCGAAGTAATCCTTTTGGTTCTGGAGTAGAGATGATTGCAGTAATTGGCTTTGGCTGCTATTGACCCGACGAACACCCAATTTTCAAAGGAAAAACCAATGTCGGCAATTATTGATTTTTTTAGCGGAGATGGCTACGATGATAAAGGAAGGCATATCTACGAAATCTTAGAAGATTTCAATGATGAACAGTTGGAAAGCTGCCACGATTACATTCAGTGGCTTTTTCCAATTCCTGAACCGAGCAGGTTCAATCCAACTGCGCCACTTCTATCAAAGGAAGACATTGAAGTTTTTCGTGGCAGCAACATGCAGTATACAACGTATGTCGTTCGAACCAATATGGGGGACGCATTCAATAAAATGATGTGTTTCTTTGACGACAATGATCATTGGGTCTCCCCCGGAAATCACAACTTCCTGAGAATCACTCGAATGTTGCGTTGCCTTCGACTTGTTGGATTTGACAGGGAAGCAAAGATGCTCTTTGATTTTCTTTGTTCGCACTCCGATGAGGAAAAAAAGATTTTTGGCGACTCGATGGAGTTTTGGAAGAAGGTGATGAATGAGACATATTACAATTGGTGAATCAAGTGTTGACCCCATTTGACATAAAATCCAAAGCTTTTGGTCAATCTTTTTTTGGAATAGGATTAGTTATGTTGTTGGCCGATTTGCTTTTCGAGTTAGAAACTTTTCGGTATTTAATTACCAGTTTCTCTTGGTTGCTAATTGTTGTTGGCGGAATGGTTCAGATCATCTACATCTCAGAAAGGAGAAATTAAAAATGGAAAAGATTCTTTCGTATCACGATCTGGATGTGGATGGCAACCTTATTGCCGAAACTCGCAGCGATTTTCGAAAGATTCGCAGGAATCGAGCAGCGGCAGGATATGTCGATCCCATCTATCTGGTTGTCCAGGAGATTTCTCGGTGCTATGGTGGCCCAGAAGAGGGTGGATGGTGGTATGATGTAGCTGTCAATGTTGCGGTGCGAAAGTGTTACACTTGGCAGTCTGCGCTGCGAATCATGAGGGAATTGAAGGAGGAATATCCCCAGCCGAAATACAGCAGAGGTTCCGTTCTTGGCTCGGGAGATTACGAATTCTTCATCTGTCATTGCGAGGAGAATTTCCCCACAGAAACCACAGAGAGACCTCATTATGAGTGATGCATGCCCCAAGTGTGGAAGTATTCCCCTTGATTTGATTCAATACATGAAGGAGAATGGCGTATGATGAAAATCATCTTCCTGCGTGGAGTTCCCGGTTCTGGAAAGTCCACATATGCTGAGAAGTTGATCTGCGACAGCGGATTCAAAAAGAATTGGTGTCGAGTCGTTTCTGCCGACAATTTCTTCATCAGCAATGGCGAGTACAAATTCAAGCCAGAGCTTCTTGGTGATGCACACAAGGCTTGCTTTCGAGCATTTCACGATTACGTCATGGGTGATGACACCGACTATCTTGACTTGCTCATTGTTGACAACACAAACGTGAAGCTCTGGGAGCTTAGTCCCTACGTTGCTGTTGCAAACATGGTCGGCTTGGGCTTTGAGATTCACAGAATGGAGTGCAAGCTAAAGGAATGTGCCAAGCGAAACATTCATGGAGTTCCGTCTGGAAAGATTGAATCAATGCACTCAATGATGGACAAGATTCCATATCATTGGGGAAAAGAAATTGTCATCAACACGGAGGGCGAAAATGTCGAGTAAGTTCAGCGAAACCATAGATAGAATTATTACAATCAGCAATGTCGTGATTGATTCACTTGAGAATTTGCTTGCAATCAATGAGATTGACATGCCCTCCATTGTGGCCGGCGTTGCTTTGTCTATGTGTCGAATTGCAAGAGTCGCAGGCATCGCAGATAAAGACGTTAGAATAATTGTGGAGCTTGCACTCAAAGATGCGGCTGAAAACATTGACCCTTCTGCGGGAGCGCCAAATTGACTACCTATATTGTTGAAGTTGCCATTGAAGTTGAGGCCGAGTCGAGAGAGTATGCCGAATCTTTAATCTCGGATACCCTTAATGAGTATAACGCCAACACAACAATCACTTGTGTAACCGAAAAGGGCGACCATCAGCCAAATCATGGCGGATACAGAGAGCCAGCCAAGACCAGCAAAACGTCCGCTCAAGTTTGGCTAGATAGAGCAAAGATTCGTCTAGAAGAGGCTCGTTTAAGAGAAATCGAGGATGCCAAAGAAGCAATCTTGAATAGGATTTTCCTACAGATCAAGGACGCCGAACTAATTCATGAATCTGTAGAGTTTCCAATTCAAATAAAGATTGGCCTATCTTCAAATGGAGAGCGAGCCATTTCGGAATTGAATTCCGAGGGTTGGGACATTCAAAAGATTCTCAACACTTGTTCATATACAGTGAACTTGAAGGAGTGACAAATGGAAGATCCCAGATTCATTCATGATTGTGAGACGTGTGTATATCTCGGCCACTATAAACACGCCGATCTATACATCTGCAATATCCGTCCAGTCTGTATTGCTCCGAGTCTAATTGCTCGACTTGGAGATGAAGATTCGGACTATTGTGCCTCACATCCAGCTTGGTGTTTTGCGGAAGGATTCAAGCAAGCAGATTGGGAACAGGAAGTGATTGACCGAGCAAAGAAGCTCGGAATTTCTTGCGACAAAGAAAATTACCGAAAGGAGATTTGAAATGGCGGCCTTTTATGCTGACTACATCAAGTCCGAAGACAAGCAGTTCATCAAGGACACTCTGGCCGAGCTTCGCAATCCAGTTGAAGTTGCCGTATTTGGAATCAAGAACTACCACAATCTTGGTGCGATCATTCGTACCGGGCATTCCTATTTGATTTCGGGCTATTGGGGAATTGACTGCCCGGAATATTATCCCAAGGCGTCCATGACTGCCCGCACTTGGGACAAGGGACTTGTGAAGCATGTTTCCGTTGCGGAGTTTCTTGAGAAAAATTCGAGCCGAAACATAATCTCCATTGAGAAGCACGACAGCTTTCCGTGTGAGGACATGAGGTTGTTTCGTTATCCCGAAAATCCAATTCTTGTTTTTGGATGTGAGGATACTGGAATTCCCATGGAAATCATGCAGGCATCCAAAGCAGTTGTGGCAATTCCAATGCAGGGATTGGTTCACTCTTTCAACGTTTCAGTGGCAGCAGGAATTGCTCTATATGATTGGCATACGAAACACTCCCTTGGAAGGTGAGACGTGATAAATGTATCAAATTACACAGATGAAAAGACTGCTAACACCTGTCTAATTTGCGGCAAACAGCGAGCAGAAAATCTCGCACTGCTAGAAGTCACATCAGTGATCGAGCTTTGTGTTGGACCAAGTTTGGCTGTGTTAGAACAGGTATATAAAAGCGTTGGAATTTTCTACGTTGCCGGAAATGACATTGATTCAAGGTGGCGCAACTACTACCCAAATGGAAAGTGGATCATTGGAGACGCTAGGCATATCGAAGCCAACATCTTGAATGAATTTGATGCGGCGGTTGTAGCTCCCCCTTTATCAAGGGGCTGCTCGGGAAAGAGGGAGGACTCTCTAAATCTCAAAGAGGTTCAGCCTTCATTTGAAAGCTTTCTGGGACTTCAAAATAAAGTCAAAGTGTTCGTTTTACCAGGAAGAACGTTGTCCATATCAAAAGATAGATCAGATTTACATACTTTTCTTTACAAAATTAGAGAAAAGTTTCCACTCAAATCAGTTGACGTTGTTCCGTTAAAAAATAAAGTAACAAAATATGTCGATGTTTATGTGTATTAACCATTAAGGAGATGATATGGAGGACCCCGCCCTGAGACAACACAAGTATTTTCGACTTGTGTATGACATGATTTTGGAGCATCCTGACCGGGATGATCTGACGGCACTTCATGGCACAATTCTTGTCCGAGGTGGAAACCCCATTTCCTTGGCTCTGAACAGCCCTAGAAGGACCGAGTTTTCCGACCACTATGCCACCCATGCCAGCTACACAATCCACTCAGAGCTAAATGCTGTGCGCCGGGCACGAAAGAAAATTGACTTGACTGGCTGCGTGGCCTACAATCTTCGTCTGGACAAAAATGGTCTGGTGCGCTTGTCTGCGCCTTGTCCTGGCTGCACAAAGCTTTTCATGGATTACGGAATCAAGAAGTGTTTCTATTCCACCAACTCCGGAGAAATTGAATGTCTGAAACTGAACAATCACTTTCAACAGATGATGAAAGTAGCGTAGAATGTCCTGGGCGATGGCGTGTTCTACCACCACTTTCGGCGGAAGAGGTTTTTGCGCCAACGAGATACACGGACAATACCGATCTTTACATTAATAAATGGATGCAGTTGCTAGAGAGAGCAAAAAATCTCTTTCCTGAAAGGTATGAAGTTACAAGTTTTGATCCAAGTATTGAGCTTGTATCGTATCATGTAAACGGTCTTGGTGTGTCCGTGATCAAGGATCGTGTCACATTGTGGCCGTCCATTTTGTTTGCTCTAGAAGAAAAACAAGCAGGAAGGAAATAAGCGTGAGCATTCTGCCGAAAGTTGGAGAAAGCCAACATGGCAAACCTTCTTCCAAAGGATGTGGTCAAGTGGTGGGAGGAACACAAAAAGAGCGATGCGATTGCAAAAATCGAAAGTTATTCAAGAGAAGGCTTCAAGCGGGCAGGGTTTAAAGTGTGAATGCAAACTACCGATTGTTGTATTTCGGCCACCTAAGCGACGAACAACTAACCTCAAGAGGCGTAATCGCTTCGACGGAGATTTGGTATGATCCAGTCAAGAATCTTTCTGTTGTTTGGGTTGATTCAGATTATGAATCTGTATTCAACTGGTTCAACGAAGTTGACACCAAGCTTCTCTGGTACGAAACCACCAATTGGTGGACAAGTCCAAAACTCTACCCAATGGGATTTAGGTTTTTCTGAAAATTGGAACGAAAACACCTTTGAGGAATTGAAGTGGGTTTATGAATGAGGAGGATTAAATGGAAGCAAGTGGAACAGGAAGAGACTCTGGGCCATATCGAGATGGATCCAAGAAGTTTGTCAAGGCTGTGTTTTGTATGATCGATGGCAAAGAATTCACATATTCGAAGCGAGATATAACTAAGGATTTCAACACTGGATTTGTTGAATATGTAGCCGAAATTCACGACAAGGTTGACAGACTGAAGAGTGTTAGACTTTCAGGCAATCACGAAATGATTGCGCTTGTCCAGCATATCAAGTATGTCAGGTTTGAAACACACAGCGAGTGAGGATTGAAATGTCGAACATTTTTCAGATTGAAAATGTCGAGGTTGTTAGTGATTCTGGTTGGAGTGCAGACAAGGGAACTTCGATTCCGAGGCGTGGAATCACTGACTTCAATCGAGATATCGTCTTTAATAGAGAGCTTTCTGATGCAGAGGTTCTGTCGCTGCGAAAGTGGCTTGCCGCAAACAATTGCCCAGGTTGGACTGGTGTTTGGATTAGCCAGAGAGCACTAACAGAGGGACAGTTTAATTATCGATGCCGAACCACGATGGATTCTAGCGATTGATTCAAGGAGAAAAATATGACAAAGCCCAAGTTTCCAAATCCGCATAAGCCGCACGAGAAAGATAAGCGAACGCCTCCAAAAGAGGGTTCGTTCATTGCCTACAAGAAGGTTTACATTGACAAAGTGTTGTATAGTGGTCGTAAGACAACTTCTATAGGATTGGCCACGCTAGAAATTCCCGCATCAGCCAAGAGAACGCGAGGATGGCTGAATTATAGAAATGGCGGTGGCGATAGAAATAACACCAAGTGTCGAGCATCAAAAGCCAAAGTCTTGGGAATTATAGAGATTCACTCTGGCAAGTCCGTAAAGACTGCAAGATCAATATGGACCAAGAAGTTTATTTACACAGTCGGAAAAACTGTTAAGCCAAACAAATATGGCAAAATGCCAAGCATTATTTGTACAGGTGGAATTCACTTCTTCATGCACAAGACAAGTGCAATCAAATATTGAGGCTTCCATGTCACAGATTTTAACGTATGATGAATGGTTGGCTGCGGCTGGAATTTCCGAGGAAACAGAAACTCTAAGTTGTGAGTTCTATAACGCTTGGGAATCTGGAGAAGATCCTTCGGATTGGAGAAAGGAAATGTCAGAGCTAACGACATTCAAGATTTCAGTGGAGCCAAGTCTTCATTTGATTTCGGATCTGCGGGATGCCGGATGCAAGGTGTGCGCTGGATTCAATTGCATTTTCGTAGAATTTAAGCGGCGCGTTCCCAATGCTCAGGTAGCTTGGAGGCTGTTTCTGGAAAATGTATACGCCTCCAAAATTCCCACGCACCTTCGAAGTGCAGTTGTCACAGAAGTATCAGATAGGATTTGGCAATAGGAGACACAAGAAATGTTTGACGCTTTCACTTCAGATCCGCATTACTACCACCAGAAGATCATCGAATATTGTGGCCGCCCATTTGAAACATGGGAGGAAATGAATGAGAAGATGATCAAGAATTACAATGACAGAATTACATCAAATGATCGAGTTCTGTGGTTGGGCGATACTCTCATGGGTGGAGTACAAAAGGGTCGAGACATTCTTTCCAGACTCAACGGAAAGAAGTTCTTGGTCCTTGGCAACCACGATGCTGCTCCACACAAAATGGCAGCAATGGGATTTGAGGTCGTATCTCATACTTTATTCTTTGAGATGTGTGGGCGAAAAATCATCGCCAATCATTATGACCAGTGGAAATATCGTTCAAGGTGGGATGATCGATATGAGGATCGCCGAGTTCATTTGAATGAGGGCGAGATTCTTTTTCATGGTCACACACATCAGCTATCCAAGGTGAATCTGAATCAAATCCATCTTGGCGTTGACGCCTGGAATTTCGCTCCAGCGATGAGAGAGGAAGTTGAGCAGCTTGTAAGGACTGTTCCTGACGTTTACTCATCAAAGGAATTCAAAGAAAGGGAGTTCACTCTATTTGAGTATAGGGATAGGCTTCGGGCTGATCTTCTTGATCCCGAACTCAAGAATCCAAAATTTGATTTTCTTGCTGGTCTTGGCTGGAACAAAGAAACAAAAATGAGGGAACGATGACTGTAAAGCACATACCAAAGAGGGGCTCATTCATTGCTTGGAAGAAGGTTTGGGTTTGTGTCGGAATTTTTGGAGACACAAATTACGAACGCTTTCTTTATGAGGCAATTCTAAAGATCAGAATTCCAGCCAGAGCAAAGCGGATGATGTGTCGTTATGACAACCCACTCCGAAAGTGCCGAGCGGAAAGAGCATTTGTTGAGGGGGTTTATTCCAACGTCTCCGGAAGAGAGATAAAATTGCCAAAGAATCATGGACTTCGATCTCATTGGGCTCCATGGTTTACATATGAGATTGGAAAAAAGATCGAGCCAGTTTCATATGATCCATCAGAGTATAACACTTGCGCCGCAGGAATTCACTTCTTCATGTCGAAACGTGAAGCACAAAGTTATGAATTTTGAAACAATCAAACAGAGGATGAAATCTCTGGCAATTCGAACGGAACAAGTGCATAAGAGCTATATGTCTTATGCTTCAAAAATGGGCACTTCAGAATACTCCGCATTAGAGCTTCGGGCTCTAATGACTTCTTGGACCGAACACAAGAATCGATTCGAGAAATTGAAGAGTGCTCTCGAAATTTTGGAAAACGAATTTGGAGAAGACGGAAATGTTGAGCGATAAAAATCCAATGAAAGATGCTATGGGTTCTGTGGAGGACCTCCTCTCGTAACTTTCCTGCATATATGCCTGATGATCTTGGCTCGCTGGCTGCAAGCAAAGAGCGATGTCGATTGTCTTGATTGCCGTCTGCGGGGTGATGAAGAGTACGCCAAAGGTAATGTAGAATCAGCGGCTAGATGGCACGACCAAGCTCGAAAATTACAGAATAATCTACGCAATGAAGATCAATCCAACACTAAAGATTGAAATCAAGGGCGTTCTTGCAGCTTGGGTTGAGGTTGATGGAAATTATCTTCAATTAATTGGGGTCGATCCCGATTTTCGGGGGCTCGGATTGGCAGTTGAGATTTTCCAGAAGCTTCTTGCCTGGATGCGGACGAACAACAAAAAAAATCTGGCATTTCTTGACAACAATCCGGGCTTCTGGCAGGCAATGAAGCAAAAGTTTCCAAAAAACATTTACATCTCGCCTTCTGGCGATGGGCAAATCAGAGCACTTTAAGGAGCGTCATGAAAATTAATTCAACGATTGCGACATGGGCGTGTGATTATCCAGGCTGCAAACAAAAAAAGACAACCGCATTCCTTCCTTCGGATTGGACGGAGAATCCTAGCAAAATGACGTTTTGTCCAAAGCATAGCGTCCCCAAAGTCTCAAATGAGGACAAGTCAAAGATTCTTTCCAAGTTCAATGAGAGCTTGGAGAAGTTCATCGAAGAGTCAAACGAGATTGTATCTGAGAGAAACAAGCTTCATACTCGATTTACTGAGTTGACAAGGAAGCTTAATCTGCTCTCCGAGAAGTATGGAATTCCAATTTCTGATCCGGAGGGATACTTCGCCGACAATAGCGAATACCCAGGCTCGGCCGAATATATTCCAGATTCATTTCTGGAGCGAGAATACTGGAAGCTTTACATGAACGGAGAGTCTCCAGTGCGCGACCAAAAGAAGCATGTTCCCGATCATGTCTTCGATTATCCGTGGTCAATCGAAAGCGAAGATGATGTAGAAACTGGCTGGCGCAGTTCTTCTTGTTGAGGGACGGTGAAAAATGCTAATTTTTGACAAATTCAACAATTTGATTGGAGATTTCAATGTCTCTTTTCATAAGCCAGATTTTCGGAACGCAGATTTGCGGAATGCAGATCTGGGACATCGAATCCTAAAAGGTGCAGATCTTAGTGGTGCAGATCTTCGCGGTGCCAATTTGCACCAAGCGGAACTAAATGATTACACATTACTTCCGAAAGTAAATCTTCCAAAGTTTCAAATTCCACAGAGCAAGAGTCTGATCGTTTGGAAGAAGTTGTATGACAGAGTTGGCACCAAAGACCTTATTTGCAAGCTTCGAATTCCTCAGCGAGCCAGGCGAACAGCCTCATTGGTTGGAAAAAAATGTCGTGCAGAACGGGCCTTTGTTGAGGAGATCTTTAGTATGAGGTCTCTCAAGAATAGATCTGATGGTTTTTCTATTTACGATCCCAACTTTCGATATGAGGTCGGAAAGCAGGTTTGGGTGTTGAATTTCAATGACGACATCCGATATGAATGTCGGTGTGGAATTCATTTCTTCGTGGATCGCAAAGATGCAGAGAGGTATTGAAAAATGTCAATTGCTCTAATTGGTTCTCGTGCTTTGGCGCTTCGTTGGAACGAAATCAAGCGAACTCCAAAGGATTTTGATTTTGTGGCAACACCAGAAGAGTGCGATCTGTGGATTGAAAGGTTTCTTCTAACAGTTCCAGATCCAGAGATTACCACTCTATCAGAAAAAAAGAAGGTAATCAAAACAAAGGACTTCATTGCAGAATTTGATATCGCACTTCCTGGCTCAAATGCTGAGAAACTGTTAGAACTAATTTCTGCCGATTCTCAAACAAAAAAGAGCAGCCTTGGACTGATTCCTAGTCTTGACATGCTCTTCACATTGAAAGCGAGCCATCGATATCAGAAGAATGATCCCCACTGGTGGAAGACTCTTCTTGATTATCACACATTGAAGTCTATGGGAGCCAAGATTCGTCCAGAATGGATGGATTGGTTTCGTTGGCGCGAAAGGGAGACTTATGTCTTTAGGACTCCCAAGCTAATGGGCGTAAAAAAGGATGAATTCTTTGATCCCTCAACTGGAGTGAATTATGTATATGACCATGATTCAATTCATGTTGCTATCAAAAAGCTGGAGAAACCAGCCTATCGTTATTTCATGAAAGATGGCGCAGACGTTGCTTGCGACAGAGACAAATTTATGAATCTCCCCAAAGAGACGCAGCTTCTATCCGTCCTGGAGGAGAGCTATGTTCTGGCAATTGAGCGAAGCCAAGTTCCCTTTGCTGGGAAAATCACTCCGCGAAATTCTTTTCGCATCGCCTTCTCGAAAGTGCTAAGTTCCATCACTTCTGGATGGTGGCGAGAGTGGGGATATGAGAATGCTCCAGACGTTCTAAAAATGTATTCGGATTCCTACATTGACACCTTCAATGATGGTATCGCTCGTGGAATTGTCAAGCCATTCAAAGGCGATTCAAACCCTTACAAGTGAGAGAAGAAATGTCTGATCGACAATATGTCCAGGGGCTAATGGCCTTTTGGGAATATGACTTGTTTCCATATTTGTGCTGGGGAGAGATCGAATATATTCGATCTGATGGACTGGTATATGCAAGTAAATACCGAGGAACATTCCGGCCACTCCTAATTCTTCCAATAAAAGATGGAGAGACTCTGGCAATGAAAATCAAAAAAGTTGCAAACGATGAGAAAGCGGCACATCTGGTTCATCACGCAGAATTTGCTAGGAAGTTGCATGACGTTCTTCCTCACTCACTTAGGAAGGTCAAAAAATGAGAAACAAGCCAAAAGATCCAATTGTAGCCCTTCAATCTGAAGATTTAAAACTTCGTGATGAGATTCGCATTTTTCAGGAGAAGATTTAAGCCATCAATGCAGAGCAACAGCCTCTTTTTGAGAGGAGGAAACAAATTGCAGGCGAAATTTTCCATCTTAGAAAGAAGCAATGGGACGAAACTGGCCGCATTGATTGGAGCGTTGTCTTATCTGAAGGTTACGACAATCTCGAAAGCATGGAAGTTTATCGAGTCAAGCAAAAAATGCTTGAGACCATAGGGCTATCTTCGTCTGGAATTGTTTATGATACTGGTCAAAAGGTTATTCAAATCAAGCTCACCAAAGGAGATTCAGAACAACTGGAGAAGGTTCTTTCTGGGCTTGAAAAAATCCTTCCTTTCGTAAAACCAATCTCTAGTGGCTGGGAAAATACAGACTACAGGCGAAATGAGGCTCGAAAAATTGTTAACATTTTCGAGCACACACTCGCTGAGAATGGGATTTTCGAACTTGAAATCTTCAACGATGAAAAAGAGTTCGTGATCACTAAGCAGACCTACGGTCAGCGAAAAGAGATTCACAAATTCGATAATCTCAAAGATGCCCTTCTCAAGATTCAGGATTGCTATTACTATGAGTGGCTCGGCGGCTCGGAGAGTTGCCATGAAGACGAGGATGATTGATGAATGGCAGCATGAAATTCACCAAGTTGCATGGATACTTTGTCGATGCCAATACGGGGGCGAAATAGAATTGTTTCGCCAATTTCATTGGGACAGCTTTGAAGATCCCGAATATCCCGGAGCCACAGCATTCAGAAATTCTCTGCCTGTTTTAATCGGAATTGAATGCAGAGAAGTGGGCGATGGAATAATTGCTGTTCCAGTAAAGCCGCTAACTCCAGATCAATTGGAGTGGGCGGACATGCAACCATTCTTTATTGGATATGAGTATAAGGGAGGTTGAATTGAGCTATAGAGAAATGGACATTTTCACAAAAGTTGAGGAGCTAACAAAGAGGGTCGAAACATTGGAGTCTCTCTTGGCTGGTTCTAAAGAGTCTTCTTTGGAGGCGAAGGAGGAGAACAACAAAATAACCATCAAATGGTCAAGTCCAAATTCGTATTCGATTTATCCAAGAGAGTGGACCGTTCGTGACTTTGAGTATGGGCTAAAAAATTGTCCAACTTGCGGAGCCAAAAGGAAAGACAGCTTTCTTGACTCACTACTTGGTATGACGAGTGCTTATGATGCCAAGTACACTTTTGGAGAAGCCGTCGTTGTAAACAAAAATGAGAATTTTCCCGAAATTGAAACTGTGTTTTGGCGCGTCTGCAAATCGTGCAGACATGAATACATCGTGCTAACAAAAGAGGCTGGCTGACCATGCTTCCTTGGCTTATTTCAATTGCAATTTTCTATTTGGTGATACGATGAAGAATGTAAAAAAGTTTTGGGTCATTTATGACTTGAATGATAGGGTTTATGTTGGGCGAGATACAATGGTTCCCGATTCAAAAAGAATTGAAGACGCCGAATTTTTTAACAACGAGCTTGATGCAATTGAGTGGAAGAATAACAATAATTCATGGAGACTAGATTTTGACGACTTTTCTTTGTTAGAGAAATATTGTCCACCAGATTGGGATTTTGAGGCTGCGGAACTACAAGGAAGTCAAATGACTGGACCGCTAATTCTCAAAGAGATTGAGATTCATTATGACGACAGCGAAGAAAATGCTTGAAGTTCAACAATTTCTGGAACAAAAATCTCTAAAGAATCTCGCAGAGGAGCATGGAATTTATGCGAAGTTCTCCAAAAAGAATCCGCACAAGTTTTCATTAAACTACGATCAGATCGAGAGCAAATCTGGCTCCAGAATTGTCGAGGAGTGCCGCGGACTCATTCTGGCCACTCCGACGCCCATCGCCTCGGAAGAACAAATTGTAGGCCCCACAGAAATTGTTGCGTGCCCATTCTTTCGGTTCTACAATCATGGCGACCCGGCAGCCGCACCAATTGACTGGTCGAAGGCAACGTTTTGGTCAAAATTGGACGGCACCCTTTGTATCGTTCATTGGGACGAACACCAAAATTCATGGTGCGTCGCTACGAGGCAGGTTCCAGATGCCGATGTGTTGTTCGATGGCGAAAAAACATTTCGAGATTTATTTGACATTGCCTGGGCTAGCCATTACCCTTCGCACAAGCCGTTGTCGGCACAATCAAAAACTGGAGATGTCCTCCATTACGAATTTACATATATGTTCGAGCTTTGCACTCCTGAAAATGAGCAGGTTGTGAAGCATTTAGGATATAGTCTATTTCTGCTGGGCGCAAGAAGTAAAGAAACTCTAGCCGAAACCAGATTGAATGGACATTATGGACTGTTTTGGATTCCACCAAATTGGACCGATCTAGACGAGGACAATTGCTTTGAGTGGGTGGAATCAAAGGATCCCAGAACCAACGAAGGTCTCGTTGTTTGCGATGAGAACTTCAATAGAGTGAAGATAAAGTCGGCAGCATACAAAGCCGCCCACCGCCTCAAGGACAAGACGACAAATTCTCCAAGGTCGATTCTTGAGTTGATTCTTCTCAAGCAGGATGATGATTGCCGAGATTTGTTGGACGCCAAGCGAATTGAAATTCTCGATTCACAAAGAGAAGATCTAAGGAATTTGATTCATGTTCTGAATGCTGAATTCGATGCGAACGTTTCACCCAACAGAAAGGAATTTGCAATTGCAGTTCAAAGAGGGACGGGGCTTCTTGGTCCCCAAATGTGGCGATGGCAAAATCGAGACAAATCGTATCATGATTGGCTTAAATCAAACATGAGAGAGAATCAATATCCGGATTCTTTCTTGGACAACTTACTTGTGATGATGAAGAAAGTAAGGGAAAAATGAAGCTGAATTTTCGTAACACTGATCGTGGTGTGCCGCTGGGAAGTCTAAAGCCGGGAGAGTGCTTCTCTCGCAACAGCATCGTAAACGATGCTTGCATGGTCTGTAGTAGCACAGAAGAAAATAACCGCGAAGATGATGAAACTGTCACAGTAAATCTATACAATGGAGAGATTTGTTATGAGGATTCTTCCGTGACAGTCTACCATGTGACCGTTGAAGGGTTCGTTAAGTAACATAACTTGGTCGGAGCGAACAATGCTCAATTACAAAATGATCTTTGCCGCGAGCTACACGCCGGAAGGCGGTCGCACAATCTACTTGACGCCGCCCACGATCACAGCTATGATTCGGGCCGCCACTGGATGCAGCGTCCACGACATCAAAATCGATTTCCAAAAAAAGGAATTGATTGCCTATGTTCATGTTGATCCGTCCTTGGAGGATCTCTTTCTTTCCAAGGTAAAGAATGTTCACGGAATTGTATCAATGAGTTATCCAGCGAGAGGGAAATAAAGGTGGACTGCTCTTGTTCGTTGTGCGTCAAAGCCTGCAAGCAAAAACCGGGATGGTTTGCTCCTGGCGAAGCAGAGAAGGTGGCAGAGTTTCTTCATGTTCCACTGAAGGACCTCTTCAAGAAGAAGCTTATGGTTGATTGGTTTGAGGCCGACCAGAACATTTTCATATTGAGTCCGGCAGTTACTCATGGCTCGCCTGGAACAGAATTTCCCGGAGATCCTCGTGGACGCTGCGTCTTTCTGTCAAAAGACGACAAGTGTGAAATTCATGAGGTGAAGCCGATTGAGTGTCGAAGTTATCTGCATTCACATGATACAACGAGGCATAAAGAAGTTGCAGAAATGTGGAACAATGAAGAGGGTCAGAACCAAATAAAAAGTCTTCTTGGTAGAGATCCATACGCAACAGAGTTTGAAGGTTTCTTGGGTTTGGGATATTGAGGAGAAAAAAATGAGCGAAGAAAAAGATAAATTTGCACTGCAAGATGCCTGGCTTGAAGAAGTGGCAAAAAAGCATAACGCCGATAAGAAAGAAATCTTGGTCGAAATCGAAAGGCTAGAAGCCGAGGCCAATCTGCTGCTAAACAAAGCAACCGATCTTTGCGATGCTTACGGAATCTCCCACTACTTTAGCATCTCTCCATTGTCTCAGACATATCAGGGAACGGGTGTCGGGGAGAAAATAAACTTGCTGGTTTCTGAGGCTGAAAAGACGAACCTATTTGATGAGGATGATGATGTAGAATCTATCATTTCTGAGTTCTTCGAAATGGGCGGAGAATATGATGGTTGGCAACATTCGGCTGTTTGTTGAGATTTGAGGAGTTGAAGTACAATGGCAAAACAAATGCAAAAACAGAACTTTCTTCGCATCGAAGCAATGACTTACCGAAACAACGCTCCTTCTGAGGAGACTTGCTGGAAACTATTCGACATTACTGCAAGTGAGTCTGAGGCTCGTCGCATTCTAGCCAAGGAGAACTATCTCCTTCGTGTTGTTGAATGCACAAATCGTGGTCGAATTGTTGTGGACAAGAACTTCTAAAATGGGCATCCTGGCCATGATGAAAAACTGGCCGACGATGGCAGGTAGCACAACACAATTGGTAGTGCGCCGCACTGTTAATGCGGATTATGCAGGTTCGAGCCCTGCCTTGCCAGTTTCAATCGAATCAGACAACGAGGATAAAATGAGTGACGAAACTGATTTCTTGAAAAGAAAAATTGCCAGACTAGAGGCTGAGATAACAAGGTTATTGGCTGTGGAATCTGCCGCAAAAACTTGGCACAAGCTTTCGCTGGCTGAGGCTGGGAAATATTCTGGACCGGAAGTGCTTCGAGCCAGAGATCGATTCATTGCAGTTTACAATCAACGCTCAATTAAAGATGATGAGTCATGTCAGACAACAGTGGACAAAAAATAAAATTTGTAATCACAATATCTGCGACAATTGGAGAGGGAGAATATCAGAGCACTTTCTCGGAGACCAATATTGCCGAGTTTGGAAATGTTGCTAGAACCACTCCGCAACAAGCAGTAAAGTGGTTCACATCTGTATCTCGTGATGGTTGGCAACGCTGGTTTAACAGATATGGTTGGGCCGCCAATTTCATAAAGAAAAAAAATCCGGAAATTGTTCTTCGCGAGTTTGATGAGACGGGAGAAAATAAATGAACGATAATGATAAGCAAACACTATCGCTGGTCAAGGAATACAATAAGGAGCGAGAAGCCTTCAATGACAAGATCAAGGATCTAAACGATAAAGCAAAAGAAATTCTGGCTCAAGCTGTGGCTCTTGCTGAAAAGGAGGGATTTTCATTTTCTTGGGACTTTGGATCCGACTTGCCGAATAGACACTATTCAGTCGGGAATGATTTCAACAGAAGAGATATCAAGAGCATGATCAAAAACACAGAAGAATTCAAATACAGGCCCCATGAAGGATATGGACACAGAGAGATTGATAAATTCTACAGTCTTACTGCAATGGATTCTGACGAGCCTTCCTGGGAAGAATGGAACACTTCAAGTCTAGATTGTTGAGGAGGAAAAAAAATGACAAATGATGAGCGTGAGTTTGTAGAAAAACTAATCTCTGTGATGGCAAGCGATCTCCTAAAAAAAGATCGCGCTTCAATTTTTGGCACAGTTTTTTCTGAGCTTCAAATTGACGAGATGGACTTGGACCTTCAATCATTTCTTGGAATCGATGAAGTCCTAGACACAACGGTCAACGATCTATATCCTGGTCTTTTTGATTTCGAGGATGATGTTGACGACGACAAGGAAATCGTCAATTCTGAGATTGACTTTGGAATGTCCGTGTTTGGCGATGAAGATTCGGAAGAGGATTATTTCGAGGACGATGACGACGCAGAGGAAGACGATGACGACTTCTCGTGATTCAAAGAAGCAGAAGCTATCCAAGCTTCGTTCAAAAATCAAAGATGCCCTAAAGGCCAACGACGAGAAATCACTAGAATTGAGAATGTCTGACTTTGCGGATTTGGCAACGAGTGAACAACTATTTCAGATTTGTCTTTCGTTTCACTCCAAATATAAAGCATTGGCAACCCACTTCATTGGAAGGTCGGCGAGTCCAAACGCTTTGGTTTGGTTGAAAAAGAGAAGCCTTGATCCTCTAGTTCAAGAGGTCATGGAAGTGTGGCTAATCTCACAATGGAGAGATTATGAAGAACAACAATTTTGATGAAGTGTTGAGCGCCCAAAAGTCCAAACAAATGGAATTTGAAGAATGGTCCAAGAATGTTCCTGATCCTGGTCCTGTGTTAGCTGGAGGTCCAATGAATAGTCCAAAACCAGATCTTGGTCCGTTTCGAGACCCCTCAACTCCATCAGAGGATGAGAAGTCGATCAAGTTGACAGAAGTTTGCAGCACAGATAAAGTACCAGAAAATACCAGAATTCTGTGTTTAAACTTCTACGCTAGATACGAGGTTCCTCTGTATGTTACCTATCTGGGAAATAGATCCCATTTCTTTGTGGAGATTGAGCAAGACTCTTATGTTACCATAAAATATGCAGCCTTTATTTCTGGATACTTGGCGGGACAAAAATGATGTTGAAATTAATTAAATTCGGTGCGACATGGTGTCAGCCATGTCTAAAACTAAATCCAGTCATTGAGGCTTACAAGCTTGAATATCCGGAGGTGGAGGTTCAAGTCGTTGACGTGGACGAACAACCAGATTTGGCCAAAGAATTCCAGGTGCGGTCAATTCCGTATTTAGTATGGATGAAGGATGGAAAGGTTTTTCGTACTCAGGTTGGCGCGATGTCCCTAAAGGATATCCATGGAATATTTTTGGACGAAATTAAGGCGGAAATGATTGGAAAGGCTTGAAAAATTAAGGTAATATGGGCACGCACAACTCAGTATGTCCATTGTGTGGATCTCAAGCATATCAGGGATTTGCCGACATTGAGTGTTCAAGTTCTGGCTGCAAGAACTATAAGGCTCAGGCACAGGAAAATCCAGATCCAAGAATTGGAATCATCCCTTTGTTACAGATCGTTGGTAGCGGCGTGAATGCTGTTCCGGCAACTGGCGTGAAGACAATGATTTCGCCAGCACCAAGAGTCAATCCCAACAGGCCACAATATTTAAAGCGTCTCACACATAGGCCGATGTACAATGCCGAAGAACAGGAGGCATTTCTTGTTCTTGATGAAATAAGAAAAACAGATCCTGGTGCCAAAATAATGGGTGGCGCAGCAAGAGACTTTTACTTGATGCGATGGCAGCACCTAAAAGATATTGACATTAATTGTCAAATTCTTCCTCCCGCCCCGCCAGGAATTCTCCCAATAATCCAACTTGGAACATTGGGGTCATTGCAAAGAGTGGCGACTCAATCATCATACCCAACAATGGAGGTATATGATTTTAGCTCTCCGACATTAAAAAATAAATACCAGTTCATCAAAATCAACGAAAGTCCAGATGACTATCTTGCGACTTTTGATTTTGGAATCAATATGATTCAATGTTGGAGCGATAAACCAGGAGAAGTTACATTTTCAATATCGGCAATGTTCGACATAGATTTGACCAACCACCATCTAACGTTTTATCCAGAACACACAAATCATTCTGGATATAGAAACCTCTACGAGCGGTGGCAAAAAATGAGTGCCAAATTTCCTGCCTACACACTATCGATTGGAAGAATTTGATTGGAGAAATTCAATGACCACAGTTAAGGAAATGAAAGAAGCTCTGAAAGATCTTCCGGATGATATGGTTATTGTCCGTGTAGTCTGTGAAGATACTCTTCGTAATAGTGAGTTTGAATACACAGAGATTGAGACAAAAATTGTTCCATCAAATATACTTCTACACAAGGGAAGAAGTAAAGAGTACAAATATTACTATAGCGTTAATTACAGGCCGCTCGTCATAAAAAATGAGATCGTCGTCTGCGAAAACGTTTTTTTGATTTTTTGATTGGAGAAATAAATGTCAATTCATGAAGCAAAGGTGATTCAAATCAAAGAAATTCTGCCTCATCCAGACCCTGAGACTGTTCGTCTTGGACTTGTCAAAGTCTGGGACTATCAATGCGTTGTTGGAAAGGATCTTTGGAAGGTTGGCGATTTGGCTGTTTACATCGAACCAGACACAATGGTGGATGGCAACAAGCCCGAATTTGCATTTCTAAATGGAACCAAGCCTCCACAGATTCATAGAATCAAAGCCAAGCGTCTACGAGGAACTTGGTCTGAGGGCCTTCTTGTTCCTGCTCCAGAGGGGCTAAAAGAGGGCGATGATGCTTGGGAGGTACTTGGACTCGCCCGATACGTTCCGACAATTTCTAGGGGCAAGGGAAGCGGCAGAGCGGCCAACCTTGATTCCGAGTTTGGAATGGGCGGAGAGGCCGAGGAGGCACCAATTCGGCTGCCTTTCTCAAAATACGACATCGAGAACTTCAAGAAATACAACTCAATTCTTGTTGAGAACGAAACTGTTGTTGTTACCGAGAAGATTCACGGATGCGTGCCATCAAATTGTTCTATAACAATGGCTGATGGTTCTACAATGAAATATTCCAAGGTAAAAGTTGGAGATATGGTTCTTGGAGTTGATTCATCGACAGGAAATATCTCCGCCTCCAAGGTTATAAGAAAGTTCAATAATGGAAAAATGACCGAGAAATGGTTGAACGTAAAGGGCAAGAGGCGATCTGCCGGAAAGGGAACCTCAAACTTTTCTTTAACCTGTACTCCCAATCACGAAGTTTGGAGCAGTGATGTTCAAGCCTTCATCCCAGCAAATCAACTAAAGGTTGGAAGTAAAGTTCTAACATATAGATTTGGATTGGAGATGACTCCAATCCAGAAGTCAATTCTTCTAGGTAAAATGCTGGGGGACGGATCAATTCATTTAAGCAAAAACACAGCAGCAATAAGGTGGGGTCACACGGAATCGGACATTGATTATGTAAATTGGATCGAGCAGGGAATTGGAGATATTGCGGCAAGAAAAGATGTTGCAATTAGTGGATATGGCTCGAAGATGATTCGTCAATGCACTTCGTTTCTTTTTGACATCAAGGAGAAATTTCAATCATTCATCAAGAATGGAAAGAAGGTGGTGCCGGAGTGGGTTGAAAAAGAACTCGACCCAATTAGTTTGGCATTTTTGTTCATGGATGACGGATCGTTATCTGCCCATCAAGATCAAGAAGATCGAGCCAGCATCGCAGTTTGCAACTTCACAAAGAAGGACTGTGAAGTTATAATTCGTGGCTTGAAAAAATTCAACATCGCGGCCCAATACAAGCTATATGATGGATACTCAAGGTTGGTCTTTAATTCAGATGAAGCAGAGAAACTATTTCTTTTAATTGCTCCATATATTCCAAAGTCAATGCAAAGGAAGCTGCCCGAAAGGTATAGAGGACATGAGGGATGGATTCCAAAGATCGAAAATCAATATAAAAAATCTCTGATCGAATTGGAGATTTCCGAAATCTCAGAAAGAGATGTCAAATCTAATAGATTTGACATGGAAACTGAAACACATAATTATTTTGCAAATACAATTCTAGTACATAATTGCAATGGACGCTTTCTTTGGGCTGATGGTCGAATGTGGGCTGGCTCAAGAAGTCATTGGAAGCGCAGGCCAGAGCTTAAAACCGTTGAAACTCCAGATGGTCCAAAGACCTACATGCCAAAAGACAATGTTTGGTGGCAGGCTCTAGATCAAAATCCATGGATTGAGGAGCTTTGCAAAGCACTTCCAAATCACATTGTGTTCGGCGAAGTATTCGGTCAGGTTCAAGACCTGAAATATGGAGCCAAGCAAAATGAGATTTTCTTTCGAGTGTTCGACATTTGGAGCCACGAGAAAAAGGAGTGGCTATCATTCGATGATGTGTTCAATATTGGAATTACAGTCGAATGCAAACATGTTCCAATTCTCTACATTGGACCATACTCCAAAGAGAAGATCTTTGAGCTAACAGATGGATCATCTGCCATTGACAATGCTGAACACATTCGAGAGGGAGTTGTCATCAAGCCAACAACCGAAAGAATTGATGCTCGACATGGCAGAGTCATTCTAAAGAACGTTTCAAATCTCTATCTTGAGAGGCCCTAATGACCGAAAAAAATCAAGCAGATGAATATCTCAATGAGGCAAAAAAGATTTTGAATTCTTTGACTCACGAATATCAATATCTTCCACCAAGTTCAGGAATCAAAACTCCCTACCGCAAAGCAACGGCACCAAAAAAGATGCTGGAGAAGATTGTTAGGGATCTTAGACTTAGTTGGTGCGGAGAAGAGGTTTCCGCAGACAAGACTCTTCTCGAAATTGTTAACGACGTTTTCTCATATATCGGCGAAGAAGTCCAGCTTTCCGATGAAACAATTGAGAAATTCAAAAGAGTCAGCATATACATGCACGAGCCATCTGTGTACACGACAGACATTGTCGCGAATGAGTTGTTCGAAGAAACGAACAAAATCTATCTTCAAATTGAAGAGGAATTCACAGCAGAATGTCTCATTTACCTAAACGAAGTCAAGAAGTACGCAGAAGCAGCCAAGCAGGAAGAAAATAGGAAGATGGAACAGGAATGGCTCCGTCTATCGAAAAAACTTGGAAAGATTTGAAAATGTCAACATTCTCTCTTCGAGATGAATATTCCGTTAATGGAAAAGAATATGGGTGAGCCATGAACATCAACATCATAAAAGCACAAAATGCCATTTCTAGGTGTCGAGCCCCAGAAAGAGAGATAGACTTTCTTTCTGGAAAAATGGGTGGGCGATATATGATATCTCAAATTGGCGGAAGTAGAAATGTTGACATAATCCAGGCACTCAAGGCTCTGCTAGAATGGGTGAATGAAAAATGAACATTCGACATACGCACCCAAAATTCAATGATTACAGATACTTCATTGGCGAAAAAGAATATCCAAAAGAGGATGTGATGGAGGCCGACGAGGAAAAAGGTTACATTGATTATGCGGTGGACACAAAAAATATACCCAGAAAAAAGCGTGACATTGGAAGAGTATACATTGTGCGATTTGAGGGATATGATGAATGAGGAAATTTCATACAAAAACCCTAAACGAGCTTTCGAGTTATGAATTACTGAATCTGAAAAAGCTCAGTTTAACACATGGCGTCCTTCGCTCGATTATCAAAAATCTAAAGAAGGGAAAGGTTCAAAATCCTGAGTTAATCAGCGTGACAATCTGCAAACATGGATTTGAATACGTTGGTTGGCTTCTTGAGGATTGCGCTGGCGAATATGACAAAATTCGGGACATTCCTGGAAGTTGTGCAATTCACATTTATACCGCACCGCAGCATCGCATGACTGGCACGGGTCTTGCATTGGTCGAAAACCGCTTGACAGAGCTTCAAAAACATGCTACCGTGTTCGCTTACGTTTTTGAGGACGATCCAGAATTCAAGTTCTTCAATAAAGTGCGCGAGAGACTTGCTCTTAATCTAGAAATCAAGCAGCCAATCTACTACATGGAGCATAAAATTGCACGACGAAGCAAAACAAAAAATGGATAAAATCCTTGCCCTCATCGAACTCGTAGACGACAAACAAGCGGAAATTGACCAGTTAAAGATGGAGATCGATGAGCGTTCCTTTGAGTTGCGTGAGTCAAGTCCTGATTTCGTAGCTTCAATGTCCACCAAGACCCCATACAATGGGGTCTTTTATTGCATCAAGTCAAAATACAATCCAGACCTAAAGCGCAGAATGTATTTCATGTGCTCAAGCAAGGTTGCTTTCGGTTCGTGGCTTAAAAAGAATAAAACAACTAAAGAAGATTCATCTTCGGAAGATTGAAAGGTTTCAAAATGGAAATTGCAAGCTCAAATGGGTTTCTCCACAAGTCTGCTGATTTCGAACAGTCTGGATTCACAATCAAGGCTTCGGCAAAAGCCTTCACAATTCTGTCGAACTCACTATATCAGAACAAGATTCGAGCAATCATTCGTGAACTAAGCTGCAACGCAATTGATGCCCAGGTGGAGTCTGGATCTGATCGTCCCTTTGAGTGGCACCTTCCCAATGCGGGAAATCCGAATTTCCGAATTCGTGATTTCGGAACTGGCATTAGCCCAGAAAATATCAAGAAGGTCTACACGACCTATTTCGAGTCAACCAAGACCGGCTCCAATGATTTCATTGGCTGCCTCGGTCTAGGCTCAAAGACTCCGTTCTGCTACACCGACAACTTCATCGTAAACTCCTACTACGAAGGAATGATGCGGAGCTATGCTTGCGCCATCGATTCACACGGAATGCCAGTTGTGGCGCTCTTCTCGGAGTTTCCAACGAATCAGCCGTCTGGACTTGAGATTCGGTTCTCAGTGAAGTCTGCTGACTTCTCGCGATTCATTACAGAGGCTACGTTTGTTTACTACTTCTTAAACAACAAGCCGACAATCTTTGGCGACAACCTTGGCAATGACAGCATCAAGATTCAATCGGAGTCGCTTGGTTCAAGAGAGGTCCTAGCCAAAGGATCTGATTGGGTTCTTGCTGCGTCGTCGAGAGACCAGTGGGGATATGCGAGAAATACGCCAATCTCCAAGTCGATGGTCATCATGGGAAATGTGCCCTACGAGTTGACTCCGGGAAACATTCCGAATCTAACACTAGAAGAGACTGCGCTAATTAGTGGTGGCGGAGGCTCATATCTCCATCTCACTGTTCCAATCGGAGCCGTTGAGCCCCAGGCATCCCGAGAGAGTCTATCCTACTCAAAGGACACGATCAAATTTCTGCGAGCCAAGCTTGCGGAAATCATTGCGGAAATCAAGAAGGACTTCGAACAGAAGGTTTCTTCTTGTGATTCGTACATCAATGCCTTCAAGCTGGTCGTGTCTCTAAAGGAGGGAATTACTACTGAACCACTTCGCTCCATTCATAGAAGCATTGCCTTTAATGGAAAGACAATTTCGGAAAGCTTTCCATTCAGTCAAGCCAGAACATCTGGAGGACATCTTTATGTCGAAAGACTAAAGAAGCACCAGAGGTATGGTCGGCGCGGAAATCCAGACTCTATTGTCGTAAGGTCGGAGTCTGCGGCTTCGTTTGGTACCGAAGTTGTCTCTTCACTGTTCGTCTCGGAGGATAGCCTAAAGAACCATCCAAAGAGCACGGAGCACGCAACCAGCATTGTCAGGCGATGGTTTTCGGAATCTCCCGACCATGAAGTTGGGTCGTCAATTTACTTTGTCACAAAAGAAATTGCGGATTATCTGGAATTGAAAGATGGCGTAGACATTTTCGACTACGACAAGCTTCCGGCGCATTCTCGTCCGGCCATGGCTCGCGCTCCCAGGAAATACCGAACAGATGGCAAGAAGAAGTCTGACGTTTGGATCATCACCGGCAACAAACAGGCAGAAAAGCATACTGTTGACTTCGACACAGATGATGATATGTACTACGTCAAAGTGGAGAACAAAAAGCCCGTTGGGGCCGATTTCCACTGGACGAAGTTCAATATCGTCTCAAGGTATCGAAAGGAACAAATTCTTGGTCTCACGGAGCGGCAGATTGTGATTGTTGAAAATCTGCCAAACTGGCATGAAGTCTCCAAGGACTTCGGGGAGATTGTCAAGGAAGTATTTGCAACAAAGCTTGCCGAACTTGAGAAAGACATTGAGGCAGTCCGAGTCGCAAATTCCCGCCACAGCGCAATCTTTGCTGCCACTGGCGGATACTACAAAATGGATAATTTGAACGTGTCTCTGTGCAATATGACCAACAAAAGAATGTTCGACCTCCTTTACAAGAAGGATCCAAACCATGAACTAATTCAACTTGGAATTGAATACTGTTCAACCGCCAACACAGCGAAAACCTCCGTTCTTCTTGAGCTAGGAAACGCTCTAGATTATTGGAGCACAACTTACGACGCAGAGATCAAAGTTCTAAGGTCCATCATTGCCAAAGTGGAGGCTGATCTTCTAAAGCGTCGAGGGGATTATGCTGCCCGAGAAGCTACACTACAAAAGAAATACCCCGCACTCACTCTTCACAATACACCATCCGAAGAGTTGATTTCACAAATTGTTGATAAGTGTCTTTGAAACTATAAGGGAGAAATGAAAAATGTCATCTATTAAAGAAGTTCGTCACATCGTCTCGGCCTCTGGAACCATCTCTGTCTGGATTCTATTCATGGATGGAGACCTTCGACAGTTCTGTGTTGATACAGATCACAAGAACCATCGGACCATTGCCGGAAAGCTAAAGCAGAAGAATTATACGGATCTAGTCACTCTCTGTGAGGATCCTGACAATGGTATCGTCGCCAAGCGACAGGTTGTCGATGCCGTCAACGAGTCCCGAGTGGGCAAGCTAGTTGGAAAGGCTGAGATTGTGAATGGTGTGGTCTACGTCAATGACGTGCCAATTCACAACGTGGTTTCGGAGCGAATCCTCAATCTTCATCGAGGAGGATATCCGATCGAGCCAGCCCTTCGATTCCTAGAGCTTCTGCTTCAGAATCCGAGTCCCAAGGCGCAGGAGGAGCTATACGACTTCCTGGCTCACAAGAATCTTCCTCTTACGGAAGATGGTCACTTTCTCGGATATAAGCGCGTTCGAGCGGACTGGCTTGACGTTTATAGCGAAACGATCGACAATTCCGTTGGACGTGTTGTTTCGGTTCCGCGCTCGAATGTGGACGACGACAGGAATCGTGGATGCTCCAATGGACTTCACGTTGGAACACTGAATTACGTTCGTGGTTATTCTAGCGGTGGCCACGTCGTAATTGTCAAGGTTTCTCCGGAGGATTGTGTGTCGGTTCCTCTCGACCACAATCACGAGAAGCTTCGAACTTGCCGATATGAAGTTCTCTATGAGCTTCCCGGCGATTCGACCGAACTTCAGGATCCAGTGTATTCCACCAATGGAGATGTCTACTCTGACGCTCGTGAATTCTCCGATGATGAGTCGGATGAGGATCAGGGAGATGATTACTGGCGCGAAGGCTGGGATGATGAATACGAGGATTGGACAAAGGACGAGCTTGCCGATGCTTGCCGAGATCGAAAGCTTACCACAACTCGCCAGGAAGGTCGCGACATGGGGCGAGATGCGATGATCAACCTTCTTCGAAATGGAGAGGCTGATCCAATTGCGGTTGTCGAGGAGTTCGCAGAGGAGAAAGAGACTGACAACTGGCAGTCCAGTGGTTGTGAGTGGGAAAGCAGCAACTGTTGGTGATTTCTTGACTTAGAGCGACTACCAGCCCATGCAGAGTGGAATATTCTCTGCATGGGCATTTCCCTTTTGTTTCCGGAGATCAAAAATGATTGAATACAAAATTGGTGATGCAACTGGACCGTTTCGAGATATTGATGCTGGACCGAAGATTCTAATTCATTGCTGCAACTCGAAAGGACTTTGGGGTGCCGGATTTGTTTTGGCCGTTTCAAAGAAGTGGCCCGAGCCAGAGGCTCTTTTCCGAAAGAACTTCAAGGAGGATTTTTCCAAGCTTGGAGACATTCAGGTTTGCGCTGTTGAGACAGATTTTGTCGTCGTCAACATGATTGGCCAAGAAATTGGATGGAAGGATGGGCAGCCACCAATTCGATATTGGGCAATTGAGCAAGCTCTAAAGAAGGTTGCTCGTCTTGCAGATTGGATGGGAGCTTCGATTGTCGCCCCAAGATTTGGAGCCGCTTTGGCTGGCGGAGATTGGAACAAAATCGAGGAGTTGATCAACAGGAACCTTGGGGATTTTCCTGTGTATATTTTCGACCTTCCGACAGAAAAGGGTAAGAAATGATCTTTCTAAATGAGGGCGACAAAACGTTCGTCAAAGGCTCTGGAAAGCTTCCATACGAAATCAAAAAGGTTGGAGGCGTTGTATCCTGTTCTTGTCCTGCCTGGAGAAATCTAGGAGGAAGCATCGACAATCGTGTATGCAAGCACATCAAGGCAAATATCGATCCAGACTGTCTTCTTCCGCAAGCCAAACTCTCAACAAAGGAACTTGAGGAATTTGGCGCGGTAGTTTCACCAGAAGATAAGCCAAAGCTATTTCTATTGGCTGAGACATGGACAGATGAGGATCCTATCGGCTGGTGGATTTCAGAAAAAATGGATGGAGTTAGGGCTAAATGGGATGGAGTTGATCGACTTGTCAGTCGATTGGGAAATAGATATTTCGCCCCGGAAAGCTTCATTAAGCGTTTGCCAAAAGGCGTAGTACTTGCCGGAGAACTATGGATTGATAGAGGGAAATTTCAACAGACTGTGTCCGTTGTCAGGAAGCACATTCCAGATGAGTCCGAGTGGGCACAAATTAAATTCGTTGTCTTTGATGCTCCGGAAATGACCGGCCCTTTCGAGGAACGACAGGAATTTCTGAAGAAATTGAGTGATTCAAGTGGAAGCGGATGGACTCTCTTGAAGCAAACTAAATGTGCAAATATGATTCACATGAAGAAAATGCTCTTTGAGGTTCTCGCTAAGGGTGGCTAAGGTTTGATGCTTCGCAAACCAAGGTCTCTGTATGAAATTGGCCGAAGTGACAGTCTTCTAAAGGTAAAGGAGTTTTCGGACACAGAAGCTACAGTGACCGGCTATAAAGCAGGCAAGGGAAAATACAAAAACCTCACTGGATCTCTCGAATGTGTTTTGGACAATGGGGTCACGTTCGAGGTTGGGTCTGGATTGACCGACGAGATGAGAAAGAATCCTCCAGCAATTGGTACAAAGATAACGTTCAAATTTCAAGGATCATTTCCAACCGGAAAGCCAAGGTTTCCGATTTTCCTGTCAGCGAGGGATTACGAATGAAGCAGATTTTCCTACTTCTATACAATTCAGAAAATGAAAAGGCGTTCGTAAATTTCGACCATGAAGCCATCTTCATCGAGACCGACGAACAACCAACTTTCAATGCAGTTTTGTCTTTGCTGGAAAAATTAAATCTTGAGGCAATTGCCGCTGTACCTCTTTTTGTGAACGACAAATTTGAAGTGTGGCAGCCATTGCATTTCGCAGTCAGCAAAGATTGCGAAGTTGAACTTGAGGAAGTTGACTTGGATGATGCGCTCTATCTATTGCCGGAATCGAGTTCGTGGAGCCGAAAAATTCACAGAAAGAAAATTCAATTGATTGGAGTGCAAGAATGACGAAAGAACAGAGAAATCGAGTCGCTTACAATCGTGCCCGCAGAAAGGCGCTTCAAGAAGCTGGTAATGATCGTGGTGAAGTGCATTACTGGTGGATCAGGTGGAGCTACAAAGGACCAGTAGAGAGTGGCGAGAACGGTGCAATCCACGATGAGGTATGCTCTTTTTTTCGAGATGAGGTATACTCTTTTTTTCGAGCATCGTGCGTTCGAAGGCTGCGACTAAAGAAGAATTAGCTAAAGGAGCACACAAATGAAATTTGAATTTGATGGCAAAAAACTTGGCAAAATTCTTCAACAACCAACCTTTTCCGATGATGAATTGGAATATGCTATTTTGGGACTAAGGGAGGCTTTGGCATTTCTGGAGACAACGGGAAATCATGCAATTACGCATTACTATAGAATTACCTTGTCTCAACTTGAAGGATATAGACATCACCGAATTTATTTAGATAAGGATAAGGCGAAATGAAAAAAGACTCTCTTGGCGACAGAATGAAGAAATACGAGGAGGCTTCAAAATCTCTCTCGATTCTCATTCCAAGAATGCCAGCAATCATTCGACTGGATGGTCGAGCATTTCATTCTTACACAAAGAATTGCATTCGGCCATACGATGAGGATTTGCATAATGCAATGAATCAGACAGCAATGCAATTGTGTAAGGAGATTTCTGGTGCAGAAATTGCATATGTTCAATCTGATGAAATCTCTATTCTTTTGAACAACTACAAAACACGAGGATTCCAGCCTTGGTTCGATGGAAAAGTTCAAAAGATGGTCTCTGTGTCGGCAGCAATTGCAAGCGCCAAATTCACAGAAGAATCCAAGAACATCAGAAGCAAAAAAGTTTGCCATTGTCCAGATGACGGGCAGGGCTTTCATAGAGATGGCTGCGCCAAAGCAATTCCAAACAAAATCTTTCCGGCAACTTTCGATTCACGAATCTTCGTGATTCCAAGAGAGGAAGTCACAAACTACTTCATTTGGAGACAGCAAGACAATTCGAGAAACAGCATTCAAATGCTGGCTCGATCTCTTTATTCCCACAAAGAACTTGAAAACAAAAAGACTCCAGATCTTCAAGAGATGTGCTTTCAGAAGGGAAAGAATTGGAACGACCTTCCAACTCACCTAAAGCGCGGACGTTGCATTGTAAGGAATGATGAGCAAAGGACAACTGTCCTTGGGCAGGATGGTCAAGAAACTGTAGCAGTCAACCGACTTCCGATGAAGGTTGACAACGAAATTCCAATTTTCACATATGGTTGCGAGTACATTGAGAAACACCTTGGTGTAGAAAAGGAGATTGAACTTGAAAAAGAAGCTGCCAGTCCTACTAAGTGAGAAGTCCTCCAACAAAAAGCTTGGCAAGAAAATTGCGGCAACATATGCCTCGGTTGAGGCTACATGTCCCTCGACTTGCAAACTGAAAAACAATGGCTGTTATGCTCAATTGGGATTTGTCGGAATTCACAACTCCCGGCTCACAAAAGCCGCCAAGAAGGGCCGCTACAATTCGCTACAAATCTCCAAGATGGAAGCCAAGCTCATTGATGAGTCCTTCAAAGGTGGTGCCGTTCCAGGCACCTCCCTACGCCTTCATGTGAGCGGAGATGTTCGCACACAAAACGGCGTTCGTCATCTGGCAGCAGCGGCGCGAAGATTCAAGGCTCGTGGCGGCAATAAGGTCTGGACTTATTCCCATGCGTGGAAGAAGCTGCCGAAACCCTTGTGGGACGGAATTTCTGTGCTAGCATCTGTGGATTCCACAAAGGAGGCAGCCGAGGCTCTAGCTGCTGGATACGCCCCAGCGTTTGTTGTTCCGGAATTTGAATCTGAAAAAGCTTACATGGTTGATGGAATCAAGGGAATTCCATGTCCCGAGCAAACTCGTGGAGTTCCATGCGAGGATTGTGGACTTTGCATGAATGCTGATTTGCTGGCGAAAAATCAATCAATGATTCTGTTCGCAATTCACGGTGCTCGAAAAGACAAATTCAAACTCAATGTCGTGAGGTGATTGTGGCAACAAAGAAATATCTCGAACAACAACACAAGATGGATGAGGCGACAATCCTCTTCTACAAAGCAAAGATCAAGGAAATTGTAAGCCGCTCAATTGATATGAATCCCCACCCAAGCATCAATGCGGTGAAAGTTTCATGCTGCATCTGCGGAGCCAGCGCAATCTTTTCTCCAAGGACATTTTCGGAAAACTCAATTCTTCCAAATGATGAGAAATTAGATCATTCACAAATTTATCGATTTGAGGGCGGCAAATTGAAGAAATTTGAGTGTCCACTCAAATATGAGACAGAATACAAAATGGACGCTCTCTTTCTTTTGAAGTCAATCAAAGAAGATCTGCGATATGAATTGGAGGAAGTCAAATGAGAACAGTTTTAGTGATTTGGCAAAATCCTGGTGATTTAGAACCAGATGCAGACATTCTTACGACCGAACTATCAGAGCAGGAAATTGAAAATTACTACAAAATCCAGAATCTGGAAGTGTACAGCATTGGACCAGTTCCAAAAGCGGCGGTGCTAAAAAAGAAGACCATCTGGGAACTTGATGGCGTTCCATCGGTCGAGGAGGAGGAAGATCAAAAATGAAACCAATTCTAACCAAAGAACAGGCTCATGCAAAATTTCTTCTTCGGAGAAGAAGGAGAATGTTAAGGTCTAGAATTCAGGTTGGATATGGCTCGGAAAATTCTCTTCGGTTTGATAGAAACGAAATTGAGGCAATTGACTCTATCTTGAAGCTTGTAAACAAATTCACGAAAGAAAAGAGAGTTGACGATGGCAATGACATTCGTGTATTGGAATCTACACAAAAAATGTTTTTCCCTGAGAGATCAGAAGACTAGAAAGGTCTACGACTGGAAGGATGAAGTCGTTTTACAGGATTGTACATTCAGGGTCTCTGAAAGTGGTAGACAGAGAGTCATTCGAGAGAAGAAAAAGAATGTTCATGCCGGAATTGTTGGCGAGGTGCTTCCTGACATGAAGTTGATACACAAATACTGCGGCATGACTCCGGTGGAGGTTACATACAATCCATACGCAAAAGAGTATTTCTTCGACAAGAAGAAAGGCCACCTACTAAACGGCGCACTTTTCGTTCATCTAAAAAACAAGCAGATTTTTGCATACGGAATATATTGAAATGGACCTTCAAGAAATTCAAACAAATCAAATCAAGACCGCTAAGCCAATCAAGAAAGAGATTTCATATGACTCAGCACTAATGTCTGGAAAGATCGAGTTGTTTCTATCAGAGAAAGAAGAAGGTTCAAAATGAGTTCTGGAATTACCGAAAAAGATTCACAGTTCAGCGTTCGCGAAGTTCCATGGCACAAAATGGCTACCATTTTGGACAATTCGCCAGAAACATCTGCGGAGGCAATTCTTGCTGCTGGTCTCGACTGGAACGTTGCTCTCAAGCAGCTTTTCATCTTTGATGGAGAAGGAGGAAAGCAAATTGTTCCAGATGCCTATGCGACAGTCCGAGAGGACGCAAAGCATGGAAATGTTGTTCTAGGAACGGTTGGTTCGAGATACACACCGCTACAAAATTCAGAGGCATTCAATTTCTTTGACTCTCTCGTGGCTGATGGCGTGGCTGAATTTGAGACTGCTGGATCTCTTCATGAGGGACGAAAGGTCTGGATTCTTGCCAAAATGAAGGGAGACATTGAAGTTGGAGAGGGTGATCTAATCAAGAAGTACGTTCTTCTCTCCAACACTCACGATGGAACTGGAGCGGTTGTCGGAAAGGTCACTCCGGTTCGAGTGGTGTGCCAGAACACTCTTTCTAGCGCACTTCATGGAGCCACCGATGTGAAGAATCAATTCTCTTATCGGCACACCTCCAGCATGACGGAGAAAATGAAGCAAGCGAAGATGACCCTTGATTCGGTCAACAAGGCTTACGACAAGCTATCCAAAATCTGGTCCAAGATGTCGGAAATTGAATTGCCGCCAGAACAGAAGATTGCCTTCGTTCGAAAGGTTTTCCCGTCCAAGGAGGGCGCAAAAAACGAGACTCGACTTTCTGGACTTCGTGTTGAGATTCTCCAGCTAATGGAGAAGGGTGCAGGAATGGATCTCGTCAGCGCCCACAACACTTTGTTTGGAGCATATAACGCTGTCACGGAGCACGTCACTCATTCGATCTCTCAGAGAAAGAATAGCTCGATCGATACTCACGTTGACAATCTCTGGTTTGGTCGTCTATCGGACGTTCTTGATACAGCATTCGACGTGTCAATGGAAGTGATGGAATCCAAGGGAATTGATCTCAAGACTCTTTGAGGTGTCAAATGAAGATTACAGTCAAAAAAGAAAAGAAGTTTGTTAAATTCGGAGAAGTTGAAGTTGCAAGTATTTTTGAATACAATAACAAATTGTATATCAAAACTTGGTCCTTCAAATCGATAACCGACATTGGATTTAACGCTTTAACGTTGGCTGGTTTAAATAATGTATGCTTTCACGACAAGGACGAAGTAACATTAAAGAATGCTGAGCTTTTCATCAGTGATATCTCAGAGGAATAAAGAAATGAATATCACAAGATGATAATATTTCGTTCAAAAACTTGAGGCAAAACTAACTCTATTTAAGGAATGAGAATAAAATGAAGGTAAAACTAAAAAATCCACAAAAGCCAGCAAGCAACTAGCTTTGATAACATCAACGTTGGAGAAATCTTTCAATGGAATTCAATATTATGGATGAAAACAAATAATTTTGAAGAAGGTGGAAGAGCGAGAAACTCTGTGAGTTTAAACGGCAAATCTTTCGAATGGTTCAGATTTGACGCGGAAGTTTTAGAGAAAGACTCTGAATTGGTTATTGATTGATGAAAGGAATTTATGGAAGCTCCAAAAGAAGACATCATTCGAAAAATCAAAAAGCTTTTGTCTCTATCCGAGGGAAAGGCAAATCTGAATGAGGCTTTGGCGGCAGCAGAAATCGCTCAGAGGCTCATCCTTCTTCACAACATAGATGAGGCCGAGCTTGGAGCTTCCGGTGAATTCCAGCAAATTGCCGAGCCCGTGATTGACTATGTGAAGGTCCACGGGCTCGGCTTTACGCCGATCCAGAATCCATCGGACTATCTCCAGGCGTTAATGAACGTTATTGCCACCCACAATGGTTGTGCTATATATCTGACCAACGCTCAACTGGAAGATGATGGCGAGGTATTTTCCATTTTCTCAATCATTGGTCAAAAGACACAGATTGGAATTGTTGAATATCTGTTCTATTGGTGCATGATTCAATTGGAGAAATTGGCAGCGCAGGAATCTCTCGACTTTCTTGGCAAGAGAGATTTCTATCTTGGTGCTTGCAGAAAGCTTCGAGATCGATTCAAGAAAATGGAAAAGACAGTTGAGCTTGAGGTTCCAAAGGAAAAGCTTGACAAGGCACTTGCCGTCATCAATGCGACCACAAAGCAAATTGAAGACAAGATGAACGAAATCAAGGGCACTCTAAATGAAGCGAAGGTCGCCAAGGCAAAAGACAATCTGGCATTTGCTAGAGGTTTTCGTGCAGCCGACAAAATCGCTCTAGAGAATCAAAAGGAGTTTGCTGCCGAAGAGAGACATAAAATGCTAAAGGAATAAACAAATGGAAAAAAGTAATTTTGATCAATTGATTGAAGAAACGGAGGCGTCGCTTGTTCATCTAGGACAAGTAGCCGCCAACCTTGAAGTGATCTGCAAGAAATATAGAGAGAATGTAATTCTCGTTGCAGAGAGAATGGCTCGCCTAGAAAATCAAGCAGAACTAAAGAGCAATGTTGCAATTGCGATAAGGGATGCAAATCACCAATATTATTCAAAAATGTTAAAGATGTCATCTGACTCTGAGATGTTTCTGAATGATGTGAAAATCGCCACAGCCTCATCTAGCGCAATTTTGGATTCACTGAAGATTTCAAATGGAGATTTCGACTGGCTCTCAAGACTTAGAGACGCAATCATTTCTGGGTTTGATGCTCGCGCGAATGCGGATGAATTGGTCGGACCCCAGACGGATGGTTCCAAAAAAGGAGAAAATTGATCATGGCAACTCTAGAAATTAGAAAAAGCGTCAAGCTTCCTGAAAGTTCCATCATTGAGAAGCTTGTATACGACAAGGAGAAATGCACTCTTCGAATTCAGTTCGAGAGTGGTGCAGTGTATTTCTACAAGGATGTTCCACAGAATATCGTAAAGGGATTCTGCAAGGCTCCAAGCATTGGAAGCTATTTCGTTTCCAACATCAAGAACAAATTCAAGGCGACCAAGATCGAAAATTCCGACATCGAGAAGTGAGGCGAAATGAAAATCAATACTCTACAAGAAGCAAAGCAAGCAGTATTTAACGGTGCATACAAGGGGCTGAATTATCAGAAATGGAAAAGGAGCACATCCGCAGATGGTTTGAGTAGATGTCAATACAACGGCCCAAATGGAACACATTGTGGAGTTGGATGGTTGATTCCGAAAGATAAATACGACGAAGGAATCGAAGATAAAGGAATTTCCAGTCTTGCAGAAGAGATCATTCCTTTTCTTGCGGATCCACTTGAGAATTTTTGCAAGAAGGCAAATAATGCAGATGTGGGAAAGTTCCTAGACTTTCTAGTCGAGATTCAGGAATCTCACGACGAAGCGTCGTGTGGCGGAAAACTTATGAAAAATAAGTTCGAACAAATTGCAAAAAATTACGGACTCACCATTCCCAAAGTATGAAAAGATACATCCTTGGAGCAATAGTAATTCCAATTGGAATTGCATTTCATTATACACAAAAAGCCTTTGATGCAATTGGTGGCCTAAGAGTTTCAAAGGCAAGTCGTCCAGATGCGTATGGTGGAACCGCATGGGCAGAATATCCACTAAATCCATGCCGCATCGAGTGGATGCATAGTGCGAGTGGTCGCTATCTGTACGTCTATGGCTACAACATAACAAACGAGTTCTACCATCAGCAATGGAGTCCATCGTCTCCATATCCTCGCTTTGTTTGATTGAGTGGTGAATTGGCAAAACC
>OFRM01000053.1_pt1 | contig 43008 bp, 72 predicted proteins | sample 1543101 | NCBI WGS metagenome assembly OFRM01 (sample SAMN07774223, study PRJEB24372) | wastewater metagenome | isolation source: Exp Tend VB 0WW | collected 2016-02
GGTTCGCTCATCGCTCAAGCCTCCATGTCCTCAGTAAATTCGCATGCGATCCCGGCGCAGTTGAGCGGGTGAAGCGCACGAAGCGCCATTCCCCACCCGCGAACAGGCTCCCGGCCCAGTTGCCCCAGACAATCCCAAGCTCTGGCCGGCGCTCGCACTCAAAGCGCACCAGGTCAGCCCACACCTCCCGGCCATCCGCGGCGAGCTCGCGGGCGATGGAGCGGGCTAGCTGGAGGTCCCGGTTGTGGGCGGATGCCGCGAGGGCCTTGCCACGCTCTGCGGCACGGGCTTCGAAAGTGAGGGACAGTTGATCGCTCACGATTGAGCCTCCCATCGCAATTTCTCCTGCGTCGGGTGGAGATCAACGCGCGGCCGCGTCTTGCAGTTCCACCACCCCCGCCCTTCTTCCGCGGTCAGGTGGCGCGTCCCGGGGTGATTCGCCTCGTGGACGGCCAGGGCCACCGGGGAGTGGTTGATGGCGATGTCCACAGGGCAGCCGAGCGCGGCCTCAATCCCAGTGCTCGCTCCCCCACCGCCCGCGAACAGGTCGATGATGAGTCCGCTCACTGAGCCGATCCCTCCATGATGTCGGCCACGTAGGCCCGCGCCTCTCGCGTCGTCACTTGTACTCCTCAGCTTCCAGCCGACTCATGAAGAAATGGATGCCCGAAGCGCACTCGATCCGCGCATCGTCGGAGTAGGGCTTGGCCGGCTTCACGACCTTCCCCACCACATACCGAAACGCTCCATCGTGCGTGCTGAAGCCCTCGCGCACCTTCTTTTTGCCCTTCCAGATGGCGATTACCTTGGCCGATTCTGCGCGGCACTTGCGCCCGATCAGTCCACCGATTCGCTTCGCCTTCGCCGGTATCTCAAGCTGTGCGATCAGGTCATCGCGGAGGCGCTTCCATGCCGTGAAGGAGCCTGTCTCGGGGCAGATGCGACGGAGCGCGATTAGACGGTCGAGTTCCGCGCGGGTCAGGTTCGCGCCGGTCAGTTCCGCGCGGGTCAGGTTCGCGCGGGTCAGGTTCGCGCCGGTCAGTTCCGCGCCGGTCAGGTTCGCGCGGGTCAGGTTCGCGCCGGTCAGTTCCGCGCCGGTCAGTTCCGCGCGGGTCAGGTTCGCGCCGCTCAGGTTCGCGCCGGTCAGTTCCGCGCCGTACAGGTACGCGCGGGTCAGTTCCGCGCCGTACAGGTACGCGCGGGTCAGGTTCGCGCGTTCGCCTCCCGCCTCGCCGCGCCAGTACTTCGCGTGCTTTTCGAGGATGTCACGCCATTCCGCCGCCGTCGGTGTCTTGCCAGCCCAATCAGTCATTACTCGCTCCAATCTCCCGCACGTAGGCCGTGCGCCTGCCCCAATCTCGAGCGGCCCGGCAGTCAGCCAAGAACAGGTCCAGCCTCAGACCCCTGATAGCCCGCCCACGATCCCCCACGATGAGCCGGGAGGGCAGACCCCGGTAGACCACCTCCAACACCGTACCGAAGGCCAAGGAGGGATCTGCAGCAACGTGCAGCCCTGCTACAGGCCACTCACCAGAGGCCATCCGCTGAGGAGGAGGTTCTGGCCCGAACTTTGGCAGGACGCACCCGTGCGAATACGCCGTCACCACATAGGGGCGGAAGGAACCCCGCCGAGCCTCTGAACGCAAGCTACGGCTTAGCCACTCGGCGGGGGCAAGGCGAACGCCCTGCGTGCTGCCCATCAGGGGGGCCATGCTCGCAGCGACCTCCCCGCGGATCGGCTTAGCCCCTGCGAGGAGGAACACCGATGAGGATGAGCAGCACGCAAAGCCAGGAGTGAGGCTCTTTGCAAGCCCCTTGCGCCCGGTATGGGCTTCCCCTGTTCGGGGGCGGGTCGGCGGCTCCTGACCGCCAAGCACTGCGGGTAGCGTCCACTCCGCAGCACTAACCCTGATGACACCCGATCCGCTCTCGCGATGAGCTTCCCGGGCGAAGTATTGACCGATCCCGAGGACTCCGACCCACGCCACGCAGGCAGCGGATCGGATCTGATCGGGGAGCCTCACGCGGCCCTCGGGGCGTCGTAGAGGTTGGAGAAGGGCAGAATCGGGAACGGCTCCTGACGCCTCCACCAGAGCCGCGCATACTCCATCTCCGCGCGGCGCTCTGTTCCTGTCTCCCAAACGACGAACTCCCGGTAGGCCTCCTCGTCCTTCTGACGGGACTGCTTCAGGTCCTCGGACTCGGCGACGTAGCGATAGAGCTGCTTCATGGGCTAGAAGGGAACGTCCTCATCCGTCGCCTGGAACGGCTCGCCCGAGTCACCATTCGCTTGAGGCCGGGCACCTTCGGACTTCGAACCAAGAAGCACCAGCCGGCCGCCGAAGCCGGAGACGCGAACCTTCGTCGTGTTCCGCTTCACTCCCGCCTTGTCGGTGTACTCGTCGTAATGAATCGAGCCCTCGACATAGAGCGGCTTGCCCTTCGTCACGTAGTCGCGGACGACCTGGGCAGCCTTCCCGAAGACCTCGACGCGGTGCCATTCGGTCTTCTCCTGCTTCTGCCCGGACTTGTCGGTCCAGTTCTCGGAGGTGGCGAGTGAGAAATTGGCGATAGCTTCTCCGCCCTGGGTGAATCTGATCTCGGGATCTTTTCCGACGTTCCCGACTAGCACGACTTTGTTGACCGAAGCCATAGTTACGCCGCCTCCTTGACGGCCTTCATGTCGCTGATGAGGTACTCGCCGGGAAGAGGAATGAAAATCCCAAGCTCGACCGCAGCCCACTCACGCACGCGGGTCATGAACTCCTCGAACTCTGCCGTGCTGAGATCAGAGGTCCCGCGAATCCTCATCAGCCCAGTCTTGTCGTCCACCGATGAGAGGAACTTGTGGCAGAGAGCGGCCTTCATTTCGTCCTTGTAGTAGCCGAGGTCTTCGCCAAGGATCGGGAGCACCACCCCGTGGAGATAGCGGTTCTGCATCGCCGAGCGGCTCTTGCGCCACGCCGATACCTCGACCGTGATCCGCTTGCCCTCCAGCTTCGACAGCGCGAGCGTCCAGGCGGAAGGATCAACCGGGATCAAGAGCCCGTTCACGACATCAGCAACGTGTGAGCTCATGCGGCCTCCGTAGCCTCATGGCGCAGGATGGCGACGATCGCGGAGCACTCCGCGTCGAACTCGCTCACCGCGGCCTCCATCGCCGCAACCGTTGCCTTGTCGCGGTGCAGCCGGCGCACGAAGAGCCTGAGGTCCTCGTCCGGCACACGCCCGTCGAAGGACACGAAGTCCCACCACGCCGCCCCGGTGACCGCCATGCACCAGTGCATCTGCTTTAGGTGCTCAGCCGGAACTTCCCCGCCGATGATCCAGCGAATGTGCGTCGAGGTGTTCGGGCACTTGATCTCGCACCCTCCGTCGCTGCCCACGAGCCCGTCAGGAGAGCATCCCGCATTCGGGATGGCCGAATGGACCACGAAAGCGACCTGATCCACGAAGAGCCCCTTCTCGGCCTCGTAGGCGGCACGGGCGAAGGGTTCCTGCTCGGTCCCCCGGCGCATCGCGTCCGTCTCGTACCCGTCCTCCTGGGATATTCCGGTGAGCCTCTCGGCCACGATCTGCGCCCGGTACTTTGCCCTGGTCACCGACTCGGCGGCGCCCTTGCCCTTCGCCATCACGTCGGCGATGCGAGACGCGGTGATCTTCCCCGCCCGCATGGCGAACCACTCCGGCGAGCCCTGGACGATCACGCGGCCACCCGCGCAACCGCGTCCTTCCGTGCATCCTTAGCGGCGATGAGAGCCTTTACCGCCTTCTCGTCGCGCTGGCAGGACTTGTACGCGAGAGCGAATGCCGTCTTCAGGGCGTCAACTGATTCGGCCGCGTCGATGGCAGCGAGGTGATTGGCGAGGACCGACTCCCCAACCCCCGCGATCTCCTCCACTGCCGCAGCTGCGTTCCCGTCATCATCAGCCTGGGCAACTCCAGCGATGGCCGCGAGCGCGAACCGGCGAGCGTAGGTCAGGGCCGAACCGAGCCCGTGGGCACCCTTCTTCTCCACCGGGATGCTGATCTCCGAAGAGATCCACTCCCCCGAGGAATGCATCAGGATCGTCTCTACGACCGCGCTAGATTCGCTCGGCTTGATCGCCTGGACGTAGGCGAGTCCGTTCTTAGCGAATGACTCGCGGATCGCATCGACGACGTTGGAAAGGTCCGCGTACTTCGAAGCCTTGTCCCCGCGCTTGAAGGCGGGATTCTCGGCCTCCTTGTGGGCGTGAGACATCGCCCCTTGAGCCGCTGCGAGAGCCGCGGCGAGTGTTCCTATAGTTGCTGATTGAGCCATGATGTTTCCTCTGTTGGTGTTGCGGCGGTTAGTTGGTGAGCCAGGCGAAGAGCCCGGCGCGGTAGACGGCGACGAGCCCGACGACGAAGAGCACACCCAGGGCGACCGTCCCTAGTACCTCGGTCCAAAAGGTTGTGAGATGGACGTTGCGCGCGTGGCGGTCCGCTCTCATGGCCCGCTCTGCGGCCTCGGCGTCGAGGCGGGTCTGCCAGTTACGTTCTGGGTCGGAGGGTCGAAATGGCGCGTGGATCACTGGCGGCCTCCAGAGATCACCTGAGCGATGCGGGAGGAAACCTTCGCGCGCGATTCGAGCGCCTGCTCAAACACGCGCAGCTTCTCGCGGGCCTCGCGGATCTCCCGGCGGATCTCCGTGTCGGTCTTGCCGAGCATCAGGGCGTTCGGGACATCGCAGGCCTCGGTCAGAAACTCGGCCGCGGCGTCCATGACATCGACACCGGCGCCCGCTCCGTCGAGGATGGCGACTACCGGGGCGAGGAGCGCCCGCACCGCACCGCGGCCCTCGGACCCACCCGCGAGCACGAGCTCGCAGATGTCGTCCCAGGTGAGGGCACGCTTTCCGGTACCTTGTTCGCGGGCATAACTTTCAGAGCGGCTTCGGAGCGCCGTGGTCAGGCTCCCGTTGATCTCCTCGTGAAACCCGAAGACGCAGGCGGCTGAGAGGGTGATCGCGGCGGGGGTGTTCCGGTGCAACTCCTCGCGCCTGGAGGCGATGTTGAGCGCGATTACCGCCTCCGTGATGGGCTCCGGTGACGAATGATGCTCGCGCGTAACTGGCGCGGCAGAGATGAGGCGGGGATGATGGCTCATGTCAAGCCACCTCCGCCGCACAATCGACGCCCTGGTGAGCGCGCGCCTGCTTCAGGGCAGCGTTCGCTCGCTGAGTCTCCTCAAGAGCGGTCGCCCGATCCCGCTCAAGCTCGCGCTCAAGCTCGCGCGCCTGCTCCGCATTCACCATCTTCCACACGGCGGACACGTCGTCCACCTTCAACCCCGAGGGCCAAGCCGCCCCGATGCGCTTCGACGCCGAGTAAGAGCAGATCCGGCACAGCGGGGAGCAATCCCCCGTGGCGTCCTGGTCAATCTCCCCACCGTCCGCAAGCTCCACCGGGGACACGCGGTCCCAAACGTGCGTCCCGCAGCCGAGGCACTTGTATCCCCCGAAGAGACTCCCCTCGATGACGGCGAAGTGGAGCAGGGATTCAAGCCCCTGGACCCGGCGGGGAATGGAGACGATGAGAGGGAGGGACATGGTTTCCTTTCAGGCGGCGGGCTGGTTTTCGATGGTGGAGCGCAGAGCGGCGTCAAGATGGAGCCGGAAGAAGCGAGGGTGAGAACGGGGTCCCGCGGGGTGAGCGGCCTTGATCGGGATCCGCTTCGCCATCCGCCGGAAGGTGGTGACCGAGACTTGGCAGTACTCGGCGGCCTGCTCCGTGGTCAGCCAGCGACATTCGTGGTTCACTTCAAGCCGCCTTCTCGTGCTCTTCGGCGGAGTGTCCGCAGCGGGTCACGCTGTCGGGATCCTCGTCCACCACCGCAGAGCACTCGCCATCCCCGAAGTCGCCGTCCTCAAAGGGATGGTCGATCAGGGCGGGCGGTGTCGGGTTCTGACGGTGCCACGTGTAGACCGCCGCGTCGCACACCAGTTCGGCGAGCGGGGTCTGAGTCCAGGGGCAGCCCTTGGTCGTGCATTCGACGAAGGCACCAGCGACGACGAAGCGCAGGGAGCCGGGGACCTTGCAGAGTGGGCAGTCCATCACGCGGCCACCTTGCGCGGTGCCAGGAAGTCGGAGAGGTCGGACTTGATGCCGCGACGGTTCAGTGCGGCCTGAAGGAGTGCAGCGGATTGGATCGAGACATCACGCTTCCCGTTCTTCCAGTCGTGGGCCGTCGTGTAGTCCACACCAGCGAGGTCGCGAACATCGCAAACCCGCCAAGCGGCCCGCTTCATCAGCTTCGCGAAGGGGGTTTGATTGCTCATCTGCTTCATTGTGGGACGAACAATAAGGCATATGTCGGATAGGTGTCAATACCCTATTGAGAAATTTCTCTATGCTCACTTCACCGATGGAAAAGGCTCCGAGCGAACGACTCCATGAGGTCGTCGCGGCGATCCCTGCCGGAGAGGTCTCGGCAACCGCCCGCAGGAGCGGCCTGAACGTGCGCTATCTGATGAAGATGCGCGGGGAAGTCGTAAACGTCGGGATAGACACGCTCGCCAAACTCTGCAAGGGCCTGAACCGCTCCGCCGATGATCTTCTCGGGCTCTCGCCCCCGGACCCCTCTAGGACTTCCGAGGCGAACGTCCGCGCGGCCGAGGCCGACGCCGCACGGGCTCACAAGCGCATCGAGCGCGCCCTCCGCCTTCTTCAAGGGCCAGCCGCTTCAAAGCCGCCGAAACATCAGCCGTAGCGGCTGCAAGGGAAAGCAGGACCTTCGTGATTCTCATCGACCCCTCCAACGTGAACCGTAAACCTACAGCCGGGGGCGCCCGCTTCGGGTCCAACTGAAAACAGGAGCGAAGAAAATGGCTCTCATCAAGTGCGCGGACTGCGGGAAGGACTTCTCCGATGCCGCGACGGCCTGCCCCGGGTGCGGACGCCCGAACAAGACCGCGGAGAAGAGGGCCCCGGCGTCGAACGGCTGCCTAATCGTCATCCTCATCCTTCTTGCCCTGTTCGGCGGGCTGATGGCCACCTTCTCGATGATGGCGGACGCCGAGAAGATCATGAACAAGGCCCCGTAGAATGGAGGAACTGATGCCGAAGAAGCTGAAGCGCGCCGCCGCGATCGAGCGAGCCGAGACGCCGGGCCTCCCGAAGGCCGAGCCGAACCGCCTCATCCTGAAGCGCATCTGGACGAACGCGGACGGCAGCGAGGACCGCACCATCGACTTGGTGGAGCAGGTGAAGCCGGGGCTCCTCCGCACCTACCGAGAGACGCGGACCTTCGGGCCGGATTTACTGCCGGTGACGCCCAAGCCCACCGCGTGACTCGTGCCCGCTTGCGCGCCGGGTTACCATTCCCAGCGTGAGACTCACCTCCCGCAACGTCCGCTCCCTCGATCCCGGAGAGTACCGCGACCCCCTGGTCCCCGGCCTCATCCTCCGCGTCACCGACTCCTCCCGAGCGTGGGGCTTCCGCTACACCTTCGCCGGAAAGCGTTGCCGGGTCGAGCTCGGTCCGCTTGAACGCGACAAGGACCACGTAGCGGAGAACATCGAACAGACCCGGAACCTCGCGCGAAACCTCGTCTCCGGGATCGTCCGCGGAGAGGACCCGCGAATCGCGCTCAACCGGCACGGCACCGACGCGCTCACGGTTCCACAACTCTGCGGGAAAGCGATCGCAGACCTCGATCTGAAACCGAGGACGCGCGAGGATTGGCAGAACCATCTCAAGCGGAACATCGAGAAGCAATTCGGCGGGGTGCCGGCCGCCGGCCTGAGTCGATCCATGGTCCGCCTATGGGGGCAGAAGATTCTGAAACGGGGCCCTTGGCCAGCGTCTCTCTGATCGAAAGACGACCCTCCAAGCGTGGGCGGATTGGCTAGAATCGCTGAAAAATGGCCCACAGGTGGCCCACAGATGAAGACTTTTGCAGACGCGATATCCAATCAAGTAATTGCATCTTATGCAGTTTACGCTTGGTGCGCCCGACTGGGCTCGAACCAGCCACCCGCAAAAACCACCAGCGATCGAATAGCGGACGAATCTAGCCACCCGCTACCACTTCAGCCCGCTCCAGTCGCGGCCCGCAGCATTTCACGTGGAACTTTCCGCGACCCCGCGCAGACTTGCCGTCAAACCCCGAAACCCGCACGCGTGGCCCACAGGTGGCCCATGGGCCTGGCCGCGGTCTTCGCCCTATTCGCAGGCGCTGCTGGCGCCTCGGAGCCCTGCACGCCGGCCCTGTCGTTCGAGCGGTCGCCTGAGCCGCTGGCGCGCTACTCCGGGGCCGTGTGGCTCTCGTGGGAAGGCGGAGGTACGTTCGGCTCGGTGATGTCGGAGGATGACGGCGCCAGGATCGAGCGCGGGTTCCGGAATCGCTGGCGCTACACGATCACTGGCGCGGCCGCGGTCGGCCTCGTGAAAGGCTGCGCGCTTCGCACGGTGGCCGTCAGGGCGATCGCTGGCGGGATGGTGGCCGTCTCCATCGACCGGCTCTCCCTGCTCATTCTCCCGGGCGATCCGGACGCGCAGGACCGATTCTCAATGGTGGCACCGGTCTGCGAGGTAAACCGTCAGCTCGTGAGCGTCGAGGAGGTCGAGGGCCGATGGCGGATCACGATCGAGGATCCTGCCTGGCTGCCATGGAGTCGAGGGCGCTGCTAGTCCAGGTCGCCAAGACCGAGAAGGCCTAAGACCTGGAGCCGGGTCGGGCGATCGGCGCGCTTGAGCGCCCGCGCGACCACGCCCGAAAGCCGGAGCCAGTGGTTGTCGTCCTGCGCCGCGAGCGTCGCATCGATCGACGCGAGAAGGATCTTCGCCGGCGTCGGGATGTCCGCGTTCGGATCCTTGGCCAGAATGTGCGCATCGTCCGCGTCGGGCGCGAGACCGAGCGCGTCGCACAGATACGCGCGCGCGCGCCGGGCGGCCTTCGTCGCTTGCTGCTCTTGCTGGTCGGTCGCTGCGATCATGGGGTCCAGATTCCTTTCGGGAAGGGCTCGACGGACGTGAGGATGGAGTTGATCGCGGGGGTCGCGTGATAGGCCCATGCCTTCGGGCGGCGCCCGATCAGGATCGGGTCCTTCGTCGTATGCGGGATCACGATGACGGTCTGGCCCTTGTCGGTCCGCCGGAGCAACTCGTTCCGGAACTCGTCGAACGTGCCGTCGTCAGGGTACGAGTCGATCGAGAGCGAGGCCGCCTCGTCTGTAAAATCCTGTTGCGCCAGCGACTGCTTCGAGGTCCGGACTTGCTTGAGCTCCGCGGAGTGCGTGAAGTCCCAGTTGAGCTGCAGCATCGTCTCCAGGCCATAGCCCCAGACGACCTCGGTCGCTCGGATCTTGCTGAGCGGCGTGCCGACGAACTTGAGCCCGGCGTACCTGGCGGTGACTCCGGCAGACTGATAGGAATACATGACCCCCGCGCGCGGGGCGACGGTGACTACGAGGACGTCGGAGGCGCCGAAGTTATCGGTGCTGCTCCGCCACTGGACGGGGGTAATCGGGTCGACGTTGTGAGAGGTCAGGACGACCAGGTTGACCTCGGGCCACCAGCACATCTCGTCGACGTATCCGGTGCCCGACGCGGTGTTCATGTACGCCCGGCAGTAGACGGTGGCGAGGTTGCCCTGGCAGGCGGTCCAGCTCTCGACGGTGAAGTTGAAGACCTTGTCCTCGAAAGCTCCGCTCCCGGACGTGGTGAGGTAGTCGATTTGGGCCGCCTGCCACGTTCCGCCCGGTGCGAGATAGTTCCCGGTCATCAGATTGCGGATCTCGAGTTTAACGGGCCCGCCCCCTCCGAGATAGAGCGAAACGGAGCCTCGTACTTTCTGGCCGGAGCGCCATTGATCGCGACGTTCGATGCCCGCATAGGTGCCGCCGGCGCCGGAGGTGGCCATCTTCGCGGACTGGGCACCGGCCTTCTTGATGCCCGTCTCGAGCGTCACGGTGCCGCCGTTAGCGGTCGTCATCGTGTAGCCGGTCGAGAAAGGCGTCGCCTCGAAACCAGAGAACGGATTGACGTTCAGGTCGCATCGGATATACGAGTCCGCGACGATCGAGTCCTGAGACCAGAACTCGTCGATGTAGCCATCAATCAGTTTTGGCGAAAGAAAGAGCGGATCGGCGGTCGGCGAGACGGTGAGCGTCCCGCGCGCGGCCGCGTTGTACAGGTCACCGGCCAGGATTACGAGGCCCATCGCATCATCTCCTCGTCGCTCAGGACACGCGGTTGCACGCGGATTATTTCCACGCGGCCCTCGAGGCTCTCCGAGAGCGAGGGGCTTCCTCCGATTTGGAATTGTGAGTTCGTGCTTTCAACCGGCTGGACGCTGTGGTTCGTTGCGAGCTTCGTGAGGTTGCCTGCGGCTCCCGCCCACACGTCGAAGTGAGCCTCCGACGCAGGCGCGGCGCCATAGAGGTCGTCCAGTTCGGCGCCGTCATTGCTCGCCCATCGGAACGCGAGGTAGATCGGCGTCTCGGCGGTGACCGCGAACGTGCCGGACGCAGAGACCACGCCGCTCGCGGTCGACGCGCGCCTGAAGACGACCTGCCCGGTGGCCCCGTTGTAGAACCCGCGGATGTAGTTGCTGCCGTCGTACTCGACCGAAAAGAACGTATAGCTCAATGTGGTGGCGGCCGAGTTCCACGTCGGAGTGAACTTCATGTGCATCGTGCCGCGAGCCGCCGGCCAGGAGCGCCGACCGGTTTCGTTCGCGTAACCGTAGAACGTATTCGCGCGCTGCGCGACGGAACCGAACGAGACGACGCGCGACCCTCCACCCCACAACACATTCGAAAAGCTCTGGCTGATTTGCACGTGGTAGACCGAGGCAGCGCGGCCGGACGTTCCGCCCGTCGGGAAGCCGAGGACGAACGTGAGCGTGGTGTTTGTCCCGCCGACGTCGATCGTCTGGAGAACCTCGGGACGCTGCTGGGTGGACGTCCTGACGGCACATGTCCCACCCTTGACCACTGGCGCGGCCCAGGTAGTGCCGTCCCAGTAGAAGCCGTCGACCGCGCGCTGCAGATACCAGTCGAGGCCGACGCCGCTATAGGCGACCGTGTCGACCGAGAGGGTGACCTTCGTGTTGGCAGGTATGGTCCCCGTTCCGGCGAAGAGCGACAACTGCGCTGCGTGCGGCGTTCCCGCCACGATGAGAATCGAATAGGGCATCCCGCTGCCGATGGCCGGATCGAAGAGGAGCCGTGTCGCGTCGGTTGCGATCGAGGATCCATTTACACCGGTTCCAGCGGTCGACCAGCCCGTGAGCCCGGAGTCGAACCCAGAGTGCAGGAGCTCGTTCAGGGCGAGGCCCTCAATGTGTGTGCCGTCGCGCTCGACGTGCATCATGTGGTTCGGGATCTGGATCACGCGCTTCGTCTGTTCGCACCACGCGTAGGCGTTGGACGATCGGAAGAACCCGGCGCCGTAGAAACCACCGCCTCCGTTGTGCGGGAGGATCCCGGCCACGCCGTCTCCATACGTGCTCGGAACCGAGGATGCGAGCGCGTCGACGATGCCCAGCTTCTGGGATGCGTGCGCGTCCTCGATGAAGGCAATAACCTTCTTGTCGCTGGTGATGCGGATCTTCTGGAGCCGGCCGATTCTCCGCCCGGTCTTCGAGCCGCGGCCCCATCCGTCGAGGGCAGACGTCACGTTCACAATCGTGCCCGGATTGACGTCCAGGAGACTGAGCTTCGCCGGCACCGTCAGACTGCCGTTCGACGACTCGCGCTCGAGGAGCTCGGCGAGAGAGAGTTCGCGCGCCGCACGCAGCGACGATCCGATCATCACTCCAGAGATGGCCATGTCTACCCCGCGATCCCGTAGTCTTCGCGCAGCTGGTGCCCGATCTCGAAGGCAGCACCGCCCCCGAGGAAGCCTGCCGTCACCCCTTGAGCCGAGATGTCGCCATCCGAGAAGACGTGGACCTCGGCGATATCCCCGGTGAATGGTGTCGCAGCAAAGCCATTCCACCCGAGGGTGAGGTTCCCGGCCAAGCTCGTCATGTTGCCCGAGGAGATGGACACTGAATAGGCGAACTGATCCGTCAGCGTGAGCGTGAGCGATCCGCCGAAGTGAACGAACTTCGCCACGTACCAAGTGTTCAGAGAGATCTGGACCTCGCCGGTGTGGTGCGCACCGTCCCATGCGTCGGCTTGCAGGTAGTAGACTCCGGCCGCGGTGCGGACGTAGAGCCCGAACTGGCCCGTCGAATCGGCGATGATCGGGTGGTTCTGGTAGGCGTTGGCGTTGTTCAGCGTCGCAGCCCGAACGCGGAAGACGATGAAGATGGTGAAGTCGGAAACGCTCATCAGGTTCGAGAGCACCGTGCCAACGAGGGAGTCGTTCACTCCGTCGAACTCAACGAACGCCCGGCCATTCACCTTCCCGAGCCGCAGGAGCGGCTGGTTCGCGCCCGTCCCCTGGCTCATCGGGTAGGCGGTGCGGAACGAGTTTGAGTTGTCGTCCCACAACGCGACAGAAGTCCCGTCGATGTATTGCCCGCCCGACGTGAGTCCCACGTTGAAAGCGCAGAGCGCCATCTTCTCGGATGCGGGAGTGAGCATCGTGCGGTCCATGAACCTGCGCCCGCTGGACCAGACCGTGTCGAACTGCTCGACCGCCCGCGCGCTCCCGGTGGCTATCCCCGGGCGGTAGATGGTCGCCGCCGATCGTGTGCTGGCCTGGGCCGCAATGCGCCAGTAGGAGCGCCGCGCGATCTCGACGTCGTCCTGCTTCTGATACTGACGCAACACTCCGGCCTCGGCGTCGTAGTCCGGCGACTCGTCGACGACGATCAGGGCCGATTCCGTGGCGGCGTAGGGGCTTGCAGGGAAACGGTCGAGAGACGTGATGGCGAGTTTGCCGGTCGGCGTCCACCAGAAGCGCTTCTCGTTCGCCCGCGCGAACTCCGTCAGGATGTCGATCATCTTGCGGTTCGCCATCGCCTCGTCGACGTAGAGGCACACCTCGTAAGCGTGGGTGTTGTCGTAGTCCTTGGCGGCGTCCCATGTCGTCGTATCGATGGGCGTGAGCGTTCTCGAATACCACGAGGACTCGCCACGCCATGAGAAATAGCCGAAGTTAACAAGGAAGTGCTCCATTATTTCGGTCGGTCGGATCATGGGAGCGTGGGCAGAGTCGAAGGCGCCGGCGAGGGGGTTCGCCATCGAGGAGTGAATCCCCCATCCGTCGCAGGTGATGACCGACTGGCCCTGGGTCGCGGTGAATTTGATGACCGTCATCACGAGACCGCTGGCGGCGAAGAACGTTTCCCGCGTCCAGTTCGAGCTCGAGACGAACGTTCCGTCTTTGAAGACGCGCTCGACGTGGAACATCACGCCCACCGCGACGATGTACCTGAAGACGGAGCCGGGATACTCGCCGAGGTAGCGGCATGGGATGGCGCCGTGCGTGCCCTCGACGGTTCCGGTCAGGGCCCGAGAATCATGCGAGCCATAGACCAGGGGGAAGGCCCCACCGATGACGGGAGCGACAGAGACCGACTCGTCCGACACGACCCTCGGGGAGTCGGCCTTGACGTAGTCGACGGCGTATGGGGTGTCCGCCGGACCAATGAGGGGAATCGTCGGGTTTCGTTGGAGCACGGCGTCATCCGTGCGTGCGAAGAGCCGATACTTCGCCGTCCCAATGCGCTCCCATCCGTCCAGCACGCCGGTGAAGCACACGAGCCAGTCGTTGTTCGCGTCGGTCGGTGACGTACCGGGCGAGAGATCCGGCGAAGCGAGCTCGATCGTGACCGACCTGTTTCGAAGCGTCAGGCCGGAGCGCCCATCGAACAGGTTTCGGAACGAGTTGTCCCCGTCCTCGAGCTCGATGGTCACCGTCTGCGCCTCGACACCTCCGCGCCAGTCGCCATAGCCGATGTCGATGCCAGAGACCGAAAGGATGCGAGCCTCGAATTGACCGCGAAGAGCCGATCCGATCGCAGACCCGACCTCTGAGATCCTTCGCGGAGTCGTAAAACCGAGCGTGACCGCCCAAACGAGCGCGATGTTCGCGCGGTCCACATAGTTGAGCGTGTTCGCGTGCAGGCTCATCGGATGTATGCCCGTGCGACGTCGCGGATCCCGCCGACGTTGTCCTTGAGCAGGTCGATGAAGGCCTTGGCTGCTTCCCGTCCGCCCGAGGCGTCGTTCGCGTTCACGGTGACGTTGAAGACCGGCCCGCCGCCCTGTGGCACCGTGGAGCCGGAGACACCCGCCACCGCCATAGAGACGAGGCGGTCAACCTGAGGCCTGGTCATCACGGCCTCCTCGCCGTGGAGCATCGCCTGAGTGCCCCGCCCGAAGTTGCGGAAGGCGGTACCGGACGCGAAGCCCGGTCCGCTGCCATCGCCCGGGTCCTCCCCCGTGTAGCCACCACCAGGGGGGCCGGGGAGGTTGCTCGCCTTCTTCGCGTAATCCTGCGCCGCGTCTCCTGCTTTCCTGTAGGCGTCGGGAAGCTGCCCACCCACGGCCTCGATGAGGATTCCGAGCAGTTCGACGATGCGCTCGTTCGCGCTCATGAAGGCATCGCCCACGATCCCCTCGGCCTTCGCCTGGTCTATGAGGGCTTGGGTCGCCTCGTCCACCGCGTACCCGTGGAGTTTCTGGCCCTCGTAAAGCTGCTGGAGGGTCGGCTGCATCAGGGAGAGGGCCTGATTGCCCGTGGCCCCGCCCTCGATGAGCCGAGCGAAGACCGCCGAGGCGTCAGCCCCGAACGCCGCAAACATGTCCTTCGTGATCATCCCGGCATCGCCGAGGCCCTTCATCATCTGATTCAAGCCAGACAGCTGGTCCGCGAGGCCTTCGTTCCCGGATATGACGGCGTTCATTCCGAGGAGGTTGGAGATCCCCGCGCCGAGATTGAGGCCCATCTCCTTCGCCTTCGCGGCCATCTCGGACAGGGCCGGGCCGATGGACTTGAGGGCCCCCACAACGTCTCCGGATTCCTTGACCTGCCCGCCGAATATCGCGCCCGCATACATGCCCGCGCGGTCGCTGGAGGCCTGGTCGGTGATTCCCCCGCCCCGAGCGAAGGCGTTGAGCCCGCCCGCCGCGGTAGAGAGTCCCGCCTCGCGCCGTCTCTGGTCTTCCGCCGCCTGGTCGGCCGCCGCTTGTGCCGCGGCCGCTGCTCGCTCCTTCTTCTCCTTGCCACCTCCACCGAACAGAGACTTGATCCCAGAGAAGATCCCGAGTCCGGCCGAAATGATCGACCCGACTCCGCTGATCTTCCCGAGGATGCCCATGACGCCTCCACCCAGGCCTGACATGGAGTCCTTACCCGCGAGGACGCCCGCGAGCCCACCGGCGATCGAGGAGATCGACTTGCCGAGCTTGCTGCTCGAAAGGTCCGCTATGTGGGCGAGGGTCTGGAGAGCCTTCCCAGCATCGAACGACCCCTTGGTGACTCCCGCGTAGTTAGTGGAGTTGTCGAAGCTGTACTGCTTGGGCTTTCCATCCGCACCCGTCTGAATCGGCAGGATCGAGGCGAGCGCGGCCTTTTCGATGTACGGGAGCGCGGCCTCGTTCTTCTTCACCATCGCTTCGTAGAGCGCCTGCTGGTCCTTCCAGCGATCCCGCACCATGTCGGCCAGGGCATCGTCCGCGACCTTCGCGGCCCGGAGCGCCGCCGCCGCGGCCTTCTTTTCGTCAGCCGCCGCCGCTGCCAGAACCTTGCTCGCGTTCCCGGCGATCGTGTTGTTCACGTTCACGTTGGCCGAACTTCCGCCGCCACTGACCCCGGAGAAGTCCTCCGGCATCTGGCCGCCGTTCGCGATCATGCGGAACCAGTCGACGGTCTTCTGTCCTGCCCACGATCCGACAGAACCCCCGGCGCTCATCCCCGCCTTCATCACGAAGGCGAGCTTCTCCGCGTTCTGAGCCATGACGCCGATCGCATCGGCTGCGGACTCCATGAGGGAGACCATCTCTGGATTCGCAAACGCCCCGGCCAGGTTGATCTTGAGGTTCTTCGTGACCGTATCGAGCTTGGAGAAGGTGTCGTCCAGGCGATCACCTTTCTTCGCCATCTCCTCCGTCATCAGACCCATCGACTCGGCTTCGGTGAGCAGCCCCTGGAAGTCCGCCGTCATCATCTTCAGGACTTCGGAGCCGCCTCGCCCGAAAAGCTGCATCGCGATCCGAGCCTTCTCGTTCTGGTCCGAGAGGTTGTTCATCCCATTCGCGACGAGCGCGAACAGTTCGTCAGGCTTGCTGTTTTTGACCTGCTCGAACGAGATCCCAAGCTGCGCGAAAGCCCCAGGGTTCTTGCTCGCCGCCTTCTCCATCTGGATCAGCGCCGTGGTCAGGCTCCCGAACTCCACGCCGGATTGCTTCGCGGCGAACTGGAGCTTTTGCATCTCCACCACGCCCACGCCGGTCTTCGCCTTGAGATCCACGAGGCTTGAGCCGGCTTTCGCGAACTCCCCGAGCATCTCGCGAGTGCCAGAGATCACAGCACCCGCCGCGACACTTAGCGCCGTCAGCCCACCCACAGCGACGAGCGCGGACTTCGCCATGTTGCCCATGCCGCCCGACGCCGCAACCGTCGACGTATTCAGCCCATCGGTCTGCTTCTTGACAGAATCGACCGACTTCTCAAGCTGGGCGAACCCTGCGGCCGTCTCGTTTCGCAGCTTCAGGAGGATTTCTAGCTGGTTCATACGCCCCGCCCTTCATCAGCGAGTACTCGTCCCGCAGAATCGAAACCGCTCCAACCACCTGCGAAAGCTGCCCCCAGTACCCACCCGGATCCGGCCACTCTGGCGGCCCGCAAGGACTCCCGCTCATCCCGTCCCACGCAGACGACTCCATCCACCACGACAGAATGGCGTCCGCGTCCCCGTCCTCGGCAAGTAGCCTTGATGGACATACCGTGACGCTCAGCGAGCCGGACTTGCTTCCTGCGCTCCAGACGGCCCGCGTTCGAGCATCACCGTCGCAGTTGAGGGCCCGAGCCCATCCCCGCTTTCGATGGGTCTCACACGAGAGCCGGAATCGCTCGCTGCCTTCTCCGAGGCGGATGTGGACGGCGAGCCGGAGTCTTTTCCCTCTTCTGCGGAAACCTTCCCGTTCCCGAGGAGCTTGAGCAGAATGAACCACGTCATCGCGTCGTCAGCGAACTCCACGATGAACGCCCCATCCTCGCGCGGCCCGCTCTCATCCGCTGCGCCCTTGACGTTCCGGACGTACTTCGAGAAGCACTCCTTCACGAACGCCTCGGGAAGAGCCTTGTTGATCTTCTCCAGCGCCTCAGCGGACCGCTCAGCCACCGTGGCCGGATCCTCCACCGCCTTGAGGGCATCCATCGCCCCCATCGCTCTAACGACGTTCGCGCGAAGCTCTCGCTCCTCCGACGCCGTTAGATGCTTGAGGTCAAACGATATGACCTCGCCCTGGAACGTGTACGAATCCTGAAACCATCGCTTGAAGGTGAGCACGTGTTCACTCTGTGAACGGTTGGCCGGCTATCTTGGAGGCCCGGCTTTGGGTGGGTTGTACGACTCAAGTTGTTACTCCGCGACTTCGATGCCCATGCGCTTGGCGATCTTCACGAGCAGCCTGTGTTCCCGCTCCTGCGCCTCTCGCACGCCGGAAAGCTGCGTCTCGAGCGTCTGGACACGAAGGGATACCGCGGCCTTCTGCTCGTTCAATTGCGACTTCAGCGACTCGACATCCTGGGCGATCCCTCGGCTACTCCACGCACCGATGGAAAACACCACCGTGATGAGTAGCCCGGCCAGCCATCGCCAGGTCAGGCTTTGCGATTCGGTCTCTTCGGACATGGCTTCCTCTAGAAGATCGTCAGGAACAGCTCGTCGTCCCCGGTGGTGCCGTAGCAGCGCCCGCCGCCGAAGTTGACGCCGATCTCCCCGTTGATGCTGGTCAGGCTCGGATCCGCGATGAAGCGAGGGCAGGCCCACGCGATCATCTGGCCCGGCGCCGTTCCCAGCTGGACGATGACGCTCTGAGCCGTGAGGCTCTGCGAGTTGAGGTAGAGCGTCTGGACATCCTCGTCTCCGCCGGAGTAGAAGAGATCCAGCGACATCGAAACCTGAAAGCGGGCGTTGTTCCCGGTGCGCTTCACGCCGCGCGGATAGAGCGAGCAGAACTCATTGTGCCGAAGTTCCGATCCGTTGTTCGAAGTGAGCCCAACCTTCGTCGCGCAGAATTTGGAAGCGCCGAAGAAGACCTTCCCGGCGACCCCAGCGAGAGGGGTCCCGGCCGTCACGATGGTGGGACGGGTGTCGGAGTGTGCCTGAAGCTGCTGGCCCATGCCGGAGACCTGACCCTTGGCGACAAGCTCCTCGGTTCCCGCATCGCAGTCGATGGAGAGGTTCGGGAGGATGACCCCGGTGACTTTCTTCCTGACGGCGGTGGCGTTCAGAAACTGCTTCATCGTGCCAGAGAGCAGCGCCGCGGAGGAGGAAAACTTGTACGTGGTGCCCACGTAGACCGCCCGGCTGACCGCCGGATTTGCCGAAAGGGCCGCGTCCAGGGTGACGACATCCGTGGCGCGCGAGATGACCCGGCGAACCTCGACGCCGAAGGTGGCGTCCACGTCGACAGCGATGAGGCATCCGCCGCCGGCCGGGATACCGGAGGCCGCCCCGCCGCCAGCGGTGAGGTTCAGGGTGACCCCGGTCGAGCCCGCCGCGGTCGTGGTGTGGGCCGTCAGGGTCGATTCAGCCCCGAAGTGCGCCTTGAGCAGATCGGAGATGTCCGGCTTCGTCGGGGTCGCAGCGTTCCCGCTCGGGATGATGTCGAAGTTGACCGAGACTTCCGAACTCTCTCGGCCCGCGGTGGTCGTGAGGACCGAGCCCTGCTGATAGTCCCGATCGTTCTGCCGGTCATACCGGGCCTTCTTGATCTTGAAGACTCCGGGGTCGGACTGGTGCTTGAAGAAGTCCGTTCCCGTGACCGCGCCCGGGTCGGTCCCGTAGGTCGACTCAATCTGAAACGACAGGTCGTGATCGTTCTGGTTGATGTAGGTGGTGGCCATCGGTTACTCCTTCTCGCCCTTCGCGGGCTTCTTGTCGGGTGCGGGAGACTCGCCGCGAAATTCGGGCATCTTGATCAGTTCCTTCGCGACCTCGGCCGGAACCATCACGGGACTAGCATCCGTGGCCACTCCGTAGTTATCGACGCGGATCACCGCGCCCGCCTTTGATGCGTAGACCTTGACCATGATCAGCACTCCACCGCGGTGAAAATAGGAACGACGATCTCCGCGTAGTGGCAGAGGGTCCCGACGACTTCGACGTGAGTGGGCCCTCCCCATCGCCTGGAGCCCATGCGGATAGCCGTACCGCTCAGGGTCTTGTTCGTCCTGAGAGCGTCGAGAACGTCTTCCGCGAGGTCGATGAAGGTCTTTTCAGAGGCGTCCGCATCGGCGAGCGCGTAGTAGCCCCTGATGACGAATGTGACCCAGGCGTGCGACCCGCCCACAATGTCATCCTCGACGAACTTCTCCTCAGGCGCGAGCGTCACGCACCAGTAGTGCAGCCGCGGAGTTGCCCCCGTGGTCACGAAGAGACTCTTCACCTCGGCTTCCGTTACCGGATGCCGCATGAAGTCGTAGACGTTCCCGATTCCCGCCACGCCGGAGACGAGCGTCTTGAGCGCGGTGCGGATCGGGGAGATCGGATGCGTGGCGGTCACTTGGAAAGCTCCGCGGTGACCCTGCCGGCCGCGCGATCGAAATAGCCGAGAATCGCCGCCTTGCCCTCTTCGAAGGACTTGGCGAACATCTGGACAGCGTTGGTTCCCTTGCGCCCGATCTTCCGAGCGACGAGGAACGCCACCGACTTGACCCGGTTCTCAGGGACGCCGAGCTTCCGGCGTACCCACAACTCGAGAGCGGACGAAGGAGGCTGCTTGCCAGGGCGCCGGCCGAGCTCGACCGGCATCCCGTAGGCCACGGGGTTGAAGACCCGGCCATCGATGGAGCGATCGCTCCCCGCCCCGGTCACCTTGGCCTGGGTGCCGCCCCGGAGGGCCGCGCTCACCCCGACGGGGGTCTTCGGCATGATCAGCCCGCGAAGGTGCTGAGTCGAGGCGTGCATCGCTGCGGTCATCTCGCGGTTGATGACAGCATCCGGGTTCCCCGTCTTGAACAGGGCCCCGTCAACCTTGAGATCGATGGTCAGGCTCACATCGTCCTCCGGTCATGGAAGAGGTAGTCGCGCCGGTAGGTGTCGACCCGATCGATATCCCCGATGGCCATGGCGCCCCCGGTGGATTCCCCGCTCGCCATCTTGAGCTTGTAGGCCTCCCGGAAGGCCTTCGCCATCGCCCGGTACTCCTGCGCCTTGCTCAGGCGGTTCACAGAGTCCGCGGAGATCGAGGTCTCGACGCTCTGGACGTAGAAGTTTGCCAGGATTGTCAGGGCATGGGACGCGGCCAGGTCGGAGACGGCCTCGTAGTCCGAGGCGTCGACCGTCAGGGCGGAACCGGAGCAGGTGTGGGGCTTCGTGAACTCGACGAGGAAGGCTTCCGAGGCGGTCGGGGAGTGTTCGGTGAACCAGAGATACAGCCCGCCGGGAAGCTGCTTGATCAGCCACTCGTCAGGCTCCAGAAAGGGGAGATCCTGTGAAGTGGTCACGTAGGGGTAGACGATGCTGAGGATGACCGAGAGTCCCGCCGAGAACCCGGACAGGACCGGCGAGGTGTCGGTCAGGGAGTACTTGTGGGTGGCGGCCCCGGTGACGGAGACGGCGGCGCGCGCTGGGCGGACCTTGCCGTACTCCTCGACTGCGCTAAGGATGCCCGAATCGATCCCCTTGGTGGTGTCGGCGGTGTCCAGGGACAGCGCCGCATCCTTGAGGCGGGTTACCACCCGGGATCTGATGTCCGCGATGGATGCCATCGCTCAGGCCCTCGGGTTAGACGTGCGCCGTGAACTGCGGCGTCGTCCCGGTGATAGTGACGTGGAGGTTCGAATACGCGACCGCGAAAGCCGGGGTCCAAGACTGGGAAAGCCCGATCCCGACCCCAAGCTTCGCGATCACCGTCCCGCTGCCGCCCCCGGTTCGAATGACCGCCGTGGCCGCGTCAGCCCCGCCACACAGCACGGCCCCGGCAATCGAGCCGACACCGGCATCGAGGGCTCCGGTGGCCGTGGCGTTGATGGGTAGACGTGGCGACATGGCTTAGGCCGTGGGATACCAGACGATCTTCACGACCAGCGGACCGACCGCAAGGCCGGTTCCGACCTTCGTGAACTTGATCGAGAGCACGTCACCGGCAGCGAGAGCCGTGGTCGTGGTCGTGATCGCAGTCTCGTCGAAGGCCACGAGGTTGGTCCCAGTCGGCAGCGGCAGAGCCGCAATCGACGTGCTTCCGGCCCCGGCCGCGCCAGCGTTGACGATGTCGATGTTCGTGGTGTTGGTGTTGTCTCCAGTGGCCGCAGCATCGGGAACGATGCTGACTGCGGTCACCTTGCACGCCCTGGGTGCGACGAACAGGGCGCGCGATTCGGTCGCAGTCGCCGCCGCGTGCTGCGCGAACGGACCGACGACGGCCAACTTCTCTTCGACGTTCATGATGAAGGACATAGTGATTCTCCTGAGTGCTGGGCCGTCGGCTTAGACGATGCCGCCGTAGAGTCCGCGGTAATCCACCACGTCGCCGCCGTAGATGTGGCGGATCTTGAAGCGGGTCTTGTCGGCCGTGAACACGCTGCACTCGGTCGGGTTGTCCGCCACGAATATTTCCGGGTTCTCGTTGCCGTCCAGGAAACCCAGCTCGATCTGCTCGCACTGGTCGACACCGGCCGCCACGAACCAGTCCGTCGCGTCCGTGGTGTGGGTGATGATGTGGACCTTGACCGCGGTGTCGTGGATGAACTGCGGATCGTTCTCCGTGGTCTTGCGGAACAGGTTGACCGCGACTTCCTCGAGGTCGGGCGGAACCGCGAGATGCTGAGCGAGCAGGCCCATGCGCTTGGCCGAATCCTTCTCGGTCTGCTTGAGCATGGCCAGGCGAGCGGCCTTCCAGGTGGACGCGGAGAGCGCCGAGGTCGTGGTGTTGTTGTGGTTCGTGTGGAAGACCGCAACCGAGTCACCGTCGAAGGTCGGGTTGGAAATGAGGAGGTTGTACGCGAACTCGTAGAGAGTCCGGCGCGCAGCCATCGCCATCTTCTGCGGGATTCGCCGCACCAGTCCCACGTCGTCGTTTCGGATCGCTTCGAACGTCAGGGTTTCGATGCCGCCCTTCTTGGCGACGGCATACGACACCTTCTCGTCGGTCGGAGAGGTCAGGTCGTCGTAGGGCGCACCTTCGGCGACGGTCGCGAGGTTGCCGTACCCGCCCATGCGGGTGCGCTCCTGGGTCTTGAAGTCGTTGACGGGGACAGCGTTCCACAGCCAGCCCTTGCCGTTGTCGGCGTAGGCCCCGCCCTTCGCGTTGTAGTCCGCGAGGAGCTTGCGGTTCATGGTCGCCGCGAGGATGTACGCGAACGTCGAGGAGCTGATCGCTTCCGAGAGGTTCATGAAGCGGCTGAGCCCCTTCGCCTCGTTGGAGCGGCCGGTGAGCTTGGTGTCGCCGGTGGTGATGATGTAGCCCTCACGCAGGCTCTTGAAGCCCTTGTCAGAGCCCTCGAAGAAGCCTTCCCAGGCCTCGATGATCTTCTGGGCTTCGTCCTTCACCTGCTCGACGGTCGGGCCGCCGGCGCCGGTGGGCTTCGCCTCGGAGAGCTTCGCAGCCGCGACCACGTGAGCGTCGAGGTTCTTGGCGAGGATCGCGTCGGAGACGCCAGCCTTCGCCATCTCGAGCAGGCTCTCGCGGATCACGGTCTTGGACTCGGCGGGGATGGTCTTGCCGACCATCAGCCGGTCGACCTTCGCCTCGGTGAGGAGGGAGCGGTCGGCGTCCGAGAGTCCGCCGGGCGCGTCGGGCGTCTTCGCGGCAGCGACCGGAGTCAACGCCTCGATCAACAGCGCGTCGACCTGAGCCTCGGTGGGATCCGCGCCGAGCTTGGCGAACAGATCCGGACGGGATTCCTTGAGTTTCTTGATCTTGTCCTGAAGCATGACTAGCCCCTCCTGGGTCTCCGCGACGGGAGAATTGCTGCCCGCGGCGAGGCGCATGACGCGGCCCCCAGCGGACGGGAACGAAACGACATCGACCGATTCGACGGCCTTGATTGACTTGGCGACGATGACGGGTTCGCCGTCACGCATCGCGCGCTCGGTGTCCGCGATGACCGAGTGAGAGAGGCCGAGGAGGTCGGGGTTTCCCGCCTCGTGGGCCTCGATCAGCTGCTCGCGGAGCTTCGAGGAGGTCGCGACGAGGATCCCCTGGATGGCGGTCTTGCCATCGGGGAGCTTGGTCACGCCCGCTTCCTTGATGAACCCGGCGATGTCGCGCGGGTCACGCTGCGTGTCCTTGGAGTGGTTCCAGAAGACCTTCGCGGATTCGTAGAGCTTTGCGCCACGGGTCAGGACATCGGCGGAATAGTGGACCTTGTTCATCGAGGTCCCTTCCTGCACGATGACGACGGCCCATCGAGAGCCGGGCTTCCCACCCTCAGCCTCGGTGACGATCGGGCCGAGAATGCGGCAGGGGTGATTGTCCGTGAGGGAGCCGACCGCTTCGGCGAGGGTCTTGAACGTCGCCCCCGTTTCCTCGGTGATCAGCAACAGAGTGGACTTGCCCATGTACGCCGGGCAGTGTCACAGGATGTCGGTCGAAACTTAAGGCCGGATTTCCGGCTTATCGGTTCTTTCCGTCTTTTCCGAGTTGTCTGAAGTGACGAGCCTCATGCTTTCGCTCGCTCAGGATCGTCTGCTCGCGCGCGAAGGAGCGGGCGATGTCCTCATCGAAAGCCGGGGGGAGGTCCTGACGCGGGACCCAAACTCCGGGGCCCTCTTCTACGCACACGAGCCACACGGTTTCCATCCACTCTCCCCTATCCACAACCGCCGCCGCGTCGTAGTTCATGTCCGAAATCCTGTCCGTTTTTCGGACACGTTCCCGCTCTTGAGATCAGCGAGCCGAGCCCGCCACCACTCCATTTCCCACCAGTCGAGAGGCTCGATCTCCCGCGGGCGCCGCTGAAGCGCCCCCATCGGGTGAAGGTGTACGGTGCGTTTCATTCGAGCGCCCACTCCGCCCCATGCTCGGCCAGGGCATGGCGCAACATCTCGCGCACCTGGCCCGCGGTGAGCCTCTTCTCCGCCTCCTTGCCGTACTTGTCCCGGTTGCGGAGCGCGGCCTCAAGATCCTGAACCGCAGACTGAAGCCCGCCCGCGTTCGCCGCTGCCTTGAACTCGTGCGACTCCTCGGGGAGGGTGAAGGTGAGGGAGGCTTGACTCATGTCGACCTATTGGCGAAAATTCGACACGTTTTGCCGCCATGTCTACCGAGGCACCATGTCGTCATCCGAAGTACTCCCGGTAGGCGCCGAGCTCGTGAATCCGCCGAGCCTCGCGCCAGAATGCCCGCCCGTGGCCCAGCTTCGGACCGAGGGCGAGGTGGATCATCTCGTGCAGCAGAGTCTCCTTGAGCGCGTCCGCGTAGAGCCGCGTGAGCGGGTGAAGGCTGAGTGCCGGATTCCCGTCGAGGTCCCACTCCACCGAGCCCCACTCATCCGGCGCGTCCTCAAACTCGAAGTCGATCTCCGCGAAGTCGGGCAGGTTCGCATCGGGGAAGTAGCGGGCGCGGAACTTCCCGTAGGTGCGCCGGACGTAGGCCTCGCCGAGCATCTCAATCGACGTGAACCTTGTACTGTGCGGTGACTCGGCCGCGCACCGGATCTACAAAGTGCAACCGCTGCGATGGCTTCGCGCTCGAGGCCATCGTGTCCCGCGCGTAGCGGTTGTCGCTCTCCGTCGAGCCGGTCTGGTAGACCGCGCCCTCTCCGTTCGCCATCGGCCATTCGGCATGCGTGTGGTAGTGGGCTACGTAGATGTCTCGGAAGGCCCACGGGTACGCCCCCGAGCGCCACCGATCCGCGTGACGAACGATGGTTGCGGGCGACGCGAACCCGCCGCGGCCGATCTCGTCCCCGTGCATCAGGAGCGCGCGATACGCCCCAATCTCGACCCGCTGGACATCCTCGGGGCAGTCGGGCCAGGTGAGCCGCGATTCTCCCGCGAGCAGTTGCCGGGCCAGCTCGTAGGTCATCCGGTCGGCGTTGTCGCTCCTCGGAACCGCGTCCCGCTTCGATCCCAGCCGGCCATGGTTGCCCCACTCGGCGATCACGCCCACCCGGTCATAGTCAGCCAGGGCCGCGCGCACCGTCTCCACCAGAAGCCGGGAGACGTTCACGTACTGCCCGAACAGCGAAGAGTCGATCTCATAGGGCTGCGTCGGGAAGTTGAAAATCCCCTCGATCATGTCGCCCCCGAACATGATGACGCACTCACGCACCGGATGGTCGGCTCGCTGAATATCGGTGATGTGTTTCGCCCGCTCGACGAATTGGGCCACGCGCTTACGCATGACCTCGCTGTTGTAGCTCGTGGTGACCTTGGCGCCCTGCCAGTCGGTCAGATGCCAGAGGGCCACCTCTCCGCCCTTCCGCTTGTCCGGCTTCGGCTGTGAGACCGGGGGCATTTTCCCGACCGAAAGCTGGGCGTCTTTCGCCGCTTGGATTGTCGCGACCACGAGACGGTCCGCCTTTACCTTCGCGTGGGCGAGTTGCCTCTGCACCCTTCCGAGCGCGCCCCGGAGATCCTCGGCCACCGCGGCGGCTTTTATCTCCTCCGCAACCCGTTCGGCATTCGTCACGCGGCCTTCTTTCTATGGTCCAGATAGTGCTTCTTGACGGTCTGCGCGTGGATGCTTTTTCCGATCCGAGCACCGATGAACCGCGCCAGTTCTGCCATGTTGAGAGGGTTCTCCCCCTCCAAGCAGATTGGGATTGCGTCTTGAATCTCCTCGGGCATCTTGCAGACCTCGCACCGCGGATACACCTTCGCCGCAACGGATGCTGCCCTAAACTCCCGAGCGATCTCTGCGGCGGTTGGTTTCTTCATTTCCCAAGGACTCCGATGCTTTCGAGCAGACGCTGAGCCACCGCCACGGGGTAACGCTTCTCCGCCCCGAGGCCCACCGTGTCGACCTTCCCCTCCTCAGCCCATTCCCGAATCGTGCGGTCGGAGTACCCGGTCATCTTCGAAAGCTCACCCACGCGGAGAGGGGTTCCCTTCGCGAGCCGCTCCAATATTCGATCCATGGCCATGCTTAGACCTCCTTCACAACGGGAACGCTGACGCAACGGCAGTTCACAACATTGGCAGGCGACCCGGACGGATCGAGCGGGTACATCAGCCGCTCCCCGCCGACGATGAAGGGCTCATCCTGTGGAATCGGGTGCGCCTTGTCGTAGGTCTCTCCCGCGAGCTCGTGCGTCTCCCGCGTCCGCGAGTCCTCAGCGGTCAGCCAGTACTTGAGCAGCTGAAACCCGCCTCCGCCCATCGCCTCGGCCGCGCTGCCCTGCTGCGAGTCGTTCGCCATCGCGAAGGTGCGGTTTACCTCGGTCCTCATGATCGCCTCGGCCCGGTTCTCCACCGTCCCGAAGGACTTTGGCGAGCGCAACGACCGCGCCAACCTGCGGATGGAGTCGTCGAGGTTGTCGACCCCGAGCGCCGATCTGCGTACCGCCGTCTTGATGGCCCGGCCGGCTTCTAGCCAGATGTCGTTCGCCGAGTCCCGGGTTACCGAAATGATCGCGTTGAGGAGGTCGCCCGAGATGTCGTACAGGAAGTTCCGCGGGACCCCGATCGCTCCAAACTCCAGCCCGAGGGACCACGATTCCTTGACCGCGGCGCCCACGTATACCCCGGATCGGACCGAGGCGTCTGTGATCATCCGGTCTACCACCTTGATCATGGAGCGGAAGCGGAAGTCATCGAAGCGGCCGTGAGGGCTCAGCAGTTCGGCGAGGATGTCCCTCCGGGTCGCCTGCAAAAGCCGGACCTGTTCGGCGACGGAGCGATCCTCCAGCCGCGCGCGGCGGTTCAGGAGTTGCCGGATGAGCGCGGCGGTGGTCAATGGTTACCTCGTGGGCGTGGTGGTCATCGGGGACGGCTTCACGGCGGCCCCGCGTTCGGCAGCCATAGACATCCGATCCGCGGCGGCCTGGGCGGCGCTCTCCTGCTCGGCTTTCGCCTTGGCTTCTCGTTCCTCGGTCTCGGCCTCGATCTTCGACGACTCGTTGTCATCGTCGATGGCCTCGCCGGTGATCTTCTCCACCAGCGAAGAGGTGACCTTTCGCGCCGTGTCATTGCTCAGGCGCCCACCCGCGACAGCGGAATCAAGCGCGGCCTCCGTCTGCGAGAACACCGCGCCAATCCGGGAGATGTCCTTCTCCGAGAGCTTCGGCATCTTCGGGTAGATGCTCACCCCCTCATCGCGCCGGGGGAAGCCCTGCTTGATGGCGAGCTGGTCGTATCCGGTGGTAAGGAGAAACCGGAAGATCCCCGCAAGTTCGTCCTGAAACGACTCCATGATCTTGAGCGCGATGTCGTTCTGAGAATCACTCGTGCTCCGATTCGAGTTCTCTCCTGATCCATACCAGTACTCAGGGATGCCCTTGGAGCCGAGGATGAACACGCGCAGCGCGCGCACGAACTCAGCGGAGTCGGCCTGGGTTAGGTTCGGGGTCTTCACCTCGTGCTTCACGTTCTCGTTGTGGCCGAAGATCCCGCCCGGCTTCCCCGAGGCCTTGCGGAAACTCTCGACGTGCGTGGCGACCGTCGCCGCGTCGGCGCCCTTTACCTCGAGGTCGTGCAGGAGCGCGTTCCCGAGAATCGAGCGGTCCACCTGGCCGAAGAAGCTCTGGTCGTGCGAATCAATCCAGTCGCCCACGTCGAGCAGGTAGGAGAAACCGCGCATCGAGTTCAAACGTTCAGCGGATCGGAAGAAGATCATCGAGCCGACCCCTCCGAAGTAGTCCTCGCGGCACACCTCGTGCTGTTCTGGCTCGGATCCCACGCTCGCGGGCTCGAGCAGGATCGTCCCGGGGACCGTGGAAAGCCGGTTGAGCCCGAGCACTCCCTTGATGAGCGCCGAGTCCACGTAGTCGGTCTGGAATAGCCCGGTCATCGGATTGACCGACGTGACCATGAGCGGAAGCTCCCCGGTGATCAGGTAGGTCCGCGCGTACTTGAGGGCTCGACCTCCGAAGTCGTGCGACGAGTGCGTCCACCACGGATCGAGGAAGGCGCTCGCGCGGTCCGTCTCGCTGTCGACCTTGGCCTTGTCCCACCCGAGCCGTTCCGCATCGAACTCCAGGCAGTAATCCACCCGGCGCCCGAGGACAACCGCGGTCGGGATGTTGATCAGGAACTTCGCCAGCGGATTCGAAGTGAAGAGATAGTGCGCCATCTTCAACATCTGCGCGTGAGACATGAGGCTCAGGTCTCGCCTCATCGCCGGGTCGAAGCGGTCCGAGAGCGGCCGGAAGCCCCGGTTTTCCGCGTCGTCCGCGGCCCCGTAGGCCTGCCCCATCGCCGAGCCGGTCAGGGCCTCATAGATCATCTTGAAAGGCTGCGCGATCGCGTCTCTTACCCTCATGCCGTCATCCTCCCGAAAAGTCGTTCGCCACCGTAGTTCGCGCGCGTGCCGTAGTTCGCCCGGAGTTCCGTTTCGCTTGTGCTCGATGCCGCGGCGGCAGGCGCCGTCAGGGCCAGCTTGTTCAATCCTCCCGCCGTGGATGACACCTGGTCATCGTGCTTCGCGTAGGGGAAGCCCTCAAACTCATCGAGATACTCGCGATTCCAAGCCCCCTCGAGGAGCCACATATTCCCGACCTCGGCCTGAGATGCCGTGGGCTTGACCCTGTTCACCGGGTCGCCGGTTTCCTTGTGCCCCTGGACGTAGTAGCCCATCAGGTCGCGCACGAAGTCATCGATGACGAACTTGCCGGATGAGCCGGGCTCTTGCTCGATCCAAATCTCTGTCCCGGGCCCGTCATCCTGCGCGGTCTGCTTCACGAGGGCCTTCACGGCTCCCGGAGTGCCGCGCATTCGCTTCACGTCCAGAACCCACACCTTGCCATCGGAGCCGAGTCCGAGCTTTGGGCCCGCCGTCCAGTCCGGGTCCTTTCCCTTCCTCGCCTCCGTGGCCGCGAAGTCCCAGTAACGGAGCGTGCGAATGATGTTCGTCGGGACCGCCGAGGAGACCTTGAACCACTCGCGCTTAAACATCGCGCCTTCTTCGGGGATCGGCGAGCCCTGGTAAAGCGCCGAGAACCCCCTGGGACCGAGTGTCCGCTTGATCCGATCGAGCGCCTTCACGTCGTACCGCTCCGGCCAAAGGGCCTCACCGACCGCGCGCCAGTCGGTCCCGTTCGCGATGGCCGGGAAGTGAACTACGCGCCAGCCCTTCGGATCATCGGCTAGTATCCGGCCGGCCAGGTCGTCCGAGTGCCAGCGAGTTTGTATTAAAACCACGCGACCCCCCGGCTCAAGACGGGTCGAGAGGTCTTCCTTCCACCACTCCCACACCATCTCTCGGTAGACCTCGGAGTCGGCCTGCTGGCGGTTTTTGACCGGATCGTCGATGATCTCGAGGTCGCCGCCGTGGCCCGTGATTCCGGCGCCCACGCCGACCGCTCGATATCCCCCGCCGGCTGCCGTCTCCCACTCCTGGACCGCTCCTCGCTCGCCAGACAGGTCGAGCTCGTCAACCGCGATCTTTCGCGCGCGCCTGGAGATTCGATTCGCGAGGCTCTGCGCGTAGCTCGCCCCGATGATGCGCCATTCGGGATGACGCTTGAGGCACCACACCGGGAAGCACTCGGACGCGGTTGTGGTCTTGCCGTGACGTGGCGGAAAGACGTAGATGACCCGATCACCCGGCGTCGCCTCGACTTTCTCCAGGTCCGCAATCAGCGTCTGCAAGTGGCGGGGCTTGAACGTTTGCTTCGGGCGCACTCGTGAGAGCCATGCCTCCAAACCCTCCGTCCGGGCTACCGAGTTGGGCGCGTTCCGCTGCTGCGAGAACGAGAAACGCCTTGTCCAGGAGGGTTCCCCCGAGGATGGCAAGCTCATTCGGTCGATGCTGTCGAGCATAGGTGGGGTCAGCTAGGAGTTTCGCCAGTCCGATGTTCGCGGTGACGATCTCGGCGACCATCTGAATGAGCATGTCCCCGATTCGACGGCGGCTTTCCTCTGCGACCTGATCCTTGAGGGCGACCCTGACGCGGCCGGCCGTGCCGAGGCCCACGCCGGCGGCGTCTGCGGCATCCCGACACTTCGCGCCCGCGAGGAGGTTCGCCGCGACAGCAGCCTTTGTCTCCTCCGAGAGTCGCAACGTGCGCCGGCGCTTTGGTCTTGCCACACGCTCAATGCACCATCATGGGCCGCTCGACGGTCGGCGGTGGGCTTGGAATCGGCTCGGCTCGCTGCCTCAGTCTGCGGGCAAGGACTTCGACGGGGATCTCCATGAGCCAGAGCCCCACGCCCATAAAGAGGCACGCGGGGACCAGGAAGAACCAGAGCCCCAGGTGATGGCGGAGTTTCACGCGTGAACCCGTTCGACCGTGAAGGTAAGCTCTCCGCTTCCGGCTTCGGTCGCGGTGGTGAACTTGAGGACCGCAAGGTGTAGCTCGCTTGCGGCTGTCGTTGACACCATGGCGTTGTCTGAGCCTGGGATGGTGATCGTTCCGCCTCCATCGATCACGGTCCCGCCGTTCACGTTCAGAACATTCCGGTTGGTCCATAGGCCGATCGCGGCATCGGTGTCGACGTTGATGAGGGAGAGGGTAAGCGTCACCACCGCGACGGCCGGAACCGCGACTCCCGCCGCATCGGTGAGGGTGAAGGTGAACTTGCTCGAAGAGCCCGCCCTGATTTCAGCCATGGGTTAGCACTCCCTGATGGTGATGGTGACGGTCGGGGACGAGACCGAGAGCGACGAGGACGGAGATGCGACGATGATGCCGACTGTCGTGGATGCGATCGAGACGCCGACCACGGGTGACGACATCGAGAGAGTGACTTCCGGCGAGTCGAGAGCCGTGATGTGGAGACATGGGGAATCGACCGGTGGAGCCGCTGGGGTTGCGCGCTGGTGGAGTAGTAGCAGCATGCATTACTTGAGTCCGATGAAGTCGTTCCGAGAGAGTCGGCTGCTTACGGTGGCGTTGAGCGTGCTGTTGAGGTCGAGGGCCAGGACTTCAAACTCCCCGATGCCATCGCGCCCTGTGACTCCGCCGACCGTGGCTGTCGCATAGAGGGAATACCGCTTCCCCGCTTCGAAGCCGTTGCCGGTGGTCGCGTCGACTTGGACGCGATAGAGCCCGGTCGTGATGTTCGTGACCGTCGGCGCGTAGCCCATCGCGGCCCCGTCCTCTTCGACCGATACGACTGGCGTGCTGTCTGCGTTCGTGGCGGCGCCGGTGCTCGGGCTTGACGTTCCGAAGACCGGGAAGAGAGAGTCGCCGAGTGAGACTGGGCTCATGATTCGAGTCTCCTGACGATGGGTGATCCGATGGGGCGATAAACCGCCGATCCGCCTGGAGCGTCAGCGGCGGTGGGGTCGCGCATGTAGATGTTGACCGAGGTCGAGGGGGAGGTGACGTTGACCTTCGTGGTCCCGGCCTTGTCGGGCGAGCCGAAGAGGTAGCCGTCGAACTGGTAGTAGCCGGGCGCGAGGTCCATCGTCCAGAGGCCCGAGCCGTCCGAGGTGGTCGCCTTGATGAAGGCTCCGAGGGTCTGCGTGGCCTCTCCCCCGATGTAGTAGACGCGCACTTCGACGCTCCCGAGGGTAGAGCCGTCGCCGTTGCGGGTCGTGCCTGAGATGATCGGCATGGCGATCTCCCCGGCGCGGGGCCGGTTTGCGTTGGCCCGGTCTGCCTTCCATGTGGAGTTCTCCGAGATGCCGAACCGCTCCATGGTGGCGCTCAACGGACGCCCTAGAGTGATCCCGTTCCTTTTGGCCTTTTCCTTGGCCTCACTGCGGGCAATCCCGAACGGGAAACCGGGGGCGTCCATGTTGACGCCCACCTGCACGTGGGGCGCAGGACTGCCAAAGCGGCCAGCGCTACGCACGCCGCTCATCCACAGGGCTTCGATGCACCAAGGGTTTCGCCGATGTCGGGGGAACTGGTTAGGCAATGGAGTCCACCCGGTAGTTCTGAACCTGCATGCCGCAAGCCCCGGTTACGGAAACGCTGGCGTACAAGGCCAGCCATTGATCTACGAGGTTGCTTATCTTTGTCTGACTGACGACTGGAGCAGTGATGAAGACGGGGTTGATTACTGCGTCGTTCCGACCAACAACAGAGCCGACAAGAGCGGAAGAGTGGAATATTCCGTACCCCATCCAGTCAGTCAAAGCCGCACCAACAGCACGGCACGTCATGGTCATATCGAAACGCCACGAGGATTGGCTGTTTGGGGTGCGACCCGTGAGGGCGTTTATCTGCGCCCACATCCCCGTGATGATTGCGCCTGTTACTACTGGCGGGGAGGTAGCGTTCCCGACATTCATCCGCAGAATCTGACCCGGAAAACCAAAACCAACAACGCCACTCGCAACAAAACGTAGGGTCCTTCCTACGTAGATGGACCCCGCAGGCAGCAACACAGAGTGGTCAGGCCACACAACCTGCATTACCGCCGTGTTGAATACGACAAGGGGCGGCCCCGGCCGGTCTGCCATCATCAGACACTCGTGCGCCATCTCCGTCCTAGTTGACGATGTCGACGATGTAGTTGTGGACCGTGAAGGAGCCCGTGGCGACCGTCTGCGTGAAGAACACATCCAGCGGTGCCGCCGCGCTGTTGTCGCAGCCTGCACCGACCGCAGGAGTGCCCACGGGTACGTTCAGGAACCCGTTGCCTCCCACCGTGGGGAGCGGAGATCCGACCACCGCTTCAGATGCGAAATAGGCCGTGGGGAAGAACGTGGTGCTGGTTCCAGTCCCGACCGCTCGGCAGACGAGCAGGCAGTCGAATATCCACGGCACCGTGGTCTTCGCCACGATGTTGAGGTTCAGCGCCAGCGTGTCGAACACGATGGTCGTGCCCGCCGATCCAAGGCAGACATCGAGCCTCGCGGTGCCGGGGGTCGTGACCACGCAGGAGATTCTGCCCGACATGCGGATGTGAATCGCCCGCCCGATCCAAAAGAAGTTGTTCGGGAGGACGAAACGGTTCGCGGTCGGAATGCACGACGCCCGCGCCGCCGCCGTGAGGGTCGGGCCGTCCGTCGTTCCTGTGATCCAGTTTTCAATTGCCATTTGAGGCTCCTTCGAGAATCGTCTTGGGTTCGTGGGCGCCGCACCAGAGGTGAGGCTGTGTGGGTGGCCAGGTCGCAGCCCATCCCTGCTGGCCCAGCTGGGACACCATCGGGAAGACCTGCGGCGGGTTCTTGCGGCACTGCGACTCCTGGGCGGTCACGCCCGAGGCGTAGTACTTGCAGCTTGAGCAGGAGATCACCGGGCCTCCAGAGCGGCGCGGAACTCCGCGAAGGCCGCGTTGATTCGGTTGTTCACGTCCTCCTCGACAGCCAAGAGCGCGGCGTAGGCCTTGTAGGACTCTTCGTAGGCCGGGCGTGCGGCCTCGAGCGCGTTCATGGCCCCGATGCGCTCCTTCAGCAGACCGGTGATGCTGTTTGCGAACTCGACTAGCTGCTTGTCATCCATGGTCGCCCCTTACGAGTAAGCCAAGCCGGCTCGGTTATCCCAGATTTGATTGAAGGCGGGGGTTCCGGCGCCCCACAACACGATCAGGCCGCTGGCGGAATCAAGCCGTTTGATGCTCCACGACGCAGCGGAAGTAGCTGTCCCGGGAGACGCCTTCCCAACGTAGGTGATCGTGGCAGACGCCTCATCAAGGCGAATCAGGTAGTCGGTCGGGTTCGCGGTCACCGACCCGTCCACGGTGATCGAGTTGCCGCCGTCCTGAATGTTGACCGAGGAAGCCCCCGCGGCGTTGTTTACCGTCACGTCTCCGATATCGACGCCCGGCTGGGTCTGGAGCGCGGATGTAGCCGCCCCGGCAGGTAGCGGGAGGCTCGCCGCAGATACCGGCTGAGTGACCGCAGAACCGTCAGTCTTCAGCGCGTTCGATGCCGTGATGGTAGCGTATCTCCCGCGGGTCGCGCCGTCTTCGATCGCGGCGACCTGCGCCCGGTTCACGTTGATTCGAGCAGCGGCGGCGTCGTTCTCCGAGAGCGCTGTCCCCGCGACCTCGTCGTATATGTACCCGGCCGGCTGAACCTTCGTCGTCCCGTCAGTGAAACCGGCATTGTCCGCGACCTTCTCGGAGTCCTGAACGGCGAACGTACCAGCATTCGTCACCGCGTGAGACGGAACGCTCGCCAGACTCACCGGAAGAGTTGCGATGGCGCTTGAGCCATCCGAGAGGCGCACGAAGACCGGAGTCCCGACTGGCGCGTCGACGGTGAGTGATCCCCCGTTGTCGCTCACCGGGATCACGGTCTGATCGGTCGCAAGGACCATGCGCTGAGTGTTCGCGCTCACGGCTCCGGCGCCGCCCTGAACTCCTGCCTGCCCAGCGATGATGTTTACCTTCGCCCGGTCGGTCTCATCCCAGTCGTCCATGACGCTCAGGGATGCGGTCTGCGTCTGCTGCTCGGCCAGGGTCGCACCGCCGGCCACCGGCGTCAGGGTGGATAGCTGCGAGGCGGTGAGCACGACAGGGACGGACGCTGCGGCGAGGGCCTGGCCGAGGGCCGGGGTCTTCGTGTCGATCGAGGAGAGCGAGGTTTGCGCCGTGTCCTGCTTCGCGCTGGTGGCCGCGCCGGCAGGCAGGGGCAGGGATGCCGCCGTGACTGGGACCGGATTCGCCGAAGACACGTCGCCGTCGTTGACGCCATCCGCCCCGAGCGTCAGCTTTACGCGCTGGTGCTTAGCGCCGGCGATCTCATCGGCGGCGATTAGGGCAGTAGCGTCTCCGCTACCGGTCAGGGGCATCGTGACGTTGTCGGCCACGGGTTACTCCTTGGGTTCCGCAGCACTCGCCCGCGCGAGCCTGGAAAGGAACGCGGTCGCGGTAGTGGCAGCCGTCGCGTAGACGGTTACGAGATCGGCGAGGCCCGGATGTCCGGGGAATATCAGGTCAAGCATCCCGCCGGATGCGAAGGCGAGGACCGCGGTTGAACCAGCCGCCACCCAGGCGTTGGCCGCGGCGAAGGCCTCGAGGAACCAGACCTCGAACACCGGCTCATTCCGGCGCGCCTTGTCGAGGAATCCGATGGCGGCCAGGACTCCCGAGGCGATCGCGGAGTAGCGCACGTAGGAATCCGCCCAAGGGGGCGAAAACTGCGACACGGCCAGGGTGATGACGCAGAGCAGAGAGCCGACTGCGGCCTTCTTGCCCTTCGTGGCAACGTAGGCTCGCTGCACGAACGCACCGAAGGCGCCACGCTCTGCCCGCTTGCTCAGGTCGGCCGCGGCGACTTCCGCGACCTTGATCTTGATCGAGTCTCCAAGGCCCATCAGAACCTCCAGGCCTTGATCCGCGCGGAGATCCCGCACTTGATGGTGTAAGGCCGCTTCAGGAACTCGGCGGAGTTGAGCGGGACAGCGATATCGCCGAACCACGCGGCGCCAGCGGACATCTCCCAAACCGCGGAGCCGAGGAACGCGACCCCGCCGACGGGGCCATGGTGGCCGGCCGCGGCGATGACATACCCTCGCCCAGGCACGGTGTACTTGAGCCCGCCAGCGACGGTCCACAGGCGCGGATCTGCGGGCACGAACTCCTTATCACGATCCCACGAGACGCCCGAGAAGGCGGTCACTGCCAGGTTGGGGGCGATGTCCTTACGCCCACCGACGAAGCCCTCGATCGAGCGGAAAGACTGGGGGTCGAAGAGATCACCGCCGTCCTGGGTGCGCGTGTAGTCAGCGCGGCCAAAGAGAGTCACCTTTCCGGGGATGGGCACCGTGAGGCTGAGCCGGTACACGAAGTCCTTGCGGTCCTCAGCGTCGCGCTCGAGGAACTGCATGGCACCGCCGCTGAGGCTGAGCTCGACGGGATCGCGAGGCGGGGCTGGATCCTGCGCGCGCGCAATCGACGCGAGAGCGAGGAGGCCGAGGAGGGCGATCGGATTGCGTCGGACCATGTGCGTTACCTCGAAAGAGAGATCCCCGCCGTTGGCCCGATGGAGTCGGATGCCGTGGCGAGTCCGCTGTGAAAGGCGCGGCGGGGAGGTGTGCTGGTCATCGGACCTCGACCGAGAAGGGCGGGGAGACGACATTCGCCACGGATGCCGTGAGGGAGCAGAGGCCGACCCTGAGCCCCTTCACGAAGGGGTTGTAGCCGCCCCCAATCACCTGGCACGTGGTCGGGGTGAGGACCTGCCACACAGGCTCCCGGGCGACGTTGCAGCCCTTTGGAACCTCACCCGAGGAGTTGACCGGGGTCGCGTCGAGCTGCTCACTGGCACCGAGGGCGATGGAGGACAGCTGAGCCCCGGCGTTGAAGCCCACGCGGACCGCTTCGATGCGGCAGGGGTCAGGGGTTGCACCCGGGAGAGGTGTCGGAGTGGGAGTCGGGCCGGTGGGTCCGATGAAGTTCCCATCCCCGCACACCGAGCCCTCGGAGCAGGAGCAGCCCGCGAGCGAGAGCGCCGCGAAGACTCCGAGAAGCGCGATGAGGACGAACTTCACGGGTGCGGGAATCACCTCGCGCACGAACTGGTTTCTGGTCATTGGGTCTCCATGCTTCGAAAGTCGGGCTCGGCCTTGGCGCGATCGATGACGGCGCCCACGGCGGCTGAGAGGCTGGGCTGAGAAGCCTTCCACCGGCGATCTGCGGTCAGGGCGTCGGATGTCTCGCAGGGCAGGCCCCGCATGCAGGCTGGGCATGTGTGCGTTACAGGGCTCAGCGAGGGATAGAACGTGATCCGGCCGACCGTGTAGCCGATCGGCCGGCACGTCGAGCAGCCTCCTGGGAGAGCGCCCTTGCAGGAGGTGCAGGAGGTCACGCGGCCACCTTGCATTTCCCGCCCTGCGCGCGGTAGCAGCCGTAGAGCAGGAGATCCGACTCGCACTCTCTCCGCTCGATGAGGCCCTGGTCGATTCGCCCCCCGGCCTGATTCCAGAGCCGAACCGCCGCCGCCACCCGATCAATGGGCGCCCGCTGATTGAGCAGCCGCACCGCCGAAGACCCCGCGAAGGCCTTGGCCCCGATGTTGTAGCAAAGGCTCACCAGCGCGTCGAAGGTCTCCTGGCTGATGTCATCCCTGGTCGAGGCATCTACGGCCGCCTCGTAGTCCCTGAGCGCCCGGGTGAACATCTCGAGCCCCGAGGCCTGATTCGAGAGCGTGTCCCCGATCTCCACCCGGCGCCGTGACCCGGAGGTCAGCCAGTAGGTCATGCCCACGCCGATGGTCGGAATACCTGCGCTGTCCCGGTAGGCCTTGAGCTTGCACCCGCCCTCGAGCGCGACGAGCCACGAACGCCCGCGGTCGCTCATGCGCTTGATTCTCGGCCCGGTAGTCCTGAGGTCGGCGGCCTGTGGCATTCGAGCCCTGAACGCGAAAAGGCCCCGTCTCTTTCGAGATCGAGGCCTTCTTGAGGGTCCGCGGGGCCGGTTGAATGTTCGTCGGACACCGCCCGTCGCCTGTTCCCCGGGTTCTTGAGCCTCGGGGGGCGAGGAGCGGATCAGTTACCGTCGAGAGATTGTCTCACACGCTGTCAAGCGGCCTAACCGATTCTGATGCGCTTTGGCTCAAACTCGGCATGCAGCCGGCCCTTGACGCAGACATACCGCACCGCGAAGGATTCCCCGTCACGGAGGTCCGCGATGTGCTTGCGCTCCTCCTCGATGGCCTTGTCGTGGACGCGGGCCAGGTCCGGCATGAGGTGGCCCTTCAGGGGCTCGAAGCACACCGGGCCCTGGGTCATGCTGCCGCCGCCAGCGGCTTGTAGACCTCGCGGTAGTAGCCCTCGTAGTGCTCCAGGCTCACGCGGATCTTGGCTATCAGCATCTCGATCTCCATCGGGGTCCACTTGTGCGGGGTGCGGGCTAGAGCGCGGATTTCCTCGAAAGCGGCTTCCCCGTACTGCGCCATGTAGCGGCGCCCGTACTCGGCCCCGTTCCCCTCGAGCCCGTGGTTGCAGTTGATGCACTGCGGGCGAAGGTTGCCGGGATGGAACGCGGAGAGCGCATGGGCGCGGCCCTTGGCGAACATGTGCCCGCACTGGTGATTGTGGCCGGCGAGCGGCCCATTGTCGCAGGTGAAGCAAAACGGCTGGTGCGCGGCCTTGACAGCGGGGGAGAGCAGTTCCCAAAGCTTGGCCTTCAGCCTGGACAGCGACGGGCGGGGACGCGACTTGATCCGCTTGGCCTTCGCCTTGCGCTTGGCTTTGCGCTCGGCGGCGTTTTCTTTGCGCGTTGCGGCCATTCGGGCGGTCATGCTGCGGCCCCCTGCTTGGCCTGTGGCGAGTCAGTAACAGCACCTTGGACCCTAGCCCTTACCGCCTCTCCCCCATCGCTTCCTGAGCCAACGTCGGGCTCCTGACACACGGTCAGGGTGAGCTCCGGCCTTTGGGGTTCCGTGGGGTTCCCGTGATCGGGTGGGGTTTTGGGGATCGAGGGCCTCAGGTGCGGATTGCGGGCAATCAGCAGCATGCACACGGTGCCTTGGATGTCGGTCGGAGCATTCTCCACAACGGCTTCGATCTCCGAGCGGTAGTGAATCGGCATGAGCCTCTGAGCGTCGATCCAATCGGCCGCCCTGGCGTCGGTGTCCGCTTGCTCCTGGTCGGCCCTGTCCCACGATCCGCCGCCCTTGCGGGTCTTGCGCCTCGAGGCCGACAGCGCATCGCCACGGCGTGACGCTACGATCCCGAGAAGCTTCCCGGCAGTGGCCTCGAGGAGCCTGGTTCCCTTGGAGATGCACGGGATGCTCTCGAAGTTCGTGATCGGAGAGCCGTGTGGCGGTCGGACCTCCGGCAGGCTTAGGAGATCGGCTCCAGGTAGGCCGGTAGCCTTTGACGCTTCAGCGAGTGCCGACCGACACTTCGCCTTCGCAGCTTCGTGGGCGGCGACCTCGGCATCCGTAGGTCCCTGTACCGGTTTCTTTCCCTTATCCTGATCCTGTTCCTGAGGTCGTGCTTCGTTATCCGATCCGTTACCGTCACCGTTACCGGAGTCGTTACCGGCTCCGTTACGGTAGTCGCGCTGTTTGCGAGCCCTCTTCTCTGACTCTTCCTTCACCTTTAGGGCCGTCTCGTTAGTCCATCCGCCTGCGACCCTCTTCATTGATTTCAGGACATTTGACCCCGAGCGAGCCCACGCCTCATGATCCCCAGAAGCCTTGGCCAGGATGCGTGGATTGTCAGGGATCACGCCGTCGTCGCGCAGGAACACCTCGTCGCACAAGTTTCGGAATAGACCCTGCTCCTCGGCCGTCATGCGAGCGAAGGCGTCGCTCTGCCTCCACCGATCAACCCACCACATAGCGGCTCTCATCCCCTGTTTCCCCTTTTGATGTTGCAGCGAAGGCAAAGAACGCGAAGGTTTTCTATCGTGTCCGGTCCACCCTTCGAGTACGGGACTATGTGGTCAAGGCTCAGTCGTTTTTGAGAGTTACACAGAAGACAGGAGGCCCCGTCTCGAGCAAACACGGCGAGACGGATGCGCTCTGGAATGCCCGGGCGATCCGGTCGGCAACCGGGCTGCCAAAAATCCCAGTCCTTGACCTGGATGAAGCCTGGACCGATTTCTATCAGCCCCACGGATTCAAGGGCCTTCACGCTGGACGGGAAGTCAACTCCATGCACGAGAGGGAATGTCGACCCCGCAACGATCGCGTCGTACTTCTTCACGCGGCCCTTCTGATTTCCCATCATCCACAGAAACAACAGCATCACCCTGGCCCCGAACGGACACTCACAGACTCGCTCGTCAAAGAAGAAGTCCGGCTTCAGTTTCCTCTGTCTCATTCCGCGTGTACCTCTTTCGGCGCGGAGCCTACGCTTCCTTGGTCACGAGCAGGCGGATGATTGTCTCGACTAACTGGCCGGCGCCCAAGGGCCCTGGGCGGTAGGTCGCGGGTCCATCGCCAGAGGGTTCGAAGGGATATCCCCGCCGACTCTGCGATCTCCCGGGTTGTCAGTGTCGACCCCCACGCCGAGCGCACCGTGGCGACCATGCTGTCCGAGTGTCCGGCCCTGCCAGGTCTCACGCGACCCTCCTGAAGTTGATGCTGTGGACCCCGCCCCATTGAGGAAGTGGGCCGACCGGGAAGGCGCTACGTCCCCGCTTACGCTTCGCTGGCGCCGTCTCCCCGCAGTCGAGGCGGTGGGTTGAGTAACGCCCCCCGAAAACCGCCTCGTGCGCCCTGATGCCCTTCTGGAGCCTCTGGTGGAGGGTGTTGTAGTTGACGCCGGCCAGGCGCGCCCACTGGGCGACGGTGCGCGTCTCCCCGGCAATCGTGAGGACGGCGGGATGGCCCCTCACTCCGCGCCTCCCTCGGCCTTGGCGGGCTCAGACTTGCGGGCGACTTCGATTGCATTGCGGAATGTGTCTTTGCCGCACTTACATCGACCTGTATCGCAGTCGGGCCGATGAGGTGTTCGCAGATTGAAGTCCCCGCACTCCAAGAGCAACTCCTTCACCCGCGCCTCGGCCCGCTCCCGTGCGGCTCGCTCGGTGGCGAGAGCCTCTTGACTTTCGCAGTAGAGGCAAATCAGCGACGGCTCACCACCGACACCGGGTGGGCCAACCGTGGCAAGCTCAGAGCAGCAATCGAGACATCGGTCTTCCTTGTCAAGTTTCTTCATAACGGCCATTTCCAGCCGCTCGATCTCATCCTTCGCGGCGGCGAGTTCGGCGCGGAGGGTGTCGCGCTCCGCTTCAAGATCCCTCGATATGCATTGGGCATCCCACGTTTCTTTCTGGAGGTTCAGCCGAATCGCTTGGTGCTTGTCCCACAGTCCTTCATGGGGCTTCAGCCGCTCCACCTCGGCGCGGAGGGCGGCGTAAGCGTCCATGCTCGGAGGCCAGTCCTCGCTCCCGGCCTTCGGTTCATCGGGGGTGTCGAGTACGGGTATACCTGCGGTCATGGCTACTTGTCTCCTTTGGCGAGGATGGCTTCGAGGGCTTTCAGGTGCGGGTCAGAACACCGTCGCCCAACCCCGTTGTTGTACTTGAGCAAGGTCTTAGCCGCCTCGCTCACCTCGGCCAAGCGGGCGCGGAGCATCTTCTCCATGTTTGCTGAGGATCTCTCCCACTCCTCAGCTTTTTGCAGTTTGAACCGCAACTCCGCGATCACCTTCGCGTCGGACTCGATGCGGGCGATGAGCGGGGCCGCGAAACAGATAACTCGCTTGCCGGGGCATTGTGGCTTGAGGGCTTCGACATCGGCATCGCTGGCAGGCGTCACGCTCGCGGTGATGATGGTACGTGGCGGATTTTCGGCATGAACACACGGAGGCTCGTGCCGATACCCGTCAGAGAAGACGTTGCACAATGGCGGGCATCCTCCAGCACCAAAATGCACAGGCGGCGCGTTCGCCGGTTCGGGGGTCGGAGCGGGCTTGGTAAAGTGCGATTGCATCCCGGCTTCGATCTTGTCCCACACCTGATCCGCCGAACCCGGCACCGATACCGGGGCGACGTATCCGGGGGCGTTCGGGCAGGCGGGGTCATGGATCACGCTCCCTTTCGAAGTCAGATAGTGCTGACAATCACAGGTTCCAGCATCTTTGGGCGCATTGGGGCAACCGGGGAAATGAAAATCACTCCCATATGACGGCATCTCAGACCACCGACACATCGGCAGACACTTTCCAAAACGGGTCATCGCTTCGCTCCTTTGGGCGCTCTCTTTACCGGCACCATTGCGTAGCCCCGCAACTCTCGCAACCATTCAACTATCTCGGGGTCCATCAATAACGCCGCGATTGCAACCGAGTCAAAATGATGCGCGTCTGTGCTTGACGCTTCTTCCACGTGGACAATGAGAGAACCGACCTTGGCAGCAAGGCTCGCTGATTCAATTTTCCAACTCATCGCTTCGCTCCTTTGGGCTTGTCGGGTAGGGCGAAAATATCCCGGCCTTCGAGGGCGCCGATGATCGCAAAGCGTATCGCGTCAAGACCGGCATCGTGGTGATAGTTCAATCGGTCCCTTTCAATCTCGGCATTCATGCGATCTCTAACCTTCCGCATGATGGCCATGGTCGGGGTCTTCTTGGGGGTCATCGCTTCGCTCCTCGGGTAGGGCTGAGAGGGCGGCGAACATCGCACCGACACACAAGTCCTTGTCTGCGTGCGATACGAAGCACTCGGACGACTGGCCCTTGAACACGGTGGCGCACCAATCGCCAACGCCCCACAGTTTCACAACGTGAGCATGGGTGTATCCCTTCCTCTTCGCCAGCTTCCGCAGTTGCGCCAGGGTCGGGGTCTTGTCTCGCTTCGTCATCGCTTCACCTTGATCTTTCCGCGGCAGTAGGGGCAGAATGAGAATGGCTCCTGCCGCGTCGTCTCTCCACACCCGCTATCGTGCCCAATGGTGTCGCGCTCAGTCCACACGCACACCTTCGCGGGCTTGGCGGGGGTGTAGCGGACTACGACCTCGCGCTCAGATGCAGGAACCGGTTTCCCGATTGCCTTCGGTCGCAGCACGCGGGCAGTCATCACAATTCGGCCATCCCGCAGTACCACCCACACATCCGGCAGCTTCTTCGCCTTCATCGCGTCCTCCATCCGGGGTGCGTCTGGTCTGCCCATTCGGCGAGAGGGGCGATGCTCCGCACATAATCAAACCAAGCTCGCGGATCGTCCGAATCCGCTGCTCGATCCATCTGTTCCTCGGCCAGTACCAGCAGCGCCCCGAACCCGGCTCGCCAGAGCATGATCGCTTCGACTTGCGGTGCGTCCGAACGCTCCCACCCGCCTGTCCAATACATCCGACTCTCCATCCCCCTCGGCGTTGCCTTCGCATCCACCTCCCTGCACAACTCAATCAGCCGCCGCGCCTCGTCTACCGTCATCGGTTCGCTCATCGCTCAAGCCTCCATGTCCTCAGTAAATTCGCATGCGATCCCGGCGCAGTTGAGCGGGTGAAGCGC
>OFRM01000056.1_pt1 | contig 42688 bp, 50 predicted proteins | sample 1543101 | NCBI WGS metagenome assembly OFRM01 (sample SAMN07774223, study PRJEB24372) | wastewater metagenome | isolation source: Exp Tend VB 0WW | collected 2016-02
CAAGATGCTCACGCGATCTGAGCGCACGCTCCTCGCGCAGCGTCTCAAGGCACGGGCTCAGGGATCTCGTGAAGGTTTCAGTGCCGGCAAGAAAGAGGGTACGGAGCAGACAAAAACTGAGCTCGTTTCTCGTTACGAGAAAGCGATCACTAAACTGCGTGACCGTAAGGCTTCCGAGCTCGACAAGCGTAAGGCGCTCATCGACTACGCGCAGATCCTTCCATTCCGCGAACGCGGTAAGTTCCTGAAAGCGGTAAACAACACCAAGACCGATCTCGAGTTCGGCCGCGTACTCGATCGTATGCGCTCCGCGTCGAAGGCATCTGAACGCGCTGTGCTGATTAAGGCGATCTCGAAGGAACTTAAGGGCACGGTGGTAAAGAAGCGCGACGGTCTACCGAACGCGAAGTTCGCGTACGATCAGCAGAAAACGCTCAACGAAATTCGCGCGGTGCAGAAGATGACGTATCAGGAGGCGCAAATGAAGATCACGGATCTCGTCTCTGAATGGCAGACCGCGCATCCGGATGACGTGCTGCCGGAAGATCTCCTTCATCAGATCGAGATCCTCAAGACTGCCGGTATAAAGGAGCAGACGGTTTCTGAGCTCAGTTCTACTCTCTCGGCGATTCAGTCGATCAAGGAGACGGGCCGCACACAGAAGGAACTTGAGCGCGAAGAGCGTAACGCGAAGGTGCAAGAAGCAAAGGATGCCGTTATGCAAGCGGTCACCGGTGGCAAGCCACTCCCGAGCGATGCTCTCTCGATCAAGACGCGCCGGCAGCGTGACGAGAACTTCGTAAAGACGTTCGCACGCGATTCTCTCTTCGGCTGGGAAGAGCTCCTCGATAAGATGTCGCAGGAAGATAAGACCTCGAAGGCGTACGAGAGCTACCTTTCACGCTTCGGTGGCGACAAGGCAAACGAATCCTTCAACGCGCAGAACAAGGGCGAGCTCACCAGTATCGGTGAGGTGAATGATCTCTTCAAAAAGTCTTACGGCGTTGAAAAGAAAACCGATATTCTCACCACGCTCAACGAGTTGCAGAAGCCGCATGATCTCGGTGAGGTGATGCACAATGACGGCAAGAAGCGTCAGCTCACCCTTTCCCGCGGTGAGGCTATGCAGTATTGGATGTGGCATCAGGATGACGCGCTCGACGCGACGTTCGAAGAAACGCTGCACTGGGGTGACGAAGTATGGAAGAGCATCGATGGGATACTCACCGAACAGGACAAGGATATGGCACAGGGCCTCCTCTCGTGGTACGCCGACTACTACAAGGGAATCAATAAAGTGTTCTCGAAGGAGTACGGCATCGATCTACCGTTCAATCCGAACTACTCACCAGTGCACCGTGCAATCGATATCGCGATTCCGGAGAACGTGCTGCTTGCACAAGAGATCGCGAAGTACGCGACAGCGAAAAACGGATCTCTCAAGGATCGCGTGAAGAATGGTATCGACCTCAAGGCTACCGATGCTTTCGAAAACGTGACGCGCCACATCACGAAGATGGAGCACTACAAGGCATGGAGCGACACGATGTACAACTTCCGTCGCGTGTTCGGTGATAAGCAGATCCGTACCGCGATCGCTGACTTCGTTGGCGAGCCGTACTTGAAGCTCACCGACAACTTCCTTAACGATATGGCACGTGACGGTGTTGCGCGCGAGAAAGTCGTGCAGTGGGTCGACGGTGTTCGCAAGAACGCGACGAAGGCACTGCTCGGCCTCAACCTCAAGGTTGGTATCAAGCAGCTCACCGGCGTACTCAACTACGGCATCGAGATCCCTACCGGTTCGTTCTTCTCGGGCATTAGCGACTTTTGGACCGATCCGATCGGTAAGGCGTCATTCCTCTTCGACAAATCCGAGACGCTGCAAGAGCGCTTCGGTGATGGTTTCGAACGCGACCTCAAGTTCGCCATCGAAAAGGGGTACGACAAAAAGCTCGCCGGCACCAAGAATATGTCTGAGCACCTCTTCATCCCGATTCGCGCCGCTGACAAGTTCACGGTGTATATGGGATCGTGGGCGGCATACCGCTGGGGCTACAAGAAGGCGATTAAGGAAGGAAAGACACCGGAGGCTGCCGAAGCCGAAGGAATCCGTCAGGCTGAAAACATCACGAACCGCGTTCAGGAATCATCACGTCTCGATACGCTAGCGCAGCTACAGCGTGATGGTTCGTGGGCGAAGCTCTTTACGATGTTCCAGTCGCAGCCATCGAAGTACCTGCGCATCATGATGAACTCCGCGCGCAACTACCGCCGCGGCCGCATGAGTGCAGCAACCGCCGCAAAGCGTATCGCGTGGGCGTGGCTCATCGTGCCGTTCTTCTACAACCTGCTCGCTGATCAGTTCATCGATGAGAAGTACCGCGAGAGCGCGGGTGGATTGGTCACCCGCACCTTGCTGGGTCCACTCACCGAGCCGCTGATCTTCGGTCAGATGGTGCAGCAAGTGTACGGGTGGACGCAGGGAGAGAACTTCGGGTACGAGCCGTCGCCGGTGTTCGCTTTCATGGATGACATCGGAAAAGCGATCCAGCAGTTCAGTTCGGAGGATGCTGTGGATGGAACGACCTACCTCCTCGATGCTGCTGGTAAACTTTCAGGTGTACCAAGCACCCTCGTCACGAAGCCGGTCCGTAATGCGAACAAGCAGAAAACGGAGGGCGGTAGTGCACCGAGCGGGAGCTTTTAATCAACTAAGCAAAAAGATATGAATCCAACAGACTTAGAGCATCATCAAAACACTGGCCTTATAGCGCCGGCGCCTCGCCCCACCGACTACGTTGCCGGTGTCGAGAGCGCGATCACATACGAGGCCCTTGTCGCTGACGGTGACTGGGAGAAGTACCGTTCGAGCGATGAGTGGCAGCGCCGCTTCAAGAACGGTGTCCTCGGCTACGACACGCAAAGCTGCACCGACTTCTCGGCACTCAACAGTATCGAGCTACAGATCGAGCGTATGTTGCAGGAGGGGCTCATCAACGATGCCGGCCGCGAGAAGATGGAAGAGCTCGGCTACTTCGATGAGAACGGCAAGGTCAACTTCAATGACTGGTTCAATGCTAAGACCGCCGGCACGACGCTTGCAAACGGCAACACGCTACAGGCACCGTGGGATGCCGTCCGTAAGTATGGATTGATCGGTCAGAGCAAGGGTCCGGGCGTTAACGACTTCAAGACTGGTGACGCATGGTTCGCAGAACCGGTCACCGCAGAGCAGTACGAGCTCGGCCTCGAGTTCCTCAAGCTCTTCAATGTGAAATACGAATGGGCGATTGTCAGTGGCAACGGCCTCGCGAACGATCCACAGTACGCGTACCACTTGAAGCAAGCGCCGCTTCACATCGCTACCCCTACGTGTGGCACATGGAACGGTGAGGGGGTGGTCGGTAAGTGCGATCCTTATCGTCAGCTCAATCACGCTACGTGCCGCATCGGCTCATACCCTGATGGCGGTGCAAAGGATCTCGATCACTACAATCCATTCGTGAAGCACCTCGCGGCTGACTACTACATGCCGTATGCCATCAAGGGTGTCGTCACCATCAAGCCATCGTCGACGTACACGCCGTCACAGATCAAGTACGTGTTCGCGAAGAAGCTGGTATACGAATACCTCGATGACGCTGCCACCAAAATAAATCCTGCCGTCAAAAACGATGCGGATGAGGTACGCAAGCTCCAAACGGTTCTGCAATTCTTGAAGAGGACCGACGGCACGCCGTACATGAAGCCCGGCGTGTTCGGTCGATTCGGGCCCGCGACACGCACCGCGCTGTCCTTGTTCCAAAAGGATCACGCCATCGTTGATCCGGATCTCGGCAAGAATTTCGGGCCGCAGACCCGGGCCGCGGTGAATGCGCTGCTCGTTTAACAATCCAATTACATCATTATGATCACTTCCTCCGTGCTCCTCGGTGTTCTCGCTACCGCACTCGTGCAGTGGCTCAAGAATGCCTTTAAGACCGATCGTGTCGGCACGCTTGCGATCCTCGCAGTCGTATCGCTCATCCTCGCGCTCTTCGGTTGGCTGCTTGCGCAGTTCAACCTGTACGCCACGTTCGCAACGATCGTCGCTTCGGCTACCACGATCTACGCGTTCATCGTGCAGTTCCTCGAGAGCGACAAAGCGTAATATCAGCCGGCGTAAGCCGGTAGTAAAGAAGAAGGTCGCAAAGAGTTGGACCCCCGCTGCAACGGGGGTCCTCCTTCTTTCACCAAACGGAATCGTTGGTGTCCTGCTGCACCGGCAGGTCATTCCCGCCGAACGGGATGAACCCGACATCGTGGTGCAGGTCGCGCGAAAAACTATTGTTCACCTAGATCACCTCCTTTCAGGCTGGCAGGATTATTACGGCGCTTGCATAAAAAGTCAAGTGTGCAATTATATAGGTATGAAAGCGACCGTAATCACGTTCAGCTTCTTCTTCCTCTCCTCGCTGGTGCTGTTTTGGTGCATGTCTCACGGCCCGCTGTGGAACATCCTCCTGTACCCGGTCTACTACGTCCTCTTCAACGCCATGATCTTCGCCGGCTGCGCGATTCACGGCATGTTCTCAAACACTTGACACGTATATGACATAGGTATAGGGTACTCCTAGCCATCAATTCGGGTGGCGCCGGCTAGTCTAGCACCGGACAGATCCTTGCAAGGAATCACCAGATGTCCCATCGTGGAAACGACGGCGACTACACTTCGGACACCCCCGGCGGGTCGGGCCTCGGCTCGTTCATCGCCTCGGTGTGCGACGTGATCTTCGGCAAGTAGCCGAAGTCGCCACTAAAACGGCGGGCCCCTTTCGAGGGGCCCGTTTCGCGTTATATGGCCCCCGCGGGGCATCCTTCACTGTCTCCCGGGATAAACCTGCCGCACGGCCCGCAGATGTCGCTGTGAGGCGTCAGGGGCACGTGGGTGCCCGAGAACCGGGTAGGCTCCCCTGCGTGCACCCTGCGCCCGTATTCAGCGATACAGGCGGCGTCAGTAAGGCCGTCAGCATTCTTCGTTGAGCGATCCGTCCTCCGGAAATTCGCGGTCGGAAAGAGACGCTTCGCGACGATCTCGCTCTTCGCTTTCGTATCGAGCGCGCCCTTCACTCCGGTGAAGAGTTTTACCTGCCACTGCCGGGCCGCGATCACCTGATGCGGGATCTCCATGCCGGCGAGGAGGCCGAGCAAGATCCCGAAACCCTTACCGGTCTGTAGCGTCGATGACAGCCCTTGCCCCGGCATGGCGTGCTGATTCTCGATCATCACGTAGAGGCCGTGCTGCCGGTACTGTGCTAGCAACCGTTTCATCTCTTGTACGTCGTAGTCGACGCCACCGATCACCGGCATCGGATAGAGGTCGAGGCGCTCGCCATTTAAAAATGCGATGCCACCATTCAACCCCGGATCGATGCCGCCGTAGATCATTCTCGATGGGATTCTCCTTGCACTGGTACGCTCATCTTCACGTCACCATCGTGCTTAAGGGTAAGTACGCCCGTGAATTCGGTGTGGCCGAGAACATTGTCTAGGAAGATATCGCCCTCTATTGAGAATTCAACGTGCTTTTTCATGATGCCTTCCTTTGGAAGCGCACGACGGTTGAAGTCGAAAATCGGTTGCAGCACCGGTGTTAGTTGATCGGCAAGCCATTCAGGCACCGGGTTATCTTTCGTGAAGTAAATTTTTTCCGACATATTAATGTTCGTACGCCCAGCAACCCGGACACGTCTTAAAGTGTTCGGCCTTCCGGCGCTCCCCTTCGAGAACGAAGAAGATGCCGATACCAAACACCACGATGGCGAAGATGTGCGCCGCGGTGCTCTTCGCGAAGATGAAAAGAAGCGCACCGATTACGAGTACCGGCATATTATTTGCCGTGACCTTCCTTCGCACATCCCTTACAGCGGCTCGAGCCGTTCTGTCGCGGGCGAATAAGACAGTTTGAGCACATCTTGTTGCCCTTCGGCTTTACCTGAATGGCCTCATAGATCACCTCACCGTTGTGGCGCTTGTACACGCGACCACCGGCCGCCTTGAGGTAGCGAGGGATCGCACGTGGCGGTTGACCTAAGTGAGCTGTGCGAGGCCCGCGCGTCATGATGCCGGGGCGACCACGCCTCACTTTCTTCACCGCTTTCTTCTGAAAGATTTTGGGTACAAATTTCATAGCACTATTTCTTAATGTTCTTGAGCGCCCCGTCGATATCCTTCGCTGCGGCGACCATCATCGTTTTGAAGTCGAGCAGCTCCGTTTCTATATCGGTACGGAGAGTGAAACTGAGACGTGTGCCACCGATCGTATAAGTGAACTCACGACGTGAGATATTTTCACTTACCATCTTCGGGCGCAGCGCCTTTCTACTTGTTACTTTTTTGCTCATACGGTTAATTTTTTATAGATCTCCTTAGTAAGAAGCACGTCGCCGAGCGCACGATGCTGCTCTCCCTTCTCGATGCCGAGCTCGTCGCAGCAGACGCCGACATTGTATTTGAGGCCGAATACCCGCTCATCCATCACGCGATTTGCGAATTCAACGAACGTCTCGTTGAAGCGGCGTCGGCGGCCGAGCTTGCCGGCCTTGAAGAGAACGGCGGTATCGATCGCTTGGCCCCATATCCCACGAGTGTATTTATCCCACTCTTCACCGGTGAGGAACTTTCCGGATTCCCCGCGGCCGATGGCACTGAGGAAGAAGTCGATATCGAAGCGGATGCCGTTATGCGTCACGTGCGGATAGCCGCCAAGTTTGTCGTTGAGAAGCGTTAGTGCTTCTGCCGGCACAATCCCTTGCTCGCGGCACATCTCGGTGGTGATTCCAGTGATATTCGTGATGAGCTCAGGCACTTCGAAGCCCGGATGATTCAGTAATACTGAACCGCGTTCAGCTTCGCTACCATTCTTCATCACCACCCAGCCGATCTCGAGGATCTTATCGACTTTTGGATCGAGCCCGGAAGTCTCGAGATCCCACACCACATAATTTTCTACTGGATATTGGATGTCGTGGTTCATACCTCGATTCGCTTACGGCGCTTCTCGCGACGCGCCAACTCACGATTAATGTTGCGGTTTGGCGAGAGCTTTTGCAGCTCCTTCGTCGACCACTTGCGCAGCTCGCCCATCGAGAGATGAACGATGTCGCGGTATACCTTCTCTTCTTTGGTGTCCTCCGGCATACGTTAATAGTTAAGTACCGCGTCGGCAGTATCGACTTCCTCGAAGTTTGAGGAGCTGCCATCACCGAAGCGAGGGGAATTAATAAGCACCGGTGTGCCGGGGATGAGAGCAAACGGGCAGAAGCGGCACTCACTGCACGTAAAGCACTCCTGATGGATGCCACGCTTCGCCTTGTCTGAGACGAAGAGGTTGTTCTGCATGGCGCGCTGCCATAGAACAGCCCACTCCCAAATGTTCCCCTGCAATTCCTCGAGCGCCGCGTCGGTGTACTCGAAGAGCTCCACCTTTTTGAAGTCGTTATTCATCTTATCGGCGACGAGAATACGGCAGCGGATGCTTTCCTTCGGGATGCCGAGAACGGTCGAAACCAGCACGCGGTAGAAGCCGAGCTGGCCGCGGTAGTGGTTGTTGTACGGCTCGAGCGATTTCAGGTCGCGGCACGTCTTGATGTCGGTGATGATCGCCCACTTGTCGGTAGGATGAACGTCAGCATCGATCTTCGCGCGCAGCTCCTCGAGCGTCATCTGACCGGCAACGTATACCGCGTAGAGCGTTGTGAGTGTCGGTGAGAGCTTGAGGTGATCGAGCTTGCCCTTGCATGGGATGCCGAGCACGGTGGCCCGGAAGATCTGCTGGCTCGTTGCCTCGTTGAATTCCATCGACTGAAACGACGGGTGCGATTTGATCGCAGCGGCCGTCTCGAGAGCGTTCTGCCATACGGAACCGGTGACTTGCTGCTTTGTGCCGAGCATCTTGATGGCATCGAGCTTCAACTGCACTTCGGCGATCTGTGCTTCGCGCGACGCGATGCCTTTCTCGATCACCTTGTCCATCGGTAGGTCCGTCATCTCGCCCCCGATCTTCGCAATTTTCTCGAGGTCCTTCGTGATGTCAGCGTCAGGATCTTTTGCGCGCTTCTCGGCAACCTTCGCTTCGGCGGCCTCGAGTTTTTCTTTGAGCGCCTGTCGCTTCGTCTCGTTCTTCGCGTTGCCCTCTGCCTTCTTGGTATCGATCTCGAGCTTAAGGATCGTGATGTCGTTCTCGAGCTTGAGAGCATCTTCGGCACGCACCTTGCGTTCAACCTTGATGAAATTCTCTTCGATGAAAGATTCCGGCTCGGTGGTCATCGCGTCGACGAGTTTGCCGTATACGAAATAATCGTAGTCCGGTTCCTCGTACTCCTTCGTCACGAAGATGTCGCGGTAGAGCGTCTCGCACTTAGAAAATACCTTGAGCCCTGAGAAGGAACAGGCGGTATTGTCCTTGTAGTAATCCTCCTTTGTGGCAAGCGGTTCCATACGCTATGCCGCTACGAAACGCTCATCGATGCCCTTCACGAGCGCCGCTGAGTATTCATTTATCTTTGCGTCGCGATCGGCGCCGTGGATGCCCGGGTGCATCTTGTCGACGATGCTGTTTGCACAGTCGTCAGCGAGATCCTTGAGGAGCTGTAGCACGTCGTCGTCGGTGTAGTCCTCCTTCGCGAGAGCTGCGGTGTTGCCGGCATAGATGTTCGCCGGGTAGGCGAGCCATCCTGCGGTATCAGCAAGACGCATGAACGTCACGAAGAATCCAGTGCCGGGAATCGCGATGCGGAACCAGTCAATAGGATTCATATTAAAGAGGCGTTGGTCCAGCAGCAGCCGGCGCTGGTGCCGGAGCAGGTGTGCCCGGTACGGCTGGCGTAGCGGTGCTCTGCTTAATCTTAGAAACGAGCTCGGCGATGCCGGTAGCGACTTCGCTTTGGCACTGAGCGTAGAGATCGGCACTCACCTTGATGGGATCATCACCGCTCTCGATCTGAGCAGTGTAGGTGGATTCGATCTTGACCCACGATTCAGCGGCGCCGTAGTTGCGCGTGTTGATCGAACGGGAATAACTGCGGGTGACTTCTGTGACTATCATGGTAGTGGCATTAATGATTTTTTTTCATGCCTTCCGTGATGGGCTGGGGCCGGGGGCTGAGCTTCGAATCCGGCGGTCTACCTTTGCTTTTGAGGGCGCCGATAGATGCGAGTGGATCTCTGCTCGGGTGTATCGCTTCGGGGCGGTCTGCTGACATTACTCCGCTGCGTTGCTCCTCACCTGTTCAAGCCCCCTACCTCAGCCCATCCGTGGATGGGCGTGAGCGTGAGTAATTAGAATCCTTCGCCAGCAGCCGGTGCAGGTGCAGCGGGAGCTGTCGGAGCCGGTGCGACTGGTGCACTCGTAGGTGCAGGAGCCGCAGCGACAGGAGCGGGTGCCGGTGCCATAGCATCAGCAGCCGATGCTTCGAGGTCCACATTCTGTGCGCCGACTTCCTTTAGATCAGCGGGGCGCTTCGAATCGGCGTCGAACATGACACGGAAATTCGCGTAGGCGCGACCTGCCGGTGTCTTTGGCTGCGCGATGCCGAGGTACTCGACACGCACTTCACAATTCATAGGGATCTCGTCGAACTTCCCGTTAAGGAGATCGGAGCCCCAAAAACTCACCCTCTCTCCGGTAGAGAGAAGAAGCTCGTAGACGTTGGAGCCATTGGCACCAACCTTCTCGCGCTTGTTCACGTAGTAACCTTGCACCGACGTACCCATGAAGGTCGTCTTTTCTGCCTGAACGGCATCCTTTGCCTGTTCGGTCCATCGGAGCATTTTACCGAACACTTCCTTTGCTTCTTGCATCGACATAATTTTGTAGAGTTAATTGTTTGGTTGGTATCTTGGAGCGGGTATCGTGGTGTCGATCGCAAGCGATCGGTGCGCGTTACGCGACTTCCTCTTCGTCGGCATCCTCCTCGGCGTCAGCCTCGGGTTCATCGCCAGCGACTTCATCGGCGGCAGTCTCTTCCTCTTCGGGAGCGGCTGCGGCGGTGTCGTCACGTGTTTCTTCATCAGACATATTTGTGTGAGTGAATTGCGAATAATGTCGACCGTTCAGGCTTTGACGACCTGAGTGCTGGGAACGAACCGTCGTTCGCCTCGCCCATTGAGCTACCGTGGCAGCTCGAGCGGGATCTTCCTCGGTGCTTCCAAGAAATTCTCCCAGCACTCAGGTCGCAAAGATCTATTTGAGCGGCTTCACAATTTTGATGCTCCTCTTCTTGTGAGCTTCCTTCGTCATGTAGCCGAGCACGCAGAGGTCATCGATCAGTCGATACACCTGCCGCCACGTGACACCGACGTGCTTCGCGATTTCGTGCACGTCGGGAGAGACAAGATTTTTCTTCGTGTACTTTTCGACGTAACGGTATGCGCGAACATGTGACGGTTGCAGATTTATATTTTCGATCGGTTTGCTCATAGGCTTCATGGTAAGCGGCGCTTCATATTGATGTCAATTAGGTGAGGTGGGGATATCAGTCCTTCATAATCTTGAGGAACCGGGAGAGCTTCCACGGCTCGAAGATGTACGGGTCGAACACGAACCACAGCGTGCCGTGATCCTTGCCCTCCGCGGTACGCATCAGGCGGCCCCGGATCTGATGCAGCAGGAGCTCGTTCGAGAAGATGGGCGAAATCAGCACGAGGTTGTCGAGGTCCGAGATCGATACCCCGGTCGAGACGCACCCGACGGTCGCGAAAATCACTTTCAGGTCCCCGTGCTTCATGGCGCTGTACGCCTCTAGGGCGGCTTTGGCACCCTTTCCGGTGATGATGCCGGAATCTATGCCATACCGGGTCTTGAGGTCGGCTGCGAGGGCGTAGCAGGGCTTCACGTACCTGCTGAGCACGATCGTCTTGCCGGGCAGTTTCCGCACAAGGTCGAGGATGAGATCGTTCCGGCGAGGATCATCACGGAGCGTCTCTTCTTGCAGCGCCCGGGCCTTCGTCGTTGAGCCGGTTGCCTCTACCACGCTGTCCCAGTCGAAGCGCGTCTCGCTCTCGATCACTTTCACGTGCACTGGTACTACGCGTCCTTTTTCGAGGAGCTCTTCTTTGGTGATGGTCGATATAACACTTCCAAAGGTGGAAAAGATGAGAAACTCTTTACCGTCCTTCCTTTTGAGAGTGCCGCTGACACCAAAACGATTTCGAGAGTTGATCCCATTGATGAGCTCGAAAATAGTTGTGGCTGGTGCAAGATGGCACTCATCGAGAAAGACGGTGCCAAATTCTTCTCTAAGAGCTGGCAGATTTTTTGCGAGAGTTTTGTCGATTGCGATGGTGATAGGCCCAACGGTAAGTGAACCGTCACCGATGATACCCGGGGTGATTTCGTTGCCATGTTCGTCACGAATATATTTTTTAATGTCCTCTTTGAATTGCTGCATCAGCACGCGGCGATGCACCACGATGAGGGTGCGCTGCCCGATCTCGACGGCGGCCTTAAGGATGATCAGCGACTTGCCGGCCGAGGTGACGGCGTGCACGATGCCCTGCCGCTTACTCTTGAGCGCTGCCACGGCCGCCTCCTGATGCTCGTCGAGCGGGAAGTCGTTGTTGATGTATTGCAGCTTCACCGGGTGATCCGGGTTGTCGAACGTCGGCAGCCAGTCTTGCCCGAAGAGGTGCTTGATCTTGAGAGCCTCGCCGCGCGTCACGGTGAGGAATTCTCCCTCACGGAAATACGTGCCGATCGTTTTCGGTATGCCCCACACCGAGAGGCCGAGATTCATCTTTTGGTAGTAGTCCGGATTTTTGTACGTGAGCAAATCGAAGATCTCCTCCGGTACGCGCTCGGTCCTCAGATCGAAATAAATTTTGTCGGAAACGATCATATCTTTTCCGGGCCAAGCCGCTTCTGTAGGTTGGCGTCGTCGAGCTCACCGGCAAGACGGCGGCCGCGGCGGCGATGCTCCATTTCATCCGGATCACCTTCCATCATGGCGGCGCGCAGTGCGTCTGCCTTCTCTTCTTCGGTCGGCTCGTAGTAGAGCTGGTGTTTATCGAGGAACGCGAAGAGCAGCGTCTTTTCCATTTTCTTTTTCTCGACACGGTAGAGTTTCCGGAGCACGTCCCACGCGTTGAGGCCCTCGACGTATTTCTCCTTCGTTGTCTTAATGAACATCAGCTTACGCGTGTTGTTGAAGAGGATATCCATGCGCTTGTCGGCGTATGGCTTGCAGTATTTTTGAAGGATCTGCGGTAGCAGTTGCTCCTCGATCGCGTTAGCATAATCGAATGTGTACTCGGAGAGCGCGATATCTTCCATCACCGCATCGAAGTCGAGGTGATGTTTCGCACAAATCGCTTTCACCATGCGAATCGCGTTCTCTTTCTCTCCACCGACACCCCCTTTCGCGAGCGCGACTATCTTGCCGAGCCGATCTTTGTTGTACTCGTCGCTCATAGGCTTTGTTGCTGGTGCACCATCTCCATAATTTTTTCGTACACCTCTTCGGTCACACTGTCTCGCGCGTCGTCAGCATCGTGACCGCCCGCAACGAAGTCACCTTTCTCACCGATGCGCGAGAAGAATCCATCGGCGCTCTCGTAGACCAGCGTGCCTTTTGAGGGATACCAAAGAAACTTTCCGGAGAGCTCCTCGTGGAAGAGCCCGATCTGCCACGGCTCGTGAAATACGAACCGGATGTGATTCCCCTTGAGGAACTCGCGGTCGACCTTCGAGCTGTAGAAAAGATCACCGCCGCGGCGCGGCCGGAAATGCACCACACGCTTCGGCTGTTCTTTTCGCTTCCCTGCTTCTTGCATCGCCATATCTAATGTTTCGCGCGGCGCGGGCTGAGCGTACGCACGATCGTCTTTCCGGCAACGTACCGGTCAGCCTGTTGCTCCGGTGTGAGCGGTTCTTTACGTACACCGAACATCGCGCTGTCCTTGCACTTGCGGCACTTGTTTCCCTTCACGCCGACGCGTTTATCGCAGGTAGCAACCGCACAAGGGAATGTAGGAAATCCTAAATAAGCCATACCCCTATCGTAATCGGTGCTTCATATATATGTCAATAAAAGTTTTCCCCATATCCCGCGTCGATGACTTGCACATCGATGTCTGCTAGCCGGCGGGTATCTCACTACGCACCAGTCGGACCTGTATCTTCGGGAGCCGCGGGCGCTGCCTCTTCTACCGGAGCCGGTGCCGGAGCTTCCGGTTCTGCCGGTACTTCCGGACCACCGCCGACAACCGAAGGAACCGGTGTCGCTTCCTCGATCTCCGTAGGAGGCTCAGGAGGAGCGATCGGCTCGAACGGCTCGGTGATGCGATCACTGATGCCGAACTCTTCGATGGCCCGCTGCGCGAGGATGAAGTCATCCGCAAGAGCTTCGCCCTTCTCCTTCTGCAAGACCATCACGTACTGAAACGCACCGGCGATCAGCTTAACGTGAACGGAATCACGGTCGGAGAATTGCGCCATGAGCCACTGGTTGAGCTTGCGGCCGAGGTCACGCATCTCTGCGCGCTCTGCATCGTTCGCTGTCCACTGACCTTCGGGAATTCTTGGTGTTTCCATAACATTGATTCAATTACGCACTGCACGCGGATAAACTATTTGCCCTTCTTCGTCACCTTCTTCGCAGCGGCACGACGAGCCTTTGCGGTAGCCTTCCCTCCCTTCGAAGAGACGGCTGCACGCTCAGCTTTCGTGAGGCGCTGGAAACCGATTTTCTTTGCCATACTTTTTGTGAATTTATTTTTCAGTAATGTCGACCGGAGCTTCGGTGCTCCGTTTCCCCTACCATCGGGCTTGCCAGCCGTGATAGGGGAAACGGAGCACCCAAGTGCTACTCGAGCTCGTACTCCGCGATCTGCCAGTTGCGTGTTGGTCGCCAGTACCGAGCCTCCTGCCAGTTACGATTCAGAAAATCCATCGACGCGGCGTGCACACGCTCTACCGCTTCACCATAATCCGGAGGCATGAGCGGGTTGATGTCGACGCTGCCACGTTCGATAGTCGCCGGCTCGGGAGCGCGGCGCGTGCTCGGGAGATCCTTCGTGAAAGCGATCGGACCCACGTACCACACCTGTCCGGACCCCACGCGGTGCACATTGAATTCCCAGCCGTTCTTATACAGGCGCAGGTGCCGGATGATGATGCTGAACTTGAAGCGTGTCTCGATCTCGCTCGTGTAATCCTTCACGTTGCGCCACCGCAGGTACAGGTCGTAGAGGTCGCTCACCTTCATACGCTGCTGCTTCGCTTCGGCAGAGAATTCGGCATTGTCGACCGGCATACCGGGCACCACTTTGTAGAGCTCCGGCAGCCACTTGCGCGTCGGCACGAAATTCTGCTCAAGAAATTCGAGGATCAGGCCGGCGTAGTAGATGTGTGACCGCTTGTTGTCGGGCACTCCCTCGAGGCGCTTGCGTACGTTTTCTTCGTTGATTTTCATAGGCTATGTGTTGTCTCTAATAAATCGCAGCTTCAAGTGTTGCGGCCACGTCTTTGTGAAATACTCTTCACCGTCTCTCTTCACCGTGATGCGGCCGTCCACCTCATGAGCGATGACCACCGCGTTCTTTGGTGGCTCTTCCGTGTGATCGAAATCATCCCATTCATATAGCGACGGCGGTGTGTGCAGCACGTGCGTACCGAGCGGGAAATACTGCTGCGTATTCCGGTCCATCTGCCGCAGCTTATGTTGCAGCGCTGTCCGGAGCTCCTTTAATCCCTCGATCTGCTTTCTCATCGCCGCGGTACTCTTCTGTTTCTTCAACCGCGGATCATTCATACGAATCGTCATCGTTTGCACTGTCTCGATGAGGCCCTTCGTCGAGAAATTTTTATAGTATTCGTTGCGGTCGATCATGGCGTTTGTGGTGGTGTGTACATGATCTCTTCACCTGACATGTTCGATGATTTCCGTAGACCGGCAACCATCTGCCGCTTGCCATCCTGCAAGCGCTTGATGTCGTAGCCGTCTATTCTTGTATGCGCCAACTCTCTACTAAAATTCGCGAGGGCCTTCGGCTTATAGCCGTGGTCGAAACAGTATTGTCGGTACTGCGCGTACAGATCAGTGAGGGGGATAAGGAACTTGCCGTGCTCAGCGGCGGTGACTGGCTCATAGTACAAATTGAAAAATTCAACCATCGGGGAATTCTCTGTCTTGAAGATCCGCATCGCCTCCGTGTTGCGATCTGTCTCGTTGAAGCGTCCCTCTCCACGGAGGACTTTGAGCCCGGCGATCGCCCAGTTAAGGATGCCGGGCAGCTCCTCGGTGAGCTTCTGCTCGAGAGTGAGGTCCGGCGCCGATTCAAAGGAGCGGTCAAACGGAATGATGATGAAGCGGCGGTACAGGCCGGGCGTGGTGTCGTTAATTTTCGGAAGCTCGTTCACTGAGAACAATAGCTTCGCGGTCGGCACAAACTCGAGCGGCTCCGGCCGGTACTTCACTTCCGCGCTCATCGTCTCACCGGAGATGACGCCCTTGATGGTGTTCGATTCGAAGTAGTTACCGGAGATCTCGTCGATGAGATTTATTTTCTTACCGATGATGCCGTACAGGCCGAACTGTCGTGTGAGCGTGGTGAGGTTCACGCTTGAAGTCGCATCCTTACCGACGATCTTTGCGAGTAGACGCGTGAACATAGACTTACCGTTCGCTCCCTGACCGAAGAGAATAAATGCCTTCGCGAATACGGTGCTCGTGGTGAGGCAGTAGCCGGCGACTTCTTGCAGCAGCTTCACCTGTTGCGGGTCATCACTGGAAACCTCACGCACGAACTGCTCCCAGCGCGGAGCGGTCGCGTCCGGGTTATACATGATCGGGATCTGCGAGGTCGAGAGGTACTCCGGCGTATGCACTGTGAGCGTGTAGGTCCGGATGTCGAGCAGCCCGTTCGCAAAGTTAAGGATGTTGTCATCCGGATTTTCCTGCGCTTGCGTGAACGTGCGGCCCTCGATCGATTTGAAACATGCGATCTTATCGCTTACTGCTCCCACCTTGCGGTAGTTGGTGAGCCCGTCCTTGAGCATTTCAGAGAGAAATATCGAGCGTACGTCCTCCATTTGCAGCGGTCGGTATACACCGGCGTCATAGTTATAAAAATCCCCCCGTTGCTTGTATAGAAGATTAGGGTAACGTGCGGCGATGACGTACTCATACGTAGCAAACTTTTCCTTCTGCGCATTGTTGCTCGTGTCGCGCGTCTCTTTGGTCGCCTTCGATAGCACCTTCGATGTCACGGTGGAAAGCTCCTTGCGCTCGTCCGGTGTAGCGAGCTCCGTCATCACCTCGTTGTTGTAACCAAAGTCGTACGGGTGTTCGTACGCGGAGCGAATCGTCTTGCGGATCTCGTGAAGGCCGAGCCCGTGGAATTCGGTGAAGTGAGCGAACGTCTGCTCGATCGGCCATCCGGATTCCTTCGCGGCGTGCGCTGCAACCAAAAGCCCTTTGTTGCGCATACCTTCCGGAACGCTGCCGGGCGCGAGTGAGAAAAGTTTTTTGAATGAGGGGCGCTCGAGACGCGGGTATGCCTTCTCGATGTCTTGCTTCACGTCCTCACTGATCGCGTTCTCTCCTCGAGCGACGGCCCACGCATCCGGTGCTGGCTTCTTGAGGAACTTCTCGCGCATCTCGGTAAAAGAATAGACCGCATCGCCGCCGGCTGATGGTGTCGCATCATGCACGACCTTAACCATGAACGGATCCTTCGGGTCCTTTTGGTGCAGCGTGTCCGGAAGTCGCAGCACACGCGCCGCATCCTTCGCGCCCGGATCGCCGTCGAAACGCTTGAGGATCGCCTCTTCGATCTCGCGATACTGCACACGCAAATTATTCTGTTGGTCCGGGTTCAACTCATTGAGGAAGATCGGCTGCTCGAGCATCCAGTACACGTGCAAACCATTCTTTGTCTCGACGATCACCGACGGGATCGGTAGGTCGGCCTCGATGAGATCCATCAGCAGGTCGTTTTTATACTGCTGAATTTTTTGCGGCGTCTTATTGATCTTGTCCGGGTAATCGATGTCGGCGAAGAACGCATTGATATTGGTGAGCGTCTCGTTGGTACGCTTGCCGCCGGTGAAGCCGTTGACCGTAAAGAAAATGCCGTAACCGCTTTCCTGATTCTTTAAATTAAGTACCTCACTGTGAATGATCGGGAGCTTGTCGCTCGCGTCGGGTATATAGCAAAAAAGCGTATTCTTAAAATGCGCAAGGAAATCTTTTTGCCGCTTTGTTTCTGTTAGGTGCGGTGCAACCATAGGCAAGCTGAAAATGTCATGAGACTAAGTATCGCTTACGCTACATATATACGTCAAAAGAAGATGTGGGGATAAGTGGTCGAACATGTGGATAGCGAAGCCCGGCACTGTGTCCGGGCTTCTTTTTGAAGGGAGCTTGCGCTCAACCTTGAGGTATTGGTGATGGAAAGATCTTACGGAGGTCCGTGAAGCGCGAGTACCGGCTGGCTAGGCTCATAGAAAATGAGTGAGAGCTGTTCAGCGGGAAGCGCGACGCGTGCCATCAAGTCGTAACAGCGTGAGCTGCACAATGCTTGACCGGCGAATACGTACGAAGCGTGTTGCGGGTCCGGGTTACGAAGGCCGGAGCCGCAGCGGGGGCAGCGGAAAAGCAGAGCTTGTGGCATTGGAGCACTCCTCTATGGTCTGCCTTAACTCTACAGCACCTCGACACTCATCGTCCTAGTCCCGAAGTGGATAGCATCACTGTTCGCCGGAAAGAAAATGTCAAAGCGATCAGTCTTTTGGTAGCGCGGGTTCATTCGATCGTTGCACACGTACTCATTTCCCCCTATCCGGAAGCGCGTCCCAAACGAAAACCTCACAGGGCACGCAATTCCCCCGGCGTGCACGTGTTCGCCGTTCGCGGTGATGAATGGCGTGTCGTCTGTTTGTCCGGGCTCAGCGCCGTAACCGGTCACGGTCGCGGTAAAACTCATGTGGCGGGGCCGGCTCACCTGCGACTGGTACTCATCTGCGTGATGATCTTCGAGCGCGTAAAAAGAAACCGGGATCGGCTCGACGGGGTACGCGTCCTCGTCGCTCTTCGCGATCGCCGGCCAAAATACGGCGAGCCCTAGTAGGTAGATCGCCGCGAGCGCTGCGAGGTTTCTAAAAAGGTGATTCGTCATAGTAGTTGCCTAACCGGTAGCCGCGCGCGAGCACGGAAAAACCTGTCACACGCATAGCGCGTAACAGGTTGCCGGGGATCTTAAAACCGCACGTGCACTTGAACAGGTCGATATGCTCGAACTCTACGAGCTCGCCGCCGGACCGCGGGCATAGATCGAACTTTAACGCTTGCCAGTCGTACGCAAGGCCCGGTAAACCGGGCTGCGTATAGGAAGGGTCGTCGGTTGCCGGTGATCCGGCTTCTTGAAAGGCCATAGATTTATTTTGCAAGGTTGTGCACGAGCAGCCACGCGCCGGCTTGCACAAAGTGATCGAGGAATACCAGCGCCGCAACGCACACGATTAACGCGATCATCTCACGGCGTATCTTTTTCCAGCGGGCCATTGTCCACGGCCTCACGGTATAGATCTTTTCCATACGCTATGCCTTTAACGCTACCACGTCATCGGCGGGCATTTCTGCGATAGCAAGCGCCGCGGGGATAAGTCCTTTTTCCATTTTTTCCACGCGCTGCACGATCTCCGGCATGTCCGGGCGCTGCGCGAGCGCTTCGAACAGTTTAAGTACGTCACGGATCTGCGAACTTGATACTCGGATGCGCGATAGCGCGAGCGCCATAGCTTTACATTCTTCCGGCGTCATTCGGTAGCGCTTGCCGTTGTACAGGCCGGCGCACACGGGCGCGATCTGCTCGAGCGCAAACGCTACGGCGTCGAGGCGGCCTACCGGTACTCGATCACTAAACACTTCTTGTATTCCTGCCATATATAGTGTGCTTAATTTTTAATACTGCGGCGGCTGCGGCGAGGTGTTGTACCCGCGCGGCGGTCCACTGTGACGGCCTTCTGATAGATCGCGCGTAGCGCCATCCTTCAATTCCTGCTCACGCTTTAACCGGCTGCGCGTTTCTGCTGCCTCTACGTAACCTTTAAAGCATTTGTACTGATCCTCTTCGTCGTCGAAACAGAAAGCTAGATCCATACCGGCGTACTGCGTTATGAATTCGTACTGCCGCCATTTGCTGTGCGGGTCCACGTGCTGCGTTTTGATCTGCCCGCCCTTAATCTCGAGCGCGTCGCGCACGATCTTAGCCGCGCGGTCCTTGCCAAAAAGGATGCGGCCGCACGTATCACATACCTGATTTTCTACCAATGCCATAGCTGAATTCTTTACCGGTTAATCTTTTGAACTTCCGCACTCGTCGCAAATACCGGTGTCCGGATCGAACTTGTGCGCCGTCTCTCCCGGCGTCATCGGCTTGTCATCTTCGCCAAGCGAGCTCGAGCATACATCCGGGTTGAATACGTAGCTGCCCGGATTTTCGATCGTGTTGTCTATGATCGCTTCTTGCACTTCTTTCGGTAGGCTCGAAAACATCACACGCTCTCCCACTGCCGGGTTATTCTCGAGCGCAAATTTTGCCGCCGGTCCTATTGCCTGATTAAAGCCTTGCGGGCTCTTCGCGTTGACGCTCATACCGTACGCGTCGCCGTCGTATACCACGGTGTACCGGTCAAAAGACTTCCCGCCGTTGTCGTACACGGTGCCGTACTGTATGAACTCTTCCGCTGCGCGCTGCCGCTTCTGATCTCGCTCCTCCTTACGTGCATCTGCCTCCGCTTTCGCTTCGGTGATCATGTCGGTGTACGGGTAGCCATAAAAGCCGCCGCACGCTCCTACCGTCTCGCCGTCCGGATCGGTGACGGTGTAACCGTACACGCTGCCGGATAGGTAGTCATTCCATTCGTTGATAAGTCCCGCGGCGGCATCGAGCGCTTTGCGCTCATTCGGCCACTCGCTACGCGCGATAAATGCCACTGAATCAATACGTACGCTGTACGCTTCGTCTATGGTCATTTTCTTTGCGTAGTAGCCGCCAAGCCGTAGCGTGGTGCCGCTGTGCGTATAAGGATGCACGGCGAACATTCGATATTTCTTCCGGTCCTGCGCGGCGTCACTGTTTACGCTTCCGTCCTCGTACTTGCCGCCGGCAAGCATCGCGCGTACATGGCCCTCACTGAATCCCTCGCGCTCCACCCAAAAGTTACGAGAATCGTAGCCCACTAAGAATAGGTTATCGTCTCCCCAGTCGTTAGGGCTCTCCGGGCTCTCATCTCGCATCACGTCGATGCTGTAACCTTTGTGCTCGATCGTTTCAATTTTTTCCATACAATTTTTACAATTTAATTTTTCCAATGGTTAATCTCATGCGGGCGGCGGGATTTTATACCCACGCCGGCTTTTTGTCCGTTTCCGGTAGTGCGTTTAGAAACGCGAGCACGTCGGCCGGTACCGGCTCAACCTGCCACGCGCTGCCATACTTGTAACCGCACACCGGGCAAGGCTTGCCAAGCAATCCCTGCGGGTGCTCTTCGGGTGATAGCCAGCCGCGCGCTTTTGTCTCTTTGTGCGCGAAATAGCCGCCGCTCTCCTTTGTCGGCTCGTAGTAGCGCGCAAGATCTCCGGCGAGTGTCTCGCTGTCGGTCTTTATGAATGCCTCAAGCCCTAGTATTTTGCGATCCTGCGCGTAAAATCCCGCCGTTTTACCGTCGGTACTCTTCGCGCGCTCGATCGCCTCGGCCTCAAGCTCTTTTTTCTTTTGGTAGATCTCCGGCTTAAGCGTCCACTGGTAAAGCGTCACGCTCTCGCGGCTCTCACGGTCCCAGCCTAGCGCGCGCTGATGCTCGCACGTCGGCCGCATGTCGTTAAGGTGCCACCGGTCCCACACTTCGAGAAAACGCGCCACCGTCTCCGGCGTCCATCCCGGCGCCGTCTCAAGGGTGCCGGCTTCGAATGCTTCGCGGATATCGCCGTCAATTTGCCCGCACGATCCACGCGCGTTGCCGTTTGATAGTGGGCCCACTACTCCGGAAATGGAAAGCCGGCCGCTGCCCTCGCGCTTGTGCGGGCGGTAGCCGCCGCGCACTTTTTCCTTTTGTTCGTCGCCGCTCTCTTTATATTCTATTTTAGCGAACACGTCGGCCCGGATAGGCAAGCCGCGCGGGCTCGTCTCCGGAATCGTTCCAATGCGTACAGTGTGCATACGTTTAGCGGATCTCTCCGCGGTTAAGCGCTTCGCCGGTAATAGCTACCCACTCGCGAGAATCCCACGGCGCGCCGTTTAAGATCTGCTCGCCTTTGCGCTGATACACGCGCACGCCGGGCAAGTAGTTTAGACGCTCGTGGGTGGTGTTGCTCGGCCATCCGGCAAGCGTGACCTCGAACACTTCGGGGCTGATCCAGCGCGCTATCGCGTTGCCGTGTAGGTATAGCGTGGTGCCATCCGTCTCGGTGTTGCTGCTCTTGAATTTGCGACGGGCCAAAAAGGCCGCGCCGGCTTCGCGGGTGATCTTTGGCATATTATTGCGCGGCCTCGGCTGCTGCCGGGCTCGGGTTAACGCCGCTGATAGTGTCGCCGTATGATGCGGCGAGTATGCACGCAACCAAAACAAGCGCGACGAATATACCGCGCGCGATCTCTTTACGCTGCGCGCGTGCTGCGCGCTCTGCGTCTCTCTTCGGTGTACTGATCATGTAGTCCATACCAATTTTTACAAGTTACCCAATAAGGCGGCCAATGATCCGGGGAGGCTTTGCGCCCGCTTCCCGCTGATCTGATCCGCTTTAGCTAGTGTATAGGTATGTCATATATATGTCAACCACGAAAAGAGCAAAAAGCGCCGCCGCTGTGGATAACGAAAAAGCGAGCGTGTACCACGGCCCGGGCGTTTTTTGCGTGAATCCGGGCCCGGGGCTGTGGATAAGTCCGGGGCCGTGTCATATAGAAAAGGACCGCGGAAAACGCGCGGGCCTTCCGGCTGCGAGCGCTTCCGGATGCGGGGGATCGTACCAGCCGGGACCGCTGCGCGCGTTATAGAGGCGTATACGAGCTCGTAAAAGATACCCTTTCATGAAAAAGGGAATAAAAGACAAGTATATAGCTCGTATATGGTGGAATTGTAATCTATTGCCTTTCATGGTGGCGGCGTTTAAAAGACAAGGGAAATACTAGGTATAGAGGTGCACTGTAATGTATATCCCTGCTTTTCCTTTCATGTATTGCATATATAAAAAGAGAGTAGAGAGAGTATAGAGGTTATCTTTTACAGTATGCAATTCTCAAATACTTTTTTGAAAAGTGACCGGCTTATTTTTACAAGGTGCGCGAAAATGTCGAAAATATGGCTTAGGTACGCGCTCAAAAGAGGCTTATGTGTTTAGGCCCTTTTGTGAGGTTTTCAATGAATACCTTGTCTGCGAAACGCCGGCATGAATTTATATCGAGGCCGGATATCTTTTACAAGGTGCACGTATGTAGGCCGTTTCCTGTCGGCGGCTGATCGGTGCGGGTGAAGCGGAAAAGGGAAGGCTCGAGGCTGTGGCCCTATGAAATACCTGAAATGCAAGTGAAGCAGCGTTAAACGGGCCAAACGTGCCCGGATATCTTTTACAAGGTGCACGATCGTACCGGGTGCACGCTGCGCGCGGCTCCTAGAGGCGTATAGAGGCCCGCCGCGGCGGCTGATCGGGTGCCATGCGTACGTATAGGGGTGATCGGTGCACCTTGCGCCATGTCAAAAGGTGTTGCGCTATGAATATAGGGGGTGGGGGTGCGATGATAGAGGGGATGGGTACATTCGATGAAGCACAACGCGAAAATGCAACCCCCCCACTAGGGGCCGGCACCCTTTTTGCGCGACGCGCGCCATTTTCCCCGGGGGCCCCCGTAGAAAAAATCCCCGAAAAAAATTCCGATCCCCTCCTCCCCCCGGCCGATTTTTTTCCGGCGCCAAAAAATATTCCGGTCGTTTCTGAGATCGTGCAACCGGGCGACTACTACCCCGGCCTCGCAGCAGAGATGGTCACGTATTTCGATCGGCCAAAGGTGAAGGAGGTGCTCGAAACTTTTACGTACCGTTCCGGGGCCGTCGATGAGCGCATCAAGTACGTGCCGAACACGCCGCCCCACTTCTCCGAGTTCGCGCGTCAGCACGGCACCACCCACCGGAAGCTGAAATTGTGGGCGAAAAAGTACCCCGCGTTCCGCGAGGCGTATGACACGTGCCAAGAGATCTTCGAAGAATTCATGATCGACAACGGCCTCACCGGTGCATACGGTGCCGTCGCGATGAAATTCGTTGCCGTGAATCGTACCAAGATGCGCGACAAGACCGAGAGCCTTTCCCGCACGGTGAACATGAATGAGGTGCTCGATCAGGTCGCGGCCGGAAAGCTCCTGCCGGGCGGCCGATTGGAAGAGGAGGTGAGTAACGAAGAATTCTAATATGGAAGGATTCACTCGCACCGCTCAACCGTTCGGCCAGCCAGCAAGCATCGAAGAGATCGATGCGGCAGTGGCACTTATTCCTCAAGAAAATACTCATGGTACACACCCGTCCGAAGCGAATCCTTCTACGGATCACGTCAGTGCTATTGCTCCCGCAGTTCGCCCTCAACTGGGTGTTGTTTCCGAATCGCCGGTTCAGCCACGCCTTCATGCGGATGCGCCCGTCGGTGCAGTGGAGACTATTTATAAGGACGATCATGCCGCTTTTCTTGATTCTCGCGGCAGCATTGTTCCTAGCGCACCTGTTTCTGAAACCGATATAGCGAAGGATTCGTTCGATCGGTACATCATCCCCGTTGCCTCCACCGACTACGAGGGCCTCGAGAAAGTCGACAAGCGACTGGTGGATCGCGAATGGCGCCTCAATAACCTGTACTTCGTTATTAATGAGGACGGGCAACTCGTGAAATTCCGTATGCGCCCCGCTCAGATGGAGTTGCTGCGGAATCTCCACCACAAAAATATAATTTTGAAGGCGCGACAGCTCGGCTTCACTACCTTCATTTGTATTTTCCTTCTCGACTACGCGCTCTTCAATCGAAACAAGCAGATCGGTATCGTCGCTCACACGAAAGATGATGCCACCGTGATCTTCCGCAAGGTGAAAGCCGCGTGGGAGAACTTCCCGGTAGCGATTAAGGAGTATTTTAAGCTCGGCACCGAGGGTGATTCGGCCACCGAATACAAATTCAGCAACGGATCGACCCTTCGCATCTCGACATCGCTCCGTTCCGGTACGTATCAGGCCGTGTTGGTTACCGAGTTTGGAAAAATCTGCGCGCACTTCCCCGAGAAGGCCGATGAAATCGTGACCGGTACACTTCCGGCGGTCCCGGCGAACGGTTTGGTGTTCATCGAGAGCACCGCGGAAGGTGAAGGCGGCCATTTCTACGACTACTGCATGGATGCACAGGAAGCGAAGGTGTCGCGACGCGTCCTGTCGATGAAGGAGTACAAATTCTTCTTCTATCCGTGGTATCAGAACCCGGCGAACGTACTTCCCGGCGTGATTCCAATCGCACCGCAGACCGAAGAGTATCTACAGAAGATGGAACGCATCCTCAAGGTCGTTTTCACACAGGAGCAGCGCAACTGGTATCAGATCGCAAGCAAGGAACTCAAAGACAAGATGAAACAGGAGCACCCTACCACTGCGGAGGAGGCTTTCTACACGTCCGGTAACAAAATGTTTAACGGTGACGCACTCGATCATCAGCTCGAGTTTTTCGCGCGCGATCCGTACACCGTCGAAGGCGATTTCAAAATCTATAAGAACTACATCAAGGGTCACCTGTACGTTCTCGGCGCCGACGTATCGCAAGGCGTGCGCCGTGACAGTTCAACAATCGTGGTGATTGACGTTACCACTCGCGAAGTCGTCCTCACGTACCGTAGCGACCGTATCGACCCGGTTAACTTTGCGTACGACATCAAGAAGGCCGCTGTTATGTACGGCGGGTGCATCGCTGCACCGGAATCGAACAGCGTCGGCATGACCACGTGTGTGCAGCTCAATCAGATCTACGCAAACGTGTTCACTCAGGTGCGTGAAGGGATGCTCGAGAGCGCACCGAGCTCGAAACTCGGTTGGCTCACGAACGCTTCGACCAAGCCGAAGATGATGTATGAGCTCGGCGAGGCAGTGCAGGACGAGATGGATGACGGCGCCGGTCTGAAAATTTACGACAAGATGATCCTGCAAGAAGCGCGCGCATACAACAAAGAAGATTCACTTGATACGGGAACTCCGACCGCGACCACGAGGCACTTCGACCTACTGACCGCCGCGGCTATCGCGTGGCAGGTGCGTATCTACGCAACGCGCGGTCAGGCGTCACCGGAAGCGGTGGCGACGGTTGAAGCGCGTCGTGATCGCGTCCGGACGCAGGGGCGTAAGGCTTATCGATAAAATTTACTATGGCTACCAAACAACAAAAATCTCTTCAATACGAGTACACGGCGAACCCCAACAACGGGGAGCGTCCTACGTCACTCGCGGGGCTGGTAAAGAATTTCAAGGACAACTTCCTCAAGAATGAGATCGAAATTGTGCCGGGCCTTACGCACAATCAGTACGCTGTGGTGAAGCGCATCTACTTCTACCAGCACAACCAGTTTGAATCGGGAGCCACCGATGAGAACGGCGATCCGAAATACTTTTATGACCTCGTGACCGATCGTAACGATCAGGCCACCAAGAATATCGAGCTCGACACAAAGGACTGCTACATCAAGGCAACTACCGAAGGTGCCGAACTCAAGTCGTGGCTCCTGCGCCGCGAGTTTATGGCGTATGCCAAGACCACCGGCTTCGACGAGAAGATGAACACCGTTGCCGACGAGCTTCCGGACTTCGGTACGGTCGTTTGGAAGAAGTGCAAGAACTACGAGGGCAAGGTGGACGTGTACGGCGTCGATCTCATCAACATCATGAACGATCCCGCGGTGAAGAATCTCAAGGACGGCATCATGATCGAGCGCCACACGATGACGCAGAGCGAGCTCCGTTCGTACAAGGTGTGGGATCAGACAGCGGTTGAAGCATTGATCGCTGGCGGCAACACCGTACCACGCGGCACCTTCCTCGATACGAATCAGGAAATGATCGCGACGAGCACCGCGAATCGCGTCGACAAGACCACGCCATTCTACGAAGTGTACGAAATGTGGGGAGAGATCCCGCGCACGCTCTACGATCGGTACAAGACCGGCGGCAAAGAGCGCAAGGGAATTTACGCTGAGCTCACCGCACCAAAGAAGCCGGGATCTCCGGACGTTCCTGCCGCCGTCGGTGCAAAGGCAAACGAAAGCGTGTACGTCATGGCAATCGTTTCCGGTGTCGACAATGGTGGGAAGGAGCAAGTGCTGTTCTGCAAAGAGGCGAAGAGGGAGCAGTTCCCATACAAGGAGGTGCACTTCCGACGCCGCAAGGGTCGCTGGCTCGGTATCGGTAACTACGAGCGCTGTTTCGATCTCACCGAAAAGGCGAACGAGATCACCAACCGTTTCTTCGCATCGCTCCGTATCTCTCTCTTGCACCTCTATCAGACGCGCGATCAGCTGCACGTTAAGAACCTTCTTACCGATCTCCTCGATGGTGACCTCACCGTTTCCAAATCAGAGATCACCGCGATCCCTACAGAGCTTCGCGGCTTCGCCGAGTACCAGTCGGAGATCAATGCCATCGAAAAGAAGGCAGACCGCATGTGTTCGTCGTACGAAGTGGTCACCGGTGAGACGCTTCCCGGCAACACGCCATTCAAGCTCGGCCGTCAGCAGCTCGCGAGCGCGACAAAGTTCTTCACGTACGTGCAGGAGAAGATGGGCCTCTTCCTCGAGGACGTGTTCAACGACTGGCTGCTTCCTGACTTCGCAAAGGGACTTACGCCGGAGCACATTCTCGACATCATGGATGACGTTGATGATATCGAGGTGTACCTGAACGCAAAGAAGAAAATCTACCAGTACGAAGTCGTCAAGCGGTACATCATTGAAAACAATGAGATGCCGGACCCGGCACAGATTCAGCTCGTCGGCGAGCTCGTCGGCGATCAGATCGCAAAGAGCCCGAAGCAGGTGAAGGTCGAGATGGATTACTACACCGATCTCACGTACTCGATCCAAATGATCATCACGGGTGAGAACTCTGCAAAGCAGGAGCACCTCGACACCCTCAGCGAGATCGTGCAGATCGGTATGGCGAATCCTGCCGCGTTCAGCGATCCGAAGCTGATGCGACTTATCAATATGGTGCTCGAGGAAAGTGGGTACTCGCCGCTTGAGCTCAATCTGCTCAATCAGACACCTTCGAATCCTCAGCTCCTACCCGGTGCTGCTGCCGGCTCGGGCCTCAATGGCCCGGGTGCAGCGCCGGTAGCTCCCGTACCGGGAGCACCGGCAGCAGTACCGTCACCGGTAGTGCCCCCAACACCTGCGCGGGGAAGTGGAGCGGGACGTTAATCACTAATTCGAGCACGTATGAAAATAGATCTCGAACAGAATAAAGCAGATACGCTAGCAGCCTTCGTCAAAGGAGGAGGCGCGGGAGTAGAGGCCCTATGGGATCTCTTCTCCGCAGCGGAGAGGGAGCTACGTGATGTCCTGAAAATAGATCCAAAGGGCAACATGGGACTTCAAACACTCGCGCGGCAACAAGCCGTTGAGATGCTGCTAGAAATTCGTGACGTGATCTTCACCGGTGTACTACCGCAAGATCGTGAGAAGGAGGATCGCCCTGAGATCAGCAAGTGGAGGTAATTAATTAGTGCGTAACCACGAGGACTAAACCTCGGTAAAGCATCTTCGGATGCGCCGATGAGGCAAAAGACTTCAAACTTATGTCCGAACAAGACCCTGACAAAACAGCTCCCGAGGTGAAACCGGAGGAGGAAATGACTGCCGAAGAACTCACTGCGCTTAACGCCGATGAGGACTTCATCGCCAACTTCAAGGAGGAGGATAAATCCGATCCCGAGAAGGTGACCCAGCTCAATGAAGCGATCCTGCGCTCTGCGCAGACGACGATTCATCAGAAGCGTCACTACCGTGAAAAAGCAAAAGGCGCCACCGGCCCCGCAGCTCCCGCTGCACCAGCCGCACCGGCACCCGGAGCAACTGGCCCTACCGGTCCGGCACAGGAAACTGTGAAGGGAATCGATCCCACGGTAGCAAACACCTTCCGTATAGACCATCCGGAACTTACGAAGGAAGCCGCAAAAATCGTCCTCGAACACGCCGCAAAAACGGGAGACGATCCGGAAGAATCATTGAAGAGCCCTATGGTGAAAAGCTATCTCGCCTCACTGGCGAATGCCGAGGACCTCGAAGATGGTTCGCCCGCCCCCTCCAACCGATCGGGCAGCGGAATTGCGGATAAGGATTGGAGCACTGCTACCGAAGCAGAGATCGCGGCCGAAAGGAACCGCGTGATGCAAGGAAGTTAGAGCACCGGAGGGATATCCGCATTACCAAAAATTACTTAATCGTAAATTACTATGTCTACTCAGATGACTGGCAAGACGCAGATTGCGAACGTAAATTCGTTCTACAATCGCGACTTGCTCTTCCGCGCTCAGCCATATCTTGTGCACAACAAGTGGGCTCAGACGAAGAATATCCCTCAGAACAACAGCAACGTCATTAAGTTCCGTCGCTACGCGAACCTCACGGCCGCTACCACCGCCCTCACGGAAGGTGTTACGCCGATCGGTTCTGCGCTCAGCGTCACCACGATCACCGGTACGGTGCAGTGGTACGGCGACTACGTGACCCTCACGGACCGTCTCACGATGGAAACCGAAGATCCTGTTCGCATGGAAGCGAACGAGGTCCTCGGCGATCAGGCTGGCGATACCCTCGACCAGCTCTGCCGTGATGTGATGGTTGCCGGCACCAGCGTCTCGTACTCTGGTTCCGCTAACACGCAGCGCACCGACCTCGCAGCCGGTGACGTGCTTGCTGCGACCGATCTCGACACTGCGATCGAGACGCTCAAGAGCAACAAGGCTCGCTTTATCACGAGCTTCGTTGACCCAACTACGGGTTACAACACCACTCCACTTCCTCCCTGCTTCGTTGGTATCAACCACACGAACATCACGAAGAAGATTCAGTCCTTCACTGGCTTCACGCCTGTTGAGAAGTACGCGCAGCCCGGTGCACGTATGGACGGTGAGTACGGTCGTTACTCGAACATCCGCTTCATCGAGACGGTGAACGGAAAGGTGTTCACCGCAGGTGCAGGTGACAGCGCAGACGTATACGCAACTCTCATTCTCGCGAAGGAGGCTTACGCTACGTCGGCTATCAATGGCGCTGCTCTCATGAACATCGTGAAGCCTCTCGGCTCTGCCGGTACGGCTGATCCTCTCGACCAGCGCGAGACTTCCGGTTGGAAGGCTTCGTTCGTCGCGACGATTCTCAACGACGCGTTCATGACGCGTATTGAGCACACCCGCGTCTAATCGCGGCGTTACCAGCGTTCACTAAACATCTACTTCTATGGCTTATACCAAGAAAGCAGAGCAGCACAACATTCAGGGGGGCTGGCTCGAGTTCGGTACGTTCACCCTTGATCCGGCATCGATCGCTGCGAACGCGCAGGGCATCGAGACGGTCACCATCACTGGTCTTAAGACCGGTGACCAGACCTTCATCAACCCACAGGCAACCGCTACCTCGATGGTAGTCGTTGGCTCGAAGGTTACTGCCACCGACACGCTCAGCGTCTACATCAACAACACCATCGATGCCACTACGGCGGTTGACGGTGCTTCAAAGACGTACGACATCCTGATCGTTCACCTCTCCTAATCGAGAGTAGTTACTTAACCGAATCATTCCAACGAGACAAAACTCGAACGAATAAAAAATAATTCCAAATGAATATGGATCAAACTCCAAACCCAAGTGAAAACGAGTTCGACCTGCTGGACCCCGGCTATGTAGCTCCGGAACCTGCGGCCGAAGATCTCAACGCAGCGCCCGCCGCCGACGATGCTCAGGTTCCTCCTGTTGCACCGGCAGCGCCGGCACCTGTAGAAGAGCCTACTGTCCCTGCTCAAGTAGCAGCGTCAGGAATCTCTGATGCAGAGGTGCGCGATGCGAAGATCCCCGGCATGAAGGATTCCTCGCCTACCAGTGTGGAAGGCAAGGAGCTCGAGACTAAGCGCAAGCTCATGTCTCAGCCAAAGGTGCGCATGATGATCCCGCTCGATCCCGGTGAGAAGCCCGGTGCATACCGTACCGTGATCATCAACGGATATCGCTTCGACGTTAAGAAGAACGTGATGGTGGACCTACCGGAAGCGGTGGCAAACCTTCTCTCGAGTGCTTACAGCATCACAAGTGATGTTCTCGACAACAACGCACTCAATCTGAGCGCGGCAAGCGAAGAAAAGCGTAAGGCTCTCGGCGCCTAACACGGTTCGATCTCAGATCACCCGGAGGGGAGTTCCCTCTCCTCCGGCCATCTGAGATCGAGCGATTACTCACCACTATCACAACAGCTCTATGGAACTAACAGACATTCGAATCGACGCCCGGTACGCGGTGTCACCGCAGATCACTTCGGTGGAGTACCCCGACGTTGACCTCGATCGCAACGCGAACCGTTGGTACAAGAAAGCCGTTGGCTGGGTCATCGCTCTTCAAGGCGACTGGCAGATGGGCGGTGACATCATCACTCGAGACTTCGAGGCCGGCGTTACGACGTACGATCTTCCGGAAGGATTGATCCGCATCTACAAGGGAGAAGTGCTCTACGCTGCCGGTGGCAGCTTTGTGCCGCTCAAGTTTGCAGATCCGCAAGCGAATCAGGACAGCGTTGAAGGGAACACAACGCGTACGTTCGATGACGTGACCGCACCTACCGCAGATCTCTTCGGTGACAAGATCACGATTCGCCCAGCGATCGCCGCAACCGGCGTCACAGTGGTGAACGGAATTAAACTGTGGGCGCAACTTACGCTTGCAGACCTCGAGGACGATAGCGACAAGCCGTTGCTCATCGATCCGATTCAGCGCGTCATCTCAAAGGGTGCCGCTATGGACTACTGCGAAGCAGAAGAAATGTGGAACAAGTTTCGCGAACTTAAATACGAAATTTTTGGTGATCCGCGCATGGTCAACGACAAGGGAATTGTCGGTGAGATCGAAGCGCTTTATTCGATAAGGTCGGGAGCGAAGAGGGATGGCCTCCGAGCTCGCCGCCGTAGCTACCGATAATATGAGCGACGAATGGACAACATCTCAGGGCGAAGAAGTACCGCTGTCAGGCATCAAGCGCTGGCTCGGTGACTGGGTGAACGGAACGCTCTACGTCGAGGGCGATGGTGTGTACAACAGCGCCACCGGTAGCTCATACATTTGTATTCTCGAGCACACCGCAGCAACGGTGACGAACAAACCGGGCTCCGGATCAGGTCAGGCAACGTACTGGCATTTGATCGCAGCCGGTCCAACAGGTCCTACCGGTTACACCGGCTACACGGGTTACACCGGTCCAACAGGAGCGGCGTCTACGGTTACTGGTCCTACCGGTTACACCGGATGGACCGGACCTACCGGATGGACGGGAGCAGCATCAACGGTCACGGGTCCTACTGGGTATACCGGTTGGACTGGCCCAACAGGAGCGGCGTCTACGGTTACTGGTCCTACCGGTTACACCGGATGGACGGGACCAATCGGGGCAACGGGACCAACAGGCTACACGGGCTATACCGGTTACACCGGATGGACGGGTGCAGCATCAACTGTTACCGGCCCTACCGGTTACACCGGATGGACGGGTCCTCAAGGTGCCGCATCAACTGTTACCGGCCCTACCGGTTACACCGGATGGACGGGTCCTACCGGATGGACTGGTCCTGCCGGCGGCTCAATGAACTGGCGTGCAGCGTGGGTCACCTCTACCAGTTACGCGCAAAACGATTCCGTTTCGAACGGTGGCAGCACTTATATATGTACCGTGGCTCACACTTCCGGTGCAGCTACGGAACCGGGCGTCGGTGTCTCGTGGGCGACGAAGTGGGATCTCGTAGCGCTCCGTGGCGATACTGGGCCAACAGGCTATACCGGTTACACCGGATGGACTGGTGCAGCATCGACGGTAACAGGTCCTACCGGTTACACCGGATGGACGGGACCTGCGGGAGCAGCATCGACGGTAACAGGTCCTACAGGTTGGACAGGTGCCGCAGGTGCCGCCTCTACCGTTACCGGTCCTACCGGTTGGACAGGTCCTACGGGATGGACCGGCCCTACCGGGCCGACTGGCTACACCGGTTACACCGGACCTACCGGACCGGGTGCGATCTACAAGCTCGTACGTGTTGCGTCGACTGCAAACGGTACTCTCGCGAGCGCCTTCGAGAACGGCGACACACTCGACGGCATCACGCTTGCAACCGGTGACCGTATCTTGCTCAAGAATCAAACTTCCGGATCTGAAAACGGTATCTACGTCGTCGCTGCTTCGGGATCTCCTACGCGCGCTACGGATTCTGACGCAGATGGCGAGATTCGTTCGGAACTCGTGTACATCCAATACGGCACCGTGAATGCAGGAAAGCTCTTGCAGAACACCAACACCTCCGCTATTACGGTGAACACGACTGCAATCAAGTACACGCCGGTTCAGGCGATGCGTGGTGATACCTACACTCCGGCAGGAGCGGGAACCGCGACGCTCGATCTCACGAGCTCGAACCAGCACGACATCACGATGCCGGCCGGAAACATTACGATCGCTCTTTCCGGAGAAACGGTCGGGCAGATCTTTGAGCTTGGCATCACTCAGGACGGAGGCGGTAGCCGCACCGTGACTTGGTTCACTACGATTAAGTGGGCCGGAGGTGCGGCACCAACGCTTACGACAACCGGCAGCAAGCGCGATCGATTCATCTTCATCGTGACGGGCTCCGGCACGTACGACGGTTACATCGTCGGTCAGAACGTATAACGATATGGCAACGGCAGATCTGTATCTGTGGGGCGGCGGCGGCGGCGGCGCATGGCGCGACACTGCTAGTTCGATGGGCGGTGGCGGATCCGGAGGCTATGTAAACGTCGCCGGCGTATCTATCACGAGCGGAGTCGGCTACGCGATCAAGGTTGGCCTCGGCGGCGGCGGCGGCGGCGCAAGCAGCGGCGGTACTCCGGGAACGGGCTATGCAAGCGGAGCAGCCGGACAGGCGAACGCGACACTTTCAGGAGGCGCCGGCGGTGGATCTTCCGCTTTCAATGCAACGTATATTGCAGCCGGCGGCGGCGGCGGCGGCGGCGATGGCGGCAACGGAAAGGGCCGCACGCCAGTGAGTACGAACGGCGGCAACGGCTACAACTCGAACATTCTCGGCGGCGGCGGCGGCGCTGCAACGGCAGCATCCGGCTCGACCGGAGGAACCGGGGCGACAACCATCACGACAGCCGGCGGCGATGGCGGCAATTCCGGAGCAGGAGGCGACGGCATGGGCGGCGGCGGTAGTGCGGCCGGCATAACTGGCGCAGGTAATGCGGGCGGAACCGCAAACGGATCTTCGGCCGGAGCAGGAGGCGCAGGATCCGGAGGCGCCGCAGGAGGCACAGTAAACGGCGGAGCTGGTACGGCCGGCTCGGGACTTGATTCGGGAGGCGGCGGAGCTGGTACGAAGACGAACGTCAACGGCGGCGACGGAGCAGCGCCTGGTGGCGGCGGCGGCGGCGGACTCGGATCTCGTGGCGGCAACGGCGCAGCCGGCAAGGTCGTGATCCGCGCAGTTCTCGGTGTTGTTGCATCGGCAACGGGAGGAACGCACACGACCGATGCGACCTATGATTACTGGACCTTCACTTCTTCGGGAACGTGGACACCCACACTTCCGACAGCAGCAAACGGAAGTTCCCTGCTAAACTTGATCAGGTAGATAAACGAAAAAAATATGAATCCAAAATTCTCTATCGTGCTCATCTCAAAGAACGAAGCAAAGACGCTTTCGCGCCTTCTCTCGTCGCTCTCAACCTTCCGCGAACGCGGCGGTGAGATTGTTCTCGTCGATACTGGTTCAACTGACGCTACTGCACAGATCGCTCGCGACGCTGGCTGCAAAGTCGAGGAAGTCGGCGATCGGTTCGTTCACGTGATGTCTGAGGAAGATGCGGCTGAGATTGCTCTTCGTTTCCAAAAAGGAAACGATCCGGTGATCGTTGAAGCCGGTCAGCGTAACTTCGATTACTCTGCTGCGCGCAACTACGCAGCATCGCTTGCAAGCAACGACATGATCGCGATGCCTGACTGCGATGAGGCATACACCAAACTCGACATCGATGAGCTCAACACCCGTATCGAAGCGGGCGTTGAACAGTTTGAATACAACTTCGTGTACGCACACGACGCTGAGGGCGCACCGGTGATCGAATTTCGTCACTCGAAATTCTATGATCGCCGAAAGATGCACTGGGCCGGCATCATTCACGAGGTGCTGCAAGGAGAAGGTGCAAAGGAATTCTTGAGCGAGGACATCATCAAGCTCGAGCACTGGCAGAACATGGAGACGCCCCGTGGTCACTACCTTACCGGTCTTGCTCTCGCGTGTTTCCTCGAGCCTGATAATGATCGCAACTCTCACTACTTCGGCCGCGAGCTGATGTACACCGGTCGCTTCGAATCCGCGATTGCGGAGCTTGAGCGCCACGTCGCCATGAATCGCTGGCCGGCAGAACGAGCGCAGTCGCTCATCTACATCGGTGACTGTCTCCTCACTATGGGGCAGCCGGAGCGTGCTCTCGGTGCGTTCGCTCAGGCGTTCGACATCTCTCCGGATCGCCGCGAGCCATTCATGCGCATCGCCGAATACTACTATCGCAAGCACTCTGCTGATCACGTCATCGCGTACGTTGCGGCAGCTCTGCAAATTCCTGCCGGTAACGACTTCTACGGTAATTTCATGCCGTACTACCGCAACCTTCCGCACGAGCTCATGTACTGGGCGCTGTGGCAGAAGAAAGAATACAAGGCATCCAAGATGCACTTCGACATCTGCTTCGCGTACGAACCATTCAACGAAAAGTATATGGCTGACTACCAGTGGTACTACAAGCTGCCGAAGATGAGCTTCATCGTTGAATCGAATGGCGATGAGGACGCGCAGCTCGCAACCGAAGCATCGATCGCGTCGCTCACGTGGCCGATCGAATCGATTGCGCTCATCGTTCGCGACGCCACCGATCCGGAAGGGCCGTCAGTGCGTGAGCTTGTGGATGCCGCAGAGGACGGTTGGTTCGTCTTTGTGCCGGCCGGATTCGAGTTCACGAAGGATTCCGTGATGACTGCATTCAAGACGGCGATGGACAACGGCAAAAAGTTCATGGCATTCAACACCGGTAAGCCGAGCCCGGACGCCGGCGGTGAATGTGAAGTGTTCCTCGTGAAGAAAGATACGTATCAGAAGATCCTCTCGAGTACGGAAACGTACGCGAGTAGCTCTACGTGGGAGGCCGTGCGCAAAGCGACACAGCCCATGTGGTGCAAACGTGCGCTTATTAATAAGGCTGTGCCTGTAGAAACTTAACACTATGACACTCCCTCCACTCGAGACGATTCTCAACAACGGCGGCATCATCATCGGCCTGATCGGTGTTGGTATGGCCGGCATCGGTGCATTCGGAAATTCGTTTTCGAAAAATGAGAAGCTGAAAGACAAGACTGCTACGGAGCTAGTGGAGCTCCTCCAAAAAACAGTCGACACGCTCCGCACTGACTTCGATAACTTGCAAGAGGAATACGAAAAAAGTAAGGAGCACGCAACGCAGCAATACCTTGAAAACTCGAAAGAGATTTCCCGCCTCGCAGGGGAGAATGCAACACTTACCAAACTGCTACAGGGCCGTGATGAGAACTATCTCCGCTTCCAAGCAACCGGCCTCAAAGCCTTCGATGCTATCGAAAAGATGGCGCCGGCGATGTCTCGCCTCCTTGTCGTCATGGAGAAGCATGTCGAAAATGAGAGCCAGTACATCACCAGCGGCAAGGTTCGCAAGGCACCGGTGAAAAAGGCATCACGTAAGCGCGCTTAAATTATGAAAGCATCCATCTACAACCTCCCGCACTTCCGGATCGACTACCAAGATTGGTTCCGCGGAAACAACGTCGCAGACAACTACCCGAACGGTGGCCTCCTCTCAACAGAGACGGGGTTCAACCCGTTTAAGTACGAGGGGCTTGTGGTGGCGCAAAAGGACTTCCCTACCACGACTGTTACCTCAAACTTGAAGCGGGCGGCGGCGGTATCGACCGGCATCAACATCAAGCAGTCAGACGGATCGATGCAGCTTCTTGGCATCGCAAGCGTTGCTGACCCGAACACGTGGCAGATCGGCCGCTTCTATGGCATCGATCCTCTTACGGGCGCGATGACAGCGAAGGGCGCAGGAAACACAACGAAGCACTACCGTCGTGGCTGGACCGATATGTGTTCGATCGGGTACGACACCTTGATCTCGAGTGGCACTGACCTCACGAAGTACGTTGAGGGAGGCTCCATCACCGAGAACTGGGGCACCGGTAACGGAATGTCGGGCGATCACACAGAGAACGTACCGCACCCGATCATCGTGATGGATGCTTTCGCCTATATCGCTGACGGTAATGAGCTCACGCAAGTAGATCTCGATGGAGGGATCGCAACGAAGGGGTATTTCACACACATCCCGAGCGAGTACGTCATCACCGCGGGCATCTATCACCGCGGCTACGCGTATCTCGCGGCAGCGTACTGGTTCGCAGCTCTCGGTGTTGTTTCGAACGCAAAGACACACACCCGCATCTTCCTGTGGGATGGATTCTCGCAGTCGTTCGCCGATGACTTTTATATCGATGACATCGTGACGGCGATGCACCGCTCCGGCGACGGTACGGTGTTCGTTTGGACCTACAAACACTTCGGCTACCTTAATGGCACGCAGTTCGTGAAGCTCCGCAAGATCAACACGCGCGTATACAAATGCGATATCATCGACGTTCCAAACGGCGTCATGTATTCCGACGGCACGACGATCGTTCGCTACTCTTCGATCGTTCCGGGCGGCAAGCGTGCTTTCTTTAGCGTTCCATTCACCCCCGGTACACCTGACACCTCGTTTGCCTTCACAGGTAACAGTCATTCGATCAACGTCGCAACGCTTGATGTGGATGTGGTTGCGGCAACTGATGTGAATACTCTCGAGGTAGGAACCTGCGCCGACTACGGAATCGTGAATGGTACGGCGCTCACGTACATCGGCCCCAATCACGACGTGCTGGTGATGAACACGGTGTACTACGCCGGCAACGTCTCCGGGGCAACCTTCAAGCTCTATGCCGACGCGGGGCTCACCACTCTCAAGAACTTTACCGTCGACACGATAGGGCACCAGTTCACCGTACCGGGGAACTTGTCATACGTCGGGCTCTCGGCGAATCCTCTCGAGTATGGCATTGTGTCCGGCTCAGCGATCACCTTCACCGGTAGCACAGCGGGAGGGCTCGTACACAACACGGTCTACTACGCCGGCGAGATCACCTCGAGCCGTTTCTCGGTTTACTCTGATGTCGGCCTCACGACAAAAGTAACGATGTCAGCGGATGTGAATCCGGCAGCATTCTCGGTTGCCGTCTCCGGAAGCGAGACGATCATCGGCCTCGCTCAACTGAAAGAGGACTACCCAATCGTGTTCACCGATCACGGCACACCGGGCAGCGGTAAGAACCTGCTTTACGGACCTCTCGACAATGACACCTCGGGCAACAACAAGACGTTCCGCTTCAACCGCCGCATCACGCGCGTGCCTGTAAAGGTTCGCGGTGTGGTGGTTGAGACGGAGGGGCTGGGTGCATCAGGCACGATCACGGTGAGTTACTACAACAGCGAAGGAGTGCTCAAGACCTGCGGTACGTATACGTACGCAACCGCGAAGATGGCCGCACGTCAGCGCTGGGCGTTTGAGGTGACCGGGCACCCAACAACGACGGAGGTAGATCCGGTCGTTACGATCTCGGGCACCGCAAAGTTTAAGTCGGTCGACTTCTACTACGAGCGCAGCGAGAACGACAGCAACACTTAATATGGACGAGACACCTGAAATTCCAAACCGCGATATCACACCTCCGCTTGAAAATAAAACGGAAGTGAATAAAGGCGCACCGGTGGCAGATGACCTGCTCAAGAAAAACACCAACGCCCCTGAATCGAATCCTCCGGAGAAGCAACCCTCTCCGACAGGTAAGGATGCTGAGCCGGTCGACATCGCTCAGATAGTAGGGTTCTTCGAAGTGGTTGATACAGTGCCGACGGCAGCGCCGACACGGTTGCGAGATCAGATCAAAATTTACGTAAACGGTGGGACCAAACGGCTCTACACTTACGATTATAAAAACGACGCGTGGTACTACGTCGCATTAACTTAATTACTTATGGCAAGCTACACAATTAAATCGGGAGACACTCTAGGAAAGATCGCAACGGCGTACGGCACTGATGTCGGCACTCTTGCGAGCTCAAACAAAATCGCTAACCCTGACAAGATTCAGGCGGGAGCGGTGATCGTCGTGCCCGATGCTTCCACAGGTAAGGCGCCCACGTATGGTTCGGCCTCCCAGCTTCCGGGGACCGTAACCGCACCCACGTACACACCGACGACAAAGCCGGAGGATCGTACCGCGGCTTTCGCGACGACCCCTGCACCGCCACCGGTTCCCCCAACGGGAGCGATGACAACCTCTTCGCTCGCGCAGGGAAACTCGGCACCGGATGTGAGTACGTACCTTTCTTACATTCCAAAGAATTCACTATCGGGCATGGTGGGGACCGTAGCCGCCTCGACGCTCGATTCAACCGGTAAGGCAATCGATGCGCTTCTCGCAAAGCAGCAGTCGATCGCCGAGACGGCAAAGAACAACGAACAAACACAGGTCGACGCTCTCGGGCGTGCGATCAAGAAGCGTGGTGAATCCACCGCGGCAGTCGACGCACTTGCTGAGGCTCGCGACAAGTTCAACGTCGATCAGACGATCGCGGATCTTCGAAGTGTGCAGAGCAAGATCACGAGCGCACAGGAGGCGCTCAACATGGGGCTCATCTACGAAGGTGACAAGCCGGTGCGCATGTCGCTTCTCTCCGGCCGTCAGGCAACGCTTCAAAAGCAGGGCCTCGCTACCATCGGTGCCCTACAGTCGACCGCGCAGATCTTGCAAGGCAACCTCGATCTCGCGAAGAGCTACAGCGACGCAACCGTGTCGGCCATTCAGACCGATAACGCAAACGCGATGACGGCGCTCCAAACTCTCCTCACGCTGCATAACAACAATCTCGTGAACCTCTCGAATGATGAGAAGGACATCGTGAACAAGCGCATCACCGCGTTGCAGGATCAGGACAAGGAGATCAAGTCGAACGCCGATGACGTGTTCCAGCTCATGAGCCAATACCCTTCCGCAGCGCTCTCCGGTGGTGTTACCCTCCTCGACGATCGTAAGACCGCTATCGCAAAAATGCTGCCAAAGATGAGCGCGATGGAGATGGCAAAATTCAACGCCGCTCTCGCAAGCAGCGCGTCCACCAAGACCGATAAGGACGGACCGGAAGCAGACAAGAATCTCCTGCTTTCGTACAAAGCGAACGGCATGACGTACCCGGATGCGGTTACGCGCTTCGGTGCAACGCTCTCGCTCGATTGGATCAACAACGCCTACGGTCAAGCCTCACCGGCAAACAACGAGGATGTGGTGAAGAACCAATACTTCGCCGGTTTCCTTAATCCGGACGGATCGCTCAAGCCGGGCGTATCGCTCGACGCAAAGGGCAACCCGACCATGACTACCGGCGCCGGTAACTGGTTTAGCAAGGTGTGGGGCGCGATGTTCAGCTCTTAACAAAAACCTTTATGGCACTCTCCGCAAAAGAAATAGATGCAAAGTTCGGAGGGGCACCCGCCGCTCCCGCAGGATCTCCCGCCCCAAAGGCAGGGAGCATCTCTGCGTCTGAGATCGACAAAAAGTTTGGTGGGACACCGGTAGCGAAGAATCCGATTGCGGGCACGCGTACGGCAGCACAGATCGATGCACAGTTCGGTGGGAACACGACCGGGGTTACTCCTGCGGCTGAACCGATGGCACCGAGCCCGTTCAACTCGCTTAAGATGGCGTTCCCTACCACACAGACCACGACACCGATGACAACGGATCGCGGCAGTCTCGATGACCTGCGTGACGTGACCCACGCACTCCTCTCGATCCCAAAGACGCTCTACGATAACCAGTTCCACCCGAGCGAAGAGCAGCAGCAGATCGAGCACTTCACCAACGTGGGCGAAGGCACGCCTCTCGAGGCCGTTACCGCCGTTCCAAACTTCGCGAAGAACATGGCGATGCGATTCATCAATCCGGTACTCAAGCCATTCGCTGACGACGTTGCGGTATCGATCGCCGGAAACCTTCCGGACGAGAATCCCCTCGCCATTCGAAAGACGGATCTGCAATACACGGATGTGATGAAAAAGAGTGCACCGCAAATCGTGGGTGACGCAGCACAGGCCGTGCTCGCGGCATACACGCCTACCCTGCTCGGGCGTTCCGCTGTGGCGACTGCCGGTGGGCCAATCAAGACCGCGCTCCTCTCGGGAGCGAAGGCAGGTGCAGAGGGCGGCCTCTACTTCGGTGTCGCTCAAGCAGCGTCATCCGGATCGAAGGACCCGAACGAAATCGGCAGCACGATCTTCCTCAACGTAACCGGCGGCGCCATTCTCGGTGCAATCATCTCCGGTGCTGTTCCCGTATCGCGTCAGGGATATCAGGCCCTCACGAAAGATGTGATGCGCACCTACAACCTTCCGGAGAAGGTGTACATCGAGCCGGACAAGATCCGTTCCATCTTCCAAACCGGTGACCGCATCTCACCGGCTGAGCTCGATCTCGTGAAGCGCCTCGGCCTCGACAGTTCGCAGTACCGTGCAGCAATTAAGAACGGCCTCACGATCGAAGTGCCGGGAGAGAACGTGCTCACGATCGCCGATAAACCGTACTGGGCGAAAATAAAGGGATCGTTCGGCCTCGAACCATTCAGCAATACCACGACGATCGTTCACGGCACGCCACATCAGGCACCGTTCGGTTTGCTCGAGGAGCCAAAGACGCATCCGGTGTACCGCTACGAAGGTGGCGAGAAAGGTGCGCTCTTTCAGGAATACAAAAATGCGTTCGGCGGTCAGGCCGCTACCGTGGGTCAGGGAAAGTATTACGCCTACGATCCCAACAGCTCGAGCGTGTTCGGCGACACGATGCACACGTATGACTTGCCGGACAATCTCAAGATCTACGACGCAACGAAGGGCGCCTCATTCGATAACACCGGCTTCGCTGGCCTCGACGGTGATCCCGTCTACAAGCGCGCGATCATGCAGTCGAAGGGCGACATGCTCGCTCAAGCTGCGAAGGAAGGTTACGACGGCGTTGCGTTCTTCGCTGACGACGGCGTGAACAAATGGGTGGCACTCAAACCGGACGTAAAGATTCCGGAGCATCTCGATAAGGCGGCGTATAAGTCGCTTGCTGATATCACGAAGGCGCACATCGCGCACAGCGAGGGAATGGATCTCGATCACGCTATCGCTCGTGGTGATATCCCCGAGAATCTCGTGTACAGCGATCGCACCTCAAAGACACTCACTGCCGAATACGCAAAGGGCCGCATCGATGACGTTGCGCAGAAGCTCGACAGCTTCCAGCCCGGCCTCGGTGAGCAGTACCGCGGAATGATCGACCCGGCCAAGACCACCATGCGCGATATCGAAATGATCGGGCAGGAGGTGCTGGCTAAGGCGTCAGGGGAGGCAGGGAAGGCTGTTCCACTACTTCCGGGGCGAACGGGGCAGGTGGAGCAGTTTAACCGGCAATTAGAGGCCCCAGCTCCCGTCCTCAAAGCTCTCACGAGCCCTATAAACACGGGGCTCCTCTCCCGTATTCAGGCATTCGACGAGCCGATGGCAAGCGCCTTCGGCCGCAACCTGATCCAGCAGATCACGGAAGCCGCGGGGCTCGACATCCCGGGCGCCAAAGATATTCAGGTGCCGAAGAACGTGGTGGCGATCAATAAAGAATCCGGTGACGGTCGACCGGCGCAATTTAATAACGGCAACATCGAGATCTTCGTGCCGAACGTGGTGAAAGATATCGTCGCGCTTGCCGAGGGGACGAAAATTCAGGCGCACGAGGGTGTACATACCACCGTATACGAGAAACTCCCGAACGAATCATTCGAGGATCTCGCCTCACGCTACGTGCAGGACATCATTCTCCACGAAGCGGCGCACCAAAAGACGCTCACACTCAAGGACACCGTAAAAACCCAGCAGCTCGTGAAGGCGTTGAACGAAGCAAAGATCTCTCACAATGAGGGAGCGACGATCAGCGCGCGTCAGGAACTTACGGCACACATGCAAGAGCTCGAGGTGCGTGCAAACGACTACCTGAAAGCAAATCGTGAGGCACTCACGACTGAATTCTTGCAGCCGGGTCCACCGATGCCCGAGCTCGCTGGTGCCCCTCGCGGTATCAATCGCTTCGAGCGACAAGCTCTCGGTCTACCAAAGGACAAGATGCTCACGCGATCTGAGCGCACGCTCCTCGCGCAGCGTCTCAAGGCACGGGCTCAGGGATCTCGTGAAGGTT
>OFRM01000062.1_pt1 | contig 41731 bp, 29 predicted proteins | sample 1543101 | NCBI WGS metagenome assembly OFRM01 (sample SAMN07774223, study PRJEB24372) | wastewater metagenome | isolation source: Exp Tend VB 0WW | collected 2016-02
CTGCTGGAATTTACGCAGATGATGGCTCTGGTAGCGCTTACATAGAAAATTGCACATTTAACTCTGACGACCGTGGTATTTACATGAACGGCGGCAGAAATGTAAATGTTGTAAATCCTATTTTCAATAATTGTCATCAACCCTGGTATTATTTTGGCGCACTCACCACCCCGGATGTGTTTGGATATTCTTTAGGGTCTTTAGTTGGTAAAGCGTCTACGTTGAAAAGAGTTGTCTGTAATGCGGCAATCACGCCAACGGGCTCTCCGCAAAGCATGAGTGTTTTGCCACTTGCTGAAAATATTGCATCTGGTTCTCCAATCTTTTTCGGTCATTCTTACACCGGATTAAAAGCTGCGGCGGCCGCATTAGCTGGTGCAACAAGTATATCTGTGGTTAATTATTTTTCAACTGGACTTGCAGTGCTTGCTGGAACAACAGTAACATGTACGTCTTTATTTAATTCAACATCAACACCTGCAAACATGTCTGTGTCAGCACTACCGTCAAACATACCAGCGGGACAACATATTTATTTCCCAGGTAACAAATATGTTGTGGTGGCGACGATTGCTTTTGCTGGTGCCACAACAATATCTGTAAGGTCTGGTCCATCATATCTTCCGGTCAATCAATCTATTAGCGCAAGTGCTGTTGGAACCACAGTTGATATTGGAACCAGCGGCACCGAGACAGATGTTGTGTGTAATGGTAATTTCACAAGCAGCTCAAGCACAGCTTCTATGAGCGTGCTTGCCTTGAAACGCAGTTTAATTGCTCAAACAGATATTTATTTCCCAAGTGAAGATAGATTTGTTGTTCTACAATCAGATGCAGCCGAAGGAGCCACAAGTATTAGCGTAAGAGCTGGTGTTGACGGTGGTGGTTTGATTAATTTAAACTCCGTTGGTAAGTCTGGTGGCTATTGGCAAATGACATCAATGTTACATGGTAGTCAAATTGATGAAACAACTTATTTGACTAAATATCCGCTGCTAGATGTGTACTTTAACGGTGCAACAGATGCTTATAGATTGCCCAATGATTCTTCTATCACCAATGCAACTTACAACAGTTGTAAAAATCCAGCCGTAAAACTCGAAAGCTTCTATGGTGTAACTTTTGACGAAAGTTGATGCGCCTAGAATAATGTGTTATAATACGTGATATGGCAGCAAGTCTAGACGATATTAAGCGCTGGGTGAACTCAGCTAAAGAGCGAAATTGTACACATCTCATTGTTGTGTGCGACAGTTATGATTTTAACGACTATCCAGTCTATGACATTCTGGATAAAGCAAGAATGCAAAAAATGTTGTTTGCTCCAAAGGAAATTGTATCATGAAGACGTGGCTAGTTTCGGACTGGCATTTGGGCGAAGACAGATTTGAAATCATGAGTCGCCCATTTAAGACACAAATGGAGATGATTGACCTAATGGTAGAAAGGCACAATAACTTGGTGAATCCAGACGACACTGTGTATGTTTTGGGAGATGTTTGTTACCAAAAGAATCCACAATTTCTCTCGCAAGTCGAGCGCTTTAATGGAAGAAAAATCCTAGTTCGTGGAAATCATGACCAAGTTTTCACAGATGAAGATTTTTCCCCTTATTTTGAGCAAATTATCCCGGAAGGAGAAGGAATCGAAATTGATTTTGATGGTATTCCGTGTTATTTGACGCATTATCCCACACAAGGAGTAAAAGACAGATTCAATATCGTCGGTCACATCCATGCGGCGTGGAAATATCAACTTAACATGATTAATGTTGGTGTTGACGTTCAGCACTTTAGACCAGTGAACGCATCAAGCATTCCTTTTCATCTAAAAGCCATTACAGAATTTTATGATAAAGATGTCTGGGTGGGATATGAAGAACTTAATGCCCAATACGTTGGCGTTCGTGGCAAACAAAGCTCTTATTTCGGCGGATAGTGCTTTTTTATAGCAAATCCAACGATAATATAAACACATGATTGATGTGCTTTTAGGTTTACAATGGGGCGACGAAGGAAAAGGTAAAATTGTTGACTACCTTGCCCCAAATTACGATGTCGTAGCTAGATTTCAAGGTGGACCAAACGCTGGTCATACTCTTTATGTAAATGACAAGAAATTGGTGTTGCACCAAGTTCCATCCGGTATTTTACATGAGCACATTTCCAATTTAATCGGCAGCGGCGTGGTTTTAGATGCGATTACACTTCAAAAAGAAATTGCGTCCTTGAAAGACATTGGCGTTGATGCCACAGCCAATCTTTTTATATCCGAAAGAGCAAGTCTGATTATCCCCACACACCGTTCGCTCGACCGTGCTTCTGAAGCACTCAAGGGACAGCATAGTATTGGCAGCACCCTGAAGGGCATTGGACCCGCTTATATGGATATTACAGGGAGAAACGCACTTCGAGTCGGTGATGCGCTTAAAAGTGATTTTAGAGCTAAATATGATGCCTTAAAAGACAAACATCAGCGCATATTAGATTGCTACGGATATGATGAAGTAAAGAATTTCGAAATGGAAGAAGTTGAATTCTTTAATGCAATCGAAAAGCTAAAGAAACTTCAAATCGTAAACGGAGAATACTGGCTTAATGAGAAGCTGGACAATAGCTCAAGCGTTTTAGCAGAAGGCGCTCAGGGAAGCATGCTAGATGTCACATTCGGCACTTATCCATTCGTAACATCTTCACACACACTTTCTGGTGGGGTGTGTACTGGGCTCGGAGTATCTCCAAAACAAATTGGCATCATTTACGGTGTGACAAAAGCATACTGCACCAGAGTTGGCAATGGTCCGTTCCCAACTGAGTTAAACAACGAAATCGGTGAAACACTGAGAGCAATAGGCAACGAATTCGGAGCCACCACCGGAAGACCACGTGGGTGTGGCTGGATTGACCTAGTAGCATTGAAATATGCTTGTATGGTAAATGGCGTTACACATCTCATTATGACAAAAATAGATGTCATGGATGGATTTGAAACAATTAAAGTTTGTCACGAGTATCAACAAAATGGAAAAACAACTACAAATTTCCCGTTTGAATATACAGATGACATAACACCTGTTTACGATGAGCTAAAGGGCTGGAATTGCAACACACAAGGATTTGAAGATTTGGGAGATTTTACGCCTGAATTAAAAGACTATTTGACATACGTTTCGATGCAAGTGGGTGTTAATATCTCTCATGTTTCCAACGGCACAAATCGTGAGCAAATCGTTGCGCTTTAACGCTTTTCTTTAAACACCTTATCGCCAGACACTTTATTCACCCAAATAAGATAAGTTTTAATTTTTTCTTGTTCTCGAATTAAAGCAATGGTGTTAAGTTCCGCTCCGAGTAATCTGTTAGAAAACAATGAATGAAGTTTCTTATGGCACTGACGACATAAATCAGCGGTCGGAAGCTCTAATGGCTTCAACTTGTATCGCTTTGCTTCCGACCGTGGAATTAAATGATGCACAGTTGTTTCTGGAACAGTTCTCAGACACAACTCGCATACGCTGACTTCGCTCATTATTGTCATATACATCCAATATGATTAAATGAGGAAACACTGTATAAAAACACCATGAATAGAAGAGATTTTCTTAAAGGCTTATTAGGATTCGCCGCAGCAGCAGTTGCTCCGGTGGGTATTCTTAAATTGTTAGAGCCGAAGCCTCTTACCCGTGAGATGATTATTGCTCGGGCGTTAGAAACTGCCGAAGGGAGAGCTGCACTTGCCCAAGCGATGGTTGAGCCAATTAAAGAGAGTATTATGTACCAATCTCTTGGCAGAAAGCTCTTAATGGTAGATGAATTGCCACAAGGGGCTTTGGCGAGATATGAAAGAGATGTGGCTGCAAAATCACACGTCATTGCTAAACGCATCAACGAAAGTATTTGGAAGGTGAGTTAATGAACGATTTCACCGAATTAATTAAGCAAAATGGTTTTGTCGATTTCCGCAATATTTACACGCTTGATGATAACGTAGATGTTGCGATACATCCAGTTGATTATAAAAAGCTGCGAGACAAGGGGTTTGAATTTTTTGATGAAGCATCCTGGGACGATATTAAACAGAAGGGTAAATATGGCTGTCTAAAAAACAAAAACATTGACATTTATGTATCGACTCTTGTGGAAAAAGGTAAAATGTGTGTAATACACAGAGATTAACATGAATAGAAGGGATTTTCTTAAATCAGTGTTTGGAATCGGCGTAGCATCTTTGCTACCCATTGGTATCTTTAATTGTTTAACAACAAAAGAAGTAACAAAGGAAATCACCATACTTCCCGACGACGACCCCAAGAAGCTTCGTCTTGGTTGGGTTGTTTTCGAAGAAGTTGGCTTTGCGGTGATAAATAACCACGCTTTGAGCAAAATTGTGGTAGCATAGTTACATGTGGATAGGTCTTATCGGGATGTCGCTTATTTTGGCGGCATATTTCCTCAAAAGCGTCGAAAAGATTTCTAATATAAGGTGGCACGCATTAAATGGCGCTGGCGCAGCCTTATTGGTGGGCTACGCTGGGCTGAATAGTGTTTGGCCGTTCTTTATATTGAATTTTGTTTGGTGTCTAGTTGCATTGAAGGGCATCTATGACTATTTTAAGCAAAATGGGTATAATGAACATGTAGATTTGTCTGAGACACAGGCAAACAAAGGAGGATAACGAACATGACCACGCGGGACGCTTAACAGGCACAGTAAATCGACAACTTGTAGAGTTTGGATTTCCCAAACTTGACGTAAATGAGCAATTGCTTCCACCAGACAACACTACGCTGTTTACATGCAGCGGAATGCAAGTGGTGAAGCCAAAATTCCACAATCCAGACAATAGCTATTATTCAAGCTTGCAATCATGCTTGCGTACTATAGACTTGGATTTAGTGGGCGACGGAACTCATCTCACTTATTTCGAGATGCTTGGTTCTTTTTCTTTCGGAAACAACGACTATCATAAGTCGGTAGAGATGTGGCATTCTATTGTCACTGAACTCAACGTACCCGTGACACACGTTACGGTTCACCCCACGCAAGAACACCATAAAAAACTATGGGATGACTTGGGCTATGTCGTTATTCCAGACGAAGAATGCACTTGGTCTGATGGAGAGATAGGCGGCTTTTGTTGTGAACTTTTTGTCAATGACTTAGAAATTGGCAATTTAGTTAATCCACTCGGGAGTTCGGTTGATGTTGGATTCGGGCTTGAGCGACTTGTTCAAGTTATCGAAGGAAAAAACAGAGTGGATGAAACATCTTTGTTCAACCAAAATTGGCATCCAATCGTGCGTGACCACGTTCGCTCGGTAACACATCTCTTGGAACAGCAAATTAGGCCTGGTAACAAAGGTAGATACAATGTTTGCAAAGACATTATCCGCCGAATGTTGCCATATCTAGAAGAGCCGTTACAACCTGAAGTGGAATATTGGGTTGAAAGAGAACGAGAGTTGATTCATCAAAAAACATATACTCTTGAGCGATATCGAAACTCTTTTCACAAAAAACCATATGAATATTGGTATAATACGTTTGGACTCACCCAACAAGAAATTGAAATATTTTTGGAAAGAGTCAAAGAGGAGCAAAATGAATAGAAAAGAATTTGATAAACGATTTTTTGAATCGACAGACCACACGGGGAGATTTGTGGTGAAATCTTTCAAGACTGGTTATTCTTACTATGTTGAGCCTCTTGATGGTGGCGAGCGCCGCTCTTTTGGAGACATTAATCCAGCAACTGGAAAAGTTGAGGGAGCATATGGTTCAAAATACAAAGGAGCAGTTCATCCCAATGATTCTCTTATTACGAAGGAGAATGGGTTTGAAAACATCGTAATTCTTCCACCAGGAACAAGTCCACACGGATACATCAACATGATTGATGAGCAAAGAGAAGCAGACATGCTTGCGGGACGAGAATCTGACCCAACTTTACCTGGAATCAAAACATAACAAAAAAGCCGCTTAAAGCGGCTTTTTTGTTAATCAAGGCTTTCAAAGTCATCAAACCCACCGTCTAATGCCATTCCAAGTGGTGTTTCAGTTTCAAAGTCCCTGGCGTATGGAGCCAATTCTTCAGGAGTTCCTGATGGAATTTCTTTATAAGACTGCATCCAGTGTCCTTGTTCTTCATATCGAGAAACAGGCATAATGTCATACGAAATGTTTCTATCATCATCGCCGTCAAAATCTATAAGCATTACGTATGGTTCATTGCCATAATCCGCCTGTTGACGCCGTATGGCTTCCATTGCTTCAGATTCACTGCCATAAGAACCACCGTTTTCTTCGTTTTGCTCGTGCCACCTGTCTAAATCTAACTGACGCTCTTCATGAACATTGTAGTCGTCATCACGCTCGAATCTATCTTGGTAATCATCACCAAAATCGTCGTCATATTGAGCTACACGACGGGCAACTTCAGTAAGAGCATCAGCGCTTTGATGGTTTCCACTATCATCCAGCTTATTTGCAATAATGGTTAAACTGCTTAAAACTTCTCTTTTGTTCATGTTATTTAGTCCTCTCGACCGCCATCCCAACCAAAATCTTCTGGTCCTTCATATTGATACCCTTGCTGACCTTCCGCTGGGACGGAGTTAATAGCCTGCATAATATCTGTGTCGTTTAAGATTGCAATCTTTGCTGCATCTAAAACATCGTGCATAGTATCTGGGTCATTCCACCATGTTGTTTGATGATTGGAATTTGGTGTCCCAAGTATGTATTGTTCTAACATATCTCGCAAATCGCCATTAACTTTTTGCTGAAGTACGGACAAGTCTTCTTGACTCGAAGCCCAATTGTCAAAAACACCCTGAAATCTTTCACTCTGCTCTTCTGCTCGACCATCATCTTGATAGCTGTAGTCATCATCATGCCTATCTCCATCGTATCTAGAGTCTGCTGATTCTTCTGCACGTATTGCTTCTGGGCTATACATCGGTTCTCCAGCTTCATTTTGCCACCAAGAGTTAGACTGGGAAACTCTACGCATAACATCGGTAAGCGCAGATGCAGAGCTATGCGCACCCTTTGCATCTAATTTATTTGCGATAGCTGCTAGCTTCACCAAAACTTCTCTTTTATTCATTGTCCGCCTTTGTTTTACAATTTCGAAAGATTTTTCCTCATCACCTACTTTATGTGGATATAATAGAATGCCACAGTCAGAGAAGTCTTGGCTCCAATCCTGAAAAGGGCGTGGAGAGAAACTTCGGGACAATACCGTTTAAGGTAGGAGATTCGTCGCTTGCACTACCGAGATTGCAACTCAAACAGACCTAGCGGATGAACGGCGCTATGATGGTCGGGTTAGAGGCCAATAGATAAATCAAGACATAAAGCAGAATTCCGGGTAAGCTCAACTGTGGCACATATTTTTACCAGCAGGTTTTTAAACACAAATTAAGAATAAAACACTGTCTGCGCTTCGGACTGCTAACAAGAATCAGGTACAACCTATTAACTCCACAGGGGTGGCTTGCAGCAAAAGGCGTAAGACATCTCGGAGCGTTACGAGAAGATAATCTGCCACCCCAAAATCCTCAAAAACCATTGTGGTATCATAATTGACAATATGCAAACCACCAATCGTGGCATTTCTCTAGACGGAAAATCTTTAGCTAAAACTATACTTGAACAATTAAAAATTCAAGTATCAACAATGCCCACCAAGCCCAAACTTGTCGTTGTTGTAGCGGCGCAAGATGAACCCAGCTTGTCTTATGTTAAAATGAAGCGTAAATGGGCGGCAGACATTAGTGCAGAAAGCGAAGTTTATTTTGTTAATGAGCAAACAACTCAAGCAGAATTGTTAGAATATATTCATCAATCTAACGAAGATTCAAGCATTCATGGCATTTTGGTTCAACATCCTTTACCGAGACATATTGATGAATCGTTAATATTATCATCTGTTAAAGTATCCAAGGATGTGGATGGAATTTCGCCTTTGTCAATTGGTTTATTGGCAAGCAGAATGAAGGGGCACAGACCAGCCACGCCGCTTGGGATTATTAAATTACTTGATGCATATAATATTCCGCTACGTGGTGCTCATGTTGTCCTTGCTGGTTGCAGCATTATTCTTGGGCGTCCGATGGCTCTTATGTTTATCGAACGAGACGCCACTGTTTGTGTTACACACAAATATACTCGCAATTTCTCAGAGCTTCTATCTGACGCAGATATAGTGGTGTCAGCGACTGGAGTACCTGGCTTAATCCACGGTGATTACGTAAAGGATGGTGTAGTAGCTATAGATTGTGGGTATTCAATTATTGACGGCAAGGCGGTGGGCGACATTAAATATGATGAAGTTGCGCCAAAAGCCAGCTTCATCACTCCAGTTCCGGGTGGCGTCGGCCCTATGACAGTTGCCACACTATTGTCAAATCTTGTAGATGCATACTGGGAGCAACAATGATTTATGTTCTGTCAATGAGAGATGAGTTGCCATCTGGTGCAAAAGAAATTAATACCACCAGTCATGCAACAGACCAATTTCAACAATTAAGTCCATTTAAATTGGGACCGTGCGAGTTATATGACGGATTTACAAGTTTAAACATGGAGAATGCTTGGCAATATGCGAAGGTTTATGCGTCTCATATGAATCCTGACAAAACACCGAATGATGAATATTGGGACTGGGCGAAACAAGGTTGGAGTGCCGCTATATGCTAAATGCGTCGTAAAGACAAATGCATACGAAGAACTAAATGCTTTATATCAATCAGGTCAAGATATTGCTTTGCGTGATTTTGACGGCTATATGTATCATCAAATGGGATATAATCTAACCGACGTGCTTAACAACCCAAATAAAAATATGAGACATGCTTTCGTTATAGCTATGTTATTAGCTAACGATAGTGCGCTGAATGAATGTGATTTTTAATGACACGCAATTGGAAGGTTAAATTTTTGCCCCTTTTTTACAGGGAGTGTCCGATGGGAAATGTTCACTGGCGTGGTAATCATATTTGCTATTGCTGTGAAGGCAAAAGCCGCAACTGGACATATGTTTGGCGTGGTGACAAAGGATGGGTGCCACACGAATTTGTTCTTGATACAACCAATAAATCAAATTCCCTAAGCTTCAGCGGACAACTTACAACCTTTGATTTACTATGGAATGGAATAAGAACAGGATTGTTAATTGCCGCATTACTTGGAGTTATCGCTGTCACAATTTTCCATTTTCTCGTTGAAAGTGGAAAAAACTATCAAAAAAATGTACAAAAGAAGTATGAACATGTTCAAAAATCTGTGGAATAAAATTACGTCATCACTGCGACAAGAACCGTCTAGCATTAAAGAAGGCGGATATCAACCATGTCAAGACGACTGTTGTTGCACACCACCAACAGGTGGAAGCTCTGCTCAAAAACCAGAATATAGCGAAACTATTGACGATGTTGTATATGTCACGAAAGAAAACGCACTTCGACTTATCAGAGATAAGAAGAACACACCGCCAACACCAGAGTTAAAAGAAGCTGTAAAGAGCACCATGTTTGATTCTTTAGCTGGTTCTGGATACGATAACCAAAAAGAAGAATTAACAGAAGGGCTTTCATCCGAAGAAATTTCAAAATTAATCGGTTCTAAAAAAGATTCTCAAGTTATCACAGATAACGCTGATGAAAAAGAAAAATTCATGAAAGAGACTGGCGCTCAAACCCGTCCATCCAAAGAGGCTCTTAACAAGACCAAAGAAGAGATAAAAGACAAAATTCCAAGTCAACAAGCAGCTCGCTCAAAAGCAATAAAGAAGAAGAAAGCTTCTGCGACTGCCGCAAAGAAGCGAAAAAATAAATAAATTTGGATATAATGATTTGTTGTGCATTTACAGACGTTAAGAACGCCTGCTTATTCGAATTGCAAAATGCTGTCACCAGATGGCGTTTTCATGTGCAGAATGGGCAAGAAGCGTGTGGATTGGTATGTTGAAAGAGGGTTGGCGAAAATCGTCAGCTTTGACCCTTACACAATTCAACTTCTGTTTAAGCCCAATGGTCTTGGTAATCACGAAGACGCATACTATCTAGCTGAAAAAGAAAATATTTGTGTTGTGTGTGGATGTGAGGGCGACCTTACAAAGCACCATGCGCTACCAAGATGTTTTCGAAGGCATTTCCCGTCATACTTGAAAAGGTATGATTCGCACGATGTCTTGCTTGTTTGCAGATTGTGTCACGAACAATACGAAATTCATGCTACAGAGCTGAAAAAGAAGCTTGTTGGGTGCCCCAATGTAACGTCTATGCAGGAAGAAGATGTTGCTCACATCAGGGCGATTAAGGCTGCAAAAACTTTAATTCGTTACGAAGACAAAATTCCATGCGACAGCGCACTTCGGTTAATGCTTCGCATTGAAGAATATGCTGGTGATTTTAATGACGAAATCGTTAAAGAGCTGGCTGGTTCTAGGTTTGGCGGATATCATTCGTCTGATGTGTGGAAAGATGCGGTAAGTGAAATTGTAGATTACAATGAATTTACAAAAATGTGGAGAAAGCATTTTGTTGATGTTATGAACCCACTTTTTCTTCCAACATATTGGAGCACGTCTCGTGATATAGATTGCGATGAGCGGCGGAAAAGAATGAAGGAATAAGCATCAAGTTTATTCCTCATTTTTTTGTTTTCGTGCTATAATCTATTAATGATTAAGCGGCACTCTGGCAACCCCAAGACAAAAGAATGAGAAAACTCAATCCAAATTGGCACGGAAACCTAAATAAAAATACCAGTTCAAAGAACAAAGGCTGGCTATTTTCTCCTGCGCCAAATGCACTAGGTATTTACTTGGAAATTATTCAAAACAACGCTTCTTTTGAAGTCAAGACATGGGATGGTCGTACTATTGGCGTTTTCTCAAATGTCAAGGAAGCCACCAGTTGCGCAGAAAGCTTTAGAACACCGCTTATGCCAACAAGCCAAATTAAAGATATAAGGTTTATTCCTGATTCAAAATTGGTGGCTCCAAAACCAAAGAAGCACGAAAAGGTTGTAATGAAACCGATAGAAGCGCCAGTTAATGAATTTATCCCTATCGAAGAAGAAAATGAAATAGTGGTAGAGCACCCAGACGACATTATCATATTTTAAGATGGAAACCAAATACCCAAATCTACACCCTGCGCACGAGCATCACGAGCGCAAGCTAACCACAAAAGACAAAATAGCCCTGTTTCTCACTGAAAGAATAGGCTCTTTTTGGTTTTTTGTTTTTTGCTGTGTCCTTGTTTCTCTGTGGTCGGCTTGGAATATTTTTGCGCCAGCGCATATGCGCTTTGATGATTCACAATTTAATATTTGGCAATACATAAGTAGCGTATTTCAAATCGTCACCATGCCGCTTATTATGGTTGTTCAACAAATTCAGCTCCAACATGCAGAAGCCAGAAGCGAATTTAGCTACCTTGCTATGAAACGCTCAATTGGTGAAAACGAAATCATGATGAAAAATCAAGAAATTCTTATGAAGCAAAATGAAGAGTTGAAGCAAATGTTACTTGAACACATTGAAAGCCAGAATGACCAAAGCGTAATTCTTCCGAAGTGGCTTGTGCCTAAAAAGAAATCAAAGGATTAAATCTTCACGAAGGGCAAGTTTAACAAGCTCTTTTACAGATTCTTCGGAGCCGTCTGTGTATATAACCCGATGTGCTCTGGAGATTTTATCTCTCAACGGCATTTGATTGTTTATCCAAGCAAGGGCGTATTCTCTATCACAGCCCATTCTATTCATAAGACGAGATATTTGAGTTTCGGGATTGCATGCAATAACCCAAACTTTGTCAAAACAAGATTCTGCGCCAGTCTCAAACAATAACGGCACTTCTGCTACTGAAGCATTGCTTTCAAGCATCTTAAGTCTTACCATCGGGTGAACAAGCGCTTCATAGTCTTTTTTAAAGATGGCATCGCTTAACATTAGATATTTTATCAATGTTTTGCCGACAGATTTATATTCTTCCCACCCATCTTCTCCTTTTCGGAGAATTATTTGCTCTTGCAACCAATTTTGCACAATATCTGTTTCAAAAATAGACTTAAAAGCATCATCACAAGAGAAGACATCGTGACCCATTGATTGGATTTTTTTCAATACTGTACTTTTTCCACATGCAATTCCGCCAGTAATGCCGATTTGAATCATTTATTTCTACCAATAACAATATACAGCTTGAGGAAACATTACTCCAGCGCTGTTTTTGAGTATAATATAGCCATGACTAAGTTAGAACAATTTCAAGGATGTTTGGTTGGTGGTGCAATTGGTGATGCTCTTGGCGCACCAGTGGAGTTTTTTAACTTAGATGCGATTAAACAGAAATATGGTGAATCTGGGATTACATCATATGATTACGCATATGGCAAAAATGGCGCAATCACCGACGACACCCAAATGACAATGTTCACAACGGATGCTCTGTGTCAATTTTTTGCTAGCGGAATGAGCATACCCCTTGAAATACAATTAACACAAGCCTATTTGTATTGGTTAGAGACTCAAGAATCTAAATACAAAGACTCAAGCATCAAACTTCTGTCTCATAAGGAGTTGTGGTCGAAAAGAGCGCCAGGAAACACATGCTTAAGCTCTTTACGCCAATTTAAACAAAGCGGTACTGTTATTAATAACTTAAGCAAAGGCTGTGGTGGAGTTATGCGAGTCGCACCAATTGGTTTGGCGATTAAAGACCCTGACGAATCTTATTGCGCTGGAAAAATGAGTGCCCTAATAACTCATCAGCATGTAGATGGATTTATTCCCGCTGGTGCGCTTGCTAGAATTATAAGTTTAATCGTACATCACGGAAAGTCGATACAAGATGCTCAAGAAGATTGTTTTGATTTTGTAAAAAAAGAAGAATCAAGTTGCAACACGTTGCAACTATGGGCAAAAATGCAAGAATACAATTCGTTAGATTCTGAATTTAACCAAGAACACTTTGTCAGCTTTGGAGAAGGGTGGACTGGTGACGAAGCTTTTGTAATGAGTCTTTATTGTGCGTTGAAAGAGCCAGACATTCTTGAGTCTATTATAAAATCAGTAAATCACGGCGGTGATTCTGATTCTACCGGAAGTATTACAGGTCAGATTGTGGGAGCATCACAGGGCGTTAAAAGCCTTCCCGTGCTGTTTATGCAACAGTTAGAACTGTGCGATGTTATTATGGAGCAAGCTCAAGATTTGCACGAGCTTTCTCGACAATGGAGTTAAAATGGAAACACCCGGATTAGAAGTTAAACAAGTAATCGTGATTAGAATATTTTATCCAGACAAGGACGGAAATATGACCAAACAACTTAGAACTGGCAAAATGATTGCTCAGGGAGCCCACGCCAGCATTGCTTTTTTGTCTGAAAAGATTGGCTTTAGAAAAAATGGCAAACAAAACGAAAAATTAGAATTTGACTCAGAAGAAAGAACATGGCTTACTGGAGCTTTCGCCAAAATTTGCGTAAGAGTCAATAGCGAAGAAGAGTTGATGAAAGTTTACAAAGATGCAAAAGAAAAAGGATTAAGAGCGCATTTGATTTTAGACTCTGGAAGAACTGAGTTTAACGGAGTGCCGACATATACATGTTGTGCAATTGGGCCAAATTATTCTCATAAAATTAACGAAGTTACCGGGGATTTAAAACTACTTTAAAAGGTGAATGCAGCAAAGCTGTACAAAGAGATTACTATGAAACATTTGATTTCTATTATGTTGATTTGTGTTTTGGCTTCTTCGGCGTTGGCTCAGGATGATAAAGTTGTGAGACGCATTAAAATCAGACACGCTGACCCGCAGCTTATTATGATGTTGTTAAACGGAACAACTAATTTTAACACGCCACCGGAAATGTCTACCAACATCTTTGGAAGTGGTGGCTTCGGCGGTGGCGATGGCGGAGGAAGCTACGGAGGTGGCTACATCGGTGGTGGCGGTTTCGGTGGTAGCGGCTTTGGTGGCGGAAGCTACGGAGGTGGCTACGGCGGTGGTGGCTTCGGCAATGGATTGGGCGGCCCTTTTGGTGGCGGCTCAGGTGGTAGAGGAAATTAGTTTCAAAACAGGATTTTGAAACACTGCTTGATAATAAATAACCAAACATCATGGCAGAAGAAAAAAAATTAAAAGAAAAAATCACCGAGTCAGCTAAAAAAACTGACCCGGTGATTGAAGTTGTTGTAGAAGAAGCTATTACAGAAAAAGCTATTGCAGAAGAAATTGTCGTAGTTGAAAAAGAATCAGTGACGGTTGAAAATGAAAAATCTGAAGAAGGGGTAGTAGGGTCTTTATCAGACGGCACAGAAGAAACAAACAACAATGTTCAATCTTTTGGATTTGAGGTAAGTATTATGGCTCTTGACAGCGTTGCAAACATTTTAAGCATTACAACTTCTTTAGGTACTGCGTATAACTCAGTGCTTGGTACTGTTGATTCGACAACTGATGTAGATGCTTTGTACAAAATAGCCGAAGCCCGACAAACTGCAACTGTTAATGCAACCGCAGACGAATATGATGCATATTCCACAATGGCAACCGCATTTAGAAATGTCGAGAAGAAATTAACATCTGATGTCAAACCAGTGATGAAGGCTTGCTGCACAGCTTTAGAAGCATATTCAAAAGCGTCATATTCTAGCAAGAAGTTTCGAGATAAGTGGAACGCCACCAGTGCTGGAGTTAACAATCCATTCTTTACCGAAAATTTTCAAAAACTTTGGCGAGACCAGATGAGCGAAGAATTGATTGTTAAAATTGGTACAATCACAAAAGCGGCTGGAGTTTGGCCTGCTGCTATTACAAAAATTTACACTTTACAAGATGTAAGAGTTGCCACGACTGGCGTACTTCCAAATACACCAACATACTCGTCTGGTGTTCTTACCGCTGGAGCCAATGCAGCATTAGCCGCACAAGATGGTGTAACTCTTTCTGCTGGTGATAGAATCTTAGTTAAGAATCAAGTAGCAGCAGAGCACAACGGTATTTATACTGTAACAAGTATAGGAAGTGCTGGAGCGCCTTGGATGCTTAAAAGAGCCACAGATGCAGATGCTGCGTCTGCGACTGAAGTTTCATATGGAATGGCTGTAACAGTATCAGCAGGAAGCACACTTGCTGGCAACCGATATTATATGTCGAATGCATCATTTACAACAATCGCTGCAAGCGGTGTAACTGGAAATCAAGATTTCACACTTACAACAATGTCACCAGTTTTATTAGACGAAAATCTTGAGATTCGAGTTGTTGGAGCTGGTAGTTTAGCAACCACTGATGAAATTGTAGCAACATTAGTTGTTCAAAAAGCAGACCTTACCACAAGTCTACAAACAGTTACTATTCCGGTTGGAACGGCTGTTGGAACAAGATTTACAATCGGTGCATCTACAATCAAGGGCGTCACTATTTCTGCTGTATCAATCGCATCAGACAATGGTGTAAACGACGATATGTTGGAAATCTGGGTTAAAAGCGCAGCTTAATAACTAACCAACACAAATCTCAAAAGAGAATCGCAATGTCGATTCTCTTTTTTTGTGGTAAACTGCGTATATGCTTCCAGAAAATCTTGTATTAGTTCGACACGGTGAATCGGAATTTAACAAACTTGTTCACGAATTGCGCAAAACTAATCGAGATTTTAACACTCTAGACCCATCAGTGTTAAGTGAACTACCCCACCCACGAGGGATGGGGTTTTCCCGCTTCCCACTATAAAACTCTTTCCAGTAATGGTTGGAAAGAAATATATCGTAAGCAATTTTCAAATCAAGACTTGCTAGATGATGTTGAAAAACACCCACATGTTGTGCTTAATTAGCGTATAACGACGTTTTCACTCATTACCGGAATACCCAAGTGTGCGCTTGGAACGGTTCCATCTCTCGGCGTCACCCTGAAGCTTAAAGATTGACCAGCGGTTGTTGACCCTGCGGGAATAGCGGGAAGCGTTGAATAAACAGTTGCAGAGTCGTTTAAGAACCACTCAACAAGACTTGTGTGTGCAACGCCATTCACCACAACCGTGCCTGTATCAGCGTCAGTGTAAGAATAATAAGCTCTTAACTCTGTTCCAGCAGGTACGTAATAATTTCCACTTGATGTGGGGTCTTCCACCTTTCCAGAGGCAGCTATTGTTACGCCAGATACATACGGAATATTATCACCAGTCAATGTTGTGGCGTCTGACGACACGGTTGTACCTTCAGAAATACCATCTGACGGAGTTACTTTAACTCTTATGATATCAGATGTCTTAAACCAGTCTCCGTCAGCGACATCAGCCTTTCGTTCAACAGTTCTGTTGTTGTATTCAGGGAAATTTCTGTCGGTCATTCCAACTGTTTCAATATTTTCATATGTCATTTGTTGGAAATTCTGACCAGGATAATCTGGGTCTTCTGGTAACGAATATGTAGCAGGGTCTGACGGACGCTTTCTCCACCAAGTCGTTTTTGTATCACGCTCTGTGTTGTCATCCTTGGAATAAAATTCATAATTAACAATCAATCTTTGCAAAGATGTCGGCTCGTTGTATCCATTTGGTGTGATTTCCACCAAATTATCAACTATGCTTGGCGGAGTAGTATCTTCATACAAAAATACCAATCTTCCATCTTCTTTAGTGGTGTAATACAATCCAAAATTACCAGGCGTCACATCCATTGTTGAGTAATTTCTTATTTCAACACCAACTCTAAATGTTTTTTGGAATTCAATGTAAACTGTTACAAGGTCAGTGCGCTCTCTTTCTTTAGAGAATGTTACTGTACCGTCATCTGGTGAAAGCCAGAACCCACCACGCACGATTTTATCATTGACGACAACTATAGCAGTTGCGTCTTTAGGCCAGCTTCCATTAGCAAGTGTATATGTTCTGCCATCTTTAGTGGTGGTTGCTTCGCCGCTAGATGTGTACAAACGCTGTGATGTTGTAATAGTTACTTTAATCACTAAGTCAGAAGGTTGTTCATTCGAAAAATATACAAACCCAAAATCCCCATCACTTCCATCTGGAACAACTTCTCGATATTCACCAAGCACCAGAGCATAAACAGTTATTACATCTGTGCTGGACCAGGTTACAGTAGCATTAGAGCTGTTTTTAACATAATAGTAATGAAAATCTCCAGTAATGGTGTTTAACTTATCTTGAACAACTTCATCTGTAAATTGTATGCTAGCTTGTCTATTAGGCAGGGCACCCTTTCTGTTTCTTCGCACTTCTTCGTAATCTGCGAAATCAACCGAATCTCCTCTGCTGATACCCCATCGCATATCAATATTATCAGACCAACTTGAACCAGAAGAACCATAGATTAACATTGGCGGATATCCATAGTCAAAAAGGTCAGCACCAGCATCTACTGAAAGCAAATATTCAAACATCATTCCGTCAATGTCTTGCGGAAGTGTGAATAAATATTTGTATCCTGGCGAGACTACTTTATGATACAACTGGGTGATTGCTGATGTTGACTTTTCACCCATGTCCAATCCTTCTAATAGTTCAACACTATATTCTATGCCAAGAACCTTCACGCCAACAGATTCTTCACCACCAGGGTGAGTTATCCAGGGAGTCCAATTAATTCTATCAAGTGTATATCTGTATTGAATAGTAAAACTTGAGCCAGAGATTGATATACCAGATGCTCCAATAACGCTTATATAGGTTGGTTCATTATAGTCATATTCTTTTTTCCAAACAGCTTTATAAATTGTGTTGTCGCCCTGAGTTGCCACCGAACTAAAAAATGCATCCCAGTCTGTATCTCCGTCTGATATCGAAACGTGGCGACCTAAAGAATCGCTAGCTAAAGAACGCAACCCCTGCGGTCTGTGACCTTCTCCTGTTCCAATAATATTAGGCTTAATGCCATCAGCATCCCAGCCGCTCAAAAGAGTAAGAGCAACATCAGATGGGTTTCCTTCTCCATCACCATCTGATATCAAAACCGCCAAAGGTGCAAAAAGCATAGAGAATCTTTGCAACACAAAATCACTCACATCGGCATAATATGGAATGTTTTCATCGAGCAAACCACCAGTTGTACCCCACTCACTTTGCTCTAGCGCAGGTAATGCCGTCCAATAATCAACAATATCGTCGTGCCGAAGTATGCCGATATAGTTCATATACTCTACAACTCTTTTGAGTCTTTCAATATTGTTCTCTTCATCATCTTCTTTAACGATTGAATCAAACACCGATTGTGTCCCAAGTGCTCCAAAGGCTATATTAGAAGCGTCATACGGCTCACTTAAAGTCCCTCGCTCGTATAATGCTGAAGCCACCACTTGAAGTGTTCCAACTAAGTCGTTTGTAAACCCAGCAGTTCACTCAAGTGTGCTCGTGCCAAAAACCCAAAAATCAGCAAGAGATGGATAGAAAGTTTCTCCAGATAATTCTGGGAATATAGCTCCTGTCAGTGTTACGTCACTAAGTCCAAAAAGATTTGTTATTAAATCTGAAATTGCAACTTCTCTTGGATTTGACAAACTTGGGTCACTCCACTTTGATGAGCGAGAATCATCCACCACAATGCTTGCAAGCGGGCTAATGTTAGATGTTAAAGCGCCCGAATCTGCAACAACCCAACCCCTACCATCGCCATCCCACCACCCAATGTCATATGTATTGTCATAAAATCCAACAGGAACGATTGTTTCTGTTGCTGTCGGTGGCGCAGATTGATAAATTCTAAAGTAAAAATCTCTATTTGTTAATGCTGCCCAGGTTGGCACCAAATCGCCGTCAAAACCCTGTCCACTAGAATATGGATTCGAAATCTTTGAAGTGTGCCATTTAAAAATTGGAATCCCACCCGGCGCAATATTTTCATTAATTACAAGCGCATATGTAGCCCCAGGAGTTAAACCAATAACATTAACGTTCGCATAATTCCAACCACGATACAAAACATCTGATGCAGAGATAATATCTGGTGCTGTAACTGGCGCAATGCTTGCATTTGGAACACCAGATGATGTTGTATAAATCGCAACCTGTAGTGTGTTATTTAAAGATGCTTCATATGACGGGTCATCTACCAAATCTTTTAATGAAATCAGAATAGACATTTTGTCTATTTCATTAGATATGTTGTCCAAAATAAATGTTTGAGCAAGATATCCACCGTTAAAATCTACAGATGTTGAAATTGTAGGGTCGTACTCAGCTACGCCATTCCCGTTATCACTTGGTTGGTACCAAGTATCACCATCGTCGTCAGAATAATATAGACCAAGCTCTGTGCCAGCAAGTATTCCGCTTCCAGACGACACCAAGGTGTGTACAGACGTGTCTCCACCAGCTATGCGCTCGCAACGCTCCCAGCTATATCCATCATCATAACTTCGATACACACCCTTCTCTGTGCCGATAAATAGCTTGTATACGGTAGGATTTACGCCCTCAGAAGCATGCAAATGGCAATGACATGAAATACCACTCAAGCTATGCGATTCTGCGTAAAAATCCAATAAAGGCGGCGTAGCAGTTGGGTCTGGGTCACACCATCTCCAGTTTCTAACAACATACACTCCGTTGTTAGAAAGCAATATCATCGGGATGCTGTTTGGTCTTTGAAACTTTGTAATGTCATAAAATTTAACAGGAACAGTTTGTGTACCACCACTTGGTAATGACACTTGAATCGTAGGCTTGTTTTCGCCAAACATTTGGCGTCCAGTAAGCACCGATGAATAACTACCGCCTCTGCTTCCCGCTGTAACTGCGAACAAACCGTCTTCTGTTGCCATGTAAAGTGCGTTTACTTTTGTTTGCGTGGTGTTACCGCTGCTATCTGTGCTGATGCGAATAAATTGGTCGTGATATAGCCCGTAGACCCTTCTTTCATCCAGAGCATCAAAGTGGTCTGAAATAAAGTCTCCACCATTATCTGGTTTGAGTACAAAAGCCAATCCATCATCTTTGCCCCAGGCATCATATGTGTAAGTGACGCCACCAGACGTGCTCCACGCCTGATTGTCCAACTGTGCAAAAATTGCCTGTGGATATGTTGCGTTTAAACTCCATGTTGTTCCGCCATCTTTTTGATATGCGCCCTTATCTGTACCAGATGTTAATACAGAATCGACATTTTGAATGAAATATGTCTTAGTGGAACCACCAATTTCGCTTTCTTTCACCCATCTTGATTCAGAAAGCAAGTATCGCCAAATCCCCTGGTCTGTTCCAATTCTCATTTGGTCGCCAGACGCACTTGCGTTGTAGATAGAATAGACTGCGATTGGCTCTATTGCAGTATCAACTCCACCAGATGGTTCACACCCGACATAAAAAGCAGATGATGATTTTGTTGAATCATATGGGTCAACACCAAAGTCGAAAAACATTGTGTTTTTTGGACCACGGTCGGCTTTATATCCAGATTTGGCATAGCTGCCAAAATTGTTAAATAACTCAGTTGATGCAAAATAACCAGAACTTGGAGATGTAAAATAATCTTTAGCCACTATAGAAAGCTGAAGTGTGTTAACGCCGCCAAGAGAATTTAAATGATATGTTTGATTCGTTTGTCGCTTTGTTATTTCATCTTCAATACCAAGTACAGACTTAACATTTACAACATAAACCTTTGTGACTGTCTTTGGAAAAGTCACCACACCAGAGCGTGGATGCAACAAAGTGATTTGTTTTGTGTCTGGATTTACAACAATGTTTAGTCTCTCTCTTGTAATTGAATTTCTAAGCTCAATGTAATCTGTTCCAACGGGAATAGCGCCATCATCTGAAACATGAATAATAGTATCTTGCGCAGTAAAATCTTCGCTCAAAACAGTTGATTCGGTTGCATCTGTAACAAAACTATTTGGCATTTCCCCGTGTGGTGTTGTGCCAACATCAGATATAAAAGCGCCTGGTCTTAAAATCGTGATTTTGATTTTATCAGCATAGTCCTTTCCGACTGTCGATGTAAATTGAATCTTACCCAAGCTGGCATCCAGCGCATAGTTGATATCACTTGGTGCGTTACCGACATAAACCACAACATCAGCGTTATCATCATTCCAAGGCTCCACCCAAAAAGTGGTGTAATCTTTTTCAAAGACAAAGTTACTCCAAATTGGTTGAGCGGTGTCGAAAATAAACGACTGATACGCAACACTGTGTTGAAGAGTGGGTGTTGGCAAGGAGTTACTATACTCAACAGAGTCAAACGATTGAGTAAAGTCTAAACAATCATATACAGTGGGTTCGTGCGCCTTTAAAAATTGTTGACTGGTTCTAATCCAGGGTGCATTAGTATTCGTATTATCCCACAAAGCATCGGCGCTTTTCCACACGCCCCTGTTTGAGCCAACTTTAAGAACTCCAAAATCTCCACTTGTGTCAGAAACTATACATCTTGGAACACCTTGATTAGACTCTTCCCAAATCATTTGGGACGCCAAAAGCGAAGTCCATCTAAATGTAGTGTCACTATATTGGTCATCAATTCGATAAATATTGCTATTGGTTAATGCAAAATAAATACTTGGGTCATATGAGTGTTGATGCAAACCAACAAATGTTCTTGATGTGTCATTAATTGGTCTTAGAATCAAGTCTTTCCAAACTACAGCATCTGTATCAACAATGGCAGTTTCTGAAATACGCCAAGCCGAAGAGCTATAAATGTCGCCAAAAGATACCCTGATAAAGAATTCTGTTGTGACAGTTGCAGCACTTGCCATATCAGCTACACGAGCCCATTGTCCGTCTACCCCAGTTCCGAGAAGAACAACTTGATAAACACCATTTTCGACGGTATTATCTTGATTTTTAACCAAGATTCTATCATTTACATTCAGCACTACACCATCAACAGTTGATGGACAACCATTTGTAAAATTGTAAATATTCTCGGTTGTGGCAGCTTTAGCGTCTGTCATTTCTACGATATCGCCTTGCTCAAAATAAGACAAGGGGTGATTATAATATCGAGAGTTGCTAGTTTCGACAAGCTCCGCTGTGTGTGTGACAAAAACTTCGTTATCTGTATGCCAGATGATATTGTTTTTTCTTGGGGTGGAACCACCCTGAAGCCAATAAATGCCTTTTACAACGTCGCTGCTTACCAAGAATCCATTTACGAAAAATCCAGTTTCTGCACCAACGTAAACTGTTCGGTCAAATGTTTCAGTTAAGTTGCCGTCTCCATCCCAAGACTCTCTCAGCGTCACTAACTCTAACACAGCATAAACTTTGGTATTTGTGGAAAGATATGATTGATAAGTCCACTCCCAATCATTATCAGTCAAACCTTCTTTAACTGATGCTGAATATAATCCGTGGTCAGTTCCCAGATTGTAAATGGTATACCATTCATATGTTTTCAACAATCCAGTTGATATTTCAACTCTTTCAGTTGAAACCTGAAAAGCGGTTGCTAAAGCAGTAATCGTACTAGTGTCAGTAGCAATCGTTGGCATTTTTAGCTTTTGCCAAGATAAGCCTTGGTCTTTTGTTGAAAAGATTCGACCAGTTTTTGGAGACAGAGAATCATCCCATGTGCGCAAATACGTAGTAGAAAAATGATTCTCGTTCTTTGGAATCAAAATGTCATCAACAATTTGCACTGGCTGCCCATTGTCAGACACCCACATTGGCTGAAATGCAGCGTTGATATAATCTGATGTTTGCAGCAATCCGTGCTTGGTGCCCATCAAAATATTTTGGTCTACAAAGTTAGCCGACGAATACACCGCATATATGTCAGAATTGTGTTGAAGCTCGCTATTTGGAACTTCAACACAAAAAGCTGTATGGTCTCCAGAATCAAACAGTCGCAACGTTGGACGAAGCTCTGCTGTTTCCATGTATCTGTTTTGACCGACATGGCTCAAACCAAACATGCGCTTCGTATCCACCTTTCCACTTGTAAATGTAGATGCGTCAATATCTTTGATTCTTTGTCCAGACAACAACCCTGTGATTTCGTCAGCGATATGGGTGATTATCACTTCTAAATCATCGTCGGAATATCCAACAAGCGGTGGAGTGAATGCAATACCGCCACGACTTGCATTAATGGTATATGGCACCACATCAACATCAATTACACTTCCGCTGATTTTAACAACTGGCGTGTGATACAACCCATCGTCCCATGTGTAAATTTCAGTTCCATTTGGATTACCACTAGAATCAAAGCGCTGAGTTCCATCTGTTAAGTAAATAAAAGCATCTCCAATATCAGAATCGGACTGAATGGTAAGCTTAACTTGTTTTGCCAATGGAACAGTAACTTTGAGAGACGAGCCAGGTAAAATACTATTTTGCAAGTACAACCTTCCCTGAGAAGAATTAATTACATAATATGATTCTGGCAGAATATCTTCGTTTAAACGAACAACTGGGATTCCATAATCACTTTCCACCCACTTGAAATCATTACCATTACCATTGCTATCCTTTAATACGAAGATGGTACTTCCTTCCGGTCCTACGGCATCGAGTAATATCGTTGTGCTTAAATTAATTTTACTTGGATGGTCTGTTCCACCAAGATGAACGTGCCTATAAAATGCTTTTCTCAAAGCTTTGTCTAGAGCCGATGCAAGGTCTTTAAGAATTTGTCTTTTTTCAGAATAAACAATCCTGTCAATATAAATGCGATAATCACCATCGCCACCAGCGTTGTTTTTCTGACTTACCCAAACTTCTGCAAGAAATGTAGCTGTGTGAGTTAAATCATAATCAATATCAGGGTCTAATGGCGCAACAATTGCCGCCAAACCTTCTGTAACCAAACAGTTGCTTGCTTCAACCCAAACATAATAGACATTTGATGTTGTAAATCTAAAATATGCAGGAACTTCAGTTCTTGCAGCCCACTTGCTTACAAAACCATTCCCCGGTGTTACTCTTGCAATTTGTTCCCATGCGTCATGGAAAAACAATTCATCTGTTCCAATTGTATATGAATATGGAGATACACTGGCTGTTATGGGTGGCGAAAGTGACCACAAAGTTTCTTTATTATCTGAGCCAAGCAAAACACGAACAACCATGTTTTCGGTTAATTCGGAGTTATTATCAAAATCAGTCGCCCTTGACCAAGCACCAGATGCAGCTACATATATACCATTTTGAGTTTGGGTTGTTTGATTTTTTACCAAAACCCTATCTCCAGCCACAACATCTATGCCGTCAATTTTTTGTAATCCAGACAAAGTGAGATTAACAACAGATGCGACCCTACAATGACTCACTGTAGATACTAAATTAAGAAGAGAAAATTGCTTCCCCAACCTTGAATGAGGGTCATTGTCATAAGCCTGTATTAATGCAAGTTGTTCGTCTCTGTATACTAAATCAGTGTCATCATCACCGCTTGGAATGCTCATTTTAGTAACATCCCACCCGTCAATCACACCAGGCCCAACAAAACTAATTAAGGCGTTAAGTTGATTCTCCACAGTATTCATATTTTCACGGTCATACTTGGGATACCAAACATCTCCAAGTTCTAACATTCTATATGAATAGCGTGGTGTTTTAATCATCTTCTATCTGACCATTGTACAAGAATTAATCCATTAATTTCATGTCAGATATTCCTGCATCTAACTGAATACCAAATTCATCAACAATAGCTGGCGTAAATTCTACAAAAGATAATGGTGATGTACCCATTGTGATAGAGCCTGTTGTATTCATAAAGTAATTCTTACTACCGTTTGTTGTTCCCGATGTAACTGATGTGTACAAACCATATTTCATCTCAGTGTTGGCTACATCAGCATCTGTAGTTCGAGTAAGAACATATGGTGTTCCACCGCTGCCAACGCTAGTAACTGAATAAATACCATTTTGAAATGCGCTGCTTTGATTTTTAACCAAAAGTCTATTTCCAACCACTAATGAAACACCATCAATAGAACCAAGCGTCCCATTTTCTCCACGAGTTAGAGTTCCAGCGCCATTATTGTAAATGATAGATGCGGTAGACGGTAACGCAGCAGTTGTCGCCGCCAAACAAGCTGTTTTTGGATAAAGAGTTGTCGGGGCTTCATCAGACATTACAGACACTAGCAAAATTCCAAATCTTAGATATTGTGATGGTGCTGGTAATTCAAATACAGTATTCGGTGTAATCTCTGTGTAGTTGGAGAAATTAAACGTAGATGGAGAAGTGTTGTCAGTTGTGTATCCAAACTTAATCAACCCACCATTTGGTGCCATGTTTGCAGTAAGCAAGCCTCTTCTAAATTGTGGATATGGGCTTTCTGATTCTGCCGATGTGTCGAAAAGCGTTGTGAAGAAATAGCTTGCGCTTGCTTCCAGATATGACAAAACAACAGCTTTCAATTCCGGTGTTAAGCCACGAGTTGCGGTAACCAGCGTAGCTTTATACTGAATCCACTTGTTGTTAATTCCCGCAATGCTAAAATCTCCGTTTAGGGCTGTATCAACGGCACCAGCAATACCTTGGTCAATAATGGTGCTGTATTTCATTTCAGAGCCCCATTCAGCCGCCAAACACTCTTCTCGGCTGTTGGCAGACCTAATCTGTAGAATCACTTCTACACCAACATCCAAGCCTTCTTCTTGGTAGGTTCCAGCGGGCATAGCGGCAAGGAATGATATTTTATCCCAGCGAGTAAGAGTTGGAGAGTAGAATGGTTCAGATTCATATGAACCATCTTCTCTGGTTTTTCTCTTTGGTGATTTAAGCGCACCAGAAATTGGAGATGCAAATGTGGCAAGAACTCGCTTGTCTGCTGTGTTGACCTGATAAATGTTGCCGTCAGAAATTCTCACGCCATTTCTAGTTGGAGAGTCTTGAATAATGCTATCAGAAAGCCCAGGCAAAACAGTCGTGTTTCCAGCATCATCTTTAAATCTAACGTAGGCGATTCGTTTCTTTGTAGCTATAGAGCTTGTATCTAACAAATACAAGTTTCCAGAATAACCGAGCGCATAAGAAGCTGCACCAATGTAAACAATCTTAGTGATTTTATTCGGCTTTCCAAAACTTGTTAAGGGTATGGTTGTAATTCCGCCAATTCCATTTGGACGCCAAGACAAAGAGGCACTTCCTCCAGACACACCATCTTTGTAAAACTCATATCTAAATTTGTAATATTTATCAGCCGTAAGTTGCGCCCATCCTATATCCACTGCCGGGGTGGTAATTTCATCAATAATTAATTCATCATTAATGTAAAGCCTTGAAACACCATCTGTGGTAGTAGATGTAATTTCCCAGTTTGCGGTAGTGGGGGCTTTAATGTATTCTTCCCAGACAACATTAAAATATGTTGCATTTACATTTGATGGTCTGGTTGTACTAAAATCAGCCCAATCCACAGGTCCGTCATTATAATAAATCTGTCTTGTTCCGTCACCAAGCGTTAGATAGTTTGATGAATCACTGTTTGTCCAAACCGACTGCAAACCATCTTCTGGCGTGGGAAGGGGTACGCTGATGAATGATGTGGTTGACTTATTGTAAACTATTAATCCCGTATCAGAGCAAAGCCAAACATATTCACCATTTGGGTCATCGCTTATTGAATAATAATGAGTTGCGTCACCATCATAAGATTGTTTCCATGTCTCCAGCTCTCCACTGTCTTTAAACGTTAATGTGTAAACGCTGCCGCCCTCTAAACCAGCCCACAATCGTGAATCTGCACTTGAGAACATCAATGACTCAACACCTACAGCTTGTGCGCTAAGTGTTAGAGACCACTGCTGCCCGTCATAATAATAAACCGTTGCAGATGAAAGACCACTGTCGCTTCCAGCACCCACAAAAAGCTTACCATGAGCAACCGAGAAAGCATTGACCAATGGTTGAACAAATGTTCTAATGAGTGTTAAATTTGTTGTATCCCATGTGTATAGTTTGGATAAATTGTCTGTATCTTTTCCTGTACCAATCCACAGTTTGCTTCTATATGACGCAAGTGCTCTAATTGGAGCAGTAATTGTAGAAATTGCAACTGTCGTGTATGTTTTTCCGTTTGTGCTGGACAACAGTGTTCCGTTGCTTAAACCAACATAGAGTACATTTTTGTGAACACAAATAGAAAGAATTGGTTCTTGTGTGCTGGACACAGTATGTCTTGATGTCAGTGTGCCAGATGCGCTAAAGGTGTACAGGGTTGTGTGGTCATGTGCAATGATTAATCCACCAAATATTAGTGAGTTTTTAAGTGGACCCGCTAAAGAATCCCCGGTTTGTTTTGTCCAGGTATCTGCGTCTTCTACCATTTTCCAATTAAATTCTGAAATACCATCAGTAAATGGAACCCAGCCGTCTACATCAGCATTTGGGAAATTAATGGCATCGTGAAAGTCAGTATAGTGAGACGCCTGAAAAGCCGTTACAGATGTCATAGGGTCTGTTCCAGCTACTGTAATAGTACCGTCGTTAGATGATGTGTAAAAATCGCCACGATAACTCAATCTTACAAGAGCCAACCTGACAGGTGCCGCAAAAGTATATCTTACGTAATCTCTCGATTCATTGTCTGCTATCATTGTAAACAATGGCGTCCATTCACTATCCGTTAGATTAATTTTAGCTTCAACAAGATAATTTTTAGGCTTATCTGCTGTTAAGCCAACTTCAACACTGCTGATTTTTGGAAATTGAAGAACATCATCTTCTAATACCTTACCAATATGCATTACAATATAGCGCCGATTTCCGACTCCAATCAATTCATATTCAGTTTCGTTGTCAGCACCACCAAGTGTGACAACTTCGTGAACAGGAATCTCTAATGCATCTTGCAACTCATTATATGCCAATTGGGGTTGAGCAGAAGCATCAGATGCTGTGAATTCATACTGGAAACTTTTTCCGGTTTCCAAGTCCCATTCACTTGCGTCATCTGATATAGCGTATTCACCACTTGCTGGAGATTTTGTTTCAATAAAAACAACAGGAGATGTTCCGAGTGCGACGGCGCTTCGATATACAACAATCCAATATTTAGTATCGTTTTCTAACCTATAGTTAAGCAGAAAATCAAATTCTTGAAAATCATTTGTAAGTTCACCAAATGATACAAAATCTGTGGAAGTTATGAGTTGTTGTAATGGTTTGGAGCCGCTATCAGAATAAAGACTCAACGTGATTCTTTCACTTTGATTCGTTATTGTTCCACTTTTCTTTAGTTTGATTTTAATAGCGGTTATGTCAAATGTGCCACTTGATGTAAATTGTGTTGCTTCATATTTGTTGTTTAAATCGTCTGAACCACCACCCGTATTATTAAGTGTAGTCGAACCATATGCCGCAAAATGATGTACTTTGATTCCACCGCTTCCCGGATTCTCATTAATCAACACAGAACCAACTGGCGGCGTTGTATCTAATATGGTTGATGCCAAAGGCCAGCCAAGTCTTCTTTCTAGCAGATAACCACTTCGGCTATCTATGCTCAACGAACCACTTAAAATCCATTGTAATGGACTAAATCTCATTGATGAATCGTCGGCTGCGGAAGACGGCGCACCAAATAAACGAGCAATGGCAAGCATAGCTGGTTCACAATCAGTTGAATCAAACAGTAGATGCGAAGCGGCAAAATCTTGATATGTTCCGCCAGAGATATCCGCATACGAGCCGTCTTCAACCCCTGCCGTCCACAAAGGCATTGTGTATCCTGCGCCCACCGCAAACGTGGTGTCATAAAGAGTTCTGTCAGTCCATTCGTTAAGCAACACCGTGTGGAACCCGTCATCATAAAGACTCTGAGCAAGCGCAAGTTGTTTTGTACCCCGATTATCGGTTAAAAATGTATCTGGGTTATCACCAAAAACCCTACCATAGTTAAATGAAGTTGCAATCTTAGTTGTAAAATCACCAATTTCTGAAATTTGAGCGACAGTATCGTGATATTCAATCACACAACTCTTGCCAAGAACCGGACCAGTATTCCATCGTGCTTCCACCTTTGCTTTAAATGCTTCAAATCTAGCAAGTAAAGTTGCTTCTGATGCTCCTGTGAAATTAATTGGAACAGGAAGCGCCGCACAGAAAGTAGCAAAATCGGTGTTTCCGTATGTGGCACTTCCTGCTGTAACGTTACCAGAACCGTTGAATGTAACCGAACCTCTAACACCCGCTAAAACTCTCTCAAACGCATCCCAGGGACATCTATCATCTGATGTAACTTGATATCTCCATTCATATAATCTTGGACCATTAAATGCTTCTCCAACCGTTCCATAGGGAAACATTTCATTTAACGCACTAACATCTTGTAACACCCACTCCAAAACAGTGGTTAAATCACCAGCAATGGCGGCGGAAAGAATTGCCCTTCTAACATTTGTTAAATCAGTTGGGTTATCAAAACGATGTTTGAACGCAGTAAAATTGGCGGCAGTAATAGTTGCACCATCAGATGATTCTATGCCATCGTTTGAATCTGCAAGAACAATAGATGGTGTGATTCCAAGTGCAAGAGCATCGGTTGCTACTTGAACCGCCTGGGCTTGATTAACACTTTTAGTGCCTGGGTTGTCATCTACCGGTCCATTAATCTGATTGTCTCGAATCCACTGAATGCCATATTTTCGCAAAATATCAAATTGGGCTTTTCTATATGTGGCATTAGAGTCGAAAGTTGTAAATGAAATATTTGTTCCGAATGTTCTGTTTCCAGTGGTGTTTTCCACCCAAGCTGAAAAATTAGCTAAACTGTTTGGAGAAGCGTCTGTATCAACATCAACAACGTTTCCGTTGTAGTAGTTGATTTTAACAATATCTTTTGGCTTGATTGGATATGCCAAGGAAACATTAATTGTTCTGAGTATATCTGTGGATGTTGTAATGTCAGTTCCTTTTTCCGCAGACACAACATCTCTCGGAACACCGTTGACGCTTACATAAAAACCAGTAATGCCAGTCGCTGGATTAATATATGGAGAATTGCTATGATTTTCTCTGATATACACATAAATTGTGTCACCGAGATTGTTGGTTTTAGCTCGAACAAAAATGGGTGCAGATGTGTTATTTACAACAGCATTAGTTGCCGCTGTTGGCCCAAAACTTGCAAGTTTGTTGCTTGCCGGGGCTGCATCAGTAACATAGTTTGATGTTGGCTGAATATATTCAATAGTAATATAGTCTTCAGCATCCCACACCTTATAATCCGTGCGAGTAAACGTATATTGAGTGTTACCAGTTCGTGCCACTGTAAACGGTACATTGACGCCATTTGTTCGCACTATAAATCCACTTGGGTTGACAGGAACAAGCGGCACTGAATTAACTTCTGTGAAGTTGGCTACTAAAAGGTTTGTGCCTGAAGTTGTTGCACTAGAAAAAACGGGTACGATACGCTCATACGTAGTTGTGTTAGTTACTGGCGAAGATGTGAATGCCAACAGATTATTAGGAATTGTTGCGCCATCGGTAACTTTTGGTTTTCCAGTAACATTTGCATATGCAATTTTATAAGGCTTGTTATAAGTAAGTGGTGTATCAAGAGTTATGATAACCGTTCTTAAATAGTTACCATCTCCAACATCTGTACTTCGAATGGCACTTACGATTCCACGATTTACATAACCCGCACCAATGTCTTCTGTAATAGTGAAACCAGCAATATTTACACTTTCTGGTAAAATCTTACCTGGGGTTGGCGGGCCTACTTCTGTAAACACTACATAAACAGAATATCCATCTGTTGAAGTGTATGCGCTTGCAAACACAGGTGCAATTCTTTCAATGGTGTTTTGAGTTACATCTTGATAACCAAAGCCTAACGCTGGAACTGCTGGAGCACTATTGTCTGTAATAAATACTGACACGTCTGGCGTGTATGTAACAACAATATCTGCATCAGTATAAACCAGCGGTGTGCTAAGCGTTATGCGAACAGTCTTTAAATCTGCCCCGGAATTACCCTTTCTGATTGGGTCAGGAAAGGTTTGCGGAGTTCCGCCAGACCCACCTACTTTTACAACAAATCCCGGTATGCCTTGGTTTGACGGAAGAATAGATGTGTTATCATAATCTTCAAAAACAACATCAATATACTGTCCATCAAGACTGGTGGCGGCAGACTGAAACACTGGTCTTCCTGTGTAATTGACACAGTTTCCGTTTGAACCAGCGTCGGTCGCCATTGCAAACCCAGCCGTTTGGTCTGTAATATTTCCAGTTGCAGATGAATAAGAAACCTTTAGTGTTTCTAGAGACGTTAGCCGAGTTTGAAGGTCAAGCACGACTGTCAAGGCTTCGTCGCCAGTAGCACCCTTTCTATAGGCTGTTGTAATGGGTATGGATGTAGCCACGCCAGCAGGGTCTTGAACTAAAGACCAACCCGTAATTTCACCAACGGACGGTAAAATGGATGTGACTCCAGACCCGCCGAGTAGGATTTCTACTGACAAACCATCTTGGCTCGTCAAAGCTGATGTAAATGTTGGTGCTGCCATTGTGTGCTTCTACTACTTTTTATACAGCGACAGGCTTGAAGCCTGCTTAGAACTAAGTAGTAAAGCGAATATTGCTTCGTTCTCCGGTAACAATCAATGTTCCGTAGTAAGAAGTAGCTGCCAAAGGCCTTGTCATGCCCATTCCATTTGTTTCTCTAGGACATGGTGGCTCTTGCAAACGCCAAGTTTCATGCTCACTTACATATTCAAAAGTTTTAGCCGCACGGTCATTTGGATTATCAGAAATTTTCATTTCTGAAATACCATCGGTTAATGCCCACGCAGTACCTTGATAGTTAGTTAAACATCGAACGCCACCAGTCGATGGTAGGCGATATTGTAAATTGAAATCATAAATCACCCTTCTTGTTGGTGCCCAATTTGCTCGCTCGGCATCAGTTCCGCCAACAACAAATTGTACATATCCCCACGCCCACATACTAGCATCGGCATCAGCGTCAATTTTACCAAAACGAACTTCCATTTGTGAAGATGGGAGTGTAAGGAAGTTAATCTCATTCAACAGTGGTTGTTCAGATTTACCTAGCCAAACTTTTACATCCTTTCCTTCTACTGCAACTCTTACTGGCGTGAGATTGTCTGAGAAATTTGGAGCAAGTTCATCGGAAACGAGAGCTAAATAGTCCACATCAATATATGGGCGCTCTGCTCCGTCTCCTTCATCCATTCCAGAAACTTCAATCGCAAGCGAACGCAATGATTGATTCCATGAAGGCTCAAAAACATAAAGCTCAAAACCATCTGTGCTTTTGGCATCCATTTCATACCATGTCGTATTTTCGCTAATAGCAGCAGCTTCAGACCATGCAAATCTAATTTTGATGTTTGACCAATCGTGATTTTCAATCGCTGGTTCTGTACCGTTAGAAAGCTTGGTTGTTAATCGTAGTCTCAAATAAACCTTTGTTTTGGAATCAACATGGATTGATGGCGATAATCCAGAAATGCCAAATCGTGGTGCTCCGTGTTTTTCTGTTGGTGTAACTCGTAGGAATTCTGTTGTAGTAGTGAAGGTGGCACTAGTTTCGGGCTCACTCTTGCCAACTCCAACTGTATTTTCATTTGGTTCAACGAATCTATATGTATTCCAATCAACCAAATTGTAAGTTACTGCTGCTTCACCAGTCCAATACGGACCACGGTCTTGCAAAGTGTCGTCACCAAAGAAATTCCAAATCTTTTTTACATTAGATGCTGGATATTTTGCCAAGCCAACAGACATCATTTGAATGTCGGTGGCTCTAAATGGAACTGTCTTTGTTTTATTTCCGCTACTAAGGGTAAGCTCCGTTGTAGATAGTGAAACGTTAGTAACATAGTAACCATCGCTGACTTGAAAACCCTGCTCTCCGCCGACATGGTGCATCATCTCAAATTCCATAGCCCAGCCGGGTTTTTGCCAAACAATTTCGGTTGTTCCAGTGACATAAGAATCAGATGGATATAGCAACCAACCAGTATTTTGGTTTAAATCCCCCAGTGTAACTATAGTATATAGATTGGAGACAAAATCAGCATTTCCGTCCAAATCGACAGCTCTGGTTAATTCATATGGAGTGCTTCCGTCACCAACCACCGTAACTGTGTAAATACCATTTTGAGTTTTATCAACTTGGTTTTTTACTAATATTCGTTGATTTATTATGGTGTCTACACCGTCAATCGTCAAAACACCATTGCTTGCGGCAATTAAAGTTGCACCTACGCCTGCGGTTCCGTTATCATACACTGGCAAGAATGGCAAATATTCAACCGTGGCAAGAGCAACATCCTGAAGAGTATTGCTAGGGGCGTTATTGCTAATAAGCTGCTCCCAGTCACTTCCTGTGTTTGCGATATATTCAACTTGTGGCATTTCTTCACCACCAACAGGTGTGGAAGAAATTAAGATTAAATCACGATAGCCATTTTCTCCATCGGGGTCGCTGATTGATGCTGATGTTACTGACTGAACAAAATTTGGTGTTCCAGAAAGCGAAACATAATTGTCTGCTCCATATGGTTGCCAAGGTGTTGGGTTGTTAATAAACCATCTGTTGAAGTTTTGCTTCGCCCATAGTTCTGGAGGTTTTGGCAAATGTTCGTGCGTCAACACAAAATTCCAAATTTCAGGTCTGTCACCAATGCCCGCCAGCACTTGTTCATCTGTCGCCAACAAACAAGAAACAGGAAGGTTATCTGATTCATATTCACCGACATATTCATTAACCAAATGGCTTTCATTCAAACTTTCTTGCTCAACAGAATCTGTGGTATTAATCAGCGTTCTTTCATATCTAAGAACTCGCCCGTTGCTTGTGCCCAAGAAAATCATATCATATGCGCTACAAGCGCACGTTATATCTCCGATTCCTTCTTGTAAGAAGCCGATATTTGCAACAGAATCCCACGCATTTGCTGAGTCAGAATTGGACAGGGAAGCCCTGTAAAGCCGTGGGAAGCTAGCCGTTCCAGCATAAACAAAAGGTGTGTCTTCGTGCGCAAATTTATGAATCAAAAGCGTGGTGATTGGTAGCGCAGTGTCTGACTCCGATGCTGCAAAAATAGGACCAGATACACTACTTCCGTTAAACTTCCAAACATTTCCAGAAGCACCACCGAGAAGAACAAAGTTATCTGCTTCGTCAGTTACATATAAATGATTGGCACACATTGAAAGAATAGCGGGTTCTTCGTAATAACCCATGTCTACAACTTTAAGAACAGACTCTCCGTCCCATTTGTAGATTAATGCGTAGTCTCTGTGAATATCAGCAGTAAGCACATCACCATCTACGGTGGGTGTATTCATAACGATTAAGCCACGAGTTCCATCAATCGTAAAATTAGTCGTTGGCGAAGCATTAATGTAAACCGTTATGTTATCTGATGCTCTAACTCTTATTTGTCTGCCCACGCTACCAACTTCTGATGAAACAGCGTAATAGGCGGTGTTATCTGGATAATCTTTACTAAAGCTGTCTGACAAATCTAAGTCAACATAATCTTCTGATTTAATGCCAGAAAGATAAAGCGTTTCGTCTGTGTCTCCTGGTCTAACCCATGACACCATGTTGATAAACAGAATGTTTTTATCTGCTGCATTATAGATTGCGTCCCACAGCGGAGCTTCATTTTCAATGTTGTTTCCGTAGTCTCTAAACTGAGCTTCCAATCTCTTCAAGCCATCCGTCTTATCTTCAACATCATTGTCAATTGCCCATTTGATATATTCTTCATATGAATACCAAGATGACCAACTTCTTGCAGAACCAGCCTTTAGTGCTCTAAATCTTATATCTTTAACGGCGCTTACATCATCGCTGCCAGACAGCTCAACAAAATCATTTGAACTGTTTGTAGAATCGTTCGTGCGCTTGCTGTAAAAATCAATACTTCCATATGGAGGTGTAGTATCAACAAGCGCCAATCCTTGCGCCAAAAGAGTGAGCGGATATGATTCGGAAATGTTACCAACTCCGTCCATAACTTGAACCCAAACTTTTCTAGAACCATCGGATGTTGAGCCAGAAATATTTTGGCTAACTCCGTCTCCACTCAAGGTAAATCCGCTTTCGGCACCCTTAGAATTTTTCCACCAAGTTCCATACAGATATGTCGTATATTCAACCACCGAGTTGTTGATAAAGGCGCTCCAAGGTTGCCACGCTGTAAATTCAACCATTCCATAATGATTTTCTTTACCAACTCTAAATGCAAGCATTCCAGAATCATCGTCTTCAGAATGGATGCTTAAAACTGCACTTCTAACAGATGGGACAATAGTTGGTTGGACATACGGTCTACCCGGAACATCAGACGATGTTGGTGCGTTTAAGTCAACCTTGACAACATCGGACAAAGGACTCGCAGAGCCTTCAACTCGTGCGTGTGAATCAGCTCTAATTCGAGATTGAATTGCGGAAAGATGTGTTGTATTATCATATCTTTCAATACCACGTGCGAACAATTTGTAATACAGATTGTTGATGACATTTATATCATAGAATTCACCAGTAGCTTGAGACTGTGCGCTAAGAATGTTTGCGTTTGCAGTTCTTAAAGATGTTGCTGGGCAAAGTCTTACCACCAAAAAGTATGTTTTGTTAGCATCAAGATAGAGAGGCTGAGAATTCATATCGAATTGAACTAAATCATTTTTCGAAGCAAACCCACCATGATTGACAAAGCTTTCATAAAGTCTTCGTGAAGAGGGAACCCAATCTGTCACAGGAGGCCCGATTATATAATTGTCTGAGTCATATAAATGCAATCTTACAGAAGGAAACACGTGTGATGTAAAGTCTTTTGCATCATTTCTGATTTTTAATTCTAGAACTTCTCCTGTAAACGATGTGTTTAAACCTATTAGTGGGATATTAATTTCTTGTGCATAGCTGGCACTTTTAATAATAAGCGAATCTACGCCCACAACAGTATCTGTTGTAGAATCAATATCCAAATACCACATCATCCCTTCAAGATTGGGGATTTTAACGAAACGCATATTAATGGTTCCAACAAGAAAACTATCATGAATTGTCGGGTCAATTGTCCATCGTGTAATCTTGTTAACTTCACCATCTTTGATGGGAATGGACATTTGGGGGAACACGTCGCTGGATGCATCAAAATCAGTTGCTCTTGTCCAAGCGCCAGCATGGGCGAGATATATACCGTTTTGAGTTTGGGTTGTTTGTGACTTAACAAGAATCCTATCTCCGTCATCAAGTGTATAAGAGCCTACAGTTAATCCAGTTAGCGGAATGTTGATATTCGATGCGTAGCGGCACGGCTCAAGCATCAAATTAAAAGGCTGTTTGTGAATATGAATATCCGTGGCACCAAGCTCATATGGGATTGCTGGTGGAGACTGCGCAACCATTTTGAAGCCCCAGTATGTTTCTCCATGAGTTGTGCCAATCTCCACCTTAACACGAATTCTCGGATTAAGCTCTGAGTTATCATCTAAATCAGACGCACGAGTCAAAACACATGTTGTTCCACCAATATTTATAGAAGAAACAACATAGATACCCTGAGCTACAAAATTAGAAACTTCTTGGCAAACCAGAACTCTGTCTCCAACCTTAACAACAACATCGTCTATTGTTATTGGCACAGCGTTAAAATCTGCGACAATTCCAGTTGTTGCAACTCGACAGTTTGCTTTCCACTTCCATCTGTCAGCCATTTGGAAGTAGATTTTTCTTTTTGGCTCACCCAAGATTGGTGGGCTAATCGAAATCCCTTCATCTAAGTCAGCCCATCTTGACCAATAATATCTTCCATCTGTGTCGTTGAAATTAACTTCATAAACACCATTCTCAACAGGATTGGTTTGGTCTTTTACTAAGACTTTATCTCCTTTGTACAGAACATAATTGCCCAATACGCTTTCCACTAAATCAAGCTGACCAACTGGACAATCAAATGTTTTTGGAATATTCTCACCAATGGTGACAGCATCTACTTCAACAATATAATCAGTGTCAGCGTCTGATGCGATTTCTCTTTGGCACTCTAAAGAATAATCAAAGCCACCAGCGTCGGTTTGTCCGCTGATTAACGATTGTCCCAAAACTGGTTTCATTGATGTAGAGCCAGTATTGTATTTAGCAAAATGTCTTACAGAAACAACATCATCATCGCCAAATGGATGTATTGCATCCAACCCTTCAATCATTACGTCTGAAAACGTACAATCAGCCTGATACGTGTCTGAAGCTTCAGATTCAGTAGCCTTTTCTGAACGAACTCCAAGCGATGCATAAAAGCCCAAGCCCCTATCGTGTGGTGGTAGCAAACCACTTATAATTGTTCTTCCAACAACTTCGTCATTTCTTAAAACGACCACACTTGTTGAATCTTGGCTTCCAGTGGACGGCTCTGTAGAAACAATAATTTTCCACAAATCAGCTCCGTTTGATTTGGGCATAAAATGCATCAACGTTTTGGTAGACAAACTATTATTTATGTTTCTGTATGTAACATAAATACCACGTATTGGTGAGAAACACACAGCTACTGTTGGTAAAAAGATAGGTTCATCTACTTCATTTTGATACGGGTCACACCTAGTTATCATTGGTCTAAGAACCGTTAACTGAGTTGTAACAGGATATTGGCTAAACGCAACATAATATTCTCCGAAATCTGTGCTACCGTTAGTATCTGCGCTAAAGGATATTTGAGCACGAGATGACATCGTTGGAACAGAGCATTGAATTTCTGCAATAGACTTTTGATTCAGATAACCAGGTGCCGTTAGGCTTATTTCATCTGACGCAACTGATTTGATTGGACCTGTTGCATCTTCTGAACGAGTAGCATCCACCAAATCACTTGTAAATTCAGTGTAATAAATCCAGTTGCCGTTGGCAAGCAATGTATTCCAGTTCTTACCGACAGTGTTTGATGCGAGCCAAATGTTTTGTGAATGGTCATCTTTGAAGCAATCGCCCAAATCTAATCCAAGCAAAAACCTACCAGAAGCTATTGCTATCTCTTTACACTTAAAGGTGCCGTCTCCGCCTGTAACAGAACCCGACACTGCACCACCCAGTGCCGCCGTGTCGCTAAATTTACTCGCCACCAAAGTAGACGCAAGTAAAAATGATTCGCCAGTCGAATTATCTGGATTGCTTGGTGTGAAATATGATTCAACTTGCATCAACCCATGTTCATCAACATTTCCCACGTAAAGTTCAAGTAAACCACCAGACAAAAGAGCTGGAATAATGTGTATTGGAAGCGTTACAGAATATACACTCGACGGGGTGTAAGATGCAGAAAGGCGGTATACATTAGCAATAGGACTTACTGGTGATGTTGGGCTAGACGCATCGACAATAGATGGAATATCTATACGAACAACAACCTCGTCAACAGAACCAGATGTGGCATTAAAGGTTCCTGTATATGCCTTTATGCAATATTGGCTTGACGTATTAATATCAGACACCGACATTTGAACATGTGCCTGTACGCAAAAGTCTGGTGCCGTTGTAGATAGGGTTATCTTGTTAGCCGACGCAGTGTATAGTGCCGCACCCCTGAGAATAGCACTTGTGTTTAATAATAAGTTAGAATCTATTACTCTCCCAGCATTAGCGGCATAAGATGCGTTGTTATAGGCAACATTGTAGCCGACAACAGCAAAATATGTTGCAGCATCTTCTGGTAAAACACTTCTTGAATTACCGGATGTTGCAGCACCACGAGTTGAATACAAATTGTATGTAGATGGAGATATTGCGTCTCTGCGAATTTCAATAATATCCCCTAAATACCTTGCGACACCAGAATTAAACCTTCCAGTGGATGGTTCTTCTGATGCTCTAAATTTACAACCATATTTTCTACCCACCCAATTGTCTGTAATGGTTTGAACGCTTGGGATACCCGGTGTTGATGGTCGTTCTGTTTGCCAGAAGATTTGGTCAAAAATTCCATATGAGCCAGGATAATATACTTCTTCAGAGTTGGCTTCAAGAATAACCTTAAAGTAGACAGTAGACAAACCACCGTTTGCGGATAAGGGCCAGTTGTTAACTAGAAAGTACCCAAGAAGAGGGCTAGTTAACGGAGATGTCTCGCTTTTGACCCCCTGTGGAGAAACAGTGTCTGACGAGAAGAAATATTCTGCATCAAATGAATAGGCGTAAATACTTGAGCTACTATACACACTTGGGTCTTCTGGCCAATCGGTTATTTCAATAGTAGAAGGTGCATCAAAATCTGGGTCGTTTGAGATTTTTAGAGATTTGATTCTCGTCAATTGAACTGGCTCTCTCGTGTCAGAATCAACAAGATTGAACCCAAACACAAGCTGGTGTCGATTGTTGTCACGTGCAAAAACATCACTTTGCACAAGTGTTGTGTATGTTTGGCCACCATCAATAAAGTCACCCTTTAAAAATGTGCTTTTTAGATTATTTGGTAGGACAAGATTTACTTCAATTGACATAATAAAACCATCACATGGTTAAGCCTTTGGTTTTCGACTGCTTCTTTTGTTTTTCACTTTTTTAGCATCCGAATCCTGTGTATCGCCAGTTAATTTAGGTTGTACAGCATTTGTTTCTACACTTAGTGCGTCAACGCCCACTACAACATCTTCAACGCCACCAGAAGCTTCCTCAATTGCGATTCCATCATCATTCTCATCCACAAACTCCGAGCCATCAGATGAGACCTGAAAAGTCAATGGAAGATTTCTTTGAATTCTTAATGGCATCTTGACTGACAAATATGCAAAACCATCCACGTAATTTACTGTATCTTCTTTGTGAAAGTCGTATTCACAAGAAAATACATCGTTGGTATCAAAGGTGTTTACGTATTCTAGATTTACACTAGCTGTTTGCTCTACGGTGTCTGTGCCAGATGGAAGGTCTATTTCCAAACTTAAGTTGTCTCTTAAAGATACATCTATTAATTGGTCACTTATAATCAAGAAAAACATTTTACGTGTCGGCGTACCAACACCAAGCTCTAATAAGTCCTTGTCTTCTTGATAAAGCGTTTCACCAGACTGTGGCAAACTTGGTACCGTGGAAATCACTGGCACGCCGAATCTCAAAGGTCTTGGGTAATTGTTGTCGGCGTCATCATAAATAGAAATGATAAATTCTGGTATTCTTTTTGAAGCCGGGATAACCATTCTGCTTTCATCAACACTTTGTATTGCAACAGATGACAGAGAACTAACCGAAACTATTTGTGTAGAAAACTGAATGGTCGCATCAGAACCACTCATTGATACAGATATAGAATTGGCATCACTATTAACAACTTGACAGTCTTTCAAATCAACATAAATTAACACACCATTTATGTTGATTTTAAGTTGATTTTCATTATTCTTTGTTAGCGAAGTTAAGTGTCTAAACTTCACACCAAACACCATAGGAATATTAGTTTTTTTATTTAAATACAATACAACATTTCCATCAGAAATAAAAGATGTGGCTTTTATTTCATCTGACGCCTGGAAAATAATAGCAGACGTGGTTTGGCTCGTATACTCCGTGTTTGGAGAGTCTTCAAAAAGTACATCAATTGAATAATTGGATGCAGTCGTAAGCTTAAATCCAGCTTCTCCGCTTAATGTTTCAAATGTTAAACCTAAATTCGATTGCATAATACCTCTTATTCAGACACCAACAATGTGCCGTTTTCCAACACTGATAACCCAGTTGGGTGTGTCAACAATCCATCTCCCCAACTCCATGTTATTTTACCAGATGTGTTAATTCTGGCAAGCCTAGATGCAGAACCAGTCGCAGAACGGTCGTTTATAGCAACCCAATATTCCATAGTGTTGGTGTAAGGAAGTGCTTTAACTGGGTCTCCGTCCACAGGGATGCTAAACAATGGTACATTGCCAGTGGTTCTATTAACCAGCATCAAAACACCCTTAGCGCCATCAGTATCAGTCGCTGGCGCTGCAATCAAAACATTTCCATTAGACAATAAATATGCAGAACCGCCATACCCTTCTCTCATTGCAACGAGCGTAGATGGTATTGACCAAGACAAAACACTTGTTGAATCAAATTTAACAACAGACTCCGACCCTGCGGTTGCCGCCAACCACGAACTTGTGTCTTCAAACACCTGAATGCTTATAGGATTAAACAAATTATAGTAAACAACATCTCCCCGAAAAACATTCAATGTTATATTGCTAACCTGACCACCCGGTCCTTGTAATACGCTGGTTATTTCTCCGTCACCATTAAAGTCACCAGAATCTGCGCTTGCGGCGAGGGCTTCCAACCCGGTAAAGCACTCAAGCACACCAGTTAAATCTCCAGAACCAAGGTTTTCATACAAGCCCGTTGGTGGGCAATCTGTTCCACTGTCTGAGCCACCCCCGTCGCCGCCACCAGAGCCGCCACTGCTTCCAGCAGATGATACTGCTCCGTCTAGAATTAAAATCTTAGCTGGGCTTGTCCAAGAGTTTATCAGTTCGGTCAAACTTGATGAAAATGTAGCTTGTATCGTTGCACTTTTATTATCAATCGGCGCAAAAGGAACACAGTTTACATCTGATAAACTAAACGAAATGCTATTTTGGTCACTTTGTAGATAGATTTTTGATTTGTCAGATATTGTAATGTTTTGACTAAATGCAATCCATAGCTTTCCGAGTCTTTCATTATATGTTGCAGTAAGCGCAACAAAATCTCGGTCAATACTTCGTAGCCTAATGTTGCCCTGTATTGCTCTAATAAAATTGCCGTCTAAATCAAGATGTACCAATCTG
>OFRM01000066.1_pt1 | contig 41054 bp, 51 predicted proteins | sample 1543101 | NCBI WGS metagenome assembly OFRM01 (sample SAMN07774223, study PRJEB24372) | wastewater metagenome | isolation source: Exp Tend VB 0WW | collected 2016-02
ACCGCGACCCCGACCCCGACCCCGGCTCCGACCCCGGCTCCGAATACGAACCCCGTCGTTCAACGTCAGGCGGCTCCGAAAAGCGCGGCGAACAGCTCGCTGATCACCAACCCGGCACCCGCCAAGGAAGTCGAACCGGAGAAGGTCCCGGATAGCCTCCCGTCGACCACCATCGCCGAGATGGCGGCCGGTCGCGCCGCGCTCGAGAAAAACAAGCCGGTCGCCGAAGCACTCGAAGATGCGAACCGTCGGCGCGCCGCCGGCGAAACTGGCACTGCGAGCAACCCGGTCGACGCCGCGTCGAAAGGGTAACGAATGGTATCCGTTCGAATTTCACCGTTCGGCGGAATGGTGCCAGCAGTCGACGATAGTCTGCTGGCACCAAACAACGCTGCTTTGGCCCAGAACACGTGGACCTATAGCGGTGCGTGCATAGGACTGCCGGTCAAAAAGCTGGTGCACACGCTGACCAATTCCGCGGCTACCAAGGTCTACCGGCTCCCCAACAACTACACCGACAGCCTGCATATCAGCGGCAGTGTGTGGATGGAGTTTGCGCACAGCGACACTGACGTTCTGCGGACGCAAGTCGTCAACGACACCTTCGACCGCTACTATTGGGCCTCGCCGCTCGACGTGCCTCGATACATGACACAGGCGCAGGTGATCGCCGCAGCTCCAGCGCTCGCCGGTGCGTACATCTTAGGTATCCCGGCTCCCGGGGCGATCTCCGGCATCGTCGCGGGCGGCGCAAGCGCGACCCTCAAGAGCGTCGCTTACGTGCAGACGTTCGTGTCGGCGTACGGCGAGGAAGGCCCCCCGAGCGCGCCGAAAACCTACACCGCGCAGAAGATCGATGCGACGTACACGATCACGTTTGCGCAGCCGTCCCCGACCGATGACGGAAGCCCCGGCGACGACCGCAACATCACGAAGATGCGGCTCTACCGGACCATCACAGCGACGAACGGAACGACCACTTACTTCTTTGTCACCGAGGTCAACGTCGGTACGACGACTTATGCAGACAACTGCTCGACGAACACCGATGCCATCGTGGCGTTCAACGCCGAGCTCAAGAGCACGAACTGGTCAGGACCGCCGAGCGATCTTCAGGGCTGGGTGAGCCTCTCCAACGGCATCGTTGCGGGCTTCCGCCAAAACGAAATCTGGTTCTGCGAACCGTTCCGCATGCATGCGTGGCCTGCGATCTACACGCTGGCGGTCGAGTACCCCATCGTAGGGCTGGGCGTTCAGAACAACTCGCTCGTGGTCTGCACCGACGGCTTTGCGTATACGGTGTCCGGCGTGCACCCATCGTCTATGTCGCTTGCGAAGATCGGCGGGCTCATGCCGTGCACCGCGCGCGGTGGCATCGTCAGCACCACCGACGGCGTCTACTTTCCGACCCCCGCCGGCCTCGCGCTCGTCGGCCCCGGCGGGCTCGTTATCGCCACGAAAGAACTCATCCGAAAGGACAAGTGGAACGCGCTCGTGCAGCTGACGACGTTGCGCGCGGCCATGCTGGGCTCCGCCTACTACGCGTTCGGCCAAAAAGTTCTGGGCGTGTTTCAGGCCGATGCGTTCCAAGCAGACATGGTGCAGGCGGACGACTTCGCCGGTGCCAACAACGGCATGCTGATCGACCCCACCAGCTTGACGGTGGCATACAACAAGCTCACGTCAACTGATCTGCTGACGAACGTAATGACCGATGTGTGGTCCGGTGAAGTGTTCGTGATCGTTAACGGCACAGTGATGTGGCTCGACATCAGCGACACGCAGCAGCAGCGAGAAGCTTACATCTGGCGTTCGAAGATTTTTCAGGCCGGCCAGAAGAAGAACTTTCAGGCCGCCAAGATTTTCTTCACGGTACCGCCCAACACGCCGGCGCTCGATCCGGTCGAGACGACAGGACTGGTTCAGACGCTGCAGAGCGATCAGTACGGGCTCTTTCGTGTGTATGCGGACGGCGAGCTCGTTATGACGCGCGAGCTGCGGAGGAGCGGCGAGCAGTTTCGCCTACCGTCGGGCTTCAAAGCCGACTTCTGGCAGTTCGAGATCGAAGCCCGCGTGCAGCTGGACAACATGCAGATGGCGACAAGCCCAACTGAACTTCAGGCGGCGTAACATGGCAGCGAAGTACCCCTCGGTCCCTTCACCTCAGGCTGATCTTGTGGCGCTGCGTGCGACGTGTGAAGCGCTGAAAGAGACCGTCGAGATGTTGACGCTACAACGCGGCAACCATCTCAACGGTGCGATAACGTGGCAGGACTTGATCGATCTAGGTGTCGCCCTTCCGACGCAGGTGCCCCGTTGAGGATCGAGATCAATAATCTTGAGCACGGCGCGCAGATCGCCGCGGCGATCCCCCGACCCTACGACCCTATCAACACCATGGTCATCAGCCGCGTTACCTCGGAGGGTAACTGCTTGGGCGGGGTGATTTACGACGACTTCACAACGGGGTGCGTGTTCATGCACCAAGCCTCGTTCGGCCGAAACTGGCTGACCGGAAATATGATCTGGATGGTTTTCGACTACCCCTTCAACAAGCTGCACGTGCGGAAAGTGGCCGGCGTGGTGAACTCCTCGAACCATGAACTGCTTGCTTTCAATCAGCGGCTGGGGTTTAAGGAGGAGGCGCGGATCAAGGGCGCTTATGCTGACGGCGACATGATCGTCCTCACCATGGAGCGAGCGGACTGCCGGTGGCTGAAGATCAAGCCGAAGGTTTACCAAAAGGACCCAACGGATGAGTGACGAGAAACCGGTCCCCAACGCCCCCGACTACAGCCCCTACATTCAGGCCTTTTCGCAGATCGCGCAGGCGGCGCAGCAGCACGGCTCCGATGCGCTGAAGTGGGCGCAGGATCAGGTCGCCAGCAACAAGGGCTTGCTCGATCAGGTCAACAAGGGACTTCTCGATACGCAGACCCAGTTTGGTGAGGCTGCCACGACGCGGCTGGGGCAGGCCGGCGACCTCATTGGTACTGGCATCCAGAACCTCAAGGACCAGTACGCGAAGTACACTGACCCCGCGCGCAAGGCGGCCTCAATGGGGGCGGCCGGCGCACAGGCGGCGCAGGCGACCGAAGCGGCTCGCAAGGCATCCATGGCGGAGCTGGAGAGCTACGGCGTCAACCCGGGCGCTGTGCGCTTCGGTGGGCTGGACGCGGCGCAGCGCCTTCAGAGCGCGGCTACGCGCGTCGGTGCGGAGAACATCGCCGGACGGCAGGACGATGCGCTGGCCGATCAGACGAACCAGCAGATCATCAACGAGGGCAACCTCATCTCCGGACAGGCGGGCAGTGCCGCGGCTACAGGCTCTGGCGCGGGCACGGCCGCTGTGGGTGGGGCGAACTCCACCACGTCGACCGGCGGTGGCGTCCTCGGTACCGGGCTCCAGTGGACCGGCGCGCAGACGCAGGCCAATCAGGGCGCTACGGGTGCGCTCAATACCGGCTTCAATAATCAGCTGGAGAGCACAAAAGCTGAGAACGCGCAGGACAGCGGCATCGGGAGTATCTTGGGTCTTGGGGCCAGCATGCTGTCGTTCCTCGAAGAAGGCGGCGCAGTCGACGACATTGGCGGCGGCGGCGGCGCAGTCCCCGTGGAGATGTCTCCCTCGGGCGGCACGCAGACGGATGACGTCCCCGCGGTAGCGCCCGGCGGCCCGGCGCGCCTCAACGGCGGCGAGTTCGTGCTCCCCAAAGATGTCGTTAGCTGGATGGGCGAGCAGCAGCTGCAGAAGCTTATCGAGAAGGCTCGTACGCAGAAGAGCGGTGCCACCGCCAAGCCGCAGCAGGGCGGTCCCGCTGTAGGCGGGCCCGATCCCGCCGATCCCGCGTTCCAGCCGCGTCCGCAGGGCACGCGCGGAGCCCTACCCGTTTAAGGAGCAACCGCAGTGGGTTTTTCAGCTGAGATGAAGGCGTTCCTCGGTGCCTATAAGACTGGGCAGAGCATCAACGCGTCTCGCACCGATCAGGACTACAAGGAGCAGCGCACCGCTTCCGAGAAAGCGAAGATGGAGCGCGACAACGACCCGGAGACGCTGCAGACCGCCAAGGAGCTCCAGAACGCGACGTTGGCGCGGGCGAAGCAGAGCCTCACCCAAGGCGCGGCCACGCACGCCAGCGGCCTACAGACGGCGGCGACGCAGCGCGAACTGCTCAATCTGCGGATGGACATGGCGCGGCATCCGGAAAAATACGCCAACACCGGCGGCGCGGTACCGACGGGAACTGGACTTCTTCCGCAGGAAAACCCTGTCGGTGGAGACGGCCCTCTCCCCCGCGGTCAGGGCGCGCTGCCGATTGGCGGCTCCACCATGGCCATTCCGCAGCCGGTCACCACTCCGGCCGAAGTCGACCCGTTCCCGCCCGGGAGTGATTTCAATCCCACCGGAGGATATTTTTCTGAGGGCGGCTTCGTGGACGACGAAGAGGGAGACCCGTCAATTCCGGACGAAGCCATGCCGACGCAGGGCGTCCTGCCGGCTTCCCCGATTGCTGCCCCGGCCAACGCGCCGACGGATGTGAGTGCGCGCCGTCGCGAGCAGGCTGTTCAGCCTGTCAAGGGCATCGAGGGCATCGTGGCCCCGGGTGTGGTGCGTGACGCGGTGAAGGCGGGCATGACGTTCGGTGCGCGCGAGAGCGGGCTGGCCAATGGCGGGGCCGTCGCGTCGCCCCGCACCATGGCGGTTGCCCGCCAGATCGCTGCCGGTGCCGGCGGGTTGTCCGAAGAGGAGATGGCGCAGGCGAAGAAGGCTGTCGACCCGGAGGGCCAGCTGACTGAGAGCCAGCGCAACATGGCCGCGCTGGGCAGCGTGTACCAATACTGGGCCAATCAGGGCGAGCCGAAGAAGGCCGAGAAGGTCGCGTTCCAGATGCTGCAGTACTACCGCAACGCCAGCCAGCGCTACGCTGCGATTGCGGCGAAGGCGGCTGAGGGCGGCAACATCGATCTCGCTACCAAGGCCGCGCTGAAGGCCTACCAGAACGTGCCCGACGGCAACGACATGCACATGGAGCGCAACGAGGACGGCACCCTCACCTACGTGATGACCGGGCCCAAGGGCGAGACCATCAGGCAAGGCATTGCGACGCCTCAGCAGCTCGCTGCCAGCGCCATGGGCATGGCGAGCGGTGGCTTCGATAAGGCGCTCCTGAGCGCCGCCGGCGCGCACGAAGCCAGTCAGGGAGCCGGTGGAGCAGTCGGTGGGCGGGGTACCTCCGGAGGTAAGACCCAGAGTGCTGGCGACCGCGCCAAGGAAGAAGAGACTGCCATGGGTGCGGTCGACGCGCTAAAGACGAAATGGATGGAGGACGAAGCCACCAAAAAGCTGAAGCCCGAAGAGCTGAAGGCGGCCGAGGCCGGGTGGGAGCGGATGGGCAACCTTGCGACGCACATCATGCAGCAGAACAAGGTGACCTCGAAGGAGGCCGCGCGCGCCGCCGACATCCTGATCAACCCGGTGAACGCCGGGAAAAACGGCAAGGCGGACTTCAAGCTGGCGATGGGTGACGACGGCACCAATACGATCACCATGGGCAATGGGATGAAATTCACCCTCGACGACAACCAGCTGGATCAAGTGCAGAACGCTCGCGCGCTGCGCATTAAGTCGGCGGCCGATAAGGAAGCCGCCGCCAAAGCCGAAGCGAAAAAGCCCAACATCATAGAGACGTTCATCGAAAAAGCCACGCCGGGTGCAAAGGCGGCCGGGGCCATCGTCAGTGCGGACTACGGCAAGTTCAAAGGCGAGCTGTCGGATGTGGGCGACCGCATCTTGAGCTCGGTACCAGAAGAGTTCAAGGATCGAGCCAAATCTGCGGTCACCACCGCGGTGAAAGCCGGTGGTGACGCAGGCATGTACATGCTGAAGCTGATCGCCGACGACCTCAAAGGTGATGGCGGTATTCGGCCGGATCAGGTAGGTAGGGATATCGTTGGCGCTGCCAAGGGTGTTGCGGGAGCCGTTCAGAATAAGGGCGCAATCCCCGTCAACGAAGAAGATCGTCCTTTGTAAGGGGCCCTTATGGCTGACCGGAACTATCTGCGCGGAGAAGAAGAGGCGGCCCCCGAAAACGACGCGCTCGGTACCGCGGGGGATTTTGCCAAAGGCTTCGGCGCTGCCGCCGCCAAAGTGGGAGCAGGGCTAGCTGGCGATGCGCGGTACTTTGCTGAGAAGCAGGGGCGCGGCGACATAGCCGGACTGGCGCAAGCAGTCGGGGACATTTTCCACGCTGCCGGGGATACGTTCTCTGAGAGCATCAACCCCAAGACGCAGCAGTTGGCCGCTGCCGCGCTGACGTCGCCGGAATTCCTAGAGCACCCGGCGCTGGGGCTGGCGCTCAAAGCCATCAACATGATCCCGGGCGCTCTATCCATAGCATTGCCGTCGGCGCTGTGGGCTAAGACCCTTCGAGGGGCGACCATGCTGGCAGCTGGCGGTGGCGCTGCCATGAATGCTGGCGAGGGCGTATCTGAGTTTTACAAAGAGCTCGACGGGCTGTCCGACGAGAAACTTCAAGAGCAGAGCCCCAAGTACCGCGCCATGCGCGAGATGATGAGCGAAGAGCAGGCTCGCTCCAAGTTTAACGATATGGCGCAGGGCTGGGGCCCGTTTATCGATGCTGCGCTTGGCGCTGTAACCGGCGTCGTCGGCCCCGCAGGCACTGCTGCGCGATACATAAAGGGCGGCGCGGGCAAGGCTGTCGTCGGAGCGGAGGGCAGCGGTCGACTGGCCAGCGGTGCCATCGCCGGGCTAGAGGGCGCGGGCACGAACGCCGTGCAGGAAGGCGTGTCTGACCTGACGGTGCAGAACGCCGAGCACGAAGCAGACTTGCGTCGCGAGTTCGACTACGCGCAGGCGGCCAATAAGGCGCTGGAGGGTGGCGTTCTCGGTGGCATCATCGGAGGCGCGACTGGTGCAGTCGCCGGCGGCAAGGCCAAGCCCAAGAAACTCCCGGATCAGGTGGCGTCCACCGACACGCCGGACGCTCAGGTGCAGAACGGCACCACTGGCGTCGCCGCGAAGCCGGTCGACTTTGAAGCCAACCCCCAGAACGCTCCGGCCACGACGCCGCGCGACAAGGGCAAGGGCGATACGAAGACCACCGCGCCAGCGAAGCCTGTTGACCAGACGCAGCCGGTAGACCCGGCTATTGCCGCTGCCGTAGCCGCGAACGACCCTGCTCCGACCGCGCAGCCGACGGAAGCCGCCGCGGCCGCCGCTGAGCCGCAGCCGATGGCGCAGCGTTCGCCGAATGAGACGCTGGACAAGCTCGATCAGGAGGGCAAGCCGCCGGTACCCCCGGAGGTAACCGCAACTCCTGCTGAGCCGGCTGTATCCGGAAACCCTACGGTTGTGGCTCCGGAAAGTCAGGGTACCACTTTAGATACAGGGCAGAACGTCCCCGAGGCCCCGCAGTCGATCCAAGAGCAGATCAAACAGATCGGTACCGGCGGTCGCAAAGCCGTCATGTTACCGGTGGGCACCGTCGTGCCGAAGGGCATTACGGGCAATAAGACCGGTCTCAAGAAAATCCCCACCGGACGCGGAGTGTTTGTCTATGACCCCAAGCTCGTCTCCGTTGCCGAGATCAACCGGCTATCTAAAGTGGGACGCGAAAACGAACTCCTCGGTCTGGGTCCCGTGTCCAAGCCCGAAGCCGTCGCTGCTGCGGAGGCTGGCGCAACGCCTGTGGCAGTTACTGAGCGCACCCCTGCTGGCACTGAGGTTAAGGCGGCGGCCGGAACAACTGAAACTGTTCCCGCTCAGGTCGCTTCCCTTGAGACCCAGAAAACCCCCGGGAATGTCGTCGCTGTAGAGACGCCCGAAGCAGTCGTCGTCAAGCGCAACGCACAGGGCGGGCGCATCCTGCCGAGCCTGCGCGCGGAAGAGACCACGCCCATAAAAGCGTTGAACGAGAAGCCGACCGCCGAGACCAAGGCCATGGTCGACGACAGCGCACGCCAAGCCGCATGGGAAGCAGCACGTGCGGAAGCCATCGCCAAGGGCCTGCCCGAGCCCCCGCCCCCCGATACAGTGGCCGCAGCTGAAGGCCCCGGTGCGAACATGCGCGGGCAGCGCGGCAGGGACCGCGATGCGAAGATCGAGAAGGCCAAGCATATCGTCGAGCGCCACGCGCCGGACGTGGAGATGGAGCGTGACTATCTCCGGCTCCCGGCGGTGCGCGACAAGATCATCGCGCGCGCCGAGCGCATGGTGGCCGACGCCAAGGAAGCTGGCCTCACCATCCAAAAGCAGCTGAAGGAAAGCGCAAAGGGAAACGCGGCCAGTGACGACCCGGCAATCCAAATTCTACGCGAAGCAAAAGACTTGGCGACCGCCGCCAGCAAACACAAGGAAGGGGCGAAGCGAACGGAAGCCACCCGTCGCTTTGCTGAATTCGAACGCCAAGTCCGCGGCGGGTATTCCAAGGAAGCCATAGCCGACCGCCGCCAGCAGGGCGAAGAACGCATGGGCCGCAAGAAGCAGGGCGAAGATGTCGCCGCTGCTACGCAGGCTGTGCAGGACCTCCCGCAAGCTGCGACCGATCAGGTGTCGATGGAGGGTGGGGCCAACGAGCGCATCGTCGGCAAGGACGACGTGACGACCACTGCGTCGTCCAGCGCGAAGATGTCCGCGCGCATCGACGACGGCACCGAGAAGGTCAAGATCGGGAACGAAGAAGTGGTCCGTGCGCGCGCCGCCGCGCCGGCGAAGACGCTCTCTGCCGAGGAGAAGGCCGCCATTGCCGAGCGCATGGGGCTGAAGGTTGTGGCATCGAAGGGTGCGCCCGAGCGCGCGCCGACGAAAGCGGCCAAGCCTACGCGCAACGAAGAGATTGACGCAGCCGAGCGCTGGCTGGCGGCGAACGATCCTGACCGTAAAGTCGAAGCGAAGAAGGAAGCACTGCGCGTCGACACCAACCCCACCCCGGCGCAGGCCAAGGCGGGCAACTACAAGAAGGGGCACAAAACCGTTGAAGGACTTCCATTCACCGTTGAGAACCCGGCGGGCTCTGTCCGTCGTGGCTTCGACGACGCCGGCAACGTCATCTGGAAATCCAAGATGCCCGCCGGGGTCGATTATGGATATTTCAAAGGTACTCGAGGCGCAGACGGCGATCATATTGATGGCTTCGATCTTCGTTCGGGACAGCGCATCTTTGTGGTGGATCAGCTCGATGCCAACACCGGTCAGTTCGACGAGCACAAAGTCTTCACGCGGGCCAAGGACGAGGCCCACGTACTTGAGACTTATCGAGCGATGTTCTCCGACGGCCGAGCAGACGAGCGGCTAGGTAACCTCCACGAGGTAACCCGCGAAGAGCTGCACGAGTGGCTGGGCAAGACGCAGACCGAGCCGGTCACGAAGACGATGCTCGACCGCAATCCGAACAACGTGAACTTCGACGTGCCGGAAGGCCCGACGAAAGCGCACGTTACCGCGGACGGCATCGAACTCAACCCGATCAAGAGCACCACCGGCGAGGCGATGCTCAACGAGATGGACCTGTCACAGGTGCCGGGCATCCACGGCGTAGTCTCACGCTTCACGCAGAGCATGCTGAAGAAGCTGGCGAAGAATGTCGAAGTGCACCTCGTGTCGGAAGCTGACATGAAGAAGCTCTCCGGCCTCGATGCACTGGGGCTTCACGTCTACTACACGAACACCAATGCGCCGAGCACGGTGTACATCTCGACGAGTGCCAAGCCGACTGGCTACGGCGTCGGTACGCGCAACCACGCACTGCTGCATGAGCTCGTCCACGCGGTCACTTCGCGCGAGATCGAGAACGTCCCCGGTGCAGCGTCGCAGATTACCAAGCTGATGCAGCGGGTGATCGAGCACGCTGGTGAGACCGGCGAGCTGGAGAACATCCTTCTGAAGAAGGGTAACCTCCATTACGGGCTGACCAACGTCCATGAGTTCATGGCCGAGGCGCTGAGCAATCAGAAGTTCCAAGAGTTTTTGGCGACCGTACCGATTGACCGTCGGCTGGCGGGCGAGCTGGGCATCCACCCGCGGGGCCGCGCGCCCAACGCATGGGACATGGTCCGCCACTGGGTGAAGAAGGCAATCGAGCGCGTCACCGGTGTCATGCCGAACTTCGACAGCGCGCTGGACGGTATCCTCCGTGTCGGCGACGTACTGACGTCAAAGCACGTGCAGCAGCACCTGCGCGCCCAAGAGCAGGCACGTACGGCCCACGAGATGGTGCGCAAAGACGCGCTGAAGATGGTCGACGATGCGGCCGACTTCGTGAAGAACTTCGTGGCGCGACCGGAGAACAACACCGCAGAGCGCAGCGCCAAGCTACTCAGCTGGCGGACGCTGGAGAACATCGGGCAGCTGGGGAACAGCTACTTCCAAAACCACGTCATCCAACGGATCAGCAACGCTGTGGAGAAGCGCCGCGTGCGCGCCGAGCGGATCGCCGAGATGGCGGAGCCGAACATCATCGAGCACGCACGGCTCCGTGCGCTGAACCCCGAGAAATACGCTGATCTCACCACGCTGCGCTACGGCGCGACGATGGCGAACGTCCATGCCGACGTACCTCTCACGGATGCAAAGAACGCGCATCTCGCCGGTAACAAGGTGGTGGGCGGGTACGTGTGGCAGAAGGCGCAGCATGCCGAGTTGCACAAGCTCTACAACTCGCTCCCCGAGGAGTTCAAAGCGCTCTACCATGCTGACGGGAAGTACTTCCGCGAGCAGCAGCAGATGATGGCGAGCGGAATTCAGAACAACCAAATCCTCAAACTCTTTGGAGTGAAGGATGCGGCGATGGCTGAACGTATCCGCACGGATACTGTTACTGATGCTGATCGTGCGCTGCTGGGTCGCAACTTGGAGGTCATCCAAGACGCGGCGAAGCTCAGCAAGATCGAGGGCTACTACGTCCCGCTGATGCGACACGGCGATCACGTCGTGCAGGCCGAGACCAAGGTTACCTTGCCGGGTAACGCGAAGCCCATGAAGGACGGTGCGGGCAACGTCATTCCGAACGAGTTCGAGTTCGCCACCGACAAAGAGGCAATGGACTACGCGAAGGCATCGCCCCTCGAGGCCACCATCGATAAGGTGTGGCTGGACCCGGCCACCGGCGAGCGGCTGGGTGCCGACGAGCTGGACGCTGTCGCCCGCTACCGGGTGTCGGTGCAGAACCAGCACGTCGAGTTCGTTGACGGTAAGAAAGCCGCGTTGGCGCGCGCGGCCGAGCTGGCGAAAGACGGGAGCCTTACGGTCCACGAAGTGGTCCCCCGCAAGTTCGAGCCCAACGCGCGGCAGGGCGCGGAGATCGCCACGGCGCTGGGCCGGCTGGTCAAAAAGCTCGAACGTTCCGACGCCTACGAGGCCGCATCCCCCACCGACCGGGCGGCGATGCGGCGCGCTATCGAGGAGGCGGCTCTCGCCTCGCACGGCTCGACGAGGATTTCTTCGAAGGCGCTGCCGCGGCGCAACGTGGCCGGTGCCAGCGCAAACGCCATTAAGGACATGCATACCTACGCGCAGAGCTCCTCGCGCTATATCGCCGGGCTGGAACACAACGCCGAACTCGAAGCGGCGGTCAAGGAGATGAACGACCAGCTGACGTCCGACCACTCGAAGGGCGGCCTCTACGCGCGGACGCAGATCGCCAACGAAGTCACCAAGCGGCTGGAGGGCGACAACGGCTACCAGCAGGGCGGCGCGCTGGCTCCGTGGATCAAGCGCGCCATGAGCGCCAGCTTCACGGACAAACTGGGCTCGCCTGCCTACAGCATCATCAACGCCATGCAGCCGGCGATGATCTCGATGCCATATTTCGCAGCGAGGTACGGTGCTGGTCGCGCGTTCATGCACATGGGCAAGGCTTACGCCGACATCCAATCAAAGAGCATTATCGGTCAGGGCGCTGCGGCGACCGTGCGCCAGTTCGCGAAGCGTGGCGGCAGCGGGGATTTGGTGGGGCTCGTGAAAGCAAACCTGTCCGCCGACGAGAAGGCGATGATCGACGCGCATCTGGAGATCGGCACGATTGATAAGTCGGCCGGCTTAGAGGTGGGGGACCTCGTCAAGGACTACACGGGTGCCGGCGGGAAGGTTGACGCAGCGCTGGGTTACCTCGAGGGCGTCACCCGGGAGATGCCGAAGGCGGTGGAAACCGTCAACCGTTCTGTCACCGCGCTGGCCGGATACAGAATGGCGCGCGCCGCCGGCGAGACCCACGCGCAGGCGATCCAGAGCTCCATCGAGGCCGTCAACAACACGCAGTTCAACTACAGCCCGACGAACGCGCCGCCGGTGTTCAACCACCCGCTGTTCAAGGTCGCGCTGCAGTTCAAGAAGTACGGTCAGGGGATGTACCAGCTGATCGGTACGCAGATCGGGCGCGCGATGCGCAACGAGAAGCCCGGCGACCGTGCGGAGGCCGTGAAGACGCTGATCTACGTTGCGGGCACCCACATGGCGATGGCCGGCGCGCTGGGGCTCCCGACCGAGCCGTTCAAGTATCTGCTGATGGGCGCGAGCGCCGCGGGGCTCCCGGTGGGGACGTGGAGCGACGTCGAGGACAAAATCCGCAAGGCCGCGGCCGGGACGCTGGGCGTGACTGGCGGTGAGGTGTTCAGCCGGGGCCTGCCGAGGCTTCTCGGGCTGGACCTGTCTCGCATGGGTCTCGACAGCGTGACGTCGTTCGGTGAGCCGCGTGGGAAAAAGGAGAGCGACGTCAAGAGCTGGCTCTTCGACAGCGTGTCTGGCCCGGTGGTCTCCCTAGGCGGGGACTACATAAAGGGGCTCCAGAGCGTGGCCAACGGCGACTTCGGGAAAGCAGCCGAGCAGATGATCCCGCTGAAAGCAGCGAGCGACAGTCTCAGGGCCTACCGTCAGGCGACCGAGGGCAAGAAGACTGCCGGCGGCACGGACAAGAGCGCGCCGTATACGCCCAAGGAAGCCGCACTGCGGGCGCTGGGCTTCGGCAACGCGCGTGAGGCGGAGGAAGGCGCGAAGACATCGCAGTTCTATCGAGCGAGCTCGCAGGCCAAGGAGCAGCGGTCTGCGCTGGTGAGTAAGTGGGTGAGCGCGTCGCCGACCGAGAAGACGAAGGCGTGGGCAGACATCACCAAGTGGAACCAGCAGGCCTCTCCCGAGCAGAAGATCAGCCCGAAAGAGTTGACCGATAAAGCGAAGCGTGATGCAAAGAACGCCAAGGATATGGTGCTGGGCATCAAGCCGAACAAGCGCGACAAGAGGTTCCTTGATGAAGGTCTCTACTACAACACTAGATGACCCGGGCGTGATACCGCGGTACCACGTGTACCCGTTGAACGATCTGCGGGAGCATGAGACCAATGACCATACCGGTTGTTGGTGCAACCCGACGATGGATGAAGAAGGCGTCATCGTTCACCACAGCATGGATGGCCGGGAAAAGTTTGAGACTGGTGAAAGGAAAATGTCGTGACTAAAGGTGTTCGTGATCCCAGCTCACATCGTACGCCCGAGCAAATCAAGAAGATGGACCGCGGGTACAACGCCACGCCCGAGATGCGCAAGCGCCGCGGCATGCAGAACAAGGCGCGCGCCATCGTAGCGAAGGACCTCGGACACGCCGCTATCGCCGGCAAGGATGTTGACCACAAGGTCATGCTGGATCATGGTGGGGGCAACGACCGGTCGAACCTGCGCGTTCGCTCCGAGAAGCAGAACCGCGGATGGCGACGTAACGGCCCCGCATAATCAGGAGTACCACATGCTGAAGTATTTGCTGGCGGCCGCGGTTTTGTGCGGACTTTTTTCGGAGGCTCACGCGCGGCCGCAAGCGCGCCAAGCACATCCGGACTGCAACATCGTTTTCCCGTGCGAGGGTGTGACGACCTCCGCCCGCGGGCAGCGTGCCGTCAAGGCCATGGGCGGGTTCGGCACCGCTACGAAGACCTACCGACCCCGGGTGGCTCGCGTAGAGGCCCCGCGTCGCCAGCGTCTGGCCCAGCGCGTTGCGAGCACCATTGCCCATACCACTGAGAACTACTCGCATGGCATCGTCGCACCTCTGGCTGCGAAGGTGGCTGAAATCCAAAGCTCATGTGGTTCAAGGGTGATCTCCGCGGTGCGCCATAGCTACATCGCCGGCACCCGGAAGATCAGTCTCCATGCGAGCGGCAAGGCCGTCGACATGGCGGGCAACCCTAGTTGCATCTATTCGCGCCTTGCCGGCTGGTCCGGCGGCTACAGCACGGACTATGGTCGTGTAGCGCACGTGCACATTTCATACGATGCGTCTGGTGGTCGTGAGATGGGAATTCGTTTCGCCCACGGCGGCGGTAGGCATCACACTCGTCGTGCACACCGGCACCAACATCGCCGGTACGCCGGGCGCTAGGGCCCCATCAACTCTCTGAACATCCTGCCGACTTCCGCGCGGTGATCGATTTTGCCGCGTTCATAGGCCCACGCCATAAGGCGCTCAATCTTTTCGAGTTCGTAGCGCTGCCGGGGCCACTCAAAGTCCATCGTGGGGTAGTTCGCCCAGCGAGGCTTCAGCTCGATCCTGTCCGGCTCGTCGTTGACGCCGCAGGCGGTATGTCTTTTGTAATGGACGCGTTCAGAGTAGTCGGTGCATACGCGGTGGGGATTGTCGTCAACATAGTTCATTTCACCACGTACTCCCTGCGGGCCTCGAGCGGCCGCCCGTCGAAGTTCACCAGCATCGCAGCGATGGGCAGCACATACGCTTCGTGCTTCTCGGTCTTCGGATAATGCCGGATATGCGCGCGACGGATGTGGGGTCGCGGGCTTGCATGTGTGCCCGCGGGCCCAGCCTCTACCGCCTTGTTGTAGACGGCCGTGTAGACCCGGGTGGTGTAAGGCAGGAGCGGACGGCCCTTTGCGGCTCGTGCCTTGTTAGGCTTCGCCGGCGGCGCGCTGCGCTCCTTGAGCACGCCTTTGGTGTTGAGGATCATGGTGAGCCCCATTGAGATCAGTCCGCCCTCGGTCACCTGCCATTGCATCTCGTCAAGGCAATCTCCGAGACGCGGCTTCCAGTACTCTATCTCGTCGTTCGGGATATAGAACTCGCATCCGAGACCCTCAGGGCCTAGCTTTGTGTTCATCATGTTGATGCTGCGCATCGCGAACAGCATCCCGTCCTCGCGTGCTCGGATCACTCGCACGGTAGCGATCTTATCCGGCACAGCTCCGTCGCCCTCTGCGTACGAGAGCACCATGACCCCGACGTCGACGTTGTCGTACTTGATGGTCGAGCGGTAGATGCACGTCTTGTGCGGCATGACGAAGTGCTTATGGCAGATGAACTGCACACCGTCCGTCTGGGCTTGATGCACCACGTCGAGCGCCAAGGGGCCGAAGTTAAACTGCTCGACGTAGGGGTCGCGCAGGAAAAGCTTCAGACCTTTTTTGGTGTTTTCGGTGGCGAAGATTTTCTCGTTCTTCAAAGCATCATAGATGTCGTCAGTGCTAGGCGGGACGGTGTCCACGTCAGCTGTGTGGTACGTCGCCATCGGCGTTCTCCTCGGGTTTTTTGGCTGTCCACGGGCCGGGTCTTCTACGGTTGAGGGTCGCCTCGTAAGGTACCTCAAGGGTCTTCCACCTGAGCCTGCAGGACAGGCATTCGCGAACGCGAACTACGGACTTGGAGTGCTGGCGCTTGCCGCGCCACACGATCCTCGACGGTTTCTCCCGGGTCTCCACAACCCGGGAGCGGCCGTCCCCCTTACACAGGGGGCAGTACGTGCTCACGGACGCGGCAGGAATTTGCCGCGCTTCGGCCACTCGACGAAGTTGATGGACGCGACGTGGCGAAGGTCGATAGCACCATCGAACATGTCCGCCTCGATCTCGAATATACTGGGAGGCACGCGCGAGGACTTATCGAACGGTCCGCACCTGTCCCACGACGTGCGCAGCCTCCACGCCTTCACCGCGTCCTCGTAGACCTTGCGGGCCTTTTTGGCGTTGTTGAAGCGATACACCGGCGCGGGCGCTGCGAAGGTGTAATTGAACACGACCTGTGCGTTCTCGGTCGGGCGGTACTCTTCTGGGGCAGGCTGGCTCATGTGCTCTCTCGCTAGTTGGAGGATGTCCATCAGATTTCGTCCACGAAGTTCAAGTCGGGTGACGATGCTAGGTCGATCTGGATAATGTTCTCCTTGGAGAAAGCCAGACCAGTCCCTCCTCCAAGGAAGCCAACTACGGTGGTCGTGGCCATGGAGGCCTTCAGTGCTTCCATCAGCAGGTGTCTTGATTTGCCGGACTTCTTGAGCCACTCACCGAATGTGCTCGAAGAAATACGCATGAGCTTATCGTCTATTCCGATCTGAACGGACACGCCGTTGATGCGCGAAACGTCAGATGGTTTGATGATCCTAACGGCGTTAGCGCTGCCCGGTTTCGGGGGCTTGCCCACCGCCACATGGATGCGGTCTGTCCATAGCACCTTGTTCTGCTGCTGCATGTCTTTCAGGAATGAGGACATGATCGACGAGATATTTATCGTACGTGTCAGGTCGACTGTCTGCGACCCCCGCAACGCTCGCATAGTGTCTAACGAGCGCAGCATAAAGGCCTTCAGGTCCGCCTCTTGAAACACTGCGTAGCCCAGTGCATTGGCGTAACGCGCTCCGAGCAAGACGCACGCAATCAACGATATCCAAAACCGTTCCTCCTGATGGGACTTGGTCTCGATGTTAAGCTGCTTGCTAAGAGCAGCCATGTCGGCCTCGATGCTATGGAAGTTTGTACCGAGCCACTGCGCGTACTTTAGGCCAACACTCCCGTAATTTGTGTTCAGCTTCGACAAGCGAATAGTAGCTTCCGACGTGTCGATCAAGCCAGTCTGCGACGGCGAAGCTGGCACTACCATGTATTCGAATATCCGGTACAGGCCGGCCAGCGTGGTCTGTGTCTGCTGGGTCACGTGGTCGATCAAACTGTCGTTCGAGGCAGAGACGACTAACGTCTGCCAGTGCCCGGGCTCTTTCATCTGCGCGTGCTGATTGAGCCTCGACTTCTCCTTGCCCTGCGCGATCTGGAACGTCATGTTGACGAACTTCTTCGTGTCCTCGTCGGTCTTGAGCTCGTCCCAGTAAACCGGCAAGGAACGGACTTCGCCGATTTTTTTCATTACAGAATTCTGCGTATCCGATAGCGACTGCACTGCGCGAATTGGATCGCCCCAAACTGCCTGCGCGATCCTTAATGCAGTAGACTTGCCGATGCCGCTCTCTTTGCTGTATGCGCTCATGAGCATACCCAGATGGCCAGTGAACATCACAAGGGGTGCAGCGAAAGCCGAAGCCACTATTGCTTCCAAATCGGGTCTGCCTTGCGACGTGACTAGTTTTACTGCATCCAGCCAGTACGCGTCGGAGCCTTTCGGCTTGTACTGTTGGTTGATTACAGGGTTGGCGGTAGCGCTCGGCGAACTTCCATTTGGCGTCCAGAGCTGACCACCATATATAAAACCTTCCGTCTGGCCGTTTTTGTCGTGCCATCCAAAAGGAGCACTGGCCACGCTGTCTTTGATCTGCTGCAGTTTTTTTACCCATGACACGAAGAAATCTCCTGAGAATTTGTCGGTGGTGCCCAGCATGAACCCTTGGCTCTGCAGGACCTTGCGCATCTCGTTCGTCCCGATGTACTCGAGATCGATGCTGATCTGGCCAACCCTGTTGCGCTCCACCACGCTGTCGAAGCGGAGCATGTTCGGGTCCTTCTGCAGCCAAGCGTTCATCATCGGATAGTCGCTGATCGGGATGCTGATCTGCTGTTGCGGATTCGCAGGGTCGGTAACCACCTTGCAGATGATGTTCGCCGCGGTGCGCAGGTAGCCCGCCGGCATGTCGGAGTTACCTCCGGAGGTTACAGGCCCGTGTAGCGCATGGCCGGCGACCGGCGCTCCGCCAGTGGTGGGGCCGAACCCGCTCGTCTGAACGATTGGATTTGGAGCCGGTTGAGCTGCCGGAGTGCTTCCCGGCGAAGGCGGGACGCTTCCAACAGCTCCTGTCGGAGCTGCTCGCACCTCGAAGTTAAGCGGAGATTTTCCCTGTGCAAAGAGAGCGCAGCTTTTGCAAGCTGCAGCTCCCGTTGCCGAGATCGTCGCACAGCTGGGCCAGCCAAGACCGCGTTCGCTACGTTCACGATCCTTTCGATCAAAGAATTCGTCCGTGCTCTCTTTGGTGTATGTCGCATGCTTGTCTCCCATGCGGTGAGCATCGGCGCGCCCACCCTTGGTGAAGGTTGAAATGAGCGTCGTGATGTTCCAGAGCGGGTTGTTTAGCCCGGCACCGCCACTGGCAATCGCATCACGTAGGAAGCCGCAGAGTGGAGTGACAAGATCAAGATCAGGAGAAGGCCACAACTGATCAATGCCAGCCTGTAGCTCAGAAGGTGGAGCGGTGACGGGCCGTAGCGGAAACAGGGATCGGTCAACAGCCAGCGAGCTCGCTGCCTGCGGTACTCGTCCAGCATACGGCTGAAGAGGATCGCGTACCCGAGCGAGGCCATAATCAAAGTCAAGAGGCTGGCCAATAAACCGAACATGTCGCGCGGGCTCCTGCTTGCGGTTGAGAGTATCGGGTATGCGCAGCACGCGGACGCTGTCCACGGTGCACTGCGTGTCGCACAGCAACCCGTTTGCCTTCGCCGCTTCAGCGAGCGAGAACGCGATGGGGAGCCATTCGTCGGGGCTGAGTGCGCGATCCACGCACCAGTAGAAGTGAAAGCCACCGCCGGAGTGGACGATCATCGTCGGCTTCGGGAGCCCCACCGTCTTGATGAAGTCCATTGTCGCCTTGACCGCGTCGTCGGGCGTGGCGTAGCTGCTGCCGTTCACCTTGCCGTAGTCGACATCGAGGAAGAAGCTCTTCAGCGCGATGGCGTTGGTAGCCAGCCGGATCGGCGCGTTGTAGGTACGCGGGAACTTCCCTTTGGTGACCTTAGCCTCGGCCGCCAGCTGCGTCGACATGCAGGCGTAGACGTCGAGCGTGTTCGAGCCGGCCTTCAGCGCGAACTCGAGGGTCTTCCCCGCTTCGCCGGCGGACTGCACGGCGCGGCCGGTCCACGCGGGCTTGCCGTCGGGGCGCGGGTTGGTGGGTGGAAAGGTCCAGTGGATATTGACGAACCCGGGCTGACCGGGCTCCGGCCACGGCAGCACGCGGGCCAGATAAATTTTGGCATTCTCGAACATGAAGTTTCCCCGACCACCTGAGGGGGGATTATCCCCCCTCAGTCACTTTTTATTTTTACTGGCCGGCGATCAGGGCGCTCAGTCGGTCGTCGATGGAGCCTTCGAAGGCCGTCACCACACCCGGGGTGACCGCGGGACCGGCCGGAACAGTGGCAGGAGCCGCTGCGGCGGCCGGCTGGGTGGCTTCCGGCTGCGTGGCCCCGAACCCCGTCATGGCGACGGCGGGCTTGGCGGGGGCTGCTGCAGCAGGCTGGACGGCAGGCTGAGCGACTGCAGTATTTGCTGGAGCGGCTGGTTGAGCAGTTGGTTGAGCAGCCGGCTGTTGCCCTGCAACGGGGCCGAAGCCAGTTGCTGCAGGAACCGCAACTCCATTGCCGACAGGTTGGGTCGGCAGTGCCGGGGCTGGTTGGGCGACGGCGGCGGGCTGGACGGGTTGAGCTGCAGCGGGCTGAGCGACAGGCTGAACTGCCACCTGTTCAGGCTGAACCACCGTCGGCCGCACGGCGTTCGGCGGAACAGGCTCGATGAACGTCGGCTGGGCCTGCTGGACCTGAACCGGGGCCGGCGCGGTACCCTCGCTGATCACGCGGGCGACGTTGTCCGACCTCTGCATCTCAATCACGATGGCCGCTTCAGCTTCGGTCAACGGCCGGATCGCCGCGAACTGGAACTTCGGAAAGCTCTCCGCCGGATCGAAGCTGATCTTGATCCCCATCGAAAAGTAGGGGTAGCCCATCTGATGGTAGCGCTGGTTGAACGCTGCCAAGTCCTGAAGCGACGCCGCGGGGCACCTGAGAAGCAGCGGCCCGCCGAAACCCTCGTTGCGCAGATCGGCCAACGGTACGATGGCCATCCGGCGATGATCGCCGCACGCCTTGCCCTTGCCGCCGTTCGCCGCCGAGCCCCATGCGTTGCGCGGGCACGTCGCGCAGACATTGGATTGCTTCTTCGGCACGCCCTGATCGGGAACGATGCCGTTCGCCGACGCACAGTCGGGCGAGGCGTTGGAGTTTTCATCCCAACCATTCTCGTACCACGTCTTCGAGAGCTGGGCGTTCGCCTTGAGGATCACGATGTCGACCGAGCCGCGCGGCCCGTCGCCGTCGTCGCGCATGAGGTTGAGCGAGTTCCCCTGATACTGGATCGACCAGACCTTGCCGCGATATTTGAGGAGGCCGTAGCCGCCGGTGAGGCCGCCCGAGAGATCATCCGCTGCCTGCTGTCCTGCGAAGGCGGCGGCTACCGGAACCTTGAAGGTGTCCGGCACAACGATTGCGTTAGACATATATTCTCCTGAGATAAGTTAGAGGTTTTGGTGGGTGTGGCTATTTTTGGGTGTTGGTCTTGTCGGGCACGACAACAATTTTGGCCGCGCTACCACGCATCGCCGCGATAACTTGTGTGTTGTCTTTCCGGTGCGGAGGGGCTTCGGGGTCACCGTCGCCCTGCTGCATTCGATAGTTGTAAAAATCGTCTGCAAGTTCCTTGATGCTGGCAACGTATTCAGCGTCGAACCCAAGGCGTTCGCAAATATCCGCGTAAGCCCGTAGGGCTTCGGGAGCGGCCGGGTCTCGGGCTCCTAGGACAAAATGCGGCCAGTGAGGTATTGAGCCATCTCGGCGCACAACAAGGAACTTACCTTCTTTGAACTCTTCAGTTTTAGCCCAAATTTTCATGACGACCTCTAGGGGTGGGGTTTTAGTTACTTGGTGGCGCGCCGCACCCCGATATCTTGGAACGACGAGAAATTTACTCCCGGCGGCGCAACGCCGTGCTGCTCGACGTATTCGCGAATTGCGGTGACATTAGGTTTCTTATCGAGCATGTCAAACGCTGCCTGTGTCACGACCCACGTCCAGAACATGTCGATGTCCGCGGCCGACGCGCTATACTTTGTGTTGAGCGAAACGGTGCCGCTGCCGGTCTTCATGTTGTCGGCGTTGACGGAGTTTAGTGCAACCTTGAGTTCGTCCTTGATCATCTCCATCGTGTCGTTGATCGGCTTCATTTCGCTGTCGTGCTTCTCCTTCAGCGCTGCCTTCATGTCGCGCAGCATGACGAACTGCCCGACACGTTTTTCGACATCTACAGGTGGCGGCGGTGTAGTGGGCTGGGTGGGATCAGTCACGACTGTTCTCCTTCAGTGGTTCGATGGTGTGTGGAGGTGAGCGAGGATGCGGTCGGGTCAAAGTCATCGCCGTATTTCGTGCGGAAGATGTTGCCGATGGCGGCGCAAACGTCGCCGTCGAGCGTTTCCGTGGCCGCGTCCCAAGTGACCATATGCGGATCGACGCCAAGCACCGCGCAAAGCTGGACCATGCCGAAATCAAGGCCAGCGTTCCAGCGCTCGTCCGCACTCGGATCGTCTTGCCAATTGTCGCAGTCTGGTTTTGCTTGGGCAGCACCATCAGCCCCCGTGTTACCTTGCGGGGTTACTGGCGGCTCCGGCATTCCCGGCGGAATTTTTTCCAGCTCGGGGTAGTAGTCCCAGTCGTTCATCATCACCACTCCTCGTTCGTGTCAGCGAACAGCTGCAGGAATTTCTTCTGCACATCCTGCTTACCCTGCAAGAGCTTGTAGATGCGCCGCTCCACCGCAGTACTCTGCAGGTGGATGATCTGCTGCTTGTGCTTCTGGCCTACTCGCCGAATGCGGTGGTTGGCCTGATCGTAGATTTCGAGAGACGTGATCGGCCCAAACCAAACGACAGTGTCAGCCGCGGTGAGCGTGATGCCGTGCGCGAGACAGGCTGGGTGAGCCAGTAGCACTTTGAGCTTACTGGTGTTCTGGAACATATTAAAAATATTGTTGCGGTCTTTAGCCGGCGTAGCGCCCGAGACAGTCGCATAGTCGATTTTCTCCGCGGTGAGTGCGCTACCGATACCATCGAGCGCATGAATGAACGGCACGAACACCAGCACTTTGCGGTCCGTGCTTTCGATGGCGTCCACTAGGGCTTCAATACGTTTGATGTTGTCCAGCGGGATGGTCTTCGAGTTACCAGCCTTGTCGGTCGTGTATACCCAGCCCATGCTGATCTGCATCAGCTTGCTCATGGCTGCCCCGGCGTTCGCTGCCGTCACCAGCTCGCCGTTCGTGAAGGCGCTCTGGCAGTGGGCCACGATATCCTTGTAGACCTTCTGCTGTATTTTACCCATCTCGACGTCGACGAAGCGCTCGATGCACTCGGGCAGCTCCTGCACCTCGTCGATGGTGAACCTCACGCTTGGCTGCATGACGTCGTAGGACTGCTCGACGGCGTCCGCCTTCGGCACCCACTTGTTGAGGTTACCCAGCGGGTACATCACCTTCGCGCGGAAGTGCCCGAAGTATCTCGGCACGCTGTCGGGGGTCACTACCTTGCACTGATAGAACACGTCCGTCGGCGCGTTGGGCATCGGCGATCCAGTCATGCCCCATACCCACGGCTTCTTCGCAGCCAGCCCCACCATGGCCTTCGTCCGGTCGCTCTTGTTGCGAAACGCCGCGAGCTCGTCGATGCAGACGACGTCGATGTCGGTGCGCGCGAGGAGCTCGCTCTCGAGGACTTTGATGCCGTCGTGGTTGATCACGTAGATGTCGGCGCTCGTATCGGCCAGCGCCGCACGACGCTTCTTCGCGTCACCGTGCAGCACGATCACCTTGACGTTGGGGTCGATCTCGAACGTCTCTCGCTGCCACACGAATTGCAGCGTGCTCAGGGGCGCGATCACCAGCATCTTCGTCGCGCGCTTCTGGGCCTTCAAGTAGAGGAAGCTCCAGATCGCGCATTTCGTTTTGCCGGTACCCATGCCGTTCAGCACGTACGCTCGGCGCGCCATGGTGAGCAGCGCCGCGGTCTTCTTCTGCACCTCGAACGCAGGCTTGCCCACCGTCTGCGGGAACGCGTACTGCGTGAGGATCGGCGCGGGCGCTTCGAACCCCAGCTTCCGCAGGAGGTACACTTCCGTCTCCGCGTGTGGCACAAGCAGCCAGTCGCTGTCCATGAAGCGATGCGGCTTCCCGTTCGGGAACAGGTTCACCACCGCCGGATTGGCGGGGACCCCGATCAGCTTATGCTTGGCGCTTACTATCGTTTGCATCTTTGATCCTTTGGAGGGCGGCACGCAGCTCGAACACGCCCGCTTCACTATCGATCACGAACGCCATCCCGCCGGCGGCCCGGGTGCGCGCAATGCATAGTTCTTGCCGCGGTGTCGGCTTCTTGCCGGGGGCTTTAGTCTCGATGGCGATGTACTGCCCATAGTAGCATACGATGCAGTCGAGGTCACTCTCTCCCATACCTGCCGGGACCGGCCAGTATTGCTTTAACGTGTGGCATACATAGTCGCCGACCGTTATAAGCTCGCCAAAATCAGCGAGTACCCGCTTCACTGTATTCTTGATTTTACCTTCGGGGGTACCAGCCATGTCAGCCTGCTATCATCAAGAGTTTGGTCTTCAGATGGTCCGATGGGAATTCTAGCGCCGGCTCTTCGTGCGTGAAGATTATACACGCCGGGCGTAGATACCCCATGGGGCCGTTCGGTCCGCCGGGGCCAACTTCCACGACGATAAGGTATCCGCAGTCCTGACAGTCGTAGCGTGTCTCGACGTAGATATTGAACTTACCCTTCACGATCTTTTCCAGCTCGCGCATGCCCGCACGCTTCATTTCCCAAGCTTTGTGGCGCCCCATGTTGTGCCACTGCTCTGCACGGAGCTTCTCGCCTTGGTAGCGCTTCGCCTGTGTCATGCTCCACCTGTGACGAGAACGATCTTCGTTTTGAAATGATCCGACGGAAAATCGTCGTACGGTTCGTCATGATAGAAGTGCCCGCCGGAGACTAGGACTTTCGCCCGTGCGATGATTTTACCGGTATCGTTCTCGCGGAACGCCACTACGCCCACCCGCACTTTGCCGGTCAGCTTCTGCTCAGACAACCATTCCTGAGCACGCTGCGACACAGATGTGTAGTACACCATGCGGAGGATAGCATCCTCGTGCTGGGAGTTTTGCTCGACCGACAGCAGCGCGTCCTCCTGAAAAATCCCCACGTGTTCTACGATATGAGCAGAATTTTTGTGACGGTAAGGTGGCTCACGAATGCGTTCGCCTTCTCCGTCACCGAGAAAATGCGTGTCTTTTGTGTCGACGGCATCGGGCTGGGGAGTGGATCGCATCGGTATACGTTGAGGGTGATCTCCAACTTGTCCACGTCCCATGATGTTGCGAACTCCAAATCCTTGGCGGGGATGTTCTCGCGCAGCCAGCGCTCGCCTTCGTCGGCCCAGCGTGCAAGCGTGATGCGCTTGTAGCTGGCTTCTCCGATGGCCATGCGTCCGGCCATCATCTCAGTCTGAGTTTTCAGCGGGTACCTTTGCCATTGTGCGGGCATGTCGTCACCGCGCACCAGTTCCTGCACATCCCTGACGGCGTTGGCGGATAGTTCGTGTGCGTGTGCGCTGTCTCCATCGCTTCTATCCGGTGCCATATCGATCTCCACATTGCTGGCATGTCTTCTTTGTAGAACGTCTCGCTGCTCTCGCAGTCGTCCTTGAGCCACACGTAGGTGGAGCGAACGGCTTTCACCTGCGGGAATTTTGCGAAGATCACCGCGGCGGTCAGCGCCAGCTGTACGCTGTCCTCGAGAATTTTTCCGGTCTTCCAGTCCACTGCAAGTGCGACATCGCCGACGATGCGCATGAAGTCGCACTTGACCCGGAGCCAGACATTCGCATCGAAGTTACCCACCGAGGTAAACTCCTTGCTCATGGCAAGACCCTCTTCCACGTAGACATCGCCACCGGTGCCGAGCACCTTCGCTGCCCACGCTTCGGCGTAGGGCATCGCTGACAACAAGTCCTTCGGCAGTGGCGTGCCATCCTTGCAGCGCTTGGCCAGCGCGTCGTGCACGAAGTTGCCCCAGCGCAGCTGCTCGCCCTCGGGCTCCTTATAGTTCTTCGCGAGATCGATTTCGTAGTGCCGCTTCGGGCACACCTCGAAATTCTTCATGCGGGAGAAGCTCCACGCGAAGGGCTTGATGCGAACTGCGCCTGCGCGCGTGGAAGTGACTACTGCCATTTATGCGGTCTCTCTTGCTGCCTTCTGCGCTGCGTCCCGCTCACGGATAGCATTAGCCAACTGATCTGTCAGTTCACGATTTTTGGCCTCTACACTACGGAGCGTTGCCTTTACGCTATCGACATAGCCCGCCTCCACCTGTATACGGGCCCGCGCAGCTTCGAGCTCACGTTCGAGTGGCACCTCCAGCTTAACGATCTGCTTCTGTCGCAGGTGCAGCCCCTGCACGATGCGGTCGGCCATCGTCTCGTTGGTGCACAGAGCGATCTGCACCATGCGGTCGCGCGTACCTAAGCGCCGCTGGCAGATGGCGATTTTCTTCGTGCCCGGTGCGAGCATCGTGAAAAACTCTTCGGGTTGTTCAGTCATAGCCACTTCAGCCTCCCATCATTCGAACTTTGGTGATCAGGGTGTCGCTGGGGAATAGTGCGTGTTCGTCCTCCAGCACGACAGATTGCTCCTCTTTGGTCAGCACCCACACGAACACTTTGTCGTTTAAGCGATGGTACCCGACGGATGCAAAGCTGCTTGGGGGCCTGTTCGGTACCCAGCCCATACGCATCTCCATCTTCTCCCGTAGAGTGTAGACGCGGGGGGAGACACGGGAATGGCCCTGCGTTTGCTTCCCGGGGTCAATAGTTATAGGCGGGTGTGCTTGCATCAGCTTGATGTCGGCGACTTCAGCCAGCAACTGATCCATCAATTTCTGCATCTCGGTAGTGACCGTCATTTCGCGTCTCCATAAGTGGGCCCAGCTTTGGTGTCGCAGGCCAGCGGCAAGTCCAGCGCCCAGTCGACAGGCCGGTTCATCTCTTCCTTCATAATGTTACGCACGGAGGTAACAAGCGCATCAGGCACCACGTAGGCCAACGCGTCATGCACTTGCAGCGCGAGCTGAATGAACCCCCAGCCCTGCTGCTTCAGTCGCGCAGCGATCCGGGTGCTTGCGTCCATGACGATGCAACGTGCAAGGGCCTGCACGATATTTTCGAGGAGCGCCCCACCGTAAAGTCTTCGGGGTTTGCCAGCGTGATCGTAAAGCCATCCGTCTGCGGTCTGTCGGAGGTTGTGATAGTGCAGGAATAGGCCGTTCGGGAGGGAGATTTTTCCTTTGAAAAACACACAAGGGCCAATAGAAAAACTACCGGGACCGCCGGCCAGAATAGAGATCGCATTGTTCAGAGCCTTCCACATGGCCGGCACGCCGGTGTAGGTGCCGCGGTAAGTATTGACGATCAGCATGCTCTGCTGATCTTCGAGGACCAGCTCCTGCCCCTTGCTGCTGAGCTTCACAGCTTCCAACGACTTCACACGCACTTGGTGCTTGAACTTGATCCAGCCCAGCCCGAAGCCCAGTCCGAGAATGCTCGTCTTACCCAAGAACCTCTGCTCCGCGGTCACCTGCGAGACGTCCACGTGGAACACCTTCGCAGCGAAAATCTTGTACGGGTCGAGCCCGCGCGCGAACTGATCCAGCAAGTCTCGCTCGCCACACAGCCACGCGACGATGCGTGCTTCGATCTGCGAGCTGTCCGTGTTGACCACCTGCCACCCAGCCCACGCCATGAGTGCGCGCTTCAGATGGTTGATGACGCCACGGCTTGGGAAGTTCTGTACATTGAGTTGCCAGTCGCCGCCGAGACGATGCGTATGCGCTGCACCGTACCTGAGAGGCATCGGTGCGAGCTTCGTTCCCGATTGCAGTCCACGCCATGCCAGATAGCTAGTCGGCCATTCAAGCAATGAGATGTCAACAAAGCGTTGAGTACGTGTTTCTTCTATGGTGCTTTTATGTCCGAGCCTTGCAGCGACAAGTGCTTGTACGTTAGTATCTGGATGTTCTTCAAGGTCTGTGAACTCTTGATCTGCTTTTGAGAAAGCCCATGTTTCGCGTCCAGTAGTAGGAGATGTTTTTCGCGGAGGATCAATTCCGTGAGCGACAAGCAGCGCTGCGAACTTGTCGTTGGACATGAGCTCTTTGCATTTTCCATTTGCGTCGTAGGTAAGGCCGGACTGTGCAAGGAGGTTTGCTTTGTCATTGATGATGTCCTGCAGATGCTGTGCGAGCTCGACGCCGTTCAGGTTGAACTGCGGATGCACCGCCATCATGAGCACGTTGTGCAGCACGATCAGCTCCGACGGCGGGAAGCCCTGCCGCATGATCTCTTCGAAGATCAGCTCCGCGATCTCGCTATCGTCGCCACAATACTTCTCGTACTCGGCCCAGAAGCCCAACGCGTGAATGTCCGCGGCGCGCAGTCCCATCATCTTGTGCACCGCCGTACCCTTGTGCCGGCCGACGATATGTGGACCGGCCACCGCCAGCGCCACGCTGCGCAGCTCGTGCCCGTACCACGCTCGCACCATACCCATGACGTCGACAATAAGTTTCGGCACGAAGTTGTAGCGCCATGCGCAGATGCACGCATCGAACAACGAGTTATAGGAGAGCATCACCGTGTCGTCGGGGTTTAGTAGCGCGAAGAACTGCGCGATCTTGGCACCCGACAGATTGATCACCGGCTTGCCCGGTCGCTTCACGGAGAGCATGATCACTTCGAACCGCGGGTCAAGAATGTACTGCACCGGCGTCATCTTCCGGAGCGAGTAGTCCTTGTCATAGTAGGTTTCGAAAATCGATGGTAAAGCGCTCAGCCATTACCAACCTCCGTTCTCATTTCCAGCGGATGCCACGCACCATCTGGGAGACATCTACCTGCTTCATGTTTGGGAACATCGCAGCAATGTCGACCTGTTTATATTTGCCTGTTGCGTAGAGGGCGCGAACTTTATCGGCGATCATTTTGGAGTGCTTAATGTAGCTACCACGGTTGCGTGCCTGCGTCTCTCGTGTAGCCCACTCGCAGTTACTTTTCGAGTACCCAAGATGGTTTTTCTTTCGCTCCAAAGTATGGAGTGGAGACGGCCTACGCCCCATGTCGGCCAGAAAATTTTCGAACTTATCCCAGTGCGGATCGATGCCTTTGGGGGCGTACCTCCAATGGTCTTTACAGTTAGAATTTCGGCAACGATTGCGCATCGACTGCCACGCACGGTACTCAGGCGTGGCAACCCGCTTGCCGTTGATCTGCCTGACTTCACCGTGTGATCGCATTTGACTTACCTCCTCGGGTAACATAAATCTGAAGCGCGCCGTCGAGGCGTCTCCTGTGGGTGGGAGCGGAGGCGGCAGGGTGCGTCCACCACCCTGCCGCCTCTTTCGTTACAGCCGCTTGACGTATTCCCCTTCGAACTCGAAGTGCGGTACCGACACCTTGATCGCCACCTCGCCCACCTCGGGCTCAGGGATGTCGTCCCCCAGTAGCGACAGCGTTGTCAACAACGCAGCCGCATCGCCCGTGGCCTTGCGCAGGGGCAGGCTCAGCGCCGGCGCGTTCTTCACCGGCTTGTAGGCTCCGAAGCGATCCAGCCACGTGTCCATGCGCGAAGATTTACCCCGCACGCATAGATGCGACACCGTCGGCATCAGGTAGGTCAGCTGCGAGCCGTGCGTGCAGAGCCGGTTGAGCTCAAATAGCACATGCTTCGCCATGCCGAATTTACGACCAACTTCGTAGCGGTTGAGCAGCCAGCTGACTACGCGGTCAGCCACCTCACGCGGAGCGTCCGCTTGCCACGATGGATGGCTCGGAACCAATGGCGGGTCCTTGTAAGCGTGCGACGTCAAAGTGAACGTGATCTCCGGTTCAAGCGGACTACCGTCCACATGCGCGGGAACAGTCACCTTTATCTCGCGTCCATACCACGTGGTCGCCGCGATCTTCGACGCCTCGAGCAGCAGATCAACATGGTGCCGCGGAGCCACCAGCCTGAGACACTCTTCGTGTGTCATGCTGAACGGTTTGAGCCGCAGCATGAGCTTGCATTTTTCTTCGAGGTTGCTGACCATCAGGTCTCGGACTTCGTCGTGCATTGCAGGCATTGTTACCTCCGTGGGTAGTTGTAGGGGCGGCAGGGTTTGAACCTGCATCGGCGGGTTTTTCGACCTTGCGGTTCGCGGGCCTTTCGCCACACACGCGGTGCAGACTTACCTGCAATCAAGCTGCGGGACTACTCGGCTATGTACCGGCCTGCTCTACGCCTTTCAGCGCGTTTGCCTTTGAGCTACACCCCAGCTCGTCAGGCGGCTTTCGCCACCTGCTTCGGAATGTCCACGACGTCACCCCAAGGATACTTCGCGCCCTTGTAGATGTTGCCCCAGATCACATGGTACTTCGGCTCCTTGTGCGGGAAGCTGCCCATGCCGTCGGTCAGGTAGACCAGTGCTTCCGGCTCCAGACCAAGCCGGTCGATCTCGTCGAACACAGGGCAGAAGCTCGTGCCGCCACCGCCCGGTGCACCCTTCGCCCTGATGTGGTTCAGATCGGAGGCTTCCTCCGCGTGGTCGGTGCGGTGCAGCTTGGCGTCACACCACATAATGACCAGCTCCTTGGGTCGCACGTCTTCGAGGATGCCTGCCATCTCGGCCATGAACATGTCGAGCTCGGCCGCACCAATCGATCCGGAGGTGTCCACGCCGACGACCACAACGCCGGCACCGAAGCCGGAGCGACCCGGCGCGTAGATGTTGCGCGTGATCAACGCTCGGTTGGGGCGGTTCCAGTCGTAGCTGCCGCTACCGATTTTGCGAGCGAACAGCGCTTGGATTTTCTCGCGCCAGTCCACCTGTGCATCGAGGATCGCGCTGAGTGCGCGGTCCATCTCAGCGGGGAGCTTACCCATCGCGCGCGCCGCGGACAGTCCAGCTTGGAGCTCGGTGTCCCACTGCGCCTTGTTGCGGCTATTCGCGGCCGTCTGCGGGTCCTGCCCGGTTGTGGTGCCGGGAGTGAGGTGCTCGTCGAAACCCGGCTTGCTGCTACCGCCGGCTCCAGCTGGTCCCTTGCCTTTGCCCTTCCCACCGCCCGGGTCCTTTTTGTAAATTTTGCGGTAGGTGTCCAGCGAGTTACTTGCGGAGGTAGCGATGGACGCGTCGTAGAGCCCCAGCGGCTTGCCATCCTTGTCGGTAGGAAATTGCCCGACTTTGCTCTCGGTGAGGATCGCGTTGATGACAAAGTCCTCGGCTTGGTTCATCTGGTCGCCATCGAATGGCAGCTCCGCACCGTCGGAGAACATAACCTTACCACGCATCCGCAAGTTGTCACTGATGCCGCAGTGATTGAGGATGCAGTGGAGGATTTCGTGCGCCACGATGAACAGCCGCTGGTTCAGGTTGAACCGGAAGAAGCCGTCGGGGCCGGTGTTGAAGATCAGGTTGCTGCCGTCCGTAGCTGCGATGGGGATCGCGGCGCTGTCGGTAAAGATCGCATCCGCTTTCTTGCCGGTGTTCTGCAGCATGGTGTAGAAAATATGCGAGAACGCCGGGCAGTGCCAGATCAAAGCGGCACGCGTGTCGGCCCACAGCTTCTCCTGCTTAGCGTCCAGCTGGACTATCGGGATTTGATTTTGCATCGTTGAGTTCCTTGATTGCGTTTTCGATCAGGCACTTGATCATTAACAAATCGGTGGTGGGCGCAGTAACGAATGGATATTTGGCGAACAGCTCGCCGTTGCTGGCCATAGCTCGCGTCGCCCTGTCCGTGATGAACGCGGCGTACGCTTCGTGACCTGAGGCCAGCATGTTGTCGTCTCGATGGATGTCGGACTTTGACGGCCACGGGAAGAACTGGATCATGACCACGTCGCCCATCATGTAGGCGACGACGAAACCATGCTCCTCGTCGGCACGAGCTACGTAATACTCGTTCCTGATGGTACCTTCGGAGTACCCAAGGTGGATCAGGTTTTCAGTCTTCGTCGTCACCGAAGATAGCGACATCATTCGTCTCCGAGAAAAAGTCACCATCGGTGATCATGATTGTGGCGGCGCGCCGGTCCTGTATCATCATCGCCTTGGTGATGAGCTCCTTCGCTGCCTGTCGCGCAGCTTTGAGGATGATCGGGTTCTTGATCCTGACGTTGGCCGTATCGTGGTCAACGCGCAGCTCGATGGTGATCGTGTAGGCCATGTTACCTCCGTGGGTATCTTATAGAGGTGTGGGGACGGCAGGGATCGCTTCTGGTCAGTCTGTCGCCATAGGGCTTACCCTGCATCTTCGGCCGCGACGCGAGCCGTCCGCCGTTGCTCTAGGTTTGAGCTACGTCCCCGTCGCGTTACGCTGCCTTGGACACCAGCGCGATGGCGGCCATCAGCGAAGAGTTCTTGCGAGCCCACGCGTCGAACGACTTGTTCGCGACCAGCATCGGCTGGCGCTTGCAGGCGGTCGTCGCAAACGTCACGCTGAACTCCGTCGGCAACCGGGTCATGTACTCGACCACGGCGTCGGCGTCCTTCTCCTTGACCATGTGCGCCAGCTGGTAACACACCAGCATGCACGCGTCCGGCTTCTGCGGGACCTTGACGCCCTTGGGATCGCGGACAATCTCCTCGTACTTGGGCATCTCGCGCTCCAGCTTGATGAACGCCATGTATTGGGCAGCGCCGGCACCCATGATGCCACTGATCTGCTCGGCGGTGATCGCGTCGTCGGGCAGTTCGCCGCCGTTGCGCTTCATCTTCACCTGCAAGAGCCGGTCGACCATGCACAGACTTCGGGGAGTCGTCCACGGGCCCTGATTGTCCGGCACCTTGCCATCGAACACGATGTTCGGGTTCTGCTTTGCGAACGTCAGCGTCGTCGGCATGATGCCGTGCTCGATGGCCCACTGCTCCCAGCTCGGGAAGTCCGGATCGATGCTGAACTTGTTCTCGCGGTTGATGACGAAGTCGAACTCCTTCGTGACACCAGAGCGATCTTCCTTGCGGTTACCCGCGGAGATGACGCTGATGCCTCTGTGGAGCTTGTGGGGACCGACCTCGCCCTTCAGCTTCAGCTGGGCCGCGGCCTTCTTGGTGTCGCCGTCAGCCTGCGACCACTCGTCGAGGAAGACGATGCCGCGCTTGAACGTGTTGATGTGTCGGCCGTGCGGGTATTGCTCCGTCGGGCGGGTCATCATCCAGTTCGGCGTGGTGAACACGCTGGCCAGCGCGGTCGAGCCGTCGGGGTTGGTTACCTTGGTGGGTACCATGTACCCCATGAGGTCTGTCGGCTGGTAGGTTGCGAGGAAGCACGTCGCGAAGCCCCATTCCTCACCATCCCGCTTGCTGAGGTGGGCGACGAGGTCTTCGACGAAGTCGGACTTGCCCGTACCGGGCGGGCTCTCGAGGTGGCTTGCAATGCCGGCGTCGATGTTGTCGATCAGCGGCTGTTTGAGATCGAGGAAACGCATTAGGTGGTTCTCCTGTTGGATGGTTCGATGGGTGGGTTGGAAGAAGAGGCTCAGCGCGCGATGCGCGACGCCGCACGCTTGTAGCGGAGCACGTCGGGCATCTCACCCTTCGGCCATGGCGACTTGCCGTCCAGATAGCGCTGGATCGCCGTCGCTGCGACGTTCGGCGCGTTGTATTTCCCGGTGTGCCTGTAGGCGCAGAACAGCCTGTAGAGGCGCTCGTCGTCCTCATACAGCTTCGAGAATAGCTCCCTCACGATTTGCCTCTCGCCGACGTCCTTATCGATGCTGCCTTCGAAGCCAAGCAAGAAGATGCTTGCCCAGCCGCCGATGCACGCGGCGGTTCCACACCGGGACTGGCCGCACACGACTCCCATGTCGAACTCCTTGCTGCCGCCGTCGATCTCAAGGCGGAGCAGTTGGTCCCGCACGTTCTCCAGCGTGGAGCGGATGGTCGCGCGGTCGAGAGTGATGGTCTGGGGGAAAGTAAACGTCTTGGGTTTGGCCTCCATGTGAAGCTCCTGTTGTGGGGGGCGGGTGTTCAGACGTATTCGAGGTGGCGCTGAGTGCGCAAAAGCATGTGCCGGTCCGTCGGTAGCAGCTGGTCGTACAGCGGCTTGTTGATCACCAGCAAGTTCTGACCGCTGTCGAGAATGCTGACCACGCGGTCGTTGGTCATAGCGTCGTCATCAACGAAGCGCCACAGTCGAGGAAGCCCGTCGTCGGGGCATAGTGCAAAAGCCATCTTCATCTCCTGTGAGGCTCCGTTGATGTAGGCGTGGGGACGCTACTCCTTGACGCTCTCGCGGATCATCGCGGCCGTGGCTGCGATGTACACGATTGCGCCGTGGAGCTCGACGAGCGCTTTGGCCGGGTCGAAGTTGCCGGTGAGCAAATTCGAAAGCCCTTCCTGCGTCTTCTTCGCCGCCTGTCCAGCAGTGAAGCCGGGACCGTACAAACGACCGAGCTCCATGATGGGCTGGCGGTCGAACGAGCGCCCGTTGGCGTGCCGCTCCCTCCCCTTGCCGTGCGCAGACTGCTCGAAGGCCGCCTGCAGTTCGAAGGCGAGCGCCTCGTAGCCCGGGGCGTTCATCGCCCCCTCGTGCCCAGCCGGCGTAGCGACCGGCGTTGGGGCTTTCGCCGACTTCAGCTTTCGCAACGCCCATGCAGCTTTGGCTGCTGCACGGCGCTGTGCTGTCGTTCTCTTCTTTGCCATGTTACCTCGTGAAGTAAGCGCCGATGTTAGTCCGGCGGCGCTATTCCGGAAACCCTTACTCAGGGAATTCAGTAATGCCCAACATCATCAGACGTGTGACGCACTGATCTAAAAGCTTTTGGTAGACAGGTAACACGGCATGGCGTACAGCGTACATCGCTGCCTCACTATCTAGGCAGCGATTGTCAAATTGAACTGCTGGTTTGCCCGTTGTTATCGCTTTGAGGTCTGCCTTCAACTTATAGAAGGTGGCCCGCTCCGTGTTGAGGATGTTGACGTCTTCCAGCTTCATGTTCCTAGCTCCTGTGATCTGTCCATCGCGTCGAGCACTTCAGCTGCCTTGATGCAGCATTCTTTGAAAGTCCCCAAGCACAGCTCAGCGCGCGCCGTGAAGCCCTCCTTGATTAGCTGCCCGAGCAAGACGTGCTCAGCCATCTTCGTGCGCTACCCTTGGCCCTTCGGCACGATGTTGCGCTTGAGGAGGAGCCCGTAGCGTTGCAGCTCGTCGTTGACCAGCTTGCGTAGCTGATCGTTCTCGAACTGCGCTTGTTTGTCCGCTTCTTGTTGTTCGTCAGACCAGCTCGTTGGTGTCCGAACTGCTTTCAGCTCCAGCACCCCGTAGGCTACCATCCTCACTGCTGACATGGTCGTTGGTCTCCAGCAAAATCCACGCGCAGATTTTCTTCAGCGCGCCGTCGCCCGCAAACGCCTGCTTCTTCACCGCGCCGTCCGGCATGTTGCGATGGATAACGTAGTGCGGTTGGCTCTTTTTACCACCGATAACGAACCCGCAGCGGATGTCGTCCAGCTCCTTGCGGATTTTGCGCAAGAAATTCCTGCGCTGCTGGCGATCCATCGTGCCGTCGACGTCAACGACGCCCCAGCCTACCCAACGAATGTGGTTCATTTGCTGCGCTCCTTCGCGAGGTGAGTGCGCGCTACCTGTGCGCGCCACATGTACATCTTCACTTCGTCAGCGTCGAGGTGCAGTGCCTTCAACGACGCCTCCAGCACTGCTTCAGTGGCGTGCCCAGCGACGTAGTCCTCGGACCGCGCCGCGATCTGCTCCATGGTCTCTTTATGACTTCGTCGCATCGGGCACTCCTGAAAGTTTTAATGCTTCTTTGGCGGCCAGCCAGAGTGCTGGATACACCGAGTATACAGGACCACGGGTCATGCCGCCTTTGTGCTTCCATTCGAAGTGCCTCCGACCGGAAGGCATAACTAGATGGCACCCACCTTCGCACGAAACAAAAGTGTACCCGAGCAGGAGCGCTTTAGTGACAAGCGCTGCTCGCGCCTTACGCTTCTGCTCTCCGGCCATGTTACCTCCGTGGGTACCTTATAGAGTTGTGGGGACGGCAGGGATACGGTACTCGGAGATCAGGCGACGTACACCTATTCAGGATGTGCATCATAGGCCCTACGGCCGGCCCTATCCGAGAGCGACTTTACCTACATCTTTGCTTCGGCACCGGGGTTACCCCCTTGCTGGGCGCAGTGCTCTACTTGAGCTACGTCCCCGTCTCGTTACTTCAGATCGGCGCGGTCGCGCTCCGACATGGGCTCTTCGAGCGGCGGGAGGTACTCTTCCAACATGTTGAAGTCCGCGTCGTCGATGACAACGTATATATCATCGGTGCGCTTGACCATGCGCTCCAGCAACTCCAGCACCTTGAGCGTTTGCTGCCCCGGGTGCTGCCCGGTCATGTGCTCGGCATCACGGTCGATCATCTCGCGCATCTCCTTGTCACGCGCGTCGTCGACCTTCATGCCGTTGTGTTCGGCACCGGTGCGGAGTGCGGTGTATGCTTCTTCCTTGAGGCGGTCGATGTCGGTGGCGACACGGGCTTTATTCGCTTCGATGGCTTTCCCGATAGCAATGCTGCAATCTCGGGAGGATATTGAAATGAGCACTTCTTGGTCTCCTTCTTGGGTGGTGGCTTCTTAGCCGTGGGGACAACCTCTCGGACGGTGACCGTCCCGTAGGATGTGACGTAGGGCCACGGCATGTATGCATCGTAGACCTGCTTTGTGATGTACTTGGGCATTACGGTACCAATAGTTCGGGGTTGTACCTGCGGAGGTAATCATACGCGGCTTCGGCTTCGCTACGCCCGTGACCTGTTTGGTATATCGGGAAATCGCCGGCGATTGCCGTGTAGTTACACTGATAGTATTTGCGAGCATTGCGCCGTTCAGGGTGCCCGTAGTCGTTGTATACGAACGTGCACCCCAATAGCATGCAACGCGTGATGTGTAGCTCGTCGCGCGTGGACATTTACCTGATCCCCACCAGTTGCCGCCGGCGCACAGCGTAGCCCATCGCAGCCAGCGCTCCTTCGGCAGCGTGACCCTCGTTACGATACCAGCGGTTACGATACCTTCGCGGGTATCGTACGTAGAAGTGATCTTCGGGCAGCGTGACCCTGATGCGGTGTGCGATGTACGTGTCTGGAATAGACGTGTCGAGCTCGATCACAACTCCCAGCATCATCGCGCTGGCGATGCAATGGTTGTAGTATTCGGGACGTGGTTTCGTGCCACCGCCGGCCATGAGTGCGCTACCTTACCAGCAGCACGTGGAACAGCTTCGCTGCCAGCCACGCTGTCGACAAGAACGTAGACCAGTTCATCTTGGCGAACATGTGAAGCTCCTATGGTTTGATAGTTACCTCGGCAGGTACGATCCGACACCCTTGCCTGCATCTTCGATGGTCTCACGTGGCCATTCTTACGTCCGGACGCAGAGAGCTATGCCATCGGTGCTCTAGAACAGTCCCTCTTGAGCTACGAAGTATTGGCGCACGGGGCCTGCTGGACTACTAGCCCTACAGTATCAACTGACATCCCCGTGCTGCACCGGCAGTTCCTACTTCTCTGGTATCGGCCCCGCCCCGCGTCTCCCTTTCGGTTGCGTTGCACTGTGGGGTTTCAACACTGCGCATTATATTCTATTATGCTACGGTGCCACTTAGTATCCTCGGCGGGAGCAGGCAACATCCCGCATCAGCACCACACCCATTAAAGGGTTCATGGTCTGCATTCACATTTTATGCTACGAGGAATTAAACAGGCTGCATGACCGGACGTGCGGGGGGTTTTACACGGCGATCATGCAGCCCTACCTCCACCTCACTGGGGGGTTTAAGGGTGGAGGGTCTCTAACAGTTATTATATTTGCGCCACGTCTTTGCCGTCTCTAAGCATCGAGGGCAGTTAACGCTGTCCCACACCCTTGTGCCGACAGCATGACCATCGCCAGTGCGGCAGAGCATCCATGGTCGGTCACCTTGACTACCGTCCCTCCTGCTCTCTGAGAGAGCCATTTCTTCTTGGCGGTTGAGTTCAAAGTGAACCATAGTTACCTCCTCAGGTAAAGTATCCCGGCGGGGGCGACTACCTCCCCGCATCTTTAGTCGCCTTGGTCCTCAGGTCCCGAAGGACCCTGCTCCCTTAGGCCGCTCTTTGGCGTGACCGCGGCAGTGCGCAGAGGTAAGGTAAGGGGCTTTGCTTCTGCCCTTACGCCTACATACACACCCCGGACACCTGCCCGCTTGCGCTCTGGCGGCCTTACACCAGCAGTCATTGAGCTACGGGAATTAGAAAAGTTACCCCGGCAAGTTACCTAGCTTGCATCGGCATCACCGGTGGACGCGTCGTCCCTTGGTTACGGCTGCTCTTAACGTAGTTAGACCACGTTCGGCGCTTGAGCTACGGGGAATTCTTGTAAGGTACACCAGCTATGATCGCTTCCAGCGCGGCCAGCATCGCTTCACGCTCTGAATTGTACCAACCGCGGTATCTAGTATCTACAAACGCATAGTCACCATTGCCGTGCGCGCTGTTGGCGGTGACTATAGCAAAGTGGTTGTCGTCGTTAGGCGTTATCGCCCACCCTTTACGCTTTAAGTTTTCTCGGCGGCTCCATATACCCAGCCCGAACAGCAACAGCTTCGTGCGGAGCACTTCGTCGTCGTTGTCTTCGAGGGACATTGTGCGATGGTCCTATGGTTGCACGGCGTCTGAGTGCGCGTATTTCTTGCGCATCTCGATCATGATGCATTCCAGCGTTAGCAGGTCACAGTGCTCGATGATGTGGCACTCGATCTCTCTCCAAGCACCGTGACCTAATTCCCACTTACCGGCGAGGACGTTGATCCACGCATCCGGTAGCGCAGTCGAGGCGGGCGTCTTGCGAAAGCAAAGCAACCAGTAGCCGTTGCCCAGCTGTTCTTCGGCACGCGTCCAGTCTTCATCGTGCTCAACCCACTCTGTCATTGTGCACCTGATATTTATTGCGCATCTCGTATTCCAAGCACGAGAGCATGAGGGGGTCCACGTCGTGGAGTGGGTAGTGTTCAATGGTTTCACGGCCGCGGTCGTTGACAGGTCTATCGAACACGTACACATGCGCCCAGTTCTGCAAGTGGGCGCGAACATATGGCGACCAGTCGTAACCATCCGGTCGCTTGCACACATATATCCACACCTTCGGTGCCAGCTGCTCTTCGAAGTTTACCCAGTCCAGACTATCGTTGCGCCATTCAGGCATCACAACACCTCCGGATGTGCACCCTGCAGCCACCTGAATGCACACATCTCGATGGTCTCTGCAACGTATTGACCGCCTTTAGGCGATCTACTCGTGAGCCATTTACACGTTGGAAAGAACGGGTCTTCGAACGGCGTACACGTGAAGCCAAAGATGAGTGCCCGGTTGATGATCTGTTCGGCGCTGAGTGCACAGCGATTGCGGTCGCGCTCGTACTTGGTCAGAAAATCGGGCTTCATACCGTGGTGGGTCCGGCCCCAATCGTAGTCTTTGGTGGTCACAGTCATCGTAACCTCTGAGCTACGTCGAATTGAAATGTGTCCGCTGCGATCCTGCCGCTATTATGGCAGGTGCTCCGTTAGCCCAGTTCGAGCTCCATGGCGCGCTAGTGGGTGACCTCCGCCGGCGGGTCGGCGTTGACAGTATCGGCTGACTGCCGGCAGCACGGCACGTGCATCAGAGGGCGACCACCTTGAGCACGTGCCGGCGAATTGGATCGACTTATCGAACGATCCGCACCCACAAGTTCCCGAGTAACCTAGTCGTCTGTTTGGGTGTCGAGCTGAGTGCGCAAAGCGGGGCGGTGAAGCGGGTAACAAACTATCCGCCTTCCCACCGTCCCTACCCTGCGCAGAGGTCAGTTGTCCTTGCGGTCCACGATGGCCTCGGCCTGCGCCTTGGTGTAGCCGCGCTCCATCATGGTGTCGATCAGGTCGTTGCGGGTTTCGTCGCGCTTGTACTGCTTGAGCCGCTCCAAGCAGAGATCGCTGATTTTCAGCGCGACGTCGCTGGTGTCCTTGAGACCGTGCGACGCTTCGCCGGTGATGAGGCCCTCCACCCGCTTCTGGATGGCGGTCCATTCCTTTTCGAGCGTCTTGTCGGCCTTCGTCTTGGTGCAGATCGCTTCGATCTGCGCGTCGGTCAGCTCCGTGTCGCTGGCGATCTGCTCGCGAGCGGCGTCGACCAGTGCGGCGAACAGCGCCTTCGGCTTGAGGTCAGCGCCCTCCATCCGCTCCCGGATACTCACCACCCGGTCGCCGACGGCTACAGGGTCGCTCAGAGTCGTCATGCAGCCCATAGCGATCACCTGCCGCAGCTTGCTGGCGTTGGCCTTGGCACCGCCGGCGGTGTGCTCAGCGTGCTTACTGTCCATCGCCGTGTACGCCTCATAGACCAGCGTGGCGTCGTCCTTGCCGCCACCCTGCGGCTTGGCCGTGGAGAGGACACCATCTGCCGCCGCACGGAGCGCACGGAGACCGAGCCTGCCAAGAGCGCTCGCGCCCTCCCCACTGGCCTTGCCGAACTTGTTCACGTCCTTGAAGAAGTCGCGGCGCATCTCCGCGGGGTCGGCCGGCGCGTTGTGCCCGATGCCGGGAGCGTCGTTACCCTCGGAGGTAGCCTCGTCCACCGCGGCAGCGTAGGCCGCACCCTCGGTGCCTTCCGGGTCGATAGGCGCAGCGTCTGAGTGCGCGGGTTCCTCCTGCGGTGCCAGCTGTTCCAGCACCTCGTTCGCCTGCTCGTCGGCCGGCGCTTCGACGGCCAGCTCCACCTGCCCATCGTCCGCCACTTGCGTGGTGAACACGGGCGTCTCCTGGCGCTGCAGGAAGTCGGGGATACCGCCCTCCTCGTTGACATCGAGGTTCACGCCGGGCAGTCCCAGATCATTGCCTTCAGTCATTGTCCACTCTCTCATAGTTGGCTGGTTTGACCACGTAGGTTCCCAGACCCATCACCGTGTCGAGCACGGAATTGTAGCGCCTGATGCTCTCCTCTGTGCGAGGGGTCACCTTAACCGGCAGGCGGTTGCCGTAGGCTTCGCTGCATTATACGTGTAGCGTACACGCTCCGATCAGGAGGGGATATGGTGCGTATGGCCTAGGCCGCAGCACCCGGACTGGTTAGCGTCCGATGGTTGTATGGTGCGATGATTTAACCGGCGTTGTAGGCGCGCATGGCAGTGCCTCGTTGTTCGGTTCGTTGTTGGAACCTAGGTGCTACTACTTGCGTGGCACCCTCTCGCCAGCGACGTATCCTGTTGCTCAGGGTTTGATCTCCTCGAATTTTGGGGTCTCGCGGACCTTAGCCCACTTGTTGTATTCGGCAAGCGCCTTGTCGAAGTCCGAGAAGTCCATGTGCCAGTGGTTCTGGCACCCATCGAACGGATGATCCGGCTTCCACATATCGACGTGGATGCGGCCGACAGCCACCTCCATCAACGACACAGAGAACCCCGGCGAGCAATTGCTCTCGCTTTCGCAGTAGCGAGTGCCGTCACTGTTGCGTTGCACCTGCACCTCCTTATTGGTTGGCAGTAACCTCGATGACGTTGCCGCCTTCGTACCGACGGCACGGACGGGAGACGTAGAAGCTAAACCCGAAGCGGCCAATCCGCACGAAGTGCAGACCACCCACTTTACGGTGCGAGAAGTTAAAGATGGGCATCAGCTCCCTGCGAAATACAGGCAAGCCTCGTCGATGGACGGGATGCGATGGCCGACAGCTTCCGCAGCGCGGAATACCTGCACGGCCTCGTCGTACTCGTCCTGCAGAACAGGCCAGCCTTTGTTGCGAAACTCGATGTGAACCGTGTGCGACCACACGGCATGATACAGCTCACGAAGCATGGTTACCTCCGTGGGTAAAGCGATAAGACGGCAAGAGAGAAGGCGAGAACGAACATCAGCAGCTCAAGGTTTCGCACCGAGCACCTCCGTTCTAGTTGCGAAT
>OFRM01000068.1_pt1 | contig 40658 bp, 53 predicted proteins | sample 1543101 | NCBI WGS metagenome assembly OFRM01 (sample SAMN07774223, study PRJEB24372) | wastewater metagenome | isolation source: Exp Tend VB 0WW | collected 2016-02
TCTGGATCCGGGCGGTCCGGTTTCGATGCCCGGCGGCGGTAACGGAGTGGTAACTACGTGAGGGGTGAGCTATGGCGATCAGCATGGTCGGGACGCCCGAGTCCCTCTTCAACATCCTCGGGAAATGCGCGGCCGTCATCAAGAACCTGCGCACCTACCAGGACGCCCAGCTCGCGGCCCTGGTCAACCCCGGCACGGGCATCGTGGCCGGGCTGAACGACGAGCCCGACGTCCAGGCGATCACCGGCGCGGGGTACATCTCGGCACTGACGGGGAGCGGCGGTTCCGTCGGACCCCTGATGCAGCAGCAGGCCGCGGCCATCGTCAACCGGCTGGTCTTCCGCGACGCCCCCCGGCTGGGGCAGACGCTGACGGTCAATTCGACCCTGGCCTCGCTGCAAGAGGTCATCCGGCAGATGAAGGCCGGCGGCTTCACGGTCAGGCGGTGCACGGTCACCGGGGGCTCCGTCCAGTTCGATACCCCGGCTGTCGGCGACGCCGTCGTGGTGAGCTCCACGGTCCGGCCGTTCGACGGGCTACCCCTGGAGAACCTGCTGGAAGAGCGGGTCAACATAGTCTGTGACGCCGACAGCTACGTCGGCGGCGCGACCCAGTTCCAGGAGAGCCTGCGCATCACGGGCACCGGGGCAGAATCCGACGTGTTCGCGTTCGACTGGCCGCTGGGCTCGGACGCCACGACGAACGTCAACTGCATCGACGGCGCCAGCGATGCGTCCGGTGGGAACCTGCTGACGAACTCGGATTGGGAGGACTGGACGTCCGGGGAGCCCGACAACTGGAGCGTACTGGCGGGCGTCGCCGGGGTGGATTTCATCCAAGACACCGGGAATATGTTCAGGGGGAGTAGCTGCCTCAAACTGATTGGGACCGCCGGTGCCGTCCTGACGGCGTTTTCCCAGGAATTCGGGGACTCCACCGCCGGCACGTCTGGCACGCTCCAGGCGGTGCAGCAGTACAGCAAGTGCGTCTGGCTGCGCCGGGGCGCCGCGGTGCTTGCCTCGGGCACTTTGCGGGTCAGTCTGGTCGACGGCAACGGGAACGTCGTGGAAGACCAGGCCGGCACCCCCAACGTCCAGGACTTCGACCTGACGACCCTGACCACCAACTACGCGCCGTTCATCGCGACCTTCCGGACCCCGCTGGCCCTGCCGGAGACCCTGGCCGTCAAGTACGAGCTCACCGCCGCGATCCCCAACGGCCGGGAGGTCTACGTCGACCTGTGCAGCATGGGGATCATGACCCAGTTCTACACGAGCGGTGAGTTCTGGGCGGCTCATTCCGGGCAGGTCCCCAACGTCATCAACGACCAGGCCAGCCTCCAGATCAGCAACGGGCGCGGTGCCGGTGGGACCCTGGACACCTGGCAGACCGTTTGGTCGAGGCTTTTCGTTGAAACCATCCCGAATGAACTCCTCCTGCCCTCTTCTAACACTCCCAACATCAGTGACAGCCTAATTGGATAGCTGGTAAAAAGATGGGTTGTCGAAAGAAACCGGGAATGGTACGATACCCTCTGGTAAGGAGGGGTATCATGAAGCGGCTTGATCTGACCGGGCGTACATTTGCTAGGCTGACGGTTCTCAGACCGGAAAATGCGACAGGAGCATCTCGATTCGTCTGTATCTGTTCCTGCGGCACTACCAAGACGATCCTGGGGAGCTACCTAACCAGCGGAGACGTGCTATCTTGTGGGTGTCTGAGGAAAGAGACGACCAGACGGATAGGGTCTGCCACACGAAAACACAAAGTAGGACTAGAGAGAGAACGTGAGGCGTGGGCTAGTATAAAACAGAGGTGTCTTAACCCAAAGTGTCATGGGTATCGCAACTACGGAGGAAGGGGGATTACCGTCTGCGACGAGTGGAAAGACTCATTCCAGGCCTTCTATCGTGACATGGGCCCTCGCCCTACCGGAACCTCAATCGAGAGGATAGACAACAGCGCCGGGTACTTCAAAGAGAACTGCTGTTGGGCTGGTAAAAAACGACAGGCTCGGAACAGGAGAACAAATCTATCGATCGAGTGGCAAGGAAAACAACGAACATTAGCAGAGCTGTGTGAACTACAAGGACTGAACTACCAAACAGTCTACGCCCGAATAACACGGCACGGGATGCCGATTGAACAAGCCCTGGACCAGACGATCGGCTGCTACTTCCGCGACAACAACCCCCGCAATCGATACCTCGAGTACAATGGTGAGAGTAAGCAAATGAAGGAGTGGGCGAAGCAGTTCGGTATGAAGGTAGGAACCCTATCCTACCGGATCAAAAAAGGCTGGACCGTGGAGCGGGCGCTCACCACACCTGTCAGCTAATGGTGGGGTTCCCCGAGGTGGTTTCCAACGAACTACTGTTCCCCAGCAGTGCAACCCCTAACATATCGGACTCGCTCATTGGTCCTTGACAGGTTTAATCAATTTCGTATCTTGTATAGTGGGGTAACTTAACTGTGCAGGAGATAAAATAATGATTGGTCTGATCTATGGACAACTGACCGTACTGCACAAGTCAAGCAAGAAGGCTGGTAACGAGTCTATGTACGAGTGCAAATGCGCTTGCGGTCGAGAGTGTACAGTCCGTGCAGGGAACTTACGAGTCGGAAAAACCAGAAGTTGTGGGTGCCTCCGCAGATCAGCCGCGCGGGCAGTTGGTAAACAAAACACAAGACACGGACTAACCGGGACACAAGAGTATCATAGTTGGAGTGCGATTAAAGCCAGATGCCTGAACAAGAATAGCCCCCTGTACGGCCACTACGGAGGGATCGGAATTCAGGTAGACCCGAAATGGGTCGGGAAAGACGGATTTGCTAATTTTCTGCGGGACATGGGTCGGGCTCCGAGTAACGACCATACTGTTGATCGAAAAGACGGGACCAAAGGATACTTCCGGGACAATTGTCGGTGGGCTACTATAACAGAGCAGAATCGGAACAGAAGGTCGAACGTCTGGGTCCGTTACAATGGCGAAGTGAAATGTCTGGTGGAATGGTCAGAGGTCACGGGCCTATCACTGCTAATTTTATGGTCACGCATACGGAAACTGAGGTGGCCTATACACGATGCCCTCACCGTCCCGCCCTGCAAAGTGAAACACAGCGAAGCAAATCGACTGCGCCGAAATGCGAGGAAGAGTGATGATGACGTATGGCAAGGACGACCTCCAATTGGACTGATCGGATGACCCCATGACCTTGACCGAATCCGAAGCCCTGCACGTTTACGAGTGGGAACCGAATGCCCTACCGCCCGAGTCGTGCGCCTGCATGAACAGCCGCGAGCCCGAGGAATACCCGACCTGCATCTGCGGGAAGCTGGGCGCCTGGGTCTGTTCCCACTGCGGACACACCCTCAACGCCGAGCTGCTGAAGAGCTGCACCGTCTGCAAAAAGGGGATACACGGGCGCGTAAGCTACAGCCAGCACCTCCACGATCAGTGTGCCCCGGACCACATCAAAGCCTTCTTCGGAGGTCCAGTAGTATGAGATGGCCAATCGGTGCGAACAAGTGTGTACAAGACGCGATCAATCACGCCTGTCCGCCGGGTCAGTTCCTCAATTACTCGGCGTTTCAGACCATCGACGCGGCTGCGGCTTTCCTGAGTGGAGTGTTCGAGGAACACGGGTATAACAACGGCGCGGGTGGCCCGTTCGGTGACTGGCAGCTGTGGGCCTGGGGGAACTGATGGCGGAATTGACCTACAGGGTGTCTTTCGCGGGGCGGCTGTTCTTCAACGACGACCCGCGCGTCTTCCGCACCTCACCGTCCGAGGCGCCCGAGGGGGCCCTGCGCAAGCAACAGCCCAGGGACACCCTGCTCGAAGAGATCGACCGGCGCCTCCCCTGGGAGTACCTGAACGAGTACGGCTACGACCTAGATTACCCCGGCCGGAACGTGGGAGCCCTGGCCCGCCAGTCCCAGGGAATGAACTCCCCGGCCCAGAACCTCGCGATCGGGGACTACTACTACCCGAACACGGCGGTGCGGTGGTCGACCTTCCGCGGCCTGATGACCAGCACGGAATACAAGGCCGTACTGGCCGCGACCCGCGGGGGGCTGGACAAGGCCACTTTCGAGATGACGGCCCGCCCCGGCTTCCTGGGGTCCTCCGCCAAGGCCTACGGCATCTCGACGCAGATGACCATGCTGCCGGGGCGTCCGATCGGCGAGACCGGGGACAGCACGGACGGCCTGTACCTCGTCACGCTGGTCGACGAGCGCTTCCACTGGCAGTATTCCCCGGCCTCGCTGATGCCGACGGGGGTGACCACGTGGGACGACCTGATCGCGACCATCGCGGCGACCCTGGGCATCACGGTCACCTACTCGGCCATCCCGACGGCCTACGGCCACCCCTCACCGGACTCCCAGCTGTGGGCCCAGAGTGAGGACGTCGCGACGCTGTTCGACGCCGTCGCGATGAACGTCGGCCGGACGGTGGTGCGGAACTACGACGGGACGTACAAGCTCTACACCCCGCAGGAGTCGATCGTCCTGGCCCAGGGCAACCGACTGACCGGCGGGAAGGTGGTGCGGCGCGCGGGCGGAGACGCCTTCCAGTCCGGGGGGAAGACCAAGGCGGGCGACCTGCGCACCGCCCGGCAGGCCGTTGTCCCGGCGACGGTACGGGTGGTCTTCCCGAAGTTCGTGAGCGAGCCCGTCCCGCACTACTACTCGCCGCGCCCGGACGGCACCCGCTGGTTCCAGGACGGCTTCCCCTCCCTGTACCCCGTCGACGTCCCCCTCCTCTCCGGCGGCCCCCTGGTCAGCGGACTGACCGGAGACGGCATCTACCTCGTCTCCGAGACCGCGAAGGCGATGTACGGCACCGAGGCGTCGATTTCCGGCACGCCCCTGAACGCCTCCGGCCTGGCGGCGATGGCGACCCAGATCGCGCAGGACTACCTGGCCGGGCAGGTGTCGGACGGGCTGGACGAGTCGTACCTGGGGATAGTCTCCTGGACCCCCGAGGGGCTGCACGACGTCCTGTTCACCTACAGCCAGGCCAGGGGGACGGCCTGCACGCGGGCGATGAGGTCGGTCTGGAACAACGCCGTCAGGTACATGCAGCACTCGACCCCGAACTACGCCCCGCCCGGCGGGGGGCTGACGCCGGCACTGACCGTCCAGTCTAGTTCGGGTGTGCCCCTGGCTACCAGCACCCTGACGGGGGTGTTGACCGACGCGGGGGCAGTGGTCGGGGTTTCCGACGCGACCTTCTTCCCCTACGCGACCCGGTTCAAAGCGGCCGTCGACTCCGAGGTGATCCTGTTCGAAGGCACCTCGGGTGCCAACGTCCTCTCCGCGGTCGCCAGGGGGGTCGACGGGACCCAGGCAGCCTCCCACGCCTTCGGGAGCACCCTGTCCGTACACCCCAGGCAGACCACCTACAACACCAACCTGATCGAGACGGGGCCGGGACTCTTCACCAGCGTCGGCCAGCACACCGCGGGCGGGGTCCGCGGGGCCATACTCCTGTCCCCCATCCGGACACTAAGGGTCACCAGCGACTCCCCGACTCCCGTCTCGGGCATCAACTACCAGCCGGCACAGATCATGGATTGGGGGCCGGCTGGGCTACAATCGGCCGGCCCCGCCTGGGCCGTTTCCCGCACTTCCGGGAGTGCCCTATCCTCCGGGGCCTTTTACGCCGGGCAGTTCGTCGGCGACGGGCCGGCGTCACCGCTGTATCTGGTGGACATCCCGAACGTACTCAACTATGGCCCCGTCACGATCAACTACAACGGGACCACGATCAATTGGACTGACGTCACGTTGAACTTCAACAACGTCACCATCAACCTGACCGACAACGACTTCACCATCAACGGGCCGAACTTCTTCATCATCGAGGCCCCCCTGGAAGTCTGCGGCTGGATGTTCTGGTGCTTCTGCGACTACGTGTCGGTCTCGGCGACGATCAACAACTGGGCACTGCCGGCAACCGCCCCCGAGGGCGAAAAGGTCGTCTTCCGCTTCGACCCGACCGGCGCGGGGACCACCCTGACGGGCATGGAGTTTGCCAACGCCAATCAGGTCATCCTGCTGGTCAACATCAGTACAACCGGCACCCTGACCTTGGCGCACGAGGACACCGGCTCGACGGCCGCCAATCGGTACAAGCTGGAGGAGGACGAGGACGTCGTCATCGGCCCCAACGGGATGCGCCTGTGCTGGTACGACTTCACCTCGGCGCGCTGGCGCGTCCATGGCCCGCCAGAGTTCCTCCTGACCGTCGGGGAGGTGGACCTCTCCCCGACCTACGTCCCGATACACACCATCCTGTTCGACAGCGCCGACGGGTTTGCGGTGACCAACCCGTCGCCCGGCGTGGCACAGATCGACTTCTCCGGGGGTGGGGGCGGCGGGGCGATCGACAACGACAGCGGCACCAGCACACTCGCGAGCGACTACTCGATCAGCGCGGGCTACGCCTCGACGGGGCTGTCGGTGTCGCTGCCGACCGCCGGAACCTACCTGCTTATTTGCACGATCGATAGTTCGCTGGAAGGGACGAAGCATGACCGCATCGCCTACCGCCTGTACAATTCGACCGTCGCCGCAGCCGTCGGCACGCCGGGCATCCACGAACTTCAGGAGACGCCGTCGGCGCAGGCGGTCGGCCTCACCGTCACGCTGCACGCCAGAGTGGTCACGTCCGGGGCGGAAACCGTCCGGTTGGAGGCGACCCTCTCCGTCGGCTCCGGCCCGGCGGAGGCTAACGCGGGCAGCACGCTGACCTACGTCCACCTGCAGTGAGCGAGCGACTCACCGCAGGGCGGCGATGGCGCGCTTCATCGCCTCGTCGCAGTCAGCCTGATCTCGGTAGCGGACCTCCATACGGTAGACGCCCTCGACCTTGTAGTGGTCGAGCGAGTAGCGCTCCTCCTGCTCGGGGTCGTGGATGACGAGGATGTGATACGCCCCCTTAGAGTAGCCCATCTTCCGGGTTGGGTCTACCAGCCGGGGCTTGGCGTTCCGGGCCTTCAGGGCATAGTCGAGAGCACACAGGGACGTCATGACGGCGAGGAACACCCCGGCCCATTTAAGTACCCGCAGTGATTCTCTGATCTTCATGTCTTGCCCTCTGAACGGGAGCACGGATAGGACGCCTTTCATCAAATACCTCCACCCATCTATACTAGGGGTTGCGTTGGGGGCCTACCAGCCCCGGCTTTCAGGACTGGGGGGCCCATGCCGATCTACTGTGACTTCACCCTGAGCAAGTTCGAAGACGGCGCGATCGTCGTCAAGCTGGACCCCCCGCTCCCGATCGGCGGCATGCAACTCCAGTTCATGCTCGGCCGCCGGATCACGGCGTTGCCCGACTACGCCCTGGTCACCAAAGTGGCCGCCTCGGGCTTCGGGGGCGGCCAGTCGGGCATTACGGTGACCAACTCCGGGCAGGGGATCATGAGCATCCGCATCAACAGGGCGGACACCTCGGGCCTCGACCCAGGGGCGTATGCCGGGTGGGTGAGGCGCATGGACGTGGGCAACGAGACGGAGCTCTGGCGCGGATACGGGATCATAACACAATGAGCGACGCGGTAGACCTGACATACGGCGAGGGCTTGAAGATCAGCCCGACGCAGCCCGTGTACGACGGCAGCTCCCAGCTGCCCGTCTCCCGCACCTACCGGCTCACCGGGCCGGCGTGGGTCGAGGCGTTCGTCTGGGCCTCGGTCATCTCAAGCAACGTGGTCAGCATCGCCTACAACAAGAAGAGCAAGCGGCTGTTCGTGATGTTCAACGGCGGGTCGGTCTACATCTATTCGGAGGTGGATTCCGGCACGGCACGGGATATGTTCAACTGTTCCAGCATGGGGAAGTTCGTCCACTACCGGCTGAAGGGGAAGTACCCCTACCGGAAGGTGGCCGGGTCTCGGGAATCCGAGTGGCCCGGCCTGGGTGTGACGGCGAACCCGGAGGACTAGAGGTCTATCACCGTACCGACCCGATACTCCTCGGTCCCGGTCACGATGATGAATTGGAAGTCGAGTTCTTCTGCCAGGTCTTCGAGCAACTGTGCGACCCGCCGCCGGTACTTCGCCCCGTTGATCCGCTGGAACGGCTCATCGAGCACCACCAGCCGCCGCAGCCCCGGACTCATGATGATGCACGCCAGCCTCAGTGCGAAGGCGGAAACGTCTACCACCCCGCCCGGCAGCCCGTTCAGCTTGTCGATCTCCTCGCCGCCCTGGATAAAGACCAGCTCGGCCTCGGTCCGCCCGGCCTTGCGCACGAACCGGACCTCGAAGACGTATTCCTCCCCGAACACGGCCCCCAGGCACCGGGTCACGACCGCGGCGATGCCCTGGGTGCTCAGGGCCTGCACCTGGGTGGCAGTGTCGGCGGCCACCTGTCGGGCCTCCCTGGCGTCGAGGACGTCCTGTGCCGTCTTAGCGGCCTGGAAACCCGCATCTTTGAGCACGTCCTTCGCGAGCATCGCCTGGGAGGCTGCCTTTCTCACCGCCCGTATCAGGTCTTGCAAAACTTCCCCTCCTTCTCGTACATCGCCGGCGCCCGGTCGAACGTCTCGACGTAAGCCAGAATGACGTCTGAAATCAGCTCCCCCGGATCGCACCAGGTGTCGTGGGCCAGGCCCCAGTATTCCAAGAGGATGAGGTGGTAGTGGTATGAGCAAGTCCGCTCCTCGCCGCACGGGCAGGTCGGTTCCGGCGGGATCATCTTCTACTCCTTTCAAACCAGCAGGACCTCGGGCGGGATCAGCGGGTTGGTGGGTGGCGGCGGGGTCAGGAATTGTGGCGTCGTGGGGTTGCCCAGGAAGTAGAAGGGCGTCCCGATGGGCAGATGCGTGTCGTAGCTGGAGCCCGTACCGAAGTTCGGGTAGTAGGTGGCGGGGACGACCCCCGGAGTGGGGGGCGGTAGGGGCTCCATCGCCGTCACGTCGCTCGGGGCGTTCCGGTCTTCCAGTCGTTCCAACCGCAGTCTCGTCCTGCTCATTTCTTCCCCTTCAGCTTGACCGTTTTGGTCTTCGTTTCGATTACCTGCTCCTCGACCGTCTCCCCGAACTCGAGCGGGATCTCTTTGCCCAGTTCGAACAGGTGGAACTCCTGGCGCTCCTTGCACCATCCGTTCAGGCTCTTCTTGATGTGCTCCAGGGCGTGCTCTTTCGATTTGAACCCGACGACGTGCTCCTGGGTCTCGTCCTGGTAGAAGGTGGTGGTCAGCAGTACGAACATCACAGGTAGTCCTCCAGGTCCTTGCCGTACTTCTCCCGGAACGCCGCCAGGTCCGATTCGATCTCCTCGTCCGCCTCCCCCAGCTCCGCCTCCTTGCGGGCGATCCACGCCTCCAGCTGCTCCGGGGTCGAGCAGCCGAACTCGGACTTGGCGCGTTTACCGGCCTCGGCCAGCTGGCCCTCGGTCTTCGCGTGCGCCATCTCCAGGCGCTTGGCGGCGTCGGCCAGGGCCAGGTAGTCCTTCAGCTTGTCGTCTTTCATCGCTTCACTCCCTCACTAGAGACGCCGCTGGGCCTCGGTTACTCGGACCGAGGCCAAAAGTTCCTGCCTCATGACGTCTCGGGGGGTTTCGTCGTACCACCCGAGAAAATGACGGCACCCAGCGGGCTCCCCGAGAGCTTGGTCGATATGGTAGCACATCCGGGCGAAGTAGGTTTCACATTCTCCGACCGTGACCAAGCCGTCCCCCAGCCACCCGGTCAGGGTGATGGCACAGGCGGCCTCTACGGGATAGTCCTGAACGCACATCAGCGGCGGCGGGGTGGTCGTGGCCCCCTGGATCAGCCGGGGGTCGTCCGTCTCCAGGGCGGTGGCCAGCGCCGTGAGTCCCTCGTCGCTGATCAGGGGTGCGACGGCGGTGTGGAACACTTTCTGCCAGGTCGGTCGAATCGTCTCGGTCATCTCTGCTTCTCCCTTTCGATGGCCCCGTCGAACAGGGCCAGGACGTCTTGGTGGGTCCTGCTGTCGTTCATCGAGATCAGGGTGGTCCCGCCCATCCCGATCGATTGCGTCAGAGCCTGGGCGAGCGGTGACCAGTCTTTCCGCTGCTCCCGGCACACCTTGGCGATGGCCCCCAGGGCGCACCACCGGGCCGCATAGGGCGCGTCGAAATCACACTTGAACCCGTCTCCGGTCTGCGCCGCTGACCCCTGGCACCAGTGGGCAGGGTCGGCGATTAGGGCACGGGCCTTCAGCAGTAGCTGCAACGTGGTCACAAATCGGTCCTCCTAGTTGCTGTTACTGTCGGAGGGCTTGACCGGGGTCATCGGGGCGACGTCGGGGTTCTCGTACAGTTCGGGCTCCGACCCCCGCCAGACCCCGTCGCCCCGGATGTACCGGGTCGCGGCGTGTCCGTACTGCTTGAAGCAGACGTGACAGACCACGATCCACTCGGGCTTGACCCTGGTGAAGTCGGGCCGGACCAGCTCCAGGCCCGGCGCCTTGTAGAAGTGGTGGGGGCCGGACTCGAGGTGCCCACAGTGGGCAACCCGGTCGCCGTCCTTGGGCTGCAGCTCCTTGGCCAGGTACTCCTTCTGCTGCTTCAGGCGCTCGCGGCGCTCCTGGCGTTTCTTCTTGTTCATCGGACGACCCCCTTATCCTCGATGTCTCGGCAGGCGACGTTGATCGAATCGGGGTCATACCCCAGGTTGCGAATTTGCCAGTCCATCAGCATTCGCAGTTGTTCGACCACGCCCCGGTCGACCCACTTCTGCTTGGAACCGTCGGTTGATCTTACGACGTACTGTTCAGTGAACATCGGACTCGTCTCCTGGGAGTTAACTGATCGTCTTGTAACCGTTGTCCGAAATCCAGGCCGTCGCATCAGCCTTTTTGCAGAAAATCAGCTGGGCATCGGTAGGCTGTACCCCATCCTTCACGAACGCTAGCACCGTTTCGCCGTGCCGTTGGGTCTTGATCAACCACCACTTGCCGGTCGACCACGGGCTGCTGTAGGGTCCTTGGGGAGTCATCGGATTCGTCTCCTGATTCGGGTCTCGGTTCTCTCCACACCCCAATCATACCCCCGGAAATCGAATAAGCAAGTCAGAATTGCAAATTAATTCCCCTCCAGTGCGCTTAGTATCCGGCGCTTGGCCCCCTGGGACATCGCCGGGTCCTTACAGCGGTCAGTCAGCGCCCCCCGGAAATCCCCGACCCGACCGCCCAGCCCGGAGAGCGTGTTGAAGAAGGCGGTGTAGTCCGTCCCCTGGGCCTTGTCGACCTTGACCTCTTTAGCCCGGTAGCAGTCCTCGGTCTCTAGGGGGACCCGCTCGACCTCCCCGTCCTCGTACAGGACGTTCAGACAGGGCTGGGTGTCCATCTCGTCAGAGCGCCGGCGCATGAAGCATCCGCAGTTACTTATGTAGAACCCCTTTCCACTACGATCTGATCCGGCTACGATAATACCGTCGCCAGTCTGGAGATCGTAGACATGCCCCCGATACTGAAACTTCCGAATCTTGACGATGCGATTCGCCGCTACGTTGCTGGTGAATCGATCCCGACGATTGCAGATAGCCTCGGCTGTTCTCGTACTGGCTTCACTAATGCCCTTCGGAGAGCCGGTGTCTCTATCCGGACCAGCTCGGAGGCGGGCCTCATTGTATGGTCCCAACTGACCCCGGAGGAGAGAGCCGCCCAGACTTCGGCTGCCCACCAGGCCAGGAGAGGGGCCATAGATCCCCCCGAGAGAAGAATGGCCCGAGCCAGAACTCGGTATGCCCGCTGCCTGCACAGCTCGCCGATGGAGCACCGCCTCGCTGACGTGTTGCGGCTCGCTGGAGTGTCCGTAGAACAGCAGTTCCCTCTGGGTGGTTACAACATCGATGTCGCCGCTGACGTGTTGTCCGTCGCCGTGGAGATGACCACGGGCAGCTGGCAGTCGAGTAAGCAGAGCAACCCGGTTTTTCGCCAGAGAACTGAATACATCCTCAATCAAGGCTGGTGCGTGGTGTTCGTTCTGAAGGCGAGTATCGAACATCTCCCCTACGCCACAGAGCACCTCTTGTCCTTCCTGAATGCTGTCAGCAATGACAAATCCCTGCTGGGTAAGTACGGGGTGGTTCCCGGTCACCCGAAGTACAAGCCCATCAGCTGTCGTAAGCTCGACGGCCTTCCCAGAATAGAAGGATTTTAGGCCAGCCTGAACGGTCCCAGAGACGTAGTTACCTGGGAGGAGACAGTTCACTACGTTCCCCGACAGGAAACCCAGGTGGTTGTCCCCGAAGAACGCCGCGGCGTATCCCCTGACCCTGGCCTTCCAGCCGATCACCTTGTCGGCCGGGTCGGCCTGGGGGTGCCCACAGCCCCGCTTCCAGACGTAGGCGTGGATGACCGCGACGTCCGGGACCAGCGAGGACGGCCTGGGCGGGTGCACCTCCGACCCCCAGGGGAACCCCCACAGGTTGACCAGTCCCGCGCCGGTAGCCACCCCAGGGGCCAGGTCTTGTAGCACCCCGCATTCGACCAGCGTCCAGTAGGCCGATCGGTCCTTCCCCCCGTAGTTGTGGTGGGGCAGGTCATGATTGCCCGGCACCGCCCACCCCTTCGGGAGGTGCTTGATCGCGAAGTTGATCAGTTCCGGGCCGGGGTTCCACTTATCGAAGACGTCGCCAGGATAGACGACGATGGGGGGCATCCCAGGGCCGTTGACGGTTGAGACGAACTTGGACAAGACCCCGAGACTACGGGCCATCGCCCCGTACCAGTCGGGTTCCCCCGACCGGAAGCTGGGGGCCTGGTGGGACAGGTGCAGGTCCGAAACCGCTACGACGAGGGCTTGCCTTGTGACTTTCCGCACAGCGGACACCGGCCGACCGTCATCACCGCCAGCTCCTCCGCCGCCCTTCCAGCCCTTCGCGCTGATTGGCATACTTCCTCCTGTGCTTGGCGGAGCGCCGTGAGGTAGTAGTTCGCCCGTTGGATCTCCCCCCTCAGCGCCCCGGCTTTGGTTAGCTTATCGGCCAATCCCTTCGGGGGGATTGATGGTTTGTTAGACAAAGTCTTACGGATTAGCTTGGCTTGCTTGATCTTTTCCGCCAGCTCTACCCGTTTCATGGCCTTGTCGGCTATCATCCTCGCGTCTGTAGCGCGCCCCTCCGCATTCTGTGCCGATTCCAGTAGCAGACGCCAACTTCTCGCCGTGGACGTTGCCTGCATCACTACAGACGCGACACCATCCCTCTCGGCCTGGGCCAATTCGATCTCGGAAAGGATTTCCTGGGCCTTGTCCACCCAGGTGAGCTTATCTGCCCTATCCTGGGCAGCAGTCAATCGCTCCTGGGCCATCCGGTCCGCCTGTTCGGCCTGGCGGACCCCAGACTCCAGGGTGGAGAGGACCGAATCGATCAGATCGAGGCTCACGGTACGGTTCAGGACGCGAGAGGCGTCAGCGGGGGAGCAAGACAGCAGGAAGGGGGGCGCAAACTGTAAGCCGAAGTTTAGGTCGGATACTTTCAGGAGGTTGGTGATCTCCTGGGGGATGCCCTGCCGGACCACGGCACCGAATTCAGACCCGTTCAGCTTGTAGAAGTGTTTCGATTTGGTCTTACCTCGGCTGACCTCCGCCCCGTCGGCCTCCAGGGTCGCCAGACAGTCGGACTTGCCCCTGGCCACAAAGCCACCGCCGGGGCCGGAGACCCCGATCCAATTCAGGGCACGCACGACCGTGGATTTCCCCGCCCCGGTTTCGCCCCACAGGACGGTCAGCTGGTCCAATTGGAGCTCCAGCGAATCGTGCATCTGGAACCGTTCAAGCCTGATCCTTGACAGCATCAGCCCCGCCCTCCGGTTCGAACAGCTTCAGCACTTCCGGATCGGCCTCAAGGATCTTCTTGGCGCCCTGCTCGAGTTCCTTGCAACTCTCTTCCATCTCGCGCTCGTGTGCTTCGCAATACCGTGCCCCGGCCTCGTCACACACCTGCAGGTCGCACTTGAGGCAGAGCCCATTCTGGAGCCGCAGCCCCTCGCGCTCCCGCTCCCCCAGCACCTTGTCCAGTTCGGGGCCGAGGGTCAGGTGCCGCTTCACCCTGGTGATGAGGATGACCAGCTCGTGAATGAACAGGAAATCCGGGTGGTCGACCTTGATGGAGTTGGACAGCCGGTGGGCGCTCCTGGCGATGTCCCGGCGGGACTCGTTGCTTTCCCACTGGGTCATTTACCGATCCTCTGGGCGCGCTTGATCAGCTCGGGGGCCTTGTACTCCCGGAAGAAATCTTCCAAGCGCATTACGAGGATACTGTCGGAGTACGTCTGCAGGATCATGTATTGGGAGTCGACTGGGGCGGGGATGAAGTCCAGGGGGGCGACGATGATGCTCCGGCGCTGGTCCTTGCGGGCGACGATGGCCCAGGTGTTGATTCCGGCCTCCTTGGCCTGTCGGGACGCCTTGTCGATCCAGTCGTGCCAGTTGCACCCCTTCGTGCCGTGCTTGCCGTCGGGCTTGTCGATCAGGTCTTGGAGAGACAGGTCACTGTACCCCCGCTTCAGTTCGAAGAACACCGACTTGATGAGGTTGTGTCCCTCCTCGGCGGTGCAGGCAATGTCGCCCGAGTGTCCTTTTGCTTCTTTACCGACCTTGCGTCGGACGGTTGCACGGGCTCCGGACGCCTGGGAGCGGTAGAAGACGTTGTCATCCTTCCCCCGGCTGTACCAGAGGGAGAGTTCTTTACAGACTGACCTCTCGAATTGACCACCCTTAGCCATTTACTCTCCCCGCTGCTTCTCGAGTTCACGGGCCCGCCACGCGGCGTCCAAAATGCCCTCGATGTCTTCGACCTTCGACCCCTTGCCCCGGATGCCGGCACAGAGGGCCTTCTTCAGCAAGTGCTGAAGTGCCGGGCAGGTCACGTTGAACGCCTCAAGCACCGCGTACACGTCCACGAGGATGGGCTCGCCCTTGCCGTCGGCCGGGCGGATCTTCCGGAGGTACTTGGAGCCGCCGTGCTCCTGGATCGGCTTGTCATACCGGGACGGTTTGCTGACCGGGATCTTCTTGGACTCGGGGAATTCCCCTGCCAGGGTGTACGGATCACCCGGCTGTACCTGGGAAGCGACCCGGACCGACCCAGAAGGGACCTCACCGGACTTCAGCGTCCCGGCCTGAAGCACCGGGTAGGGGTAACAGGCTCCGCAGTAGGAGAGTCCGCCATATTTCAGATCTGAGCTCGGCTGGTCCAGCACCAGGCCGCAGGCGGTGCACTTGCGCAGGGCCGAGCACCCCTCACTCTTGGAAAGAGTCGATTCCATCCGACACTCGAAGCAGTACCAGCGGCTGTCGACAGCCATGTTCTGCTTACCACACTTGAAGCAGGCCCCGATGGTCACCTGATCGATCTTCACTTCACTCACTTCTCCGGTCTCCTCGTTCACTTTCAGGTTGAGAACTCCCCCAGGTGCGGGCCGCTCCGGGTCCCCGTACAGGACCTTGGCACACTCGTCGGTGCACTTGGCGCAGAGCACCTTCGGATTTTTGGTGACCCCGAACTTGCACCTCTGGCACAGGAACAGCTCTTTATCGTCCACGCAGGCCCCCTCCTCCTCTTTACGGCAGAAAGTGCACAGGCAGTTGACCCTGGGCCCGACCCGGCGGCAGTGGATGCAACTGCCCCAGGTCGACCCGTAAGTGGAGTTGCTCTTCACGTGTACCTCTTCTTCCGGTCGACCCCGGACTCTTCCTCGATCTCCCGCCAGACCTTGCCGACCAGCTTACTCAGCTCGGCCTCGCGGTTCTCGGATTCGATGATTCTGATGAGCTTCGTCCGGGTGCAGTCCTGCCCGAACTCGGGGGCCTTGATCCGCTGCCCCTCCTGCTTCCAGTGCTGCTCCGAGATCAGATAGTCGACGCAACTCCCGACCTCGTCGATTCCCGTGTTGAAGTAGATGGGGACTTCAACCTTGGCCTCGTGGCCCGTGTACCGGCTCCGCTTGATATGAAACTCGCACAGGTTGCCGATGTGGCGCTCCTTCTTGCGGATCTCGGTGCTCTTGAGCTTGCGCTTGGCCCTGGCCCAGACGTCGACTTGGGCGTAGAAGGTTAGCGCCCGCCCGCCCCCGGTGGTCTCGGAGGGGAACGGGGCGCCGATGTCATCGCGGGCCTGGCGGATGACGATGAGGATAGATTTGGTCCGCGCCAGTTTGGGGATGATGCGCCTGACGAACTGGGAGTTCTTCTTGGCGCGGTCCATCCCGTAGCTGCCCTTCTCGGGCTTGGTCCCCTTGATGTGGGCTTTCCTGTCCTCGTCGAACTTCTTTTCGTCGGCCTCGCTGGTCAGGCCGTCCATGCTGTCCAGGGCGTAGATGCACGGCCCCTTGTCGAGCGCGATGTCCAGGTTGTAGTAGAAGTCCTCTACCGTCTCACTGTGCCAAGGGAGCTCGTCCAGGTAGCAGGGGGGCTCCAGCCTCGCGGCCATCTTAGACCCGAAGTGCATTTCGGCGTCCATCTGGGCGCCCAGCTCCACCGCGTCATAGAAGAACTTGTAGTCGTCGTAATGCGGGTTCTGGGCGGCCTCGGCGAATGCGACGAGCGAGATCCACGTCTTGCCACTGTTGCTTCCGCCACTGAACGTGAACATGCTACCGGGCACCAGCCCCACGTCGGGGTGCCCGGTGCATGCCATGTTCAGCAGGGTGCTACCCAGGGAGAGCCCCAGGTCGTAGTCGGGCTCTTCGATGAGGGGGCGCTCCAGGAGCCGCTCGCGGATCTCCTCGGCCGTCTCACCCGTTGACTTCGGCTTCTTTGCCATCTCATCTGCCCTCTACTTGTTTTCCAGTCCCCGAGGGTGGAATCGAACCACCGTCACCCTGTTGTCAGGGGGCTCTTCCACTGAGCTACTCGGAGATACCGTTTTAGGCCAGTAGTGGTCCAGTCGCAGCTTACACGATGTCCCACTACTGGCCGATCGGCGGGGCGCACGGTTACCCGTATTCTCCGCACCCGAGACCTAGGAACCGAGGTGCGGAATAGCCGAATTTTGGTGGTGTCTACTATGCCGACTCCTTCAGCTTCGCGTCGATCTCGTCCTGAATCTCCTTCCGGTATATCTTGAAGCCGAGGTCCGCCTGGATGCCCAGCCTGATTTTCCCGCGGTCGATGTCCACCGTGGTGATTTCGATGCGCTCTCCCTGCGGGGTGGTGATCACGATGACTTCGCCCTGCTTCCTTGACAACACGAGCATTCCCATACCCACTCCTTTACATCTGGTTCTGACAGGCCCCCGCCCGGAATCGAACCGGGTGGCTGTCTCACTCCCCGATATTAGAGCACCGCCGCGTCTTAGACCAGCCGGAACCGTCTGCAGTCTCGCCCGGCTTACTACACGACAGTCAGTCACTACGCCCTCGGGGCTAGCGGGGCGGGTACACCAGTACCTCTGGGGGCAGGGTAGGCTTGTGGAGTCGAACCACCCCTCCGGTCGGCCTTCGCGTTGGTGATATCCCCGACGCTAACTTTTCCGGCGTGCCCCACGGACACCTAACGCCCATCGTAGCAGATTACTTCCCCCGGCGCGTCTTCGGCGGGGGAAGGTCGTCGTCATCGTCCGGGGGTGCCGGGCGGTTGCGCTTCGGCTTGGGGGCCTCCTCCTCGGGCTCCTCTTCCTCTTCCTTGGGTGCCTTGCGCTTTGCCTTCGGTGCCGGCTCATCGTCATCGTCGGCCGGCTTGGACTTTGTCTTGGCCTTGGGCTTCTCCTCTTCGGCCTCTTCCGGGCCGAACGGCTTGCAGAGGGAGGCCTGGATGCCCTTGAAGGATTCGCCGTCCTCGTCCTCCAGGGTCAGCAGCTTGCCGTCTGGGCTGATCTTCTTGACCTCGTACTCGCCACCCTTGTAGTACACCAGATCGCCGAGGGCGTATTCAGGGGCGGGCTCATCGTCCTCATCCGCCGGCTTGGCCTTGGCCTTCGGTGCCGGCTCATCGTCGTCATCGACCGGGGGACGCTTCCGGCTGGTGCTGGGGGCGGGCTCATCGTCGTCATCCTTGGGAGCCCGCCGCGACGTCTTGGGAGCTTCGGCCTCCTCCTCTTCCTCGTCACGGCGCTGGGTGGTCTTGGCACCGACCCCGCCGCCCTTGCGAGCCGTCTTAGGGGCGTCGTCCTCGTCCTCATCCGGCACCTGCATGAACGCCTTCTTGAGCTCCTCGTAGGTCGGGATCTTGAGGAGGTCATCCAGACAGTAGGCGTCGTCGATCACGCTGTCCGGGTACGGCTTGGGCCGCTTCTTGAACTCGATGTCGGACATCTCGAAGCAGGAGCCCCGGTCCATCTTCTTCTCGGAGACGCCCACCTTCAGGATGTACCCGAACTTCGGGTCGGCGAATCGGTCGAAGTCGTCGTCCGGATCCATGTTGTCGAGCTTCTTCTTCAGGAAGTCCCCGAAGAGGAAGTAGCTGTATTCGAACAGCTGGATGCCGGCGTCCTCGACGTCCCTGGAGACGACGTTGAACAGCTGGCGCTCCTTGGGCTTCAGGGAGCCCAGCTCCTTGACCTCCTTGTCGGTGATGTCCGGGTCGTCGAAGCGCTGCTTACGGTACTCGCAGATCGGACAGGCGGACTTGCCGGACTTGGCCGGACAGACGAAGCTCTCGTTGTTGGGGCCGATGCCGCGGTGAATCCAGAACGTCCGCTCCCAATGGAGCTCGCCCTCGGCCGCGTTGGGGTTGCCCTTCCCGACCACGAACGGGATGATGTCGAACCGGATCGGCCCGGCCTTCTGGATCAACATGAGCCTCACCCCCGCCGGGATCTTCAGGATGCTCTTGCCGCTCCCCGCCTCGTGCTCGCTGGCCCACTTGCGGGCCGATACCACCTGCCTCTGCCTCTGGTCGCTCATACTTGATTCTCCGACTGGTTCTGTTGGGGGTTATTCCTGATCTTCTCGCCGCAGCTGGGCGCGGCCCTTCCATCGGCCCTTGTCGCCCTGTTGTTCCTCAAACTTCTCGCGCGTCCTGGGGTCCTTGTTGACGGGGCTCGAGAAGTAGTCCCTGGTCCACAGCAGCACCAGATCCTCCAGTGCCGACTTCTTGTGGACGATCGCGTCGACGTCAGCTTTCGCCAGGTCGTACAGGTAGGTCGCCTCGATCAGCTCCTCGTGTGCCTTGATGACCTCCCGTTGGGTGGTCACGGTGGCGGCGATCTGGTCTACCGTCGGCTTCTTGTCCGGCTCCAGCCCGTACATGACGGGTCGTTGGCGTATCCGCAGAGACATATCGGCCTCTACGACGCCCAGGTTCACCTTCGCGTGGGCGACCTCCTTCTTCAGCTCGGCCAGTCTCCGGGACGCCCGGCGCATCAGGTTGGGCTGAGCCAGCCACTCCTCGTCCAGCCGGTCCTGATCGATGACGACACTGTGTCCGATCGAATCGTCCTTCGCCTTTTCCTTGCTCATCATTCACCTCGGAAATGGAAACCGGGGCCGCTCTTCCGGGACCAGCATCCCCGGCCCCGGTTTCCTCTCGCTTCAGGGAGAACATGTGGTGGTTAGTTACTTCATTATCGTCCCTCCGGGGCCCCGATTCAAGCTCGGTAGGTAACACACAGTGTTAGGGTACTCGCATCTGATGGACTGTTTCGTTGTAGGTCACATGGCTGGGCCCTCCTCGCCGCCGCATCCCCGCGGCTGTCGCCAACAATCATCAGGTACGCCATACAGTCGGAGCGTCAATCCGGACTATTTGGTGACCTTATTTCGAGTGTAGGAACTCCCAGGTCATCGCCGTCAGCCCGGCCTTGCCCGAGGCGTAGGTGTCGAACCGGAAGACCATCAGCAGGTTCGCACAGCGGGGCATCAGCTTGGGATTGGGCTTGTCGGACAGGAGGATGGCCTGGGCGTACCCCAGCACCCCCCGCCGGGCGGACTCGGCCTCGGATTCGGCCAACCCCTTCAGGATCGGAGCCACCTGCGCCCAGGTCGCGCCGGGGTTGACCAACGCCTGCGCCAGCGTCTTGCTCACCTCCCCGATGTCTTGTTTCTTGACCTCCTCGAGCTGGTCCGCCTCGTTCTCCAGAGCCAGTACGCCCTCAAGGATGTTAAGGGCACGTCGCGCGCACCCGTCAGCCACCACAGCGATGCGCTCTTGGACGTCTTGCGACACATAGTCCACCCCCTCCCCTTCGACGACCCGCTTGATCAGGACTTCCAGGTCCTTGTAGCTGATCGGGCGCAGGTCAATGATCTTACAGCGGGACTTGATGGCCTCGCGGATCTTCTCCGGGTTGGTGGATGCCAGCATGAACACGACGTGAGGCGGGGCTTCCTCCAGATACTTTAGCATCGCCCCCTGACTTTCAGTCGTGCACGCCTGATACTCGTCGAGAAGCCATATCCGCTTCTTACCGCCCTGACGGGGCCGCAACCCCAGTCGCAGGGCGATGTTTCGCACCATGTCGATGCCGCGGTCGTCCGAACAGTTGATTTCGAAGAAGTCGTCCTGATGGCAACCCAGCTTACCGGCCATGATCCTCGCTATGGACGTTTTCCCCACCCCCGGCGGACCTACGAACAGCAGCCCCTTCGGAAACGTCGGCTGTCCGAGCATCCCCTGGAGTACCTTGACGGCGTTGTCCTGGCCGACTACCGCCTTGAACGTCTTGGGGCGCCACTTCTGGTAGAGTCCGGTCTCCTGGGTCGGTTCTGGCTGCTCTGCCATGTCGTCTCCTGTGCTGTTCGAAGCGCTTGTCTTGGACCTGATATCCGAGGAGTATCAGGTAGTAGGAAAACATTACCGTCGGAACGGTCATTTCGTGTTCTGGTTCCCGGTGGGGCTCGCCCCGGACCGTTCCCCCCCCGGAGCCCGAATAGAACAGGATAATGACGGCCTCCTTACGGGTCTGGGCGTTCGGGGTTGTGCTGGCCGGTGTACTGGTTGTTCGCGATCTTGCCGTGCCCCCGGCGGCCCCTTTGCATGTAGCGGTCGACCGCCCCGTTCTTGTGGGCGTCCTGCTTGATCTCGGCGCGGATGCGGTCCTCGTAGCACTGGTAGCACTCGGTCCCCCGCGGGATCTCCGCCCCACACCCGCAGTTGACCATTTGAGACCTCCTACGCGGCCACGGGCCCCCAGACGCCGGACTGGTCGGGCACCCATACTTTTTTCCGCTCCCATGACTCGCCGGGTTCGCAGACTTCAGCCTCCACCCCGATGGGTATGGTTATCCAGTCCCAGGCCTTCGGACAAGCCTCGGTGATCGTGTACTTGACTATGTCGATGTAGTCCTGCAGCTCGTCCTCTACGACGTCGCCGATGAGCGAATCGTGGATCTGCCCGATCAGCACCGACTTCATCTTGTACTTGCGGAGCCAGTGCTGGATGCGGGTCAGCGACCACAGCATGATGTGGAATGAACTCCCTTGTATGGGGTAGTTCAGCACCTGATTGCGGCGGTACAGCCCGTGGCAACGGAACCCGGTCAGTAGGTCGAAGTAGCCGTTCGCCAAGTAGTTCTTGTAGTGCCGGTCCTTCCACGCCGTGTACTGGACGAAGCGCTTGCCCCACATGGACAGTTCGACCTGCTTGACCCGGTACTCGAAAGTACCGGGGACGGGCCGGCCCTTCGGGTCGCAGCGCCCACAACTGGTGATCCCCTTGGACGCCAGGTAGTCGGTCAGCAGCGTCCCGTCGGGCATCTTGGCGCCGGCGGAGGCCGCCTCCCAGATGTGCGGGGCGCACTGGAAGTAGACCGACCCGTAGAACTCGGGGAACACGAAGCGGTTCTTGGACCAGTCCCGCACGGTCTTCTTGGCCCACGCCTTGTTCTCCTTTCGGGCGCAGAACCCCGGCTCGAATAGGAACATCTCCTCGGCCATGTCCCCGTGCATGTCGCCGGCGCCGACCAGATAGTCCCGCATGGTCGGGTCTTTGTGGTAGCAGTACGCCACCTTGACCTCCGCGCCCCCGATGTCGACCTCGACGATCCGCCGCTTGCGTGACCGGGGGATGTACGACTTCCGGATCATCTTCCCCAGCTCGGGATCGCGGGTGGGGATGTTCTGGAAGTTCGGCTCGACGCATGAACTGCGGTATGAACGGGCGGTCGTCAACTGGAAGCCCGGATGTATGTACCCGTCACACTCCTCCCGCATGATCCCTTGGAAGTAGGTGCTGACCAGCTTGGACAATTTGCGCAGTTGGAAGTAGTCCTTGATGAAGGGGTCGTCGTACCCCACGAAAGCGGACTCTTCCGTGCTGGGCTTGCCCTTCTCGGTGAAGTCCCGGCACGGGTTCTTCAGGGCGCCGAACCACACCCCGGCCAGTTGCTCGGCCGAGGAGAGCTTGGACTTCTCGCCGTAGAGCCGCTTCCAGGTCTTCCACACCGGGGATTCGCGGAGCTTGGACTTCAGAGACTCGATCTGGGATTCCAGCCCCTTCATCGTGGATTTGACGTACTCGACGTCAACCCGGATGCCGTTCTCCTCCATCTGCGCCAGGGCCAACGTCCCCTCGTGGAGCAGCTTGTAGGCCCCGGCGGTCTGCGGCCGACAAATCATCCTTAATTCCCTTCCTCAGATGACCTTGGCGGGGGTCACGCCCTGCTGGTCCTGATATTTCCCGCCCTTGTCGGCGTAGGTCTCCTCGGGGATCTCGTCGAGTACATGGAACTCCATCTGTGCGATCCCCTCGCCCGGATAGATGACCGCGACGTTGCTGTTCAGATTGCTGATCTCGATGGTCAGGTGACCCCGCCACCCCGGCTCGGCCGGGGTCACGTTCACCAGTATCCCGCAGCGGGCGTAGGTGCTCTTCCCGATCGTGATTCCCTTCAGGTTGACGGGCATCTCGATCCACTCCAGGGACCGCCCCAGGACGTACCCCAGGGGCGGGATCAGCAAGACGCCGCCCTCCAGGACGAGCACGTCGTCGAACATCTTGCCCAGCACTTCGGGGTCCTGGTTCTTCGGATCGACCCGCTGGCAGTGGGTGTTCTTGAACACCTTGAACTCACCGGCCAGGCGCAGGTCGTAGCCCGAACTGGTCAGCCCGTAGCTGATCCCCTTGTTGACCGATTCGGAGAACGGGGTCAGCATCCCCGCTTCGAGGGCCAGCTTCCGGATGGACTTGTCGCACAGAATCATAGGTCGATCCCCCAGGACTTCACTTCATCGGCGGGCGGGTCGTAGTTGGTGACAGCTTCGTGTGGGACCAGCTTACGGGCCTGGATGTAGCCCTTCAGGTTGCCACTCATTCCCCGGTTGTTCATCCCGAAACCGTACCTCAGCGGGGTGGCCTGGTGCTCAACCGGGCTGGCGTGGACGGGGCGGGACGTGATGAGCCGGTGGTAGGTCTTCTTCATCTGCTCGAGCGTCCCGTCCTTGTCGTGGTTCATGTAGCTGATCCAGGCGCACCGGGCCGCCGAGCACTGGATCAGGTCGGGCATCGCATCGACCTCGCCCAACGGGTCGTACACCCGCCACTCGAACTTCATCTGCTCTTCGAACGGCACGAACGGCAGGTGCCACTGGCCGAACTCGAGTAGCTGGGGGACGCTCTGCCGGCGGTGGAGAAACATCAGCCGGGCGATGTGCCGCAGGTGGGGGTCGGCGTACTGGTCGCAGCGCAGCGAGAAGAAATTGTCCCAGGCCGAGCTCGTCACCACCTGGGTGATCCACGCGAACGGCTCCAGCAGGCGGTTGCAGTCCTGCTTGTGGAACCCCAGCTCGTGCAACCGCCGGGCCGCCTCGATGTTCTGTTCCCGGATGGCGGCCCAAATCGTGTTGCCCTTCTCGACCACCTCGGGGTCGGAAACGCCCTCCCCCTGCATGCCGGATTGGTTCTTCGTCCACTGGGGGAAGAACGGGTCGTTCCGCACCCCGTCGATCATGACCTTCAGCGGGATGGCCCGAGAGCTGGCACTGTTCTTCGACTCGTTCTCGGTCATCGACCGCCCGACCGAGACGACACATTGCTCGCCCCAGTTGTCAGACACCATGCGGTGCGTGACCTCTTCGGCCAGTACTCGTCGCGGATAGCGTATCACAAATGTACTAAGCCGCACGCCCGATGGACTGATCGAGTCTCGTTCCATCCTGCATTCGTAGCCCATTACCTGACCTCCTGATGGTGCTTGTAGCCCTCGAAAACCTTCGTCGTCAGCACGCCGTCGGGCCAGATCACCGTGACCTGTTTTCCCTTGCGACCAGCGGCGTAGTTGTGGGTGCTCCAGGTCCCGCCGTCCTTCATCCACTGGAACTCTTTCGGGCAGACGATCAGGTGGTCGGACAGGTCTACGATCCGCCGGTTCCGCTCGTGGAAATCCGCCGGCGGCAGTACCTCGTCCCAGCAGATGTTGAACGCCCGCAGCTGGGGGACCAATCCGGGGTGGGAGAAGATCCGGGGCCTGGGGTCCAGCCTGTCGGCGATCATGGCGGCCTGGTCATCCGCGCCGATACAGTCGCCGTGGTGGAACGTAGTCGGGGCCAGCTTGATAAGGTATTGCTTCAGGGTAGCCCGCTGCTTGTCTGTTAGTCCCTTCCGCGTCCCGGTGAACCCGACGATCATAGGATTTCGTCTCCCCGGAGTGCCTTATCCACCGCGAAACACCCAATCCCGCATTGGATGTGGTTCTCCGACTGGTATCGCCCGGCCTTCGGGTCCAGCTCATCCAGCATGATCGGCTTCCCGTCACTGTCCTTAATCGGGGAGCGCCCAATGTCCCGGCAGATTTCAGCCGCCCGCTTGAAGTGTTCGGGGAAATCCACTCGGATCTTGTTCCAGTACCCCATGCCCCCTTTCCAGCACCCGATGCAGTTGTTGTTCTGATACCCGAGCTGATACATCTCGGGTATCCTGATCCCCGCCCGGTGGATCAGAGCCAAGCAATCCCCCCTCGTGATCTTCATTTCGATCAGGGGCCACCAGCACTTGAGGTCGGGAAACCTGTCCTCAAAATCGATCGCCCGGTCGGCCTCCTCAAGATGAAACCCCCAGACGTGAACGTCCCCTGGCTTCTGGTACTGTTCACGCAGCTTTCGCTTCAGCTCCATCGTACAGCGAGCCCCATAAGGCCCGTTGATGTACCGCTCCTTAACGGCGACGTCAAAGTGGTCCTCGTAATTAGGATTCTTCAGGACGATTACGGTTCTCCCGGTCCAGCGTTCTACGTCCTTCAGAAATCGCTTGTTGTCCGGGTGCTCCCCGCCGGTGTCGCAGTAAACTAACTCAGCACTCGGATGTTCATTTACCGTCAACTTGGCCGCCACGGCCGAGGGAGCACCGCAGGAGAACCAGACTAGATACCTACTCATACGACTACTCCCGAATAGCCTACCGTCTGGTAATGTCTTCCCGATTGACCCATACGGATCGTTCGGGTGTAACCATCAACCCGGATCGCTGATGCGTGGCTTCGATTAGGTCAAGCAGTACCGAGGAGGCTGTAGTTTCCAATTCCTCTGGCGTCGTAGGGAATCGTGGGTAGTTCACGAATCCAACGACATACCCGACCTCCTCACCCCCTGTGTACAGGTAGCAGGTCGACTCGATGGTTACACATAGCCCCTGCTTAGCACATCGCTCCCGTAGAACCTGCTTGACCACCTCGATAGGGCCAGACAGGTAGAGCCTGACCCACCACGTCTCAGCATTGTGTGCAGTAGTATTCACAACTCCACCCCCACCTGCGGGCCGACGATACGGCCCAGTTGCATCGTGTACAGCGCGTCGAGCCCGTTGTAGAGCAGTAGCTTGTCCAGGCTAACCTCTCGCAATCGGTTCCGGCTGTTGCCCGAATCGGAGCCCATGTAGGCCTTCAGGTGGTCGTCGTAGCGGTCCACCCCCAGCTGGACGAACGCCTGGAACTTCAGAGACTTCGTCATCGGCTGGTTGTTCATCGTGTGGACGGCGACCATCGTGTCGAGCACCAGATTGTTCACCCAGCCCCCCAGTTGTCGCGACGTCCACTTCGTCTCGAACTTCATGTTGTGGGCCACCTTCGGCTGATTCCCGAACAGGATCTCCTGTGCGGCCCGCTTGGCGGCCCCCATCCACGGGAAGGCCACAGCAGTCTCCCCGTCGGAGAAGGCCGCGGTCAGGATCTCGGCGTCCGCATGGTCGGGTTTCGCCCGGTCCGTCTCGTAGTCGAACGCCAGCGGCACGTCTCCGTACTGCCTCAGCAACCTGGCAGCCTCCTCGGGGTCTTTCGGACGCCTGACCAGTGACTCGGGGTCAACCGGGGACTCCTTGTATGGCCGCGAATCCTTGGCGAAGGCGGCCTCAAGATGACCCTCCCAGATCACCTGGGCCGGATTATCGTCCCGGCGGGCTTTCCCCTCGCGCTTGACGAAGCTGGGGTGATAGGCCGGGCAGACCCAGGCGTTCAGTCGCCGGCTGGGGATCTTGTACCCCGCCCAGCGCATGATGCCGCCGGCGTCCTCCTGCCACATCCAGCCGATGACCGATTCACACGCCCGGCCCCCCAGCAGGACGACGGAGCTGGGCTGCAGTTCGTGAATCAAGCGTAGCACCTTCGGGCGGCACCACCCGATCATCTCCTCCTTGGGTATCTTGTTCTTCGGCGGTCGACAAGACAATGCGTTGGTAACCCAGCAATCCCGGAACAGGTCCACCCCCAGCCGCCCGAGGGTGGACCTGAGATGCTGTCCGGTTTCGCCGACGAACGGGCGCCCCATTTCGTCGTCGGTCTGATTAGGCGCCTCTCCGACGACCAATATCCCGCGCCCGCCCTTGCCCTTGACCGGCATCTTCGGGGTCATGCAGCCCTTGTGGAGCTTGCACTGCCCGCACTGGGGCTCCCGCAGTGCCGCCAGGGACAGGGGGACCTGCCGGTTCGGCATCTCACCGGGCGCGAGTATCGGTCGTCTGTGCACTAGCTCCCCTCCTTGTGGCGGACCCACTCCTTGTCGGCTTCCACCCACTTGTAGAGGATGGCGTCGCCCTCCCCGCCCCACCGCACGATCACCGGCGTCCGCCCCTGCCGGTCGGGTTCGGGCTCTTTCTTGAGCAGCGTCAGGATCTCCGAGTGCCCGACCGCCGCGACGTTGACCGACAGGGGCACCCACGCGTTGTCCGGCCTGATGTAACCCAGGCGGTAGACGGCCTCCTTGTCCGGCCCGGTGGGGTTGTCGCGGCTGGGACGCCAGGACTCGGGCATCCTGGTGTCCCGACTAGACTCCGCCTCGTCGTCCTTCTTGGACTTCTTGGCCTCACTCTTCTTTTTTGCTTCGCCCACTTTTCATCTCCTCTTGAGGGATTGTTAGGGAGGTCGCGTAGGTGTACGCGCCCCCGTCGATGCGCAACGTGCCTTCAGACAGGAAGACCTCGTTGTACTTTTTGATCAGTTCGTTCAGCAGGGTCGGGGGGATCATGAAAGTTATGTCGGCCCCCTTCCACGTCACGGTGCGGGTTTCCTTGTACCCGCCGGTGGCCCCGCGCCCCGTGACGTGGAGCTTGCCCTTGCTGATCCGGACCTCGATCATGTTCGTGTCGGGCGTGTGCTGGCTGTAGATGTTCGCCTTCTCGATGGCCTGCTCCAGTCCCTTGGGCAGCGTGACCGGCTCTCCCTGCTCTTCCAGTAGCGCCGAGATCGCGTCGGAGGGGAAGTCCTCGGCGTACCGGCGGCAGGACAGGACGAACCCGCGGGCGTTGCGGAAGTGAATCCAGTTGTCGGTCTCGCTGAACTCATGGACCCCCAGGCTGGTGACGGCCTCGATGGCCTGGCGCTTGACCAGTACCGGACGTTGGACCCCGGTCTTCATCTTCCAGCGGCACGCCTGGAAGTCATCGCAGTTGTGGGTAACGATTCCGTCACCAATGTAGGTATGAGCGTGATCTACCGTCATCGAGTGGACCATTCCGTCGTAGCTCTCGCGAGCTAAAGTAAACCTGACCCAGCACGCCTCGGTTACGAACCCCCCCAAGCACCTGTCTGAGTCCAGAACCCTCATACCTTCCACGAGGTTACAGGCGCGGACCTTTATTTCCACATCGCCCATGTGCGAGGGCTTCGATCCGGGGTATCGGACTCCACTCTTCTCTCGATCCTTTTCCACGAAGGGGTAGTCCATACTCCGCCCATATGCTCGGAGGCAGGCGTCGGCCCCGTCGGGATTATCCCCGAACTTATCCCAGAAAATGTCGCACTGAGTCTGTCGTTTGCCCCACTTCGGAACCTCACTAGGACGGACTCTGAACAGCATATCCGGGACGCCGTACCTGACGGTGATCAGGCGCTCCTCCATGAGCGCCTCCTCTTCGGTATCGAAGCATGCCAGTACCCAGCAGGCGTCCGCCCTCTGAGTATTCATCCTGATTCGAACGTCTGATCGTCCCTCCCGTCTGGGGTTTCTCCATTTTCCTGTCCAATTACGGGGCCCGGTGACTCCGACGCGAAACTGCTGCCCGCGTCGGAGTAGGTAGACGATGTATTTGTCCTGGAACGCAGCATCCAGCTTGACCACGCATTCGTGATTCGTAGTGTAGCGGGTCGTCTTGTTGCCGGCGGTAAGGACTACCAGCTCGCCCTTGTACGGGCGCTGCCCTATCTGCGTGACTTCGTGCCCGAGTTTGAACTGGTTTCGACACTCTGTGTTCGCTCCGATGATCCGCCGGTTGGTTTTTCCCGTCTGTAGAGAGTAGCTGTGTACCCTCTGACCGACCCTAATATCCTCGATTGGAACCTCACCAACTGAAGTGCGGACCATCGTACCCGGTGGTTGACAGGCCTCGATCCATTTCGGGTTCAGGTTGACGCAGGTCAGTTCGAACCGGGATGCGTCCTTGCCCGTGCATTCCTTGACCAGCGAAACCGCCTCGGTGAAGTCCTCGGGCAGCTCCTGAAACTTGTCGGGGATCTCGACCGAGGTGTACGGCAGCCGGATCTCCGCCTCCATGTTGTGCCAGGCCCGGCGCCGCTTACCCTTCACCCAGAACTGCCCCTCCTCGTCGGTCAGCCAGATGTCGTCCTCTTCCATCTTGCGGAGCAGCTCGAGCAGATCTTGCGACGCGACGGCTCCGGTGAAGTCCTTGGGCAGTCCCGACGGCCCCCGGCAGCTGGCCTCGTCGTTGTAGGTGATAATCTGCCCGCCGGTGAGGACGAAGCACGTCGACTGCTCGATCACGTCACGGGGGGACAGCCCCGACTTAGTGCTCTCCAGCGCCCGCAGGAACGCCTCTCGGCTCACCTGAATTTCCATCCGTCTTCCTCTCTTTATGCCTGTGGAATCGTCCGTCTTGATCACAGTGGCGGATGCCGATACTGAAGTAGGTCAACATGAACGGCAGCCCCAGGTAGGACTCGGGGTCGGCCCGGTCATCCAGACTCCCCCCGCTGCCGTTCCCCGAAAAAAAGAACACCACGCCTGACCTCCGCGTGCTTGCTGAATCGCTCGTCCTGGTCGGCCTCACCCCGCTGAATGCTCTCGTAGGTCAACATGATCGACAGCCCCAGGGCCTCGGGGTCACAGCTCTTGTTCTTGCTGTAGCTGGCGCCGTTTCCTGAGTAGGTGAATGTCACGACTGAGCTCCGCGGCTTGTATCAACATCTCGACTCCCGACGGGACGCTCGCGTCCCAATACGTCCCCATCACGTCAATCCTCGTCAGGGTCGAGAGTAGGACCATCTCCAGATCCCCCGGCCGGTGTATCCCGCTGAACAAGATGTGCATGACGGTCAGGGTGCTCCTGAATCACCCAGTAGGTCGGCATCATGTTGCAACCCGGAGCCGCGTGGTTGGCCCACTTCCCGTAAGTCAGTTCCCCCGAATAGAATACCACCACCGAGCACCTCCCGCATCACCCAGGCCTGGCGGCCCTGCACGTTGAAATAGGTCAGCAGGATCGGGTGCCCTGCTATCAGCCCCCAGTGTTCACTACCGACCCCGTCCGGCGTGGCGTAGAACACGGTCACGTGATGCTCCGCCGGGCTTGGGGCTGCTTGTCCCCGATCCACTGCTTCGCCGCTTGATAGTGCCAGTTCGTGTTGACCGTGCCCTTGAACTGTTCGTATCGGTAGCCCTTCTTCCGGGGGGGTTCGGCCTTGTGATGGATTACGATCTCGGTGTCTGCCACCAATCCCGCCGTCAGCTTGTAGAACAGCGGCAGATAGTCCAACCCCCCGAAGAAGTGGACCGGGCTGCCCCCCTCCAGGTGGTTATAGTCCTGCCAGCTTTCGTCCTTGCTGCCCCGCCTACACCGCCTGGCGACGTTGGTGCTGGTCGAGAACGTGATGTCATAGTCGGGCAGCAAGAAGGAGGCCTTCACCAGCCCCCAGCCGGCCGAGAGGATGTAGAGCCCCTTGACCTTATTAGACCGCATCAACGTCCGGTAGATCGGCGGGACGTAAAGATTGCCGGCTGACAGTAGGTCGTCCGGGTTAATTCCATTCAGTCGGTGTGACTCGTTGTAGTGGTCCAGCACCTCCCGCCACGTCTCCCCGCCCTGGGCATGGTCATCGGGCCGGGCGTGGATGGTGTTCGATTCGGGGGTACAGAGCTTGGTGTCGGCCACGAACCGGACCCGCGTCCCGGCTCCGTTGGTGAGCATCCCCGCCCGGCTAAACTTCGACCCGGCACACTGGATGACGGCTCGCATCAGGTGATCCTCCGGCGGGCCTGGGGCTGTTTGAAGGGCCAGGGCCATTCGGGTAGCCACTTGCGCAGGGCTTCGAAGAAGAGCAGGTTGGCGATCTTCCGCTCGGTGTGCCGGTTGGAAACCCCGGCGACCTTCATGTCCTCCCCGTTGCCCTCACCAAACGGCATCTTGATCTCGGCCAACCAATCGAGCACCGTCCGCTGCTCGATCCGGGTGAGGGTGTCGAAGTGCCGGCCGTTGTCCTCCTTGGCCTGGGGGCTGTCCTTGCTCATGCAGATGACGTAGGGCGGCTCTTCGAACGTGAACTTCCCGTCGCGCCGGTGGGGTACTAGAATAGACCCGAAAGCCCCCACCTTCGTCCACGTCGCGGAATCCACTGAGTTACCCGTGACGTACACCTTGTCGTTACAGCGGGTGAAGAACGCCCCACTCGGAACCCTGATACACCATAGAGTTCCCGTGTACTCTGAATGGTTGACCTCGGTAGTCGGTTGGACCCTGACCTGATTAACACTAGAAGTACGGACCGCCTTGCTCTCTCCTACCTCATGCACTGAGGTAGAATAGCCCGCCAGAAGGCACGCGATACGAAAAGCATCAACCGTATCATGTCTCTTCTGAGTTAGGGTAAAATGGTCCCCCTCCACCCTCTCCGGCCTCCGATGCTCCTTGACCCAGGGAGTGTAGTGCTGCCGAACGTACGACATAGGCTTCGCCAGTGACCCGTCAGCCAGAACTGACGTTTTGATGAACAGCCTTAGCTGCCTCTTGCTGAGACTGCAGAGGAAGTCCATTGGAATGGACTTATCCCCAGAGATAGAGAGTAGAGCGTCCTTTGCGTGGCCATACAGTTCAAACTGTACGACTACACTCTCCCCACCTGTTTTGTTCGGCCGATGATCGAGCGACTCGCAGTACCTTTCCCCTGCTCTCTTCAGGGCATCCCTGATCATCTCGACCTTTTCAGGATTGGCCGAGAGCGATTGGTAGATCGCGATGCTAGGGGTCTTACATCTTTTTCGTTTCTTGACGGAACCCTCAGTCCAGAACCACGCGAACAGTTCTACCAGCCAATCAGGTAGAGTTTCCTCGGGTCCCTGATATTCTCCCACGCGGGGGATCTCATGATTCTGATTCAGTTGTTCAGTTGTTTTCCAGGACCAGATTTCATGGGTCCTGGTAGAACCCCACGGCTTTCTGTGCCTCACCCTCCACCGATGGTTCGGAGTGACCCGCGCTGAGAACGCCCGATCCTCCATGCTGGTGAGACTGGCTTTATCGACCTGGAACTTCGGTACTTCAAGGACGGGCTCCCACCGACTCTCCCCGTTATCGAACGCCAGGACCATGTCACCCACTTGGATCTGATCTCGTCCCTTCCATCCTTGTTGGGTCAGGACCTCGTGCTCCTCGGTCATGCAGTACCACGGATAGCGGATCAACAGCGGGTAGGCGGTGACCGCGAACCCGTGCACCCTCACTTTCGGCATCCGGCTGGGCTGGTCGCAGACGATGCCGAATGCCCGGTCCAACCAGTCGCGGGCCTCGGGGGATGACCCCGTAGCAGCCAGTCCCCCGAAGGCGATGAACTCGTAGCCGTCCTCGAGAAATCGGTGGAGCCAGGCCTCGTCCGAGCCCATGTGGTAGACCGGGACCGGGTTCAGCCCGTGCTCGTCCTCCAGGTACTTGAGCACCTGCCAGGACCGTGAGGCCGAGAACATCACATCGACGTTCGCGTAATAGTCGATCACGTCCTTGTGCTTCTTCACGAACTCGGCGTAGCCGTCGACGTAGTCCCAGAACTGGTCGCTCTCGTAGAAGGAGAAGTCCCGCTTCGTACCGCCCTTGGCCTTCGGGGCTACCTCCTTCATGTAGAGGCTGAACGCACCTGAGTCGAGGTCAGAGGAAGAAGAGCCCACGCTCTCCTTCCACATTGACCTCCTTCCCCTGCTTCTCGGGCATCGCTTATCCTCGGATCAGGTTGAACAGTTCGGCCCGCGGCTCGGCATCCCACAGCACCCCGTTCAGGGCACTGGTGACCATCGTGCTGTGCTGCTTGTTGACGCCCCGCCCGCAGACACACATGTGAGTGGCCTCGATCACGCAGGCAGAACCCTCGGAGAAGGAATCGAGTTCGTTCTCCCCCTCGATGCCGCGGTACAGGAAGTCGGCGACCTGATACGTCAGTCGCTCCTGCACCTGCAGCCGGCGGGCGAAACAGTCCAGTATGCGGGCGAGCTTCGACAGTCCCAGCACCTTGCCGTCCTTGGGGACGTAGGCGATGTGGGCCTTGCCGAAGAACGGCAGCATGTGATGTTCACAGGAACTCACGAACTCGCAGTTCTTCAGCAGGACGATCTCGTTACACTTACGCTTGCCGCCGTCCTCGAAAACCTTCACGAACTGCTTGGGGTCCTGGTGATAGCCCGCGAACAGCTCCGAGTAGGACTTGATGACCCGTTTCGGGGTCTCCAGCAATCCGGGGCGTGTCACGTCTTCACCGATATATTCCAGCAGACGGGTAATCGCGTCTTCCGGCCCCGTCTCCCCGATGGCGGCCTCCCAGGGGAACACGACCCACTTACCGTAGAACGGGGACCCCTTGCTGGACTTGTCGACCAGGGCGACAAAGGGCTTGTCGTACTTGGCGAACTTTTCCCTCGTCGCTCCCGAGTCGATCAGGTCGTCGACAATCACCGTGGCCCGGCTCGGATACGGGACGATCTCGATTTCCCCCTCGGCTTGCTGGTGGGCGAGGATGGCCTGGGCTGCGTGGATACCGCCGCGGGGGACGGGGTACAGCCGCGCGGGAAATCCCCCAGGCAGCCGGCCGATCTGGGCCCGCCCCCAATTCCCCAATCCGTACACCTCACCCCAGGACAGCTCTACCCTGGGGGGTCCTGCGCTTATGCTCATTTACTGTTGCTCCCCTTGTCGAATCCGTAGCGTCCCCGGAGGTACAGTCGGACGCCCATGGCACGGCGCATCTCCGGCTCCAGTTCCCCGGTCATCCGACGTCTTTGCAACTCACTGACTTCGGACGCCATACTGTCCATCATCGTCCGGACGTCGAACTCGCTCCGGCACAGCAGCCCAGCGACGTAGTGGGTGTCGTGGCAGTTCTTTTCGACGCCCTTCGGACCGACGCAGTCCTGCAGGATGGACTTGTCCTCGTAGGTCCACCGCCCGTATCGCATGGAGCGGTTGGCGGCCGTCGGGACGTAATCGATTCCCTCGTACCGGGTACACAGCTTCCACAGCCGCGAGGACACGGCACGGGCTGATCGGCAGATGACCGCCCCGACCTCGTGCAGTAGCCCCGGCTGATTTAGCCACACGTCTAGGAGCTGGTCATCCTGCTCCTGGGTCCAGGGCCCGTCCTCGATCTCCGGTTTCGGCTGTGGGGGCGGTTGGGGGGTGATCCGCTTTCGGACGAAGTTCAGGTTAGTAACCGACATGGAGTCTTCTCCGATCGGGGCGCCGGTGGGGATTAAGCCTTCGCGATGATGTCTCGGGACTGGTACTCGAGCGGGTCGGGCACCCCGCAGGCCGCGAAGGCTGTGAGGCGCTCCTGACAGCTACTTAACATCCTTGTACGTCTGACCACGAACGATGCCTGATATGACATGACGAGTAACTCCGTAACGATCGGCGATGTCCTGGTAACGATCACCACGGGCCACCTCGATCCTTATTTCTCTGACCTGAGCAGCGGACAGGCTCTTACGTCCCATGTACTCCGCTGCTTCCCGATCGGCGGGGACGTGGCAGTCCTTGCACAGGGTTATGCCGTTATCGATTTCGTATCTGAGCTCCGGATGGGTAGACCACGGCTTTTTGTGATGAGCTCGAAGACTACCACCCCGGATTTCGCAACCCTGGCAGGTCCAGTTATCCCTCTTGAAGACCGCCTTCCTCCACCGCCGAGTTGGCCCGTCGTCATGCTGAGGTCGTGGTCGTTTCCTGGGCTTGTCCTTCCAGTGGAGCTGGTTCCCTTCCTGGCTCTTCTCTTTCTCCTCTTCGGCCCTCTCCCCGTAGAGTTCCTCGTAGGTCTTCCCCCGGCGCCTCTTGTTGCTCTCGGTGATGTGGGGGAGTTTCTTGCCCTTCATCCACTTCCCATACCCGCCCTCCTTGGCAATCTTGGACAGCTTCTCCCGTAGCTCAGGCTTATCCTCGTACGCCTTCTTCACCGCAGCAGCCCGCCGCGCGATCTCTTCGGCGGGCTGCTTACGTCCCTTTGGTCGCGGTGGTCGTCTTGCTTGGGCTTGCTTCAGTTTCTCGATCCACTGCCGGTACTTCTCGGGGTCTTTCGGGGCTGGCATCTATTGTCCTCCTGGATGGGCACAGTAGAACAATAATGATGACAGTCCTTCCTGTCAACTAGATTTTTCCGGTAATGGTCCCCGGTACTGATATTCGATCGGATCGACGGCCCCGTTCTTAGCAAAGGCCTCTTGCCTCTCGACGCAACTCCCGCAACGACCACAAGCGACCGGGTGGGCGGTGTAGCAGGTCCGGGTCAGGTGGTAGGGGACCCCCAGCGAGAGTCCCTGGGCGATGATCTGGTTCTTCGCCATGTAGAGCAGGGGGGTCGCCAGCGTCACGCCGTCATCCGCCACTCCCTTCCAGTTGGTCCCCTCCCAAACCGCCATGCCCATGTGGCCGATGAAGCGGGGCCGACAGTCGGGGTAGATGAAGTGGTCGCCGGCGTGAACGCCGAGGTAAATCTTCTTGGCCCCGACGGACATGGCCTGGGCTGCGAGCGCCGCGACGAACACGATGTTCCGGCCGGGCACGACCGTCAGCCTCATAGACTCGTCCTCGTAGTGCCCCTCAGGGACCTCCTTGGACTTGTTCAGCAGCGCGGCCTCCATCCCGGCGAAGACCCCGCTGACGTCGATCTCCTTCACCCGGACGCCGTAGTGGACGCCCAGGGTGTCGGCCGCGAAGGACTCCAGCGGGTTGTGTTTAGAGCCGTACTTGAACTTGACGGCCAGGATGTTCTTCGGCTCGTGGTCCTTCAGGGCGATGGCCAGGACCGTCGCGGAATCGGCCCCGCCGGACAGGGAAACGATGGCTTGCGTGAGCGGCTGCATGTGTACTCCTTTTGGGTTTTCCGTACTTGCGGATACTGTCGGAGGGACCTCACGGCAGTCCCAGGATCTTGTGGGTCTGTACGCTGACCCGGTAGCCGAACTTCATCGCGGACTTGACACAGGCCAAAGAATGCACCCTGTTCTTGATGGGGTCCTGATCATCGAGGGGCTGGACGAACACGCGCTTGCGGAGGTGTGCCACGGCGCTGTGATCCTTCCACGGGCGGGCCGGTGGATTGGCCATCCCCAACGAACTCGTGGGGAGCCCGTCGTTCTCGTCAACCTTTCCCGCCTCGATGATGTACTTCCAGAACGGATTCGCCTTCCGTATGGACTCGTGGACGGTGCCCGTCTTGGGGGAGCAGACGAGGAGCATTCGCCACCAGGGCAGGTTTACACTCAGGCCGATGTCGATGGTGCCGTTGGTTTCGACGCTGACCCGCATGTCCAGCGTCTCGGCCATTTGAACCAGAGCGGTCAGATCCTGCCTGAACGGCTCTCCGCCGGTGATCACCAGCAGATCGGCCTTGGATTGTGCTCGGGCATCCACGACCTCTTTGAGCAAGTCCACGACCGTTTTGGACGTCCGCTTGCTGGTGTAGTCAGAATCACAGGCCGGGCAGGTTAGGGTGCAGCCGGCGAGTCTGACGAACACCGCCGGGACCCCGGCATCCGGCCCCTCCCCCTGGATCGTCGGGAAGACCTCCTGGACGTCGTAGGTCCCACTGAACTTGACCGGCCCCTCAGCCGGCTGCCGATTGATCACCTTGAGGTCGTGCATTGAAGTTCTCCTCCCTTTCGATCTTGATTTCCCTTGCGCAGTCGAACGAGAGCTTGACCTTCGACCCGATGATCTCTTCGACCCGGATGACGACCCGGCGCCCCTCGATCATGATTGCTTCGCCGACCCGGCGCGTGAGTACCAGCATCGATCATCCTCCCTCGTAGGTTGCCCAGCAGTTCGGGGTCTCGTACAGGTCGACCCGGATCACTTTGATGTCGTGGATGGCGAGTAGGACCGAGGCCTCGTGGTACAGGACTTGAGCCATCACCTCGGCGGTCGGGTTCATTTTCAGCAGGATGTAGGGGGCGCGGCTGAACATCTGTGAAGACAAGGTCAGCGGAATGTCCTTAGCCATCGCCCACAGCTTAGCCGCGGGGTCTTCACTGTTCAGGAGCAGATTGTGGTCCCAATTCTCATCGACCCAGGTCCCGACCAACTGCTTGATCAGGCTGAAGTCCACCACCATGCCCAGGGAGTTCAGCGCCCCCTGGGCATGGATGATCGCTTTGCCGCGGTGCCCGTGCAGGTGGGCACACTTGCCCCCGTGCCCCAGAACCCGGTGGCCGTAGTCGAATTCAAGGACGCGGGAGCAGGTGTTCATTACTTGTCGCCCTTCTTGCTGCTGGCCTTGGCCCGGCCGTTCTTGGCCACCGCCGGCAGGTTCTCGCCGCGCTTCCAGGCGCTCAGCCAGTGCTTGATCGTGGTCTGCTTGACCTGATTCTTGACCAGCTTGCACAGGTCCTCGGCGGCCATGTCCTTGTCCCCGGCCCACGCCTGGTAGACGGTGCCCTTGTTGGACGGGCGGATCTCGGCGTTGACCGCCGGGAGCTTCTCCTCCTTGGGCTTGGCCTTCGGTTTGGTCGGCTCGCCCTTCTCCTCCTTGGCGGGGGGCTTGGGGGAGGACTTGTCTCCCTTGGCGGGGGCCTTGGCCTTCGGGGCCGCGGGGGCGTTGGCCGCCTGGTCAGCCAGGTCGGCTACCACCTCGATCTCGCCCTTGTCCTCGATCACGGCCAGCACGTTGGCCAGCAGGGCAACGTTCTCGGGGTCCTTGGGCTCGCGGCCCTTGCCCCACTTGTTGATCTGATTGATCTTGGTCGCCAGGCGCTTGACGGGGCCCTTGGCTCCCTCGGTCAGCCCCATCGACTCCAGCAGCCCGCGGGCCTGGGTCTCGGTCAGTTTGACGGTCGTTGCGGTAGACATTACTGATTCTCCGGCGGGCCGGGCGGTTGATTGCCCGGCCCGCTTGTTAGGGGGATGGACACTTAGTTTCAGGCCGAGGCCCCGACGGGCAGGTTGTTGCCGCGCTTCCACTGGCCGATCCAGCTGCGGATCGTGCCCAGTTGCACCCGGCCGTCGACCAGCTTGTGCAGGGACTCGGGGGTCTCGTCGGGGCTGGCCTTCCAGGCTTGGAAGACCTGCCCCTTGTTGGATGGTTGTGCGTCGCCGGGGGCTTTCGGCTGCCGGGGCGTCCTGGGGGCGCGGCCCTCCGTAGTCGCGCTAGGATGCGCCTTGTCGGCGATCGGATTCATCAGGGCCGCCATCACCTCGTTTGCGTTAGAAGTCTCGAAGGAGCCGTGTTTAACGCAGACGCTGACGGCATCAGCCATCTTCTCGTACCAGCGGGGATATCCTCCACCCAGCTCTGGGTCACGCTCCACCGAATCCCAGCGATCACCGACCCGCCACTCCGAGCCGTACCGCACGTCACCCCCGGCGATGCGGGTGATCCGGTACTGCCCGCACTCGCTGATCCACCGGCTCATCACGCTGACGCCGACGGTCTCGGTGCCCTCGATGGCCTTCCAGATCAGCGTTTTGACCTGGGGCTCGGGGGCCGCGATGGGGGCCTGCTCGGTCTGCTTGGGTTTGCGGGCGGGCTTGACGGGGGATTTGGACTTGCTCACGGAATCGTCTCCTCTTTTGACTGGGGCTGGTTTTTCAGGGGGCTTTTCCCCCCGATGACCTAATCCTAGGACCTGAATCACCGGAGAGCAACTAAATTTTGGAATTTTTTGTTCAAATCAACGACCGCACCGCCGGATTGGCCAGCGAGAGGCACTGGGCCAGGTGGACACACTGCCCCTGGATGAACTCCTCCTCGCGGAGCACCAGCCAGTTGAGCCGGACGATGCCCCGCACCTTCTCGTCGCCGTAGCAGTTGATGCCGGCCATCCCCGTCACGTGGGCGAGCTTGCGCTTGTCCTCGGAGAAGTTCCGCATGTCGAGCGTCCCCTTGCGGTAGCTCTCGGCGTTGGCCTGGGTAGCGGTCACCACGAGGCAGTGCTGGGACTGGGACAGGGCGCGCATTTGAATCCACGTCGCATTGATCGCGTCGCGCTGTTCGCGGAACCCAGGGGGCGGGGCGAGCAGGTCTGCGTAGTCGATAACCACGACGTCAACCGGCCAGTCCTCTTGCGCCCACCGCTCGCAGCGGGCCTTGATGCTCGCCACGCTGCAGGTCCCGGCGGGCTCGCAGATCAGGCGGAAGAAGCCCTGGGGGTGCCTCACGTACCGCTGCTGACAGTCCCGGTAGGCCTCCCAGGCTTCGCGCCAGTCCGCCGGCTCGTTCCACGACCGCTCCTCATGTTGCACGGTGACCTTCTGGTCTTCGCTCAGGTACAGTCGGACCGGCCACTTGACCTTCTTGGGTCGCAGGGGCCTCTTAATGGCTCGGGTGGCCAGCCGGCGCTCCATCGCCGGCCTGGTCATATCCCCGACCGCGAAGAACGCGACCCGGCGCCGCTGCATCATCGCCCGCCACGCGAGGTCTATCAGGAACCAGGACTTGCCCCGCTTCTCGGCCGCAATGAACGAGATGAAGCAGTCCCGGTCGAGCTCGCGCCCCCAGAACTTCCCCAGGGATCCCGGCAGGGTGATCAGGGGCTCGCCCTCTTGGAGCTCGAAAGCCTCACGCAAGGCCCCGGCGTCCCGCAGCAGGTCGGTGAACCCATCGACACCCAGTTCGATCTTCCGGTGGCCGGTGACCTGGAGCTCGGCCTCTTCCAGCTGGTCAGAGTCCAAGTGCCCCTGGAGCCGGTCTATCAGCCGGCGCAGTTTGACCTTCCTGAACATCCGGGCGGCGTGGTCGGCCACGAGGTCTGGGTTGGCCAGCTTGGCCTCCTCCTCGTAGTGTCCGTCGAGGTCGGAGAGTAGCCGCTCGACGGACCGCACCAACTCCTGCTCGCCCCTGGCCTCCTTCCCGCCCGCCCAGGCCGCGAACAGCCCGGCGATGTTATGGGACGGCGCGTCGCCGAAAGAGTTCAGATACTTGACCGCCATGTCGCCCAAGACGTTCGCCCACGGGCTGGCGAAGAGGCCGGGGGACGCCCAGTGGGGGGCTATCAGCGACAGGGACCGCTTGCAGGTGAGCATCGCCGTGACCACCCGCCGCTCCAGCGACCCGTCAAACCGCTCAACCTTCATTGGTGAACTCCTGGATCAGGGCGATCATCTGATCCCAGACCTCGAGCGGCACGCCACAGTCGTTGGCCAGGTCATACCCGTCGTTGCGGAACGTTTTATTTTCTACCGAAAACATCCGTAATGCGCCGTCCCACTTCTTCAGGGTGTGACCCCGCTCGTTCTCGTCCTCGAACCAGATCGAGATGAAGTTGGCCGGGGTGTGCATCACGCTGTGGCAATATTTGGCGAACCGCACCATCTGCTCCGTGACCCGCCCTGCGGGCAGGTCTCTCCCCAGGTAGATCCTGACCAGACCCTGGCGGAACCCGTCATAGGCTTTCAGTGACCTGGACACCAGGGTCGGGAGTTGCCTGGCTGACCCCTTCGGCCAGATGTACTGGTCCAGGACTGACATGACGTAGGTCTGGTCTTCGCTCTGTGTGACCTGTTGGTGTTGGTCCTGGTTTGGGGTCTGGCTGGGTAGGGGCTTGTCCTCCGAGTACCCGACGTCCCGCTCCATCGCCTCTTCGATCTGGATGAACTTCTCCCTGAATGACCCCGCACTGTAGGCCCGGGGGATGTAGGGTTCACCTATGTGCTTGCAGTACCAGTCCAGGACCCGCTCGAAGCGGGTCCCGTCCTGTAGCTGGGCTATGGCGTTCCCCAGGTGGCGGGCCCAGGCTTTCAGATTGAATGACCTGGGGTTCATCAGCTTGCGCTTCCTGTCCAGTGCCAGGTAGAGCTTCTTCGCTGCCACTTCGGCCGCCGTGGTTGGTTGGGACTGGCTGGTTGCTTTCATGCCCCTACCGTCGGGACGTGCTGTTGTTGTTTTTGAAT